>Ga0302326_10006103_pt1 | contig 27142 bp, 21 predicted proteins | sample Palsa_T0_3_FD_202264 | JGI IMG/M metagenome (GOLD analysis project Ga0302326, IMG submission 202264) | Peat permafrost microbial communities from Stordalen Mire near Abisko, Sweden - Palsa_T0_3 | ecosystem: Environmental > Terrestrial > Soil > Palsa > Peat permafrost | place: Sweden: Abisko... | reverse complement strand
TCGTCCCGCTCTCGAAGGTGGCCGCCTTCCTGGCGCTGACGGGGCTCACCGGCTTCCTGGCCGCCGGCTTCGTCCTCTACTACCGGTTCTCCCAAGGCCTCCCGGAGATTCCCAAGGTTTCCGCCTATGCCCCGCCGGTGCTCACCGAGGTCTTCACCGACGACCAGGTGCTGGCCGGCGAGTTTTACGACCAGCGCCGGAAGGTGGTGCCCTACGAGCGGATACCGAAGCGGCTGGTGCAGGCCTTCATCGCCTCGGAGGACGCGGCCTTCTTCGACCACTTCGGCCTCGACCCCGTCGGGACCGCCCGCGCGGCCTTCAAGACCATCCTTCACAAGACGTCCGGCTCGGGCGGCATCCAGGGCGGCTCCACCCTCACCCAGCAGACGGCCAAGGCCCTCCTCATCGCCACCGAGGGCTTCGAGAAGGGGACGAGGCGCACCGGCCAGGCGGGCTACATCCGTAAAATCCGCGAAGCCATCCTCGCCCGCCGCCTGGAGGCGGCCCTCACCAAGGAAGAGATTCTCTACCTCTACCTGAACAACGTGTACCTCGGGCACCACGCCTACGGCGTCCAGGCGGCGGCCGAGAATTACTTCCGCAAGGACGTCCGGGACCTCTCGCTGGCCGAGATGGCGCTCATCGCCGGTTTGCCCCAGGCCCCGACTCGCTACTCGCCCTTCATGAATCCCAAGGCCGCGACCGACCGCCGGGGCTACGTCCTGCGGCGGATGAGCGAGGAGGGGATGATTTCGCGCGCCGAGCACGACGCGGCCGGCAAGGAGCCGATTCACGTCTACCCGGTGGAGGACGTCTTCCACGAGTTCGCCCCGTACTTCGTCGAGCAAGTGCGCAAGGACGTTGTCCAGCGGTACGGAAACCCGGCGCTGCTCACCGGCGGCCTGAAGGTCTTCACCACCATGGACTCGGAGCGACAGCGCGCGGCCCAGGACGCGATGCTGAGCGGGCTTCTGGCGGTGGACAAGCGCCAGGGCTACCGGGGCCCCGTCATGACGCTCGAGACGCCCGAACAACGACGGGCCTTCATCGCCAAGAGCACCGCCGCCCTGGGCGGCGCGCCGCTCGTGGAAGCCACCTACTACGTCGGCCTCGTCACCTCGGTGAACGAGGACGCCACCTCGGCCACCGTCCAGGTCGGCCCCCACCACGGCCAGCTGCCGCTTCTGGGAATGCGCTGGGCGCGAAAGGTCAATCCCGAGGCCTACTACCCAGGAGCGATGATTGGCTCGCTGAAGCGGGTGGTGAAGCCCGGGGACGTGCTCGTCGTCCGGACGGTGAAGAAGAAGGACCTCTGGGACGACAAGGAGCAGTACGACAAGAAGCTGGCGGAGAAGCTGCCCGAGGAGGGCCTCTACTTCCGGCTGGAGCAGGAGCCCGAGCTGCAGGGCGCGCTCGTCTCCATCGACCCCTGGCGGCAGTACCTGGTGGCCATGGTGGGCGGCTACGACTTCGACGCCAACGAGTACAACCGTGCCTTCCAGGCTTGCCGTCAGCCAGGCAGCAGCTTCAAGCCGGTGGTGTACTCGGCGGCCATCGAGCAGCTCGGCTGGACCGAGGCGGAGACCATCGTCGACAGCCCCATCGTCGAGAACGACCCCGAGCACCAGGTGCGGTGGAAGCCGGAGAATTACACGGAGGATTTTCATGGGGACGTGCTGCTCCGCACGGCCGTCATCAACTCCATGAACATTCCGGCGGTGAAGACCTTCGTGGCCGTGGGCATCGACCCGATGGCGGCCTGGGCCAAGAAGCTCGGCCTCTCCACCCCCATGAATCGCGATTTCTCCGCTGCCCTGGGGAGCTCCTGCGTCTACCCCTGGGAGCTGGCCCAGGTGTACGCCACCTTCGCGCGACTCGGGAACAAGCGCCCGACGTACTTCATCCGGCGCGTCGAGGACCGCTACGGGCGGATGCTCGAGGACCACACCGCCTACGACGACCCGTGGGCCAGCCTGACCGACCGCATCGCCGCCGGGTACGCGCGCCTCTACGAGCCAGGCGAGCAAGTCATGACGCAGGAGACGGCCTACATCCTCACCGACTTGCTGCGAAGCGTGGTGCGCGAGGGCACCGGCGCGCCCGCCCAGAGGCTCGGCAAGCCGGCCGCGGGAAAGACGGGCACCACCAACGACTCCTTCGACGCCTGGTTCGTCGGCTTCACGCACGACCTCGTCGGGCTGGCCTGGGTGGGCTACGACTTGAACCCTCACCCCCTCTCGCGCTTCGAGACGGGTGGCCGCGCCGCCCTCCCCATCTGGGTGAGCTACATGCAGCGCGCGGTGGAGGGCCGGCCAGAGCCGGAGTTCAGCCCCCCGGAGGGGCTCGACCTCGAGAAGCACACCGTGGACACGAAGACGGGAAAGCTTGCCTCGCCGGCGAGCAAGACGGCTGCGGCGATGTGGTTCAAGAAGGGAACGGCCCCCGCGGACGTCACCCCGGACAAGAAAGTCGTCGACCCGAACCAATTCATGCAGGTCCCGAACTAGCCCGTGCGCCTCCTCTTGCTCGTGCTTCTGGCCGTGCTCTTCAGCTGCGCCAGCATGTCCAGCCGAGAGGGCGATAACCTGTGCCCCGAATCAGCCTCTCTCAGCTGCCTCACCCAGCCGCAGTGCTCCTTCGACCGGGACCGCCACTGCCGGGTGTGCATCTGCACCAAGGGCATCTACAACGCCGTGCCGCCGGACGACCGCATCCGGCAGTAGGCAGCCGGGGGGGGGGCGCCTCATCGCCTCTGGAGTGCCTTCGGAAAGACAATCTGCACCGAGTTGATGCAGCCGTACTCTGACTTGTCCTCCATCACCGGGCTGCAGCTTTGGCCCGAGGGACATTCGTTCACTTCAGCGAAGCGATGGCAGCGCTGGTAGCAACGGCTCCGCGTGCCGTACGCCCCGCAGACGAAGCCCTCGGCGCACGGGGCCCCGGGACCGAGCGGGTCGCAGCCGGTGACGCACTCGTAGGCCATCTTGCCGGGGCCGTATGCCGTCTCACACGTCGCAGGCGGCGTACAGGCGAGCGCGGCACAGTCTGGTCTGACTTGGACGACGCATTGGCGGTAACTGCCATAGGGGCGGCAGACCTGGCCGCCCGCGCAATCGCCATCGCTGGCACAGGAGGGTACACAGCCGCTCCCCGAGAAGGTCGCGACGCATTTCGCGCCAGCGGCGCACGGATGCGGCACCTTCGGGTCGCACTCCAGTCGGCAATGGCCGGAAATGCAGTCCAGACCGAGTGCGCAGGCGGTCTCCACGGTCCTCGGGTCCACGCACTCTTCGCCTTCTTGGAGGGCGCCGGCCTCGAGACAGCGACGGATGGGCGGACCGGCGCGCGTGTCGTTGGCGACGAGACACCGCTGCCCCTCGGCACAGTCCGCTTCGGTCTGGCAGCTGGACGGAAGACACCGCCATCCACGGCGGGCCCGGACGTACACACAGCCCTTCCCTCGAGGGCACTCCGAGTCGGTGGTGCACTCGCCGCACTTGCCGTCCGCGCCGCATTCGACGAGGGGTATGCCGGATTTCTCCATGGCCGCGAGCTTCTCCTCGACTGTGGCCGGCGCGGTTTCAGGAGGCGGCGCGCTCGGAGGCGGTGGCGAAGAGGCCTTGGGGCCGGTCGGCCGCTCCGACGTCGCGACCGGCCAGCGTTCGGGCGCGGCCTCGACGGAGGGTGCGGGCGGCCCTTCCCCGCGCCCGGCGAGAAGGAGGAGGGTTCCTGCCAGGAGCGGCACGGCCAGGAGGGCGAGAAGCAGCCCGGTCCTCTTCGTCACTTTCGGCGACCGCATCGCCTACCCCCCTGGGGCAAGCATAGCCCTCGAAGGCGGCCTACACGGACGACCGGCCTTTGCTGTCCTTCTTGGCCCGCCGCGCGCTGCGGGACACCAGCCGGGCCGGGAGGATGCTCCCCAGACGCGTCAACCAGGCCATCTGCCAGGGAAAGGCATAGCGCCTCTCCCCGCGGAGGATGGCCCGTCCCATCCGGTCCGCGGCGTCGTCCGTCTCGAGAAGAAAGGGCATCTTGAAACGGTTGGTGGCCGTCATCTCGCTCTTGACGAAGCCCGGGTTGAGGCAGGTGACGCGCACCCCTGTCCCGGCGAGGTCCAGCCCCAGGCCCTGACAGTAACTCTGCAAGTACCGCTTGCTTGCGCCGTAGACGCCGAAGCGCGGGAGCACGAGCCAGGCCGCCAGGGACGAGACGCCCACCAGGTGCCCTCTGTGTCGCTCCCGCATCCGCGGGGCGAGCGCCGTCAGCGTTGCGGTGGCACCGAGGATGTTGACCCGCAGCAGGTTCTCGATGGCAGGCCACTGTCCCTTCTCGCCGGTGGACATTCCGCCCACCCCGGCGTTCGCCACCACCAGGTCCATGCCGCCGGGCGCATCATCATCGAGCTTCAGTAGCGTGCTCTCCACGGTGTCCGTCTGGGCCACGTCGAGGTGGACGGGCACCACCGTGCCGGGGCCGCTTGCGGCCTCGGCCTTTAGGCCGGCGAGTAGGTCATCGCGCCGGGCAGCGGCGTAGACCCGAGCGCCGCGGCGCACGAACCACAGCGCCAGCGCCCGCCCGAGGCCGCTCGAGGCTCCGGTGATGACGACGTTGGCGTAGCCGTTGTCCGTGCCCGAGGTCTCGTGCAGGTCGGTGCCGCCGTGGATGGAGTCGCTCATGGCGAACTCAGAGCGTCGGCCAGTAGGGGCGCAGCGCCGCACGGCTGGCCTGGATGGCGTGGGTCGCCTCGCGGCCGGCGCCACCCGGGAAGTCCTCGGTTCGGCCGGTCATCACCTCGAGGCAGGCATGGACACTGCGAGGCAAGCCCACCAGCGAGTAGCCGCCCTCGAGCAGCAGCACCAGCCGGCCGCCCGCCGTCGCGTCGGCGAATTGCTTCACCAGGCTGCACATGGCGGCAAAGCCCCGCTCGGTGCACACCATCCCGCCCAGCGGGTCGTCCTCGTGGGGGTCGAAGCCGGCCGAGACGATGACCAGGTCCGGCGCGAAGGCCCGGGCCACGGGCAGCAGCAAGTCGTGAAAGACGGCGCCGAAGTCGGCATCGGTGCGTCCGCCCGGGAGCCCGCAGTTGACGGTGAAGCCAGCCCCGGCTCCTTCTCCCACCTCCGTCGGGGCGCCGGTGCCCGGGTAGAAGGGAAACTGGTGCACCGACTGGTAGAGGACGTCGGAGCGCTTCCAGAAGGTTTCCTGCGTCCCGTTTCCGTGGTGCACGTCCCAGTCCAGCACCAGCACCCGCGCTGCGCCCGCGGCGCGTGCCGCCTCGGCCGCGATGGCGGCGTTGTTCAAAAGGCAAAACCCCATCATCTCGTCGGGCCGGGCGTGGTGCCCGGGAGGCCGTACCAAGGCGAAGGCGTTTCTGGCCTGGCCGCCGAGCACCGCCTGTGTCGCGCCCACCGCGGCGCCGGCGGCCAGGAGTGCGGCGTCGTAGCTTCTGGGGGACACCTTGGTGTCGACGTCGACGACGACGTGTTTGCCGGCGGTGCCCGCGAGCTGCTCGCGGAGCGCCACGGTGTGCACCCGTCCCACTTCCACGTCGGTGGCCGGGCGCGGCTTCACCATCTCCACGCCCGCCACCGGCTGCTCCTGGAGCAGGGACAGCACGTGCTGGACGCGGGCCGGAGACTCGGGATGCCCACGCCCCGGGTCGTGCTCGAGGAAGAGCGGGTCAGTGAAGAGCAGCGTCTTTGCCTCTGCGGACATGCTGGAGGGCTACTCTAACGCCGAGGACGGGCCAGTCAGTCGTTTCCCCGTCTGCGGGGGCGTTGTCGTATAATTCCGCTGCCCCCCGTGCTGCGACGATTGCGCCACCTCGGTTTGCGGGCCGCCGTCTTCGGCAGCTTCGGGTTGGCGCTCCTGCTGCTCCTGCTGGTGGCCTGGGGGCTCATCCGGATGCAGGTCCTCACCCGGGTGAACGACAGGGTGGAGGCGTCGGGCCGTCTTCTGGCCCGGCATGTCGCCAACTGGCTGGCCCACAGCGACGAGCCGGCACAGGTGCTGGCCGAAGTCCCGTTGGCCACCGCCTCGGTGGCCGGCATGGCGCTGGTGAATGCCTCCGGGCGCGTGGAAGCCGTCAGCCACGACACGCTCGACTGGGCCTCCACCACCGCTCGCTGGGAAGCGAGTGGACGCCTGGCGCGCGTCGCCCTGCCGGACAACCAGGTCCTCCTGGCCGAGCCAGCGCAGTCCCGTGGCGCGACGGTGCTCGTCGTGGTCGACGAGCGCTTCATCGAGGACGTGAAGGCCGGCCTCCGCTCGGGACTGGCCCTCTCCGTCCTGGTGGGCGTCCTGGTCTTCGCCGCCGGGATGGCCCTGGTGAGCCGTTTCCTCTTCGACCAGCCGCTGGAGCGGATGACGGCCATGGCGCACCGGCTGGCGGAGGGGGACCTCAGCCAGGGGCTCGAGGAGGGCGGCAGGGACGCACTCGGCGGGCTGGCCGACGCGCTCGATGCGCTCTGCCGGGCGCTGCGAGAAACCATTGGACGCTCGCGTGGCGTGGGAGAGGCCATCACCCAGGCGGTCGGCCAGCTGTCCCGCTCCGGGACGACGGTGAGCGGTGGGGCTCGCACCGTCATCCATCGGGTGGAGGAGGCGCGGGGGGTGATGGGCGAGCTGCAGACGTCGTTGCACGCCCTGGCCGAGCAGGTGGACGTCCTCGGACGGGGCGCAGAGGAGGGGACGGCCACTGCCGCGGCCATGGCCGCCACCCACGACGACGTGGCGGCGCTCGTCGAGCAGCTGGGTGCGGCGGCTGCGGAAACCACGGCGGCCATCGGGGAGATGACTCGCAGCATCACCGAGGTGGCGCGCGCCGTCGGCGAGCTGCACGGCTCGGCGGAGGAGACGTCGGTCAGCATCCAGCAGATGGACATCTCCATCGGCCAGGTGGAAACCAATGCCAACGAGACGGCGCGCCTCTCGGAAAACGTGCTGCAGGACGCGGCCACGGCTGGCGAGGCCCTGCAGACGACGCTGGCCGGAATCGACCGCATCCGGGGGAGCAGCCGGGAAGCGCTGCAAGTCATCGAGAGCCTGGGTCGCCGGACTTCGGAGATTGGCAACATCCTCGACGTCATCGACGACGTCGCCGAGCAGACCAACCTCTTGGCCCTCAACGCGGCCATCATCGCCGCCCAGGCCGGGGAGCACGGCAAGGGCTTCGCCGTGGTGGCCGAGGAGATAAAGGAGCTCGCCGAGCGGACCGGCGCCTCCACCAAGGAGATTGCCGACCTCATCGCCGCCGTCCAGGCCGAGAGCCAGAATGCCCGGGCCGCGGTGGAGCAGGGCTTCCGGACGGTGGAGGAGGGCGTCGAGCTCGGACGCGAGGCGGAGGACGCGCTGAAGAAAATCTCCGCCTCCGCCAGCAAGAGCACGCTGATGGTGAAGGCCATCGCCCGCGCCACCGTCGAGCAATCGCGGAGCAGCAAGTCGGTCACCGCCGCGGTGCAACGCATCGCGGCCGCGGTGGAGCAGGTGAGCCAGGCCACCTCGGAGCAGGAGCGCGGCTCGGAACAGCTGACGGACAGCGCCCAGCGCATGCTGGCCTCCACCACCCAGGTAGAGGGCGCCACCGAGGCCCAGGTGGAGCGCAGCCGCCAGATTGCGCGCTCGCTGTCCAGCATCCGGGAGATGACGGGGGCGGTGAGCCGGGCACGCGGCGCCCAGGCCGCCGCCTCGGGACGGGTGCTGACTGCGGTGGAGGCCATCCGGACGGTGGCCGAGGCGCAGGTGAGCGGCGCGCGGCAGCTGGAGACGGTGATTGATGACCTCAGGCGTCAGGCCGAGGTGCTGCGGGCGGAAGTGCAGAGGTTCAAGGTTTGAAGCAAACGACGAATTACGGCGTCACCGAGCGGCTGCTCATCTTCCTCATCGGGGCCGTGCAGTTCGTCAACATCCTGGACTTCATGATGGTGATGCCGCTCGGGCCGGACTTCGCCCGCGCCCTGGACATCCCGGTCTCGAAGCTGGGCCTGGTGGGGGGCAGCTACACGCTGGCGGCGGCCGTGGCCGGGCTCGTGGGCTCGGTCTTCCTCGACAGGTTTGACCGACGTTCCGCGCTTGCCCTGGCCATGGGGGGGCTCGCGCTCGGGACGTTTGCCGGTGGGTTCGCCATTGGGCTCCGCTCGCTGCTCGCGGCCCGGGTGCTGGCCGGCCTCTTCGGCGGCCCCGCGACGTCCTTGTCGTTGAGCATCATCGCCGACGCCGTGCCGGTGCAGCGGCGGGGCAGGGCGCTGGGGGCGGTGATGGGCGCCTTCAGCATGGCGCAGGTGCTGGGAGTCCCGGCCAGCCTGAAGGTCGCCGAATGGGCGGGTTGGCAGGCGCCCTTCTTCTGCGTCGCGGGCCTCGGACTGCTCATCACCGCCGGGACCATCACCCTGCTTCCGCCGATGCGCGACCACCTCCTCGCCGTGCCAGCGGGCTCGGCGCCCCGACCGCCCAGGGCTCCGCTCTTCCGTCGCACGGTGGTGGTGTCCTACGCCATGACGGCGGTGGCGATGGGGGCCGGCTTTCTCCTCATCCCCAACCTCTCGGCCTACGTGCAGTTCAATTTGGGGTACCCGCGCAGCTCGCTCTGGAAGCTCTATGGCGCCGGTGGAGTGCTGAGCTTCATCACCCTGCGCGTGGTGGGCAAGCTCGTCGACCGCTTCGGCAGCTTCCGGGTGGGGACAGTGGGCTCGCTCCTCATGTTTTTCGCCGTGTGGGTCATCTTCATCGACGTCCCTCCCCACCCCCCGGTGCTGCTGCTCTTTCTCTTCCTCCTCCTTGGACTCTCAGTCCGCAACATCGCCTACAGCACACTCACCTCGAAGGTGCCGGGGCCGGCGGAGCGGGCTCGCTTCATGTCCTTCCAGTCTGCGGTGCAGCACCTGGCCAGCGCCGCGGGCGCCATCGTCTCGAGCTTCGTGCTGGCACAGAACAGCGCGGGGCGGCTTTTGCACATGCCTCGGCTGGGGGTGCTCTCCCTCGTGCTGGTGGCCAGCTTTCCTGCCCTGTTGTGGGTCGTCGAGCGAGCGGTCAACCGCACCGCCAGCTCTCCCTCGTTGCCCGTCCCGCAGACGCTTGTCGAGTCGAGCCCGCCGCCCGATGGAATGGCGCCCCCGCTCAAGAAGGTTTAAGAGCTTTCCCAAGGACTCATGTTCAACGTCGGACCCGGCGAAATCATCCTCATTGGCGTGGTGGCCCTGCTGCTCCTGGGCCCGGACAAGCTGCCGGAGCTGGCCCGCGGCCTGGGGAAGGCGTTTCGCGAGTTCCGCAAGCACACCGACGACGTGCGCGGAATGGTGGAGCGGGAATTCTACAAGATGGACCAGGATGTGCTGCACGAGGGGCCGAAGAGCAAACCCCCGGCGGTGAGCACCATCACCGACGCCCAGTTCGAGATGCCGCGCACCGAAGCCCTCGACGTCGAGCCGCGCATTCTTCCACCGGCCAGCTTCCCGGCTTTTCCCGCACCGGAGGGTGTGGTGGCCTCGCGTCCACCTCCGCCCGAACCCCCCGCCGTCCCAGCCCCGGTAGCGGCCACGACGAGCGAGCCCACGTCGTCCGAGCCCAAGGTCCGGAGCGACGTGCTCAAAGAGGGTGTCCCCGGACGTGACGGCTGAGCACGAGGGTGAGCGACTGAGCCTCGCCGAGCACCTGGGCGAGCTCCGGTCCCGGTTGTTGCGCTGCGTCCTGGCGGTGCTCGTCCTCGGCACGCTGGGGCTCATCTTCGCCCGGCCTATTTTCGGTTTCTTGATGCGGCCGGTGCTCAACGCCTTGCCACCCGGCCAGCGCAGCCTCATCTACACCTCGGGCATCGAGGAGCTCAACGTCCTGATGAAGGTCGGCCTCTACGCCGGCATCTTCCTCAGTACGCCCGTCATCCTCTGGCAACTGTGGGGCTTCGTCTCCCCCGGCCTCTACCCCGCCGAGCGACGCTACGCCGCGCCCTTCGTGCTGCTCGGCACGCTGGCCTTCATCACCGGCGCCGCCTTCTGTTACCTCGGGCTTCTTCCCACCATGTTCGACTATCTCCTCACCGGGCAGGCGGCTCCGGTGCGAGCGCGGGTGGAGCGCGTGCAGGCGCAGGAGGCGGAGGCGCTTCGGCTTTTGAGCCTCGGGGCCTTCGAGCGTGCGGCGGCGCAGTCCGACTCGGCGCTGAGCCTGTTGAATGCCAGGGGCGAGGGGCAGGTGGAGGCGGCCGACGACCAGGAGGCGGTGGGGACGGTGGACCGTCAGGCGCGCTTCGAGGCTCTGGGCCGCCTCTTCGACGCCATGCACACCGCGCTCGGCCCGGCGGGTGCTCCGGTGCTGCGCCGGGCGATGGACAAGCGGCTGGCAGCGCTGGATGCGCTGCAGACGGGCCAGGATGGCTCGGCGGACTTGGCCATGGAGCAATCGGCCGCTCTCATTGCCGGTGCCGCCGGCGCGCAGGGCGGGGAGGTGGTGAAGGTGTGGCGCCTGGAGCGCGGGCTCGCCCTCGGACAAAACCAGCTCGCCGCCGAGTCCTGGACGCGCCCGTTGCTGACCATGAGCGAGCAGCTCTCCCTGGTGCTGCTCTTGCTCCTGGCGCTGGGCGTCATCTTCGAGCTGCCGCTGGTGATGGCACTCCTGGCGGCGCTGGGCATCGTCAAGGCCAGCTTCCTGATGCGCTACCAGCGCCACGCCATCATCGTCTGCCTCATCGTCGCGGCCATCATCACGCCCACCGGAGACGCCATCAATCTGTCCCTGATGGCCGTGCCGATGATTGCCTGCTACGAGCTCGGGGTCCTGGCCGCCTGGCTCATCGAGCGGCGCAAGCGCCGCAACGCGGCCGAGACAGCGCTCGCGGCAGCCGGCTGACGGCGCCCGCGGCCGCGACGGCTCAATCCACGACGAGCGTGACGGGGATGTTGCCCCGCGTGGCTCGACTGTAGGGGCACACCTTGTGCGCGGCCTCCATCAGCGCCTGCGCCGCGGGCTTCTCCACGCCGCCCATCGTCCCGTGCAGGGCCACCGAGAGTCCGAAGCCGCCATCGTCCGTCTTTCCAATGGTGACATGGGCGGTGATGACGACGTCCTTCACCGGCGCCTTTTGCAGACGGGCCACCAGAAGCAGCGCGCTCTCGAAGCAGGCCGAGTAGCCGGCGGCGAAGAGCTGCTCGGGGTTGGTGCCCTTTCCGCCGGGGCCTCCGAGCGCGGTGGGCATGGCGAGGGACATCTCGATGAGGCCGTCGTCGGAGCGGACTTGTCCGGTGCGTCCCCCGTGGGCAGTGGCAATGGCGGTGTAGAGCGGCTGGAAGGCCATGGAGTTTTCCTTTCTTTGGACGGCTTGGATGTGCTGGTCAGCCACAACGTTTCATGCGCGTCAACTGCGCCGGCCCGGGCGCCAGGCGAGGAGGAGGAGGAGGAGGCCCGAGGCCAGTGGCGCGAGGCCACCCGAGCTGCTGCAGCCGGTGGAGAGGACACTGGGAAGGCTGGAGCTGGATTGAAGGACGTCCTCGGCGCTCGGGTTGGCGGCGCTCGCCGTCGCCGTCACCACGAAGGGGTTGGGCGGCGCCGAAGGGACGTGAAGCGTCACCACCGTCAGGAGGATGGCCCCAGGGGCCACCGTCCCCAGGCTGCAGGGAAAGGAGCCGGTGGCGCAGGCCCCGGACGTGCCGAGCACCGTCGCCCCCGCGGGAAGGGCAAGGTCGAGGCTCACGTCGGTTGCCGCCTCGGAGCGGTGATTCACCAGGGTGAGGAGGTAGCTCGAGTCCTGGTTTGGAGAAACCAGCGGGTCGAGCGCCTTGGCCAGGACGACGGAGAGGCCCTGGACGACGGACCAGCCGAGGTCCGAGAGCACGGCTGGCGTTAAGTCCAGCTGGTACAGCACGCTCGGCTCGAGACTGGGCTCCATGAGCAGCGACGGGGTGGCGGTGGTCGTGAAATGCGACACCGAGGAGGCGCCGACGACGGTGGTGGGCGTGTAGAGCAGCACCCGGTCGCCCGAGGAGTCCACGCCCTCCCGCAGCGCCGTCTGTCCGAATGTTCCGATGACGGTGGCCACGTCGGACCTCTGCAGAATGGCCGTCCCGGTTTCCAGGGAGACGAATCCCGCCGGGATGGACAGGGTGGGCGAGCCACTCGGCGAGATGAGGGGCGCGTCGGGCTGGTAGTTGAAGAAGATGACGCCCGCCGCCCCGGCGTCCTGGGCGCGACTGGCCTTCTGCTCGAAGCGGCAGGTCGCGCCCCCGTCCGGGTTGCTGCGCTGGATGAGGGCGTAGTTGCCAAAGAGAGCGCCGGCGTTGGTGAAGTCGCTGCAGCCGTCGAGGGGCTCGGCGGCGACGACGGGAGCGGCGGCCAGCGGGAAAGGCCCACTGAATCCGGCCGGGGCGAAGGGGACGGGATTCTGAAGCCCCGGCACATCGACGCTGAAGGTGGGAAGGAAGTCGAGGAAGTCAGGCACGGCGGCGGCCAGGGCTGGCCCCTGCAGCGACAGCGCGCCGACGGAGTCGGCCACGGCCTGGCGCTGGGCGTCGGACTCGGACTGCCAGGGAGCGCCGTTCGTCACATCCCAGACGTGAAAGTCGAAGATGGAGGGGGGATTGGTGCCGAAGCTCCCCGTCGCGGCGTCGACGGCCGAGAGAAAGCCGAAGCCATGGGAGAATTCATGGAGGAAGACGGAGAGGAGGTCGTCCTGTCCGGCGTCGGGCTTGCCATCGAGCCCGTAGTAGAAGCTCTGGCCCGTCAGGCAGCCGGCGGTTCCGACGCTGGCGTTGAAGCGGGAGACGATGTGCGCTTCCCCGGGCGTGAGGTCCTCGCCCAGAAGCGCGTTGGCCAGAGCCACCGGGTAGCCTGCCGAAGGGACTGGCAAGCCACTGTTGGTGACGAAGGCGGCCACCCCGGTGATGCCCAGGATGCCACTCGTGGCCGAGCACACGAAGCGTGGGTCGTCACCGGTGGTGACGAAAGCGCTGTCCACGACGATGGGGACGGTGCTCTTCAACGTGGCCCCCCAGATGGTGGCCGCGTACTGAAGGGCGATGATGGCCTGCTGCCCGCGCGTCGTCCCGAAATTCAGGCCGACGGGGCTCACCGGGGTTGCGTCATTGAGGCCCTGCCCGGAGGCATTCGTGTCCAGGATGGTGATGTCGGCGCCGTAGGCCGCCGGCGCAAGAAGCGTCACGACGACGAGCGAGACGGCGATTCGATGCGGTGCCATCGCAGTCTGACGAAGACCCCCCGCCGGCTAGAAAGTGTCCCTCCGTTTCCGAAGGATGAGCGCCAGGCACACTCCGAGCAGTCCCCCAAGCGTCGTCGGCCCTCCGGTGGTGCTGCAGCCGCCTCCGCCGCCGCTGGTGGTGGAGAAGACGAAGGCGGCGCTGTTGTTGGCAGTGTTCGAGTCGGGTGTGGCGGCGGTGGCCGTGGCGGTGAAGGTGGCGCCGTTGGCAAATCCGGCCGGAACGTTGAAGCCGCTGTAGATGGTGAGGCTCGTTCCGGCGGGCATCGTCCGCAAGGTGCAGGGAAAACCGCTGGTGCAGTTCTCGGTGTTGTTGGCGAAGGTGGGAACGACACCGGTTCCGGTGACGACGCCGTTGAGGACCACGCCGGCTGCATCGCCTGGGCCGGCATTGGTGATGACGGTGGTGATGACGGTTTCCTGGCCGGCGGTGACTGGCGAGTGCCCGCTGACAGTGACTTGCAGGTCTCCACCGGTGGCCACCGTCTGGCTGGAGCTGGCCGTCAGGTTGTCGTCGCTGTCAGGGGTGGCAGGAGTGAGGGTGGCCGTCGCCACGAAGGGGCTCGTGGCGCTGAGCGGCGCCGTCACCGTGGTGACCACCAGCTGCACGTCTCCGGGCTGCATCGGCGCGAGCGCACAGGGGAACTCGGTCGCGCATCCGGCCGGATTCGAGGCGTTGGAGATGAACGTTGTCCCCGGCGGCAGGGCCAGGTCGAGCGTCGCGCCGGAGACGGCCGTCTTGCGACGGTTGAGGACGGCGATGATGTAGCTGAACTGTCCGCCGGCCGGAACTTCCGGGTCGAGCAGCTTGACCACGGAAACCGTGAGGCCGTTGACCACCTCCCAGCCGAGGTCGGACATCACATCCGGTGTGAAGTCCATGTTGAGCCGGATGTCGGGCTGGTTCGCGTACTCGAGCATCAACGTGTGGGGGTAAGAGTTGGCGTTCCAGTGACTGACGCTCGAGCCGCCACTGACGACAGTGGGGGTGTAGAGAAGGACGCGCGTCCCGGTGGGGTCGGTGTTGGAAGGCAGGGCGCCTGTACCGAAGGAGATGGTGACCGGTCCCTGGCCAAGCTCGGTCTGGAGCGTCGTCCCATCCTGGTTGCTGATGAAGGTCGCCGGAATGCTCTGCGCCGGCGTTCCGGCCATCTCGATGAGAGCCTCCTGGACGTCGTCGAAGACGATGACGCCGACGGCCCCGGCGTCCGCGGCACGTTCCGCCTTGCTCAGGAAGGTACAGACCACTCCGGCGTCGGCAAAGCTGCGCTCGATGAGCGCGAACTTGCCGCTGACCTGCGAGGCGTTGGTCAAATCGGAGCAGGCGTCGAGTGGTTCGGCCGCGGCCAGGGGGGCGGTGCCCACCAGCGGACCGGAGAACTCCCCTTCGGCGAAGGAGAGCTGCGTGGTGGTGGCCTGGAAGGTTGCGTTGAGCGTCGGAACGGGAGCGAGGTAGGTGGGAATGTCGGCCGTCACCGCCGGTCCGTCGAAGGCGATGGCGGAGGGCGTGTGCGCGAGACTTTGACGCTGCGCTGCGTTGTCGCTCGTCCAGGGGATTCCCTGTGCGACGTCGATGATGTGGAAGTCGAAGATGGAGAGCGGGTTGGCGCTGCCGTCGTTCGGGTCCACCAGGGAGATGAAGCCCAGGCCGTGGCCGAACTCATGCATCAGCGTCGTGAAAAGGCTGATGGAACCATCCGGGATTTGCGAGTCCAGGCCGAAGTACCAGGAGGCCGGGAAGTTACAGGCGGCAGTCCCGAGGCCGGCGTTGATGTTGACCGTGAACTGCGGATTCCCGCCTCCGAGGTCCGTGCCAGAGAGGGCGTTGGCCAGCGTGATGACGTAGCCGGCCGAGGTGTTCGGAAAATTGGGCGAGGTGTAGACGGCGTCCGGCTGGGTGAAGGCGAGCACCAGCCCTTGCGGGCTGCAGACGAACGTGGCGTTCTGAGCCGCGGTGTCGAATTGGCTGTCGATGAGGATGGGGACCGTGCTCTTCACGGTGGCCCCCCACATGGCACCTGCGGCTTGAAAGACGATGAGGGCCTGGTCCCCCCGGGTGGTTCCGAAATTCAAGAGCAACGGTGTCGTCGGGCTGGGGTCGGTGAAGCCCGGGGCGTTGGGGTTCTGGATGTTGAGGTCTGCGGCCAGGGCGGAGGACGCAGTAACCCAGAAGAGCCCCGCCAGGAGGGCCGTCGGCAGGCGAGGGGGCTTCACTGGGCCGCCTTGAGGGGCCTGGAGGGGGTGGGGTTGCTGAGGAAATCATCGGCGCCGGCCACCGAATCCACGCACCGTGTGCTCACGCTTCCGTCCGGGTTGGTCTTGGCGAGGAAGACTTCGCCGAAGCCCTGCCGGATGCGCAGGAGCCGCGAGCCGGGCACGGGCCCGTCGGAGACGTCGAGGTTCTCCTGCGCGCGAGAGGACAGCACGCCGACGCTCTGCCGGATGTCCGTCCCGGCGGTGAGACCGGCGGCCGTCCCGCGTGCCTTCACGCTCGTGGCGGCCGCGGGGCTGGGTGCATTGGCCGAGCAGCCGCCCAGCAGAAACACGAGGAGTGGGACAAGGTGAGAGCGGTGAGAATTCATGGAGTGCACGGCGCGGAGCGTACCTCGGTCGGCGGTACCAGGTCGCTAGGAGCCGGGCCTGCTGGGTAAGCCAGCAAATTCACGCCGGACGGCTCCTCTGCCCCCGGCGCAGTGTGTTACTGAGGACCCATGACGGACGGTGTGGACAAGGAGGCCCGTGAGCGGGCCAAGGCCATCGCCGAGCAGCAGCGGGCCGAACGCCGCCAGCGCAAACGGCGGTGCGTCCTGTGCGGCATCGAGGAGTCAGAGCGCGCACCCCTCGGGCCCCACCCGGACGGCATCGGCCCGGCCTGCCGAGAGGAAGCGGCTTGCATGACGCGCCGGGCAGGGCGCTGACCGCCGCTCGCTCGCTCTCTCAGCGGGCGCTGCTGGCCCCCCCATCCTCACCCTCGCGGCGTTTGCCGGCGGGCCGGTTTGGCCATATACGCCTGCCCGATGGGCGGGCTGGCCTTCACGGGGGTAAAGGTGTTCTCCACCACACTCGCGCGCGACCGCGAGGTGATGGGGGAGTCCATCACCCGCTGGCTCCGCGACAACCCTTCTGCCGAGGTCCTCGACAAGGTGGTGACCCAGAGCTCCGACAAGGAGTTTCACTGCCTCACCATCACGCTCTTCTACCGTCCCCGCACCTAGGCGCTCGAAGAGGGCGAATTCACGCCCTGGCCGGCTTGCGTCGGCGGGTGCGGCTCGTCACTCTTCGCCTGCCATGCGCCCGAGACGACGTAGTTTTGGCTCCAACTTTCCTGGCATGCGCAGCGCGGCGGTGCGCCTCGCGGTGGCGCTGGTGGTTGGCTCGGTCCTCTACGCGCTGTTTCGACAGGGCTACGGCGCGGCCCTCCTCCTGACGCCGGCGCTGGTGGTGGGCCGACTGTGGGTGTGGCAGCTGTTGACGTACGCCTTCATCGAGACGACGCCGATGGGCGTCATCTTCGCCGGCCTCGTGCTCTGGCAGGTGGGCGGCTCGCTCGAGCAGACCTGGGGCTCGCGTCGGATGGTGAGTTTCGCCGTGGGCTCGACGGTGATTGCCGGGCTTCTCACCGTCCTTGCATCCCTGGTGGTTGGGCCCCTCGGGCCGGTGAGCTTTGGCGGCGGTTGGGTGATGGGCATCGCCCTCTGGGTGGCCTTCGGCCTGTCCCTGGGAGGCGCCGGTGCCAACTTCTGGGGGCTTCCCGTCTCCGGGAATGTCCTGGCCCTCATCGGCGTGGGCTTCGTCTTCCTGGAGGGCGCCTTCTACGGCTGGCTTCTCGTCGTGCCCTCGGGCTTCGGCCTCCTCTTGGCCGCCGGCTATGTCCGCCTCGGTGGACCGGAGCTGTGGTGGCTCCGCATTCAGTCCTGGCGCCTCCACCGGCAGCTTCGCGGCCGTTCCAAGCACCTGAAGGTCGTGGCCCCCGACCGGAACACGCCTGGGGATTCGGACCGCTACCTGCACTGAGTCGTGCATCGAAGGAGGACCCCGGGTATGCATGGCCCCCCAACCTCCATCCACTCGAGGAGAGAGATGCGTACTGCCATCGTTGCCCTCACCGTTCTTGCTGCACCGATGTCCGCTCAGGCGTCGGATTGGGTTTTTGACTCGGCCCACACCAGCGCCCAGTTCGCGGTCAAGCACATGATGGTCTCCACCGTCCGCGGCGCCTTCAGCAAAATCACTGGCTCGGCGCACCTGGACGACACCGACATCACCAAGAGCTCCGTGGAAGCCGTCATCCCGGTGGACTCCGTGGACACCCGCGAGGCGAAGCGCGACGGGCACCTGAAATCCCCGGACTTCTTCGACGCCGCGAAGTTCCCGACCATGACCTTCAAGTCGACGAGCGTCTCCCCGGGGACAGGCGGACATCTCCTCGTCGCCGGAATTCTCACCCTTCACGGGGTGAGCAAGCCGGTGGTGCTGGACACGGAAATCACCCCGGAGTTGAAGACCCTGGGCGGCAAGTCGAGCCGAGGCATCTCGGCCACCACCAGAATCAGCCGGAAAGACTTCGGGCTGGTGTGGAACCACGCCCTCGAGACGGGTGGCGTCGCCGTCGGCGATGAAGTCACCATCCAAATCGACGCGGAGCTTCAGAAGCCCTGAAGTCCCGCCTCCGCCCGGCCCCGGCCCGACGACGCTAGCCGGTGGTGATGGACTGGACGCCGCCCCGGAAGACGTACACCCGGGCGGTGTTCGTCCGGGCATCGGAAGGCACGACGAAGAAGCCCGGCTCGCCCGTGGCGTGGTCGTCCGAGTAGCCCACCACCTGCCGTCCGTCCTGGAAGGTGACCTGCACCCGTTCGCCGCGCGTGGGCAGCGGTTGGCCACCTGGCGCCAGGACGAAGAAGACGGCCTTCACGCGCTTGGTGGGGATTTGGACTGAGCGGCCGTCTGGCTGCTGCACGGCGAGTGCGTTGTCCTGGAGGTCCAGGTCGTGCACCGTCCCTCTGTGCACCTGGCCCTCGAGGGTGTGCACCACCACCCGGTGGTCTCCCTCGACGATGTTTGGGTTGAGCATCATGGGCGCGCCGAAGATGGCAGCGGGCGTCCCGGCCACCGGGCTGGGCGCCGGCTGGCTTCTCACCGGAACTGGAGCCTGTGCCGGTTCCACCTCGTCCACGAGCTCGAGAACCGGCTGAGCCGCCTCCTCCTCGAGGACCGGCGTCGCGCTTCTGCCCACAGCCTCGGGCGCTGGTGTCTGAAGCTGAAACGCACGCGGCGGGGCCCGGGCAGGCTCGACGGCGCGAGGGGTGGGCGGCTCGGGCGTCACGGGCGCGGCCGGCCTTGCGGGCGCCGCGCTGGGCGTCAGCGTTCGTGGCACGGCTGCCGTCGGAGTGACGGACCGCTGGGGTGGCGCGGGCGGCACGGGGACGACGGCGGCGACTGGCCGTCTCGGCGCGGGCGTCGAAGCAGAGAGGCTCGAGACTGGGATGGGCGCCGGGGCGGCGGGCTGGGGGACGAAGGCGGGCACGCCGGGGTCCGTGCGCTGCCATGGGGCGGGCGTCGGACCGCCACCGGCCGGGGGCTTCGGAAATTGAAATCCACGGATGCCACCGCTGCCCGGCGGGGAGGCCATCGGACGCAGAGGCTCGGGCGTCGGTGTCGAGAGGTCTTCCACCAGGTCGTCGTCACCGACGGTTTCGACGACGTCTTCCGTTTCCACCGAAGTCTCCTCGGGCCAGGGGTCCAGGCCACGTCCGCCGATTGGTTCTCCACCGCGCGCAAAATCGTCCGCCGCCACCAGGGGCGGCTCCGCGGAGCCGGGCTCCCAGGTGGAGGGAACGGGCGGTCGTAGCTCGACGGGCGGGCCGGCAAGCCCCGAGTGCACGCTCTGCGGCACCTCGTCGTCAGCGTGGGCGTGGCTTAAGGGAGTGCCAAGCTGAAGCGGCGCCGGTGTCGTCGGAAAGACGCCGTCCAGTGCGGGCTCGGCGAGCGTTTCGGGCGCGGCGGACTCGGACGGGGCGAAGGAGACGTCGGCTTGGGCGAAGCCACCCGTCTCGCTCGAGACGTCGGCGGCGAGGGGAGGCTCGAAGAGGACGCCCATCCCCGGGCTCTCCGGCTCGGCGCCTCCGAGTGGGGGGTCGCCCGCCGGAGGGAAGCCCTCGTCGACGCCCGACGCGGGAGGTGCGGCGGCTTCCAGTGGGAGGGCGTCCTCGGGCAGGACGCCCTCGTAGACGGGCACCGACGAAGCGGCGGACTCGAGCGGGAGGGGGTCCTCGGGCATGACGCCCTCGTAGACGCCGGGCACCGACGAAGCGGCGGACTCGAGCGGGAGGGGGTCCTCGGTCACGACGCCCTCGTAGACGCCGGACGCGGGCGACTCGGTGGCCCGCGCTGGGAAGGGGTCCTCGGGCGCGACGCCCTCGTAGACGCCGGACGCGGGCGACTCGGTGGCCTCCGGTGGGAAGGGGTCCTCGGGCGCGACGCCCTCGTAGACGCCGGACGCGGGCGACTCGGTGGCCTCCGGTGGGAAGGGGTCCTCGGGCGCGACGCCCTCGTAGACGCCGGACGCGGGCGACTCGGTGGCCTCCGGTGGGAAGGGGTCCTCGGGCGCGACGCCCTCGTAGACGCCGGACGCGGGCGACTCGGTGGCCTCCGGTGGGAAGGGGTCCTCGGGCACGACGCCTTCGTAGACGCCCGGCACGGACGAAGCGGCGGCCTCGAGCTGGAGGGAGTCCGTCGGGGCAGCGCTCGTGTCCTCGTCGTCAAGTCGGAGTCGGTCCGCAAGCGAGGGACGCTCATCGGGCACGCCGTTCGCTGCTGAGGGCGAGGGCGGCCGCATCTCTTCGGAGTCGCCGACCAGGGAGGGCACAGCGGCGTACTCTGCAGAAGGCGTGGCCTCTGAAGGGGACGCGTAGGAGAGCTGCGCCAGCGTGTGCTGCTCGATGACTTCGGTTCGCCCACTCTCCTCCGGCAAGTCGATGGCCTCGTCGCCCTCGCGGCCATAGGAGACAAAGTCCGCGGCCGCGGCCAGCGGGACTCGGTCCGCCGGGGAACCTCCAAAGTCAGCGGCGTCGGTCTCCTTCGGGGGACGCGTGGCGGCCGGAGCCTCGTCGAATGGGGCCGGGGGTGGCCCATCCAGTCCGGGGTCGGTGGGACGGTCGGCGGCCGCATCGGACCAGGCGGGGGCGTCGAGGGCGGGGCCAACCCACGCCGAAGTCACTGGCGCGGTTGGGCTGTCCAAGGAGGGGCCCGTCCAGTGCGTCTCCTCAGGCGCCTCCTCGGATGCTTCCTCCGGCAAGGCCTGGTTTGAGTCCTGGCCGAAAAAAACCGGCGCTCCGGATGCGGGCTCGCCAAGGGCGCCGACGTCGACCGCGGAGGTGGACGCGGGCGTCGGTGAGCGTGCCGTCGCCGGCAGCTCGCCCGCCCGCGCGGGCGGCGCCGACTCGAGGACGTTCACCGGCTCGAGCGGAAGGCCAAGCTGACGGCGCAGCGCCATCCACCGGGCCGCCTCGTCCTCGGTGAGGGCGCTCTGGCTTCGTTTCTCGCTGAGGGAACGCAGCTCGCGAATCGCTGCGCGCGTGTCGGACATCCGTCGCTCTGGGCCACCGACCCCCCGTGGAGGGCATGGGCCGCCTGTCGAAAGGGTGACTCCAAGTGTACGGCCTTTTCATTCGGGCGGCAGTTTGCTGACTGCTGTCGGATGTTTGCCGCCGATGTGGGTTTGAGGTGGAAGCGCCGATGCGAATCCGCTACGACGCCCCTCGTGGTGGTCCCTCTCACGCAACGCAGTGCCCGGTTCGCAGCTGTGTCACACGGGGCAGCTTGCCCACGCTGGCGCGTCTGACGCAGAACTGCCACCGAGGCCAAGCCTTTTGCGCCAACAATGGAGCAAGCCCCAGTGTCCAGCCCCGGCATCGCGCAGCTCGCCATCAACACCCTGCGGACGTTGAGCATCGATGCCGTCCAGAAGGCCAACTCCGGGCACCCCGGAGCACCGATGGGGTTTGCGCCGGTGGCCTACGCCTTGTGGCGCGACGTCTTGCGCTACGACCCGGCCGACCCGCGTTGGCCCAACCGTGACCGCTTTGTCCTCTCCAACGGCCACGCCTCGATGCTTCTCTACTCCACGCTCTTTTTGGCCGGCGTCCGCGAGGTGCAGAAAGACGGGAAGGTTGGCTCTGGGCCGGCGGTGTCGCTGGACGACATCAAGCAGTTCCGTCAGCTGGGCAGTCGGACACCGGGACATCCCGAGTACGGCCTCACCACGGGAGTGGAGGCCACCACCGGACCGCTCGGACAGGGCGCAGCGAACAGCGTGGGCATGGCCATCGCCTCGCGCTGGCTCGGGACGCGCTACAACCGGCCGGGGAAGGCCGTCTTCGACTTCGACGTCTACGCCATTCTCGGCGACGGCTGCATGATGGAGGGCATCTCCTCCGAGGCTGCCTCGCTCGCCGGGCACCTCCAGCTGTCCAACCTTTGCTGGATTTACGACAACAACCACATCAGCCTGGACGGCAAGACGGCGCTTTCTTTCTCCGAGGATGCCGCTGCCCGGTTCGCCGCCGTGGGCTGGGCAGTGACGCACGTCGATGACGCCAATGACTTGGCGAAGCTCGCCCGGGCCTTCGCCTTCTTCAAGCAGACGCGCGACCGGCCGACGCTGGTCATCGTCGACAGTCACATCGGCTACGGGTCGCCCAAGAAGCAGGACACCAGTGCGGCCCACGGCGAGCCCCTCGGCGAGGAGGAAGTGCGCGCCGCGAAACGCAACTACGGCTGGCCGGAGGACGCGCAGTTTCTCGTCCCGGACGGCGTCCGGGTGGACTTCGACGAGGGGTTGGGGACGCGCGGCCGCGCGGCGCGCGAGGCGTGGCTGCGGATGTTTCAGGAGTACAAGCGGGAGCACCCCGACCTGGCCGACGAAATCGAGCGCATGGGCACCCGGGACTTACCCGTCGGCTGGGAGACCGCGCTCACGACGTTTCCGACCGATGCCAAGGGAATGGCGACGCGCGAGTCCTCGGGCAAGGTGCTGGAGGCGCTGGGCCAGAAGATTCCGTGGATTGTCGGCGGAGCCGCGGACCTGAGCGGCTCGACCCGGACGTCCTTCAAAGGTGAAGGCCCGATGGAACCGGACCATCCCTCGGCGCGCAACGTCTATTACGGGGTGCGCGAGCACGCGATGGGAGCCATCGTCAACGGAATGGTGCTCAGCGGCCTGCGCGGCTACGGGGCGACGTTCTTCAACTTCACCGACTACATGCGTGAGCCCATCCGCCTCTCGGCGCTGATGGACATTCCTTCGCTGTGGGTGATGACCCACGACTCCATCGGCCTCGGCGAGGACGGGCCCACCCACCAGCCCATCGAGCAACTTGCCGCCCTGCGCGCCGTCCCGCACCTCTTGGTGTTTCGTCCAGCGGACGCCAACGAGGTCACCGAGTGCTGGCGCGTGGCGCTCAAGGCGCAGCACCGCCCCTCTCTTCTGGTGCTCAGCCGCCAGGCGCTGCCCACCTTCGACCGGAGCAAGGGCGGAGCAGCAACGGGAGTCGAACGAGGGGCGTACGTGCTGGCAGAGGCCGAGGGAGGCAAGCCGGATGTCCTTCTGCTGGGCACCGGGAGCGAGGTGGCCATGGCCATGACCGCTCGGGAGCAGCTGGCGAAGAGCGGAATCCACGCCAGGGTGGTGAGCATGCCTTGCTGGGAGCTCTTCGAGGAGCAGGATGCCGCCTACCGGGAGAGCGTCCTGCCGGCAGCCGTCACCGCCCGGGTGTCGGTGGAGGCCGCCGCGGCGCTGGGCTGGGACCGCTACGTCGGGCCGAAGGGCACCATCCTCGCGATGCACAGCTTTGGCGCCTCGGCGCCCATCAAGGACGTCCAGAAACATTTTGGCTTCACCCCGGAGAATGTCGCCGAGGCCGCCCGGACGCTGGTCCAGGCTGGGAAATAGGGCCGAGAATGGACACCGTCCTCGGGTGGCAGTGCCGGGGTGCACCTCGTCAACCTCTCATCCAAGGACTTCACCGCCGCGGCTTGGACGGTGAAGCTCATCGAGCAGCGCGTATCCGGGAGACACCATGAATCGCATCAAGGCACTCGGGGAAGCGGGCCAGAGCATCTGGCTCGACTTCATGCAGCGGAGCCTCGTCACCAAGGGCGAGCTCCAGCGCCTCATCCAAAACGACGGCATCGCAGGACTGACGTCGAACCCCACCATCTTCCAGAAGGCCGTGGAGGGAAGCCAGGACTACGACGACCTGTTCACGAGGCTTGCCCCCGAGGGAAAGACGGTGGCCCAGGTTTACGACGCGCTGACGCTGCGGGACATCCAGGACGCGGCCCGCATCTTCCGTCCGGTGTGGGAGTCCACCCAGCACCGGGATGGGTACTGCTCGCTCGAGGTCTCGCCCAAGCTGGCCCGTGACACCCAAGGGTCCATCGAGGAGGCGCGGCGGCTGTGGAAGGCGCTCGGCGCACCCAACGTGATGATTAAAATCCCCGGGACGGCCGAGGGCGTCCCGGCCATCGAGCAGTGCATCAGCGAGGGCATCAACATCAACGTCACCCTCCTCTTCAGCCAGGAGGCCTACGTGAGCGTGGCCGAGGCCTACCTCCGCGGCCTGGAGCGGCGGGCGAAGGAGGGGAAGCCGGTGGCGGAGCTGGCCTCGGTGGCCAGCTTCTTCGTCAGCCGCATCGACTCCGAGGTGGAGAAGCGCATCGGCAAGGCGCGGGCGTCGGGCACCGACGAGAAGCGCTCCCGCCTCTTCGAGGCGTTGATGGGCAAGGTGGCCATCGCCAATGCCAAGCTCGCTTACCGGCGCTACCAGGCACTCTTCAGCGGCGCACGGTGGGAGGCGCTGGCCAAGAAGGGCGCGCACACCCAACGCGTCCTGTGGGCGAGCACCGGAACCAAGAATCCCAAGTTCTCCGACGTCCTCTACGTCGAGGAGCTCGTGGGAAAGGACACGGTGAATACCATTCCGCCGGCCACCCTGGACGCCGTCCGCGACCACGCCAAGGTACGGCCGAGCCTCACCGAGGACCTACCCGGTGCGGAGGCCACCATGCGCACCCTGGAGGAGGCTGGCATCTCGATGAAGGCCGTCACCGACACCCTGGTGGAAGAGGGGGTGCAGAAGTTTGCCGAGTCCTTCGACGAGCTCTTCAAAGCCATCGGCGAGCGCCTGCGCGCCCACGGGGGGAAGGCATGAGCGGCCTCCACCAGCGCATGAGGAGGGGAAGCCCGTGAGCGTGCCGCCGGCGAAGACGGAGTCCGAGGTGCGGGTGGGAGACCCCTGTGTCGTCGTCATCTTCGGGGCGTCGGGAGACTTGACGGAGCGAAAGCTCGTGCCCGCGCTCTTCAACCTGCAGACACAAGGGTTTCTCGCTGCGGAATTCGGCGTGGTGGGCGTGGCACGCTCGGAAATCCCGCACGCGACGTTTCGCGAGAAGGTGAAGCCGGAGGACAAGCTTCTGGCCACCGACGAGGCCAAGAAGGCCTGGAGCACGCTCTCCGAGCGCATCTTCTACCAGTCGGGCGACGTGTCTCGTCCCGAGACCTTCAAGCAGCTCAAGGACTTCCTCGGCAAGCTCGACGGCCAGCTGAAGACACCCGGCAACTACATGTTTTACCTGTCGGTGGCGCCGGACTTCTTCGCCCCCATCGTCAAGGGCCTGGGAAGCGTCGGGTTGCTCGAGGAGAAGGAGGGGCACTGGCGTCGGGTGGTCATCGAGAAGCCCTTCGGCCACGACCTGACGTCGGCCATCCAGCTCAACAAGGACCTGCGTTCGGTGGTGGGTGAGAAGCAGATTTTCCGCATCGACCACTACCTGGGCAAGGAGACCGTCCAGAACCTGCTCGTCTTCCGGTTCGGCAACAGCATCTTCGAGCCGATTTGGAACCACCACTACATCGACCACGTGCAGGTGACCGCTTCCGAGGAGCTGGGCGTGGAGGGGCGCGGCGGGTACTACGACACCGCGGGCTCGCTTCGCGACATGGTGCCCAACCACATCGCGCAGCTGGTGAGCCTGGTGGGAATGGAGCCGCCCATCTCCTTCCATGCCGACGCCGTCCGCGACGAGCAGGTCAAGCTCCTGAGGTCCATCCAGCCGCTCTCTCCCGAGGACGTGCTGCATGCCGCGGTGCGGGGGCAGTACGGGCAAGGACAGGTGAAGGGCCACAAGGTCCCGGCCTACCGGGAAGAAGAGAAGGTCTCGCCCCAGAGCAACACCGACACCTTCGTCGCCTTGCGTCTCTACATCGACAACTGGCGCTGGGCGCACGTCCCCTTCTACGTTCGCACCGGCAAGCGCATGCCGAAGCGGGTGACGGAAATCGTCATCCAATTCAAGGCCGCACCCTTCATGCTCTTCACCCGCACGCCGGTGAGCCACCTCACCACCAACCGCCTCTTCGTCCGCATCCAGCCCGACGAGGGCATCTCCCTGCGCTTCGGCGCCAAGGTCCCCGGCCCGGTGCTCGACATGGGCGCGGTGAAGATGGATTTTCGCTACGTGGATTGGTTCGGGGCCAAGCCGAGTACCGGCTACGAGACGCTGCTCTACGACGCCATGGTGGGCGAGGCGACTCTCTTCCAGCGTGCGGACATGGTGGAAGCTGGCTGGCAGATGGTGCAGCCGTTGATTGACGTCTGGAAGGCGCTGCCCCCGAGGGATTTCCCCAACTACGCCGCTGGCACCTGGGGACCGACCGATGCCGACGCCCTCCTGGAGCGGGACGGCCGGCACTGGGAAGATGGCGAGAAGTGATTGTCGCCGGTGACATCGGCGGAACGAACGCGCGCCTCGGGCTCTTCGAAGTGCGCGACGGCGCGCCTGTCCTGCTGAGCGAGCACGTCTACCCGAGCCCCAAGTACGCTGGCCTGGAGGCAGTCCTCGAGGCCTTCCTCGCTGAGACGCATCCACTCACCACCGGCGCCGCCTTCGGCCTGGCCGGCCCGGTGCACGACGGCAAGGTCCGCACCCCGAACCTGCCATGGGAGGTGGATGCCAAAGCGCTGGGAGCCGTCCTCGGGATTCCGAAGGTGTCGCTCATCAACGACTTGCAAGCGCTGGCCTATGGCATCCCCTTGCTGGCACCCGCGGACCTCGTGCTTCTCAACCCCGGCGTCGAGAAGCCAGGAAACCGGGCCGTGGTTGCCGCCGGAACCGGGTTCGGCGTCGCCGGCCTGGTGTGGGACGGCCAGCGGCACACGCCGTTGGCCACCGAAGGCGGTCATGCCGACTTCGCACCCCGGAACGTGCTGGAATCCGAGCTGATGCTCCATCTCGCGAAGCGCTTCGGCCGGGTGAGCAACGAGCGCATCCTCTCCGGCGTTGGCCTCACCAATGTCTACGACTTCCTCAGGGACACGGGCCGGGGCGAAGAGCCGGACTGGCTGAAGCGAAGACTGGCGGTCGACAGCCGGGCCAAAGTCATCTCCGTATGCGGGCTGGACCACTCGAGCCCGCTCTGCTCCTTGGCCCTCGACGTCTTCGCCAGCGTCTACGGAGCCGTGGCGGGCAACATCGCCTTGCTCCTCATGGCCGTCGGCGGCATCTACCTCGGCGGCGGCATCGCGCCCAAGGTGCTGGCCCGGCTCCAGGAGCCGACGCTGTTTCGCGCTGCCTTCGTGGACAAGGGCCGCCTGAAGCCGATGATGGAGGACATCCCAGTGCGTGTCATCCTCGACGACAAAGTGGGGATGCGCGGCGCAGCGCAGGTCGCCGCGCAGGGGATGGCCAAGTGAAGATTGTTCCTTCCATCCTGGCCGCCGACTACTGGCGGCTCGGCGAGCAGGTGGCCGAAGCGGAGCGGGGAGGCGCGCAGCGCTTCCACATCGACGTCATGGACGGCTCCTTCGTCCCCAACTTCTCGCTCGGGCTGCCCATCGTCGAGGCCATGCGCCGGGGGACGACGCTGCCCCTGGAAGTCCACCTCAT
>Ga0302326_10006101_pt1 | contig 27143 bp, 24 predicted proteins | sample Palsa_T0_3_FD_202264 | JGI IMG/M metagenome (GOLD analysis project Ga0302326, IMG submission 202264) | Peat permafrost microbial communities from Stordalen Mire near Abisko, Sweden - Palsa_T0_3 | ecosystem: Environmental > Terrestrial > Soil > Palsa > Peat permafrost | place: Sweden: Abisko... | reverse complement strand
ATGTCAGGAGATAAATACTTCTCCCTGCCGGAACGCCAGAAATGCTTTCCGACATCCAGCCCTTGGCTTCTGGTAAGCGACGAGACGCGATGCTTCGTCCTCCCTGCGGTTTCACGTTCGCCTTCATTGCTGAGCCTTTCGTAGTAGGTCTCGATATCAGATTACACCCACAGCAGTGCTAGCTCGTCGTATCCGGTCCTGCCTGCACCCACGCCACCTGCTGTTCCATCTGTGCGGAATCTCCTCGAAGAAAGGCAATAAAGTACAAATGCGTGCGCAGGAACTCACCATCCAGTTTTCGTGCCAATGCTTGGTCGAGGATGGTCTTCGCTTCATCCAGCCGGTTTAGGGAAAGGTAATTCACCGCTAGAGTTGAATAGCTCTTGATATCGCCCGGCGCAAGCCGCAATACCTCCCGTCCTTCTGCAAGCGCCTTTTCATATTGCCCCGTGTCCATGTAGTTAATTGCCAAGTCGGAATGCGGAGCGAGATCGCGAGGATAATTTGCTATCCACAATTCGTAGGTCTGCGTCTCTTTGTCCTCTTCTCCTGTTGTGTAAAAGTAACTCGAAGAAATGCGCAACTTCTCCCTTTCGCTGACCCGGTCGCGAAACTCGTATACTTTGTTGGCATATTCGAGGGCCAGCGATTCTTGAGAAAGATTCTCGTAGTAGTCGGCCAAAAGTGCATACGCCATGGGGAAATTAGGGTCGAGTTCGATGGCCCGCTTCATACAGGGAATGGCTTCGGCGTCGCCCTTGGTGCGGTCGGTCGTGAGGCCCATGCTGTAAGACTTGAGGGCTTCGAGCGAAGATGTGGTGGCCTGATCCAGCTGAACGTCAAACTTCTCCACGGTAGCCAGCGACTCGCCCAACTCAGTGCGCAGCTTGGACGCCGCCTCGCCCAGCGCGTCAAGCACCTTCTCCTTGGACGCCGCCGTCACCTGCTTCTCGGCCAGCGGGTCTCCGCTCTGGCAGTTCACCGCCTTCAATCCCAGCACGTATTGGCTGCCCAGACTGGCAATAGACCCGGCAACGTATGCCTTGCTGCCTGCCCGCTGGCAAAGCTCGCGGGTGACTTCGGGCGTGAGTTTCGTGTTGACCGGACGGGTCATTAGTTGCAAGGTCTTCGCGACTTCGCTGTCAGGGAGCACATTCAGAAAAGGCGATTGCCGCAGTGAAACAGTGAGGGCGGTCTTCAGTGTGTCGTCGAACACCGCGTCGCCCGTCCTGTTGGCAAAGTCGGCGAGAACGATTGTGTCCGTATCAGTCAGGTGCTTGCTTTGCAGATGCGGCGCCAAAAGCCTGAAAATTATGCTAGCGCACATCGAAAAGGTGCAATCGCTGAACCTCGAACGCGTCGAGTTTCGCGCCTGCACGATCGGGAACGACAGGAACACCCTGGGGCACCTAAAAAACCTGTTCGGGTGCCGCAAGCTTCTAGCGCCCACGGCCCGGACATTCTATATAAAAGGCATGCCCGTCATGACGATCTATGACTTTAATAGCCACTTCCGGGAGCCTCCATCCAGGTGGCCATTTGCGGCCTCCCGGACCGACTGGAAGCTCCTCCAATAACCCCGATGATTTTACTACCGCTCGCCCCAATGATTGGCGCACGGAGATGCTCCTAAGGAATCCGAAAACGCGGCTTTTCTGGGATGTGGAGTATGGCTACATCCCTCGGCCGAAGGATTTTATACGAACCCTAGGCACCCCGGCGGTATTTCGACCATCAAGATGAATGGGCCAGTCCTGGGCATGGTTGTCGAGGAGATTGATCCCTCCTGGTACCGCGCGTTCGCCGCCGCCTGGCATCAAATCTCCACTCACAGAATTCACAGACCCCTGTGGGACGATGCGAGCAAGTTTGTTCATCAATACATCATGCCAAAGGCGAAGTACGGTCAAGGCGATATTATGGTAGCTGGGTTCTGGACCCCAGGTGAGGAACTGCCCTGGCTCCTGCCCGTTGAACCGCAGTACGTCGAGCACATCAATCAGGCCTAACGTGAGACCCGTAATCGGGTGCTGCAAGCGATCCTCCACCTAGATGCAATACGCAACACTTTGCAGTAGCTCACCTCGAGTGTCCCGCCATGACGAATAACTAATCTGTTATCTATAAGTTACAATCCGACTCTGTGGCACCCAAGGTGCACATTTAAAGTGCCGGTCCTGGGTACCCCGTGAGAATCACGGCTTCTGTCCTGCACGGGGCTTAACGTTCGGACTAGCAGCGATGCAGAATTCGACCTCTCGGATGGCACCTTCCGCTCTGGTGACAAACCGGTTGTGTGAGCCCACCAACGAACCTGGGATGGCGCGATAGGAGACGGGTGGCGATGGGCGTTCGCGTGTACTCCCAGCGCCTGACGATCAGGACACCGAAGAAGGGCAAGAGGTGCGTTCCGTGCTGTCGCGGCCGTCATCTGCGATCTTCGATGCTCGACTGCGGCTCCGAAGTCTGCGACTCGAAGGTCGAGCCAGCCGTCATCGACAGGAGTGCAGCGAGCAGAGCGAATGCCAATAAGAAAGGCGAAGGCGAAGTTCGTCATGGAGCTGGAGGTCACGATGGGGACGCCCGACAGTCTTGAGGTCGTATCGTTTACTGCCCTAGCGATCAGTTTCGCTTGCGAAGCCCTCATGAAGCCAACCTGAATTGAGTTCTTATGCGTCTTAGTCGACTCTGAGCGGTATGAACGATCATGGACCTATCACATTCTTGTCGCAGCGCTTGCCAAGTTGCCGACTGCTCCACCCGTGTCCTTCATCGCGATGTCAAGGCTGCGAACGTGTTCAGTTCCAAAGAGCCTGATGACCACTGTTGATTTTGGACTTGCAAAACTGGACTGAGATTGCGGGATATTCTGCGACGATATGCCAAAGCGGCGCGAGCCGACTAGCACCTGCCCCCCTTTTCAATGGTCCTTAGCCGTTGGAGCGAGACGGAAGAAGCAAGGAATATAATCCGGTGGGATAAGGTGTTTGGATGCTGGCAAATTCGGAGCCTGTCACTACCATAGCCCGTTTCAGATGTTGAGCCTGAACTCATCGTCAAACGTAGAGCGTCTCGGAAGCAATATCCCTGTAGGAGACAGAGACTTTCGGCCGAGAAGGTCGCCTAGCGGGAGACTACATCTTTCCCATCGCGCGGCTGAAATTTACCCGGACGAAATCACAGATGCAGGACTGCTCGAGCTACTGCGAACTAAGATCGGAAAGATTCGATTCTGTTTGTTACAGATAATCAGGTAATTCACCATGGGAAGTCGACAGAAACCTTTCGTCGAGGGATTAACTCTAGGTACGAAAGGCCCAATACAGATTTCTGCCGTTCCTAAATTATGATGCGGGATTGCCAGCACTCGTGCACGCAAAGACGCGCAACAAATTCAGATGGCGCTGCCCAAAGTCAGTAAGATCGGAAAATACAACGTCCTCGACGTGATCGGCCGCGGGGGTATGGGAACGGTGTATAAGGCCATAGATCCGACCATGGGCCGGCTAGTTGCGATCAAGACGGTCACCGGGGTGTTCTCCGATGATCCTCTGCTTCTAAAGCGTTTCTACCGTGAAGCACACTCCACCGGTAAAGTCCAACACCCCAACATCGTCACTGTTTACGATCTCGGCGATCAAGAAGGGGTTCCGTATTTGGTAATGGAGTACCTCGAAGGCGAGAGCCTGGAGAAAATGATCAAGGAACGACAACCCTGCCCTCTTGCGGAGAAGTTAAGCATCATCATCCAGGTCTGCGAGGGATTGGGCTACGCCCACCAGCACGAAATCATCCATCGCGATGTAAAGCCGGGCAACGTGGTGGTATTGAAAGACGGAGGCGTGAAAATTGTCGACTTCGGCATTGCTCAGTTGGGGAATGAAAGGTTTACACGAACGGGACAGATAATCGGGAGCTTGTATTATCTGTCGCCTGAGCAGATTCAAGGGGCAGATCTCGATTCGCGCTCCGACATATATTCCACCGGCGTTCTCCTATTCGAGTTCCTTTGCGGCGTGTTGCCATTTCAAGGGAGGGACACACCCTCAACCCTGGCGAAGATTCTTCAGGAACCCCCTTCCTCGCTGGCAGATTTCTTGGACCCTTGTCCCCCGGAACTTGATGGTGTGCTACAACGGGCGCTGTCGAAGAACCGCCACGACCGGTACAGCTCGATGGAGGAGTTTGCCTACGACCTGCAGTCGGTGCAACAGAATTTGATCAGGGACCTAATTGCCGGTTACCTACACAGCGCCGAAGCTTTTGTTGAAGCGGAGAACTGGGAAAAGGGTCAGGAACAAATTCGGCAGGTTCTGAAATTGGACAAACAGCATAGGCGTGCCAATGAACTGCTGCGAGAAGTGCAAGTTCAAATTCAAAAACAACAAATCGGCGAGCAAGTGAGAGATCTGCACTCTCAGGCCAAAGATGCGCTTGCTGCTCGGCAGTGGGAGGAAGCCCTAGCCCTCCTCGACCAAGCGATCATATTGGACAGTGCCAATTCAGAACTGATCGAGTCTCGCAATGATGTTAAGCAGTCGAGAACGATGCTGGCCGATGCTCTGCGACGAGCGGAGTTGGCACACGGCAAAGGAGACTTGGATACCGCGAAGCGCGCCGTCGATGAAGCTCTCCGTGCCGATCCGTCTGACACGACGGCAAAAGCTCTCAACACGATTCTGTCGAAAGAACTCGCAGAGCGCTCTAAGAGCAAGAAGATCGATGATTTGGTTACCGAGGCCCGCAAGGAGATTGCCTCGCGACGGTTCGCCTCCGCTCTAGACCTATTGCGCAATGCCGAAGGTTTAGACGCTTGGTCAGCGGAAGTCCACAAGCTGATCCACACCGCCGCCGCTGGCCTTGAACACGAGAGGCGTCGGCGCGCCCTGGAAGAGGCGTGTAGTGAGATTGAAGACCTCCTCAACAACGATGAATATGAGGCGGCTTACGGCAAAGCCAGTGACGCGCTGCGGCAGTTTCCCGAAGACCCCGGGCTGCTGAAATTAAGAAGCTTTGCCGAAAAGCAACGCGAGGCTTGGACTAGGCGGCTTTTCATCGAAACGCAGATCACCACGGCCCGGCAACTTTTGGACTCCGGCGAATTAATCCGCGCTCAGGGCATCTTGAACGAAGCACTGCAGCGCTACTCCGACGACCCAGGCCTAGTTTCCTTTCTCGCAATGGTCAACGATAGCATTGCGACCCAGGAGGCCCAGCATCGGATAGCCGAGCAGCAGACACACGAAAGGCGTCGCTACATCAATCTACAGGTCTTGGCTGCTAACGAACTACGGCGTTCAGGACAGACCGCTCAGGCCCTCGAGAAACTTCGAGATGCGTTGCGCCACTACCCAGACAGCGAATTACTGCGCGGTCAAATCGAAATTGTCGAAGATTTGCTGGTACGGCAGGAGGATCAACGAAAGCGAATCCAGGAAGAGGCGCAACGCAGGCTGGAAGAAGTCGAACAAGAGATTGCCACCTCTCGGCAGTTCTTGAATGCCAGACAGACCAGCCAGGCAGTGGTTTCTTTGGAGCAAGCGCTTCGGCGCTATCCCGAAAGCGAAAAACTGAAGTCGGAACTCGAGTTCACCCAGCACCGGGTGGCGGTGGAACAAGCGGAACGACAGCGCACCGAGGAGGAGGCCGGACGCCAGCGGGCGGAGATCGAGCATGAGATCGCCAAGGCTCGGCAGTTGCTGGATTCCGGGCAAGTGAGCGGGGCCGTGACGACGTTGGAACAAGTACTTAGCAGGTATCCCGACAGCGAAGAATTAAAGTCACAACTGAGATTGGCCCAACAGCGACTGGCGATAGAAGAGAAAACGCGCCAGCGACAGACAGAAATCGAGAAAGAGATTGCCTTGGCTGGGCGGCTGCTGGATTCCAATCAAACGAACCGCGCCTTGGCGGCGTTGGATGATGCGCTTCGGCGATACCCTGACAGCGAAAAATTGAAATCGCAACGAGAACTGGTCCGATCGCGTGTGGCAGTCGAACTGGAGCGGCAGAAAGCGGCGGAGCAGAAGGCGCAACGCCGACAGGAGTCGATCGAGAGCGTGCTTGCAGACGTCCGACACTTCCTCGACGCCAAGCAGGCCGCTCGCGCGGTGGCAGCCCTTGAGCAAGGATTTCGACGTTTTCCCGACAGCGAAGAGCTGAAAACACAATTGGAATCTGCCCGAGAACGCCTGTCGGCCGAACAGTCAGAACGCGAGCAGGCCGAGCGGAAAGCAAGATTTGAGCAAGAAGAAATCCAGCGAGAGATCGCCGCGTCCCGGAAACATCTGGATTCCAGGCAAACCAGTCAAGCAGTGGAAAGCTTGGAAAAAGCGGTTCGCAAATTTCCGCTAAGCAAGGAGCTCAACGCACAACTCGATCTTGCTCGTCAGCGCTTAGCTCGTGAGCAGGACGAACAGGTTCGGGCCGACGAGGAGGCTGCGCGCAAAAAGCGAGAGATCGAGAACCAGATCAGTGCGGTTCGTCGGTTGTTAGATTTAAGCCGGACGGACGACGCAGTGGGCGCAGCCGAACGAGCCGTGCGGAATTTTCCCGAGAATGCGGAGTTGCGGTCGCTGCTGGCGACTGCCAAGCAGCTGCTAGAACAGCAGCAGGCGGAACGTGAAAAAGCAGCCACGCAGGCCAAAGCCCGCAGAAAAAACATCGCCAGTGCGGTTGAAAGCGCCAAGCAACTGCTCAAGACGAAGCAGAGCTCAAAAGCATGCGAACTATTGGAACAAGCGGTTCAGCGCTACCCCGAGAGCGAAGAACTGCGAACCCAACTCGAAGCTAGTAGGGAGAAGCTCGCGCGCGAGCACGCGGAGGAGGAAGAAAGTGAGAAATACCGCGTCCGTCTCGAAGGGGCAACAAGCAGCGCTCGAACCTTGCTTGACAGCGACAGGCCTGACGAGGCGGTCAAGGCGCTGGAAGCCTCGCTACGGAGCTTAGGTAAAGAATCGCAGCTGCAATTGCTGCTAGAAACTGCCAAGGCGGCAGCCAAACAGAAAAAAGCGCAGCAGCGAAGACGCGCGGAAGAACTGCGGCGCTCCGAGGAACAAAGGCGCACACGAGATCGAGATCTTGTGGAACTCAAGGAGCTTGCAAATTCCCTATCCGTTGACGTCAAACCCGCAGTGCTTGAAAAATCGGTGCGCCGCGCGCAGGAGTTGTCAAACGTCAGGGCGGGAGCCCGGCTGATTTCATTTGGCAATATCGCAGGCTGGCAAGAAGAGACGCTGCGGACGGTGGAAAAGCAACTTGCCGCTTTCATCGGTCCCTTGGCCAGGATCGTTATTAAGAAGGCTGCAGCCAAAACGACAGACCTGAAGGAACTCTACGACCTTCTCGCCGCTAGCCTCGAAAGGGCTGCGGACCGGGAGGCATTTCTTGCTGGGAAGGTCCAATCGACCAAGCCGGGGCAGTCCCCCTCGGATCCAAAGCCATTGCGGTCACCGAGCATGACGGCTCCCGCGAGCCCGGGCGGACAGTCCGAACTCACATCGGCAGTCATCGACCTGGCTGCCCGCCGGCTCGCACGCCATGTCGGACCCATTTCTACCGTGCTGGCGAAAAGGGCGGCACAGCAGACCGGCAGCCTGCACGCTTTTTATTTGCTGCTCGCCGAGCATATGGAGAATAAAGTCGACCGCGACCGCTTCCTGCGAGATGCAGGTTTCCTGGAGTCGTGAACTGAGTTCCGCTAGGTCCTGAAGGCTTATTGTCAAAGATGGCGCAATGAAACCGCGGGAGGAGAAATCTTCTTCGTGAAGCAGGAGTTACATACCTGCTTTGCTCACGGAGCGGACCGCTCTCGAGGGGCGGCGTTGGTGATTGAGGTGAAGATCCATATTCCAGCTCATATCACTTTGAAACCCGTCCCAAAAACCGGGAACCCCGACGCTTGGGTCCCGCAAGCGAATATCCCGATTAAAAGTGATTGAACTCTTTGTTCGGCGCAAGCCGCGTGTGCCGCTGGAAGTAATCAAAGGAAGAGAGCGAATCGTCAGCCACCTGCAGCGAAGGGGATTTCACGTACTCGTCACATGACACCCCGGAGACTATCCGGGCGGGCTATCGAACTTAGTTTAGAACCAGCTTGCGGCATGATACCAGCAATCAAGTCTCCAGCATCTTGATAGCCTCGACCAGGCTCTTGCGCATGCGCCCGAAGGCTTCCGACAGAGCCGCAATTTCGTCCTTGCCGGAGGATTGGAAGTCGGGTACGTCCAAGTTCCCCAAGCTGACCTCATTAGCCAGTTTGGACAAGTGATTTACCGGGCTGGTCACGAGGACGATAAGCATGGCGTTGAGGGCCAGAAAGATCACCGCGAAAATCGCTGCCAGAGACGCCATGAACAAGGCAAAAACGCTTTTGGCCCGCTGGATGGGCAATTGCATCGGCGCCGACACGATCTGCGCTGTCATGATGTCGTTCACCTTCCATCCGAAGCCATTGTCACCGCCGTAGCGCTCGACCATGGTCCGAGGCGCAGTATCGGCGGTGTCGTGACACGACAAACAGGTCATATTGATCTTCATAGGGCGCGCAATGTAAAGGGCTCGACCGCTAGGTGTGTCACGTTCGCCGACCAGCTCAGCCCGGTCCGGCGATTGCCGGAAAATATTGATGATGTCGGACTCCCACTCGGTCGCGCGGTTCACCGGGTTGGTCGGATTCAAGGTCGCTTCGCGGTAGAAATAGTCAGGAAATTTCTTGCGCAGCTGCTTAAAATACTCATTCGCCGAATAGGCTGGCACGATCTGCGGAAGGAACGAATACTTGATCTGTGTCTCGAGAAGCGGCTTGATTTGGCTGCTGGTGTAGCTGCGGACCGCGAGCGCAGCTTCCATCATGATGCGGGCGTTCTCCAGGATTTCTTCGTTCGCGTTGCGCTGCAGCAGTCTTTCACTTACATATCCAGTCGCCGCGAAGCCAATAGCGAAAATGACCAACAACACCAGGTTGAATTTCACAATCAGTTTCATATCATCACCCACCATTGGGAAACCCGAAACTGTATTCCGCCGAAGCTGTCGGTTTCGGCGGATACTTATCGGGATGCAAAACCGGGTCCCACTCGGGATGCTTGTCGAGATGATCCTCCAGCGCTTTGCGGAAAGCGGGGTCTTCGAGGCGCGACTGGAAACGCTCCACGAAGCCCGTGCGCCAGGCCTTTTCCATCGTCAGCCAGGGCTGAACTTCGGCATAGGAAACCTCATGATCGGGCTTGGCCGGTACCACCTTGCCGGAAAAAATGGACATCCGAGAAGGCAACGTGTCTCGAAACGGACGTGGTATGGATGCGAGAAAAGCTGGATCAGGGCGCGAGTCGACCGTGATGTCTTTGCCCGCCCGACGAGAAAGAAACTGCCCCGCGCTGGCGCTGTCTCCATGGCTCCTCACTCCATCCTGACTTGTCTCGCTGATGTCGGCCGATCCGGTCTCGACGAACACCTCGGCGCCACCCGCCGCGGCATGCAGTACGATTGTGCCGCTGGTCGTAGCTGTCAGCACTGGGCTGGCATAGCAGTAGGGCCCCAAACTGGAGCTCGTCTCGCCCTTCAACCAGCCGCGGAGCAGTACCAGTTCGGCGGCGGTGGACTTTCCTCCCGTCGAGTTGCCGAGACGGGCGGGCGCATAGCGTAGGAGAAACAGGCGGGTGGAGGCACCGAGCGCCACGATGGTGCCTCCAGTGAACTCCAGTTGCGCAAATCCGCTTTCAGAGCTCTCGATAATGTCGCCCTGCCGAAGCCGCACGCCTGCTGCCCCCCGCAGGACAGTCGCACCTCGGATCAGACGCAGCGGACCCTCCATGAGAGAAACCGTTCCGATTTCTTCCGCTAGGCCATGGAAAGGCAGCAACAGCAGCAAAAAAAATAGCAAAGGAACAGGATTCATTTCCGAACCCTCAAAAGCGTGGTTGCATTAGTTTGGAAGATTCACCCCCCAGGGAAAAGAGGCCAGCTCATACTAGAAACGATGAGATGCCATGTCAAGACCGTAATGCGCGCCCAGCGGGACCCAGACGCAAACCCTAACACTGGAACGGAATCGAGGAGTTCGCTCCAGTCTTCTACAAACCGGAGCGACAGAGTCCAGCAGATCACACTGCGCGATCATTCTACAACCCACTTTTGGTGGCGATTAGCCAAGTGGAAATAGTTGTAATTCCCACGAAATCACTTGCTGATCTTGAAGAAAATAATCAAAACCGCAAGAAGCCCCACGAAGCAAGTCACCGTTAATCCCAGCTCGAGGCGTAGGAGCGAAACCAGGCGCTCTCTCAAGCACGGCGGCATTTGATACACCGGTGGAGCTGCGAGTGGCGGCGGCAACGGAGCCGGTTAATGCCACGGCACCATCGGCGGTACCTTCCATGTGGGCGTCGGCTCCCCCCGATTCTGAAGCCCACGTTCAAATTCCGCAAATTCCCGGAGTTGCGAGATGTGCGGCCCAATTTGGACATCGATCCCAATCAAACCAACTTGTACATCGTCCACATAGTTATTTACTTTATTACGAGTTCCGACTAGAGTGGGGACATGCCGAGAGTTGCTCCTGCTGTCTCGCTCGACCCGACGATGAAAGCCGCTCTGGACCAACTGGTGCGATCCTCCTCTGCTCCGCAAGGTCAGGTGCAGCGAAGCCGGATTGCTTTGGCGGCCGCTGCCGGCAGGACCAATCAGCAAATCACTGGCATCCCCGCGTGCGCTTTCATTACACCCCGACCCATGCTTCCTGGGTCAATATGGTGGAATGTTTCTTCAGTATCCCGGGCAAGCAGGGCTTGTCACAAAGTGTTCATACCTCGAAGCGCCAACTCAAGGAATTTCTGTTGGACTACATTGCCCATAACAACGAAAATCCCAGGCCGTTCGTATGGACCAAAGAGCCGTAAAAACTTCAGCGCATTATCGAGGCGACGAAAGAATATCAAGCGACGCACCCGCGCAAGCCGAGGAGGCGTCGCCGGCGCCATCCGGTTCGCAATACTATAAACAACTAACTGGACTACGCACTAGTCGTTGGGGCGGCCACTCAACATTCCAAGGCTCCGCCTGGACTGAATACTGCGCCTCGATTGCACGCGTGAGAGCTCTCACCTCCTCAAATCGCCGTTTCCCAAGAAGGGACCGGGCCTGGGCCAATGCCATACGGATGTTCTTTTCTCGATCTTTTACGAGGTCTTCCACTGGTCCCTTGTTGGCCGAAGAGGCCTACTTGCGAGCAAGCCCAATGGAATGCGTGGTCCATATCCAGGCGAATTATTTCAGGCCTCACGCCGTTTTCCCCGACCTGGCTGCGGCGGCGCGTTCTACACGACGGTCTTTCCCCCGTGGCTGGAAGAACTCGTCAAGACCGGGCAGAAGTCTTATACGACCCTAGAGACTCATCCGGAAAGTCCCCAGGCAACGATGCGCTCCGGTTTCGGCGGGTCGAACTGCGGAATTAAACAGTAGCCCAAAAAATCTCAAAAAGAACTTGACCTTTTTATTTTATCTATGTCGTTGCATAGATATGGCGAGTGCTCGAAGAGCACTACTCAACCCGCCTGCAAGGGATCCGCCGCCAGGGCGGTACCGTGCAGGTGTCTTGGCTCAGCATGAAATGGAGAAGCGACGTTCTCCGTTAGTGTAGGTTCCGCCCCTTCGGGGCGGGGATTTTCAAGGCATTGGGGATCTATCGTCCGATGACTCATGTGCCGTGCGGTGCCAACCGCGCGAGAGGCCTGAGCCTCAGTGGTCACTGCAAGACCGGGCCATATTCTTTTTTCTACCCGTCGCCCCGTTTCCCAGCGAAAAATTTGGCGCCAGGATCGATTCAGAGCGCCGATTGGCAACTCGGTGGACCTGGAGCATCTCCCTGTTAGTCCCTCGTTGGGATGACCACTGAGGAGATGAGCTCCCGCGCGGTCGACCATCGGCTCGATGAGCCCCGTCAGATTATCCCTCAGCATGGTTGCGTCCCCGCAGAGCCCGCTTCCGTTTCATCTGGCGAAGTTATTGTACCTCGGAGTCGGACCGCGCAAACATCGAGGGCTTTGCCTGCTGCCGACAAAGTTGCCGTTGCCGGCGAGCCTCTTCCAACTTACGATCGCGCGCCGCCTGAATCTCCGCTTGTCGTCCCGCCAGATATCCTGCGGCGTCACATAGCCGATCGCGCTGTGCAGTCGCACCGTGTTGTAGCGATCCACGTAGCTCTGAATCAAGCGGCGCGCATCTTCCACCGTCAGCGGCGTGAGCGGCCGAATGCATTCTGTTTTAAGGGATTTGTGTCATCGTTCCTATTTTCCGTGGACGCAAATTTGAACTGCTGACACAATCGACCGGCTATATCCATCCAAAACACTGCACAGGTAGTAGAACGCTATGTTACCAGTTTGCCACCGGCGGGGGGGGTGAGGGCGTTTGTCGTGGGCTGGTACAAAGTCACTCTCGGGTTTCGCGATATCGAGAAAATGAAGTCACTCGAAGATGTAACCGACCCTCACACATGGCCTAGGCAAGGTTGTTCATTTGGAGAAGAGAATGGCCTGGAAATCATGGCTGAATTCGGATGGGGAGAGGAGGATCGTCTGACCGTGCGGATTGTAGAGCTTAATCTTTGAATTCTCGAGACCCATCATGGCGTAGCCATGATGCTCGTCCACGACCTTGACGTCCGAAGCATTTGGCTTGGACGCCGCGATGGTTGGCACTCGGGTGGCAGCCTTGGCCGCAGCAATGATTTCGGACAGCTGCGCGTCGTTGATCGAGAATCCACCCGGCGCGACGCCGGTGATCATTTTCCAGTAGTCATTAGCGCTGTATTTTTCGGGTCTGAAGTTATCATAGCCCTTGATCTGGACAGCGAGCGCCTTTTCAATGATGCTCGCCCAGATCATCTGTCCCTTTGGATCCTGCAGGTACAAAAGGGACCAACTATCCCTTTCACCATCGTTGGTGTACAGAACATCGCTGACGTCGATTGCGCCCCCGGGTAATTTTACGGTGAAGTATCTAGCGGAGGTTAGGCTGTTACCCGCCGGCGGGTTACTCAAGGTGTCTTTAGCGAGGCCCGATAGATCGGTCACACTCGCTTCCGTTTTGCCCGGCACCATGCGCGAGATAGTAGTGCGGCCCGCTGGCGTGAAGGCGAGAGCTGCCAGGATCGCGGCCACCGGGCAATTCCCGATTGCGGGTGCTTGCATGACCTGTGCTAAAGCCGGGGCTCCTACGAAGAGGGGCCAGGTAACCACATGAACATCTTTGCTGGCGCCATCTTTGTACGGCGGCGGCATCGGAGTGCTCTTGACTGCCTTCGTCGGCGTATTTTGCGATGTTATAGGGAGCCTATCCTTGTCCCATAGTTGGTTCCCGAGGGGCCCGGGCGGTCGTTGCCCCGGCTGTGGTTCCCAACCACCTGTGCCGTAGATCTCTGAACCCAACGGCCCGGGAATGCACGCACCACTTCTGTAACCTCCGTATTTAATCGTCATAGATCGTGGACCTCATCCAAGTGCCTGGTTGGGGCAGACCTCTTCATCGCGCTCCATATCTTTCCAGTCTTCCTGCTGCCACCTTGCCCAGCCCAAAAGCTTGTGAAAACCTCGGCATTCTACGGTGTAGCTGCGATTCTGCGTACTAACTGAAAGCTGAGATTAAAAGCTCAACAGTTCCTCTCGTTGCAGCATGCTGAGGTCGGTTGATCCGAACCCGTGCCATAAACGACCGCGTTCTTGTAGTGATTATGCATGACCGCTGGCTTTTATAATAGCGTCTACTTGCGAAATCTGCGATCTGAGGTCGTGAAGCAGTCGGGCGAAGGAGGCATGAAAGGAATCATTGTCCTTCCATTTCCGGAAGTCGCCGATGTGACGAGTACGACGGATATCGGCGGCCCAAGCGCGAGTTGAATCCATCACGGCGTCGTCGATCCGCAGAGGGAACAATACCGTTGAGCCTTGCCGATGCTCTCTTTCAAATGCAGCCTGCACTTCTCTCTCAACCCACGAACTGTTGACTGAGTTTTCTGACAGAACGACGAGTGGTTTATCGTGGATCCGAATGGCCCTCTCAATTTCTTCCTGAAACCTGTCGCCGATCTTGAGATCCTCGCTGTCCTTCCAGCATCGCACACCTTGCGCCTGAAGCTGTGTGTACAATTCTGTTACGAATGAGCCATCTTTGCTGGAGTAGCTGATAAAGCAGGAATAGAACTTGATTGGATTCGTCGCTAGGGATTTCGCATGCGCAATTACGTGATCTGGCAACCCGCAGCCAAGCAGAAATATCTCCGGTAACTCGCCCTCAGACTCCAGAATCGTATCGAGACCGATTGTAGAGGGGCGTAGTGAAAAACAGTCTCGAGGCCCTGAACTTGGTTGAATCCTGAGTTGGCAAAAACGCAATTGCCAACTTGCGCCTCAGTCAGGTCAGACTTCGCCAGTTCGGTGAACTGAAAGATCGCTCCAGACAGGTTTGCCCTTCTGAGATTCGCAAGTAGCAGGGCAACCGAACTTAAGACCGTTCCGTAGAGAGAAGCGTCGCTCAGGTCAGCACCGCTGAGATCAGCGTGAGTGAACTTCGCTTCGGACAATTCAGCTTTTGCTAGATTTGCAAAGGCGAGCCAGACACTGCTCAAATTTGCCCCTCGAAGGCTCGCCAGCTTGAGATTCGCCCTGGTGACAGTTGAGCGACGTAGGTTCGCCCCCCTTAGGTTTATGCCCTGAAGATCGATACCTTCAAAGGATGCTTGCTCAAGGTCAGGGACAATCTCAGGATGCTTTTCTCTCCAAAGATTCCAAGCATCCACTCGTTCTCTCAGCTTTTCTAGCTGTTCGGGATTTGCCATAAAGTCCGGCCCCCATAATACGATGAAAGTTGTCTCCGCGGACCCTTGGTGTGGGGTCGCAGAAGACTGTACCGAAAAATGTAGCGGCTCAGGGTTTCCAACGACCTGTCAGAGCCGCTAATTTGCAAGTTGAAGAATTGAGAGGCACTTATCAATCGTGCTCAGCCGTGCGATAGTGCCTCGGAAATGGCTACGAACCAGAAGGTCGCGCGTTCGCATCTCTTTAGGCGCACCATCGCGGGTGCGCTTTGCGGGTCTCGGTGTAGCGCATGGGATTCCTTTTGTAAATTAGTCGTCAGGGGCGCCGCCTCGTGGTAAACACCCGATGAAGATTTGGTTCCGTTATACGATGTGCTTTTGGGACCAGATGGGCTGCAATTCCTACGAAAACGGTATCACTGGTATCAGTGCCCACCATCCCTATTTACTCCCGGCGCTGGCCGCAGCTAATATGCACCTCTCAGGTGCGAGAGACAGCGGTTCATGTAATCAGTAGAAGAACAGATTAGGCAAACGACTATGGATACGGGACTCAAGACATCTGGCGGAGAGGGAGGGATTCTATTACCGCCGCACTGTGAAACCTACAGTTCCGCGATAATACCCTTTAGAGGTCAATTTTCTAATCACACCTCTCAAAAGCTGTGGGTGAGGAGCTCTATTCTTTTCCAGTTGGATTTCTTCTGTTCAGGGGGAGGAGTTCTTCATGAGCTTCGTCGGGCGCCTGCATCGTGCAGCGGCGTTCGTGGACCGATGATCGAATCGCATTCGCAAGCCGAGTATTTTCCTAGGATGACCGGTTGCGGTCTCAGGCGCAGTCGCTTTCGGTCTTGCGCCGCGGGGCGGAAAGTGGGATAAAGAGAATCGCAACTCATTGGGTCTCTGCCCGGCGCCGAACCTGCCAAGGTCTGCCGAGACCTGAGCCGGAAGCAGAGCGAACTTCGCACACCCTGAAAATGGGCAGAGATGGGCCGGTTAAGACGGCAAACCGGAACTAATCCCCCTTCGGTCATGCCTCTCCCCGTTCTTCCGCCTCGTCGTAGTCCACAACCACTTTGCCACGCCGCCATGGTGGGAACATGTGCCGCGTCGGCTTTGACAATGACGACTATTACTTGCGGACGCCGCCAACAAGATGGTAAAAGGTCGAAGTTGTGATGCAACATCAAAATCACGAGACTTGGGGTGACCTCAGCAGTGCCAAGAAAAAGCGTACCTATTGGGCCCTGCTGCCTCTCGACCAGGAGCGCATTCCTTGACTCTTCCTAACCATCCCACCATGCCGCTCTCCACAGCGCGAGCTTCCGCTCCGACAGCTGCAGTGTCCCTACTTACCGAAATCCACCTCAATCCACCACTTACTTTCGTAAATCACCCTCACCGGATCGCATCCTCGGGCCTACCTACACTCTCCCCGACGTGTTTTACCAGTTTCCCCAACCCAATCCTGCGACGAACCAAGCCCGATTGCCTTCGCGAGTAACCCCACCCGCCATTAAACCCCAGCACATCGCGAATCGGGCATGCAAAACCCATAGCTCCCCCGCGTCCGCCGCGCCAGCGGCTTCGTTACAAATCCCCCTATCGCAAAGTGTCCCGGCGTGAAACACTTGAACTTCCCGCCGAAGCTCCGCGCCGGGGCACCCATCGCCTTCATTGACTTGCCCGTTTTACAGACGTAGGATTCTGCGCGTGTGATCGGCCAGACCATCTCGCACTATCGCATCGTCGAGAAGCTCGGCGGCGGCGGCATGGGTGTGGTCTACAAGGCGGAGGATGTCGAACTTGGGCGCTTTGTAGCTTTGAAATTCTTGCCCGAAGAGCTGGCCCAAGATCCACAGGCTCTCGAACGCTTCCGCCGTGAAGCTCGTGCTGCTTCCGCATTGAACCATCCCAACATTTGTACTATCCACGAGATTGGCAAGTACGAGGGCCGGTCGTTCATCGTCATGGAGTTTCTCGACGGCATGACGTTGAAGCATCGAATCGCAGGAAGGCCCTTAGAGATCGAAACGCTGCTGTCCTTGAGCATTGAGATTGCCGATGCACTAGACGCCGCTCACACTGCGGGCATCGTTCACCGCGACATCAAGCCCACCAACATTTTTGTCACCAGGCGGCAATTTGCCAAAATCCTTGATTTTGGTCTAGCGAAGGTTATCGTCACTACCGGTTCCGCGAGCGACGTCGCAGCGGCAGCTACGGCGACAGGATTGCTCGATGAACGACATTTGACTAGTCCGGGCACGGTCCTCGGGACGGTCGCGTATATGTCGCCAGAGCAGGTCCGAGGCAAAGAATTGGATGCCCGCACTGATCTGTTCAGTTTTGGCGTCGTGCTCTTCGAAATGGCCACCGGTACCCCGCCGTTCCGTGGCGAGACCGCCGGTGTCATTACCGAAGCGATCCTGAATCGCGCGCCCGTATCTGCCCTGCGATTGAATCCCGATCTTCCACCGGGACTGGAACGGATTGCAACCAAGGCGTTGGAGAAAGATAAGGCGCTTCGCTACCAATCGGCCGCTGAGATGCGGGCCGACCTGCGACGTCTGAAGCGCGACGCAGAGTCTGGGCGTTCCATCGCACCCGGCACGCAAGACGCTCCAGGGTCAACACAGTCAGATGCTGCGGACGTTCCTCCGTCGGCTGTTTCGTCTGCCTTGGCTGCGGCGGCCTCGGGTCGAACAAAGCGAGCGCATGGAGCTCGGTCCAAATCGATCGCCCTCGCGGCTGGCATCGTGGTGGTCGTGGGCGTGGCGGTGGGGGGCTGGCTTTACTTCAACCGCCGGCCACCCGCACTCACCGATAAAGACTCCATCGTACTCGCCGATTTCGATAACACGACCGGCGATCCCGCCTTCGACGGCGCTCTGAAACAAGCGCTGACGGTGCAGCTCGAGCAATCTCCTTTTCTCAATATTCTTTCCGCAAGCAAAGTGGACGAAACACTGCGGCTGATGGGACGGCAGCCGGGCGAGCGCATCACTCGTGACGTGGCCAAGGATCTCTGCGTGCGCGCTGGTAACAAGGCAATTCTCCTCGGTTCCGTTTCCAGTCTGGGAGGGGAATACGTGCTCGGAATTGATGCGATCGGCTGTGCCAGTGGGGACAGACTGGCCAGTGAACAGGGAGTCGCGGCGACAAAGCCTGAAGTACTCAAAGCGTTGAGTGTCGAGGCCGCCGGCCTGCGCCGAAAGTTAGGCGAATCTCTTGCCTCGATCCGGAGGTTCGACGTCCCTACGGGCGTCACGACTTCATCGCTCGAGGCATTGAAAGCCTACGGCATGAGCGGGGCAGCCCTCGCAAACGGTGATGCCGCGAGGATTCCCCTCCTCAAACGCGCGATCGAGCTTGACCCGAATTTCGCGGAGGCTTACGCAACTTTGGGAGTCTGCTACTACAACCTCGGGCAAACCCGTCAGGCGGAGGAGAGTATCAAGAATGCTTATGCCCTGCGGGCCCGGGTCAGTGAGCGGGAGAAGTACCGCATTGAATCCTTGTACTACGATGTGGTTATAAAGGACGAGGCGCAGGCAATCCAAGTTTATCAAGTTTGGCCAGGAGCTACCCGCAGGACGTCATTCCGCCCATTAATCTGGGATCCATTTATGGAAGTCTCGGGCAGTACCAGAATGCGGCGAATGAGTTGGAGAAAGTCTTTGGGATGGATCTGAGAGCTCGAAGGACGAGCTCCGGGCTACTCTACGGTATCCTCGCATCTGTATACCTGAACCTGAACCGATTCGACGATGCTGCGAAGCTAATTCAGCAAGCCAACGAGCACAAGGTCGATGCCGAAGGATTACATTCGGTGGCCTACCAACTTGCGTTTCTCAACGGCGACGCTGCAGAAATGTCGCGGCAAGTCGACTGGGCCAGAGGCAAACCCGGCCAGGAAGATCATCTGCTTTCTCAACAATCCGACACCGAGGCTTATTACGGAAAGTTCGGGAGGGCGCGCAACGTCATGCGGCAGGCTATCGAGTCGGCGACTCAAAATGATTCCACGGAGGCGGCCGCAGTGTGGCACTTGAATGCAGCATTGCGTGAAGCGGAGTTTGGGAACCAGGCAATGGCAAAGCAGGAGGTTAGGGCAGCGCTGGCCCTCGCTTCCGATCGCGACATCAAACTCCTCGCTGCTCTTGTGTTCGCAAGAACAGGGCAAAATGCACGCGTCCAACCGATCGTAGGAGAACTCGGCAAAAACCATCCTTCGAACACATATTTCAAGTTCTACTGGTTGCCGGCGATTAAGGCGGCACTGGAGCTGGGCGCCGGCAACTCTGCGCGGGCTTTGATGTTGTTGGAAACAGTGGCGCCGTATGAATTAGGAACTGTGGAACCCGAGCAGTCATGGACGATGTATCCCGTCTACCTTCGAGGTCAGGCTCAGTTATCGACCCACAACGGCTCTGGTGCGACTGTTGAGTTTCAGAAGTTCCTGGATCATCGCGGAGTGGCCGGCAATTCCCCGCTCGCTGCGCTAGCTCTGCTCGGCCTTGCTCGCGCCAAGGCATTGCAGGCGACGCCTTTACAGAGCGAAGACGCAGATGCTGCCCGAGTCCGCGCCTTGACCCTTTACAAAAGCTTTCTAACACTGTGGAAAGACGCCGACCCCGACATTCCCATTCTGAGGCAAGCCAAGGCGGAGTACGCTAAGCTGCAGTAGCAGAGTAGCGATCTTCCAACCATGCCCGACCTGCCTGCACAAAAATTGTCCCCTGATAACGTCAACGTCGCCGAGCGTCCACCGCGCTTGCATCTAACGGTAGGTCGATAAATAAATCAAGGCGGATGCGACTTGCAACCACCTGGCCGCCCGTGAACGCCGGGATAAACTTCCATCCTGCTGCAGCATTAACCGACGCTCTATCGGCAGCCCCCACAGGTCCGGCCGACCAAACCTTTCCCGCAGCATCAATCACCAGCCTGACCTTCTGCGTCGAATGCGCCCATGGCTGTTGACCGTTCTTCGAAATAGGTCGATTCGACGATCCGACGGGCGACCAGAGAATCGTACCTCGGCATTGGTGACATCGCTGGTGCTGGGGAGCAGGAGCGAACCTTGGCTTCGTTAGATGACTCGCTTGCCAAAGAAATCAGAAAGTCCATCCGGGAAAAATCTGTTCGTGTTGGGGAAAACCTGACGAACTAGTCTAGTGTATCTTAAATAACTTTACAGAGGTTGCGGCAATCGCTATGATCTCGCACATGCCGAACACGAGCTTGGCGATCAATTTGCCAGCGGCGGAACGCACGCAGCTGGAACAATGGGAATCCGCCCACGGTACTCCGGCACAGGTAGCCCTGCGCTGCCGGATTATCTTGGACGCCGTGGCGGGTCAGCAGAACGTGGCAATCGCCGAGAAGCTCAGGGTGAGCCGCCCCACCGTGCTGCTGTGGCGCAAGCGGGTGCGCGAGCAAGGCATTGGGGAGGTTTGGCAGATCGCCCCCGGACGGGGGCGCAAGCCGCACTACGATCAGGCCACGCGCGAGCGGATCATCCAAGCGACCTTGCAGAGTAAGCCCCCGGGGATGACCCGTTGGAGTTGCCGACTCATGGCGCAGGCGCAACAGGTCAGCAGTAGTACGGTGAACCGCTTGTGGCAACTGCACAATCTCAAGCCGCACCTCAGTCGCACCTTCAAGCTGTCGCGGGATGCGAAATTCTTGGAGAAGCTGACCGATGTGGTGGGGTTGTATTTGAACCCGCCGCACAAGGCGCTGGTGCTGTGTGTGGATGAAAAGAGCCAAATTCAAGCGTTGGATCGCACGCAGCCGGGGCTGCCCCTGAAGAAGGGCCGGTGCGGTACGATGACGCATGACTACAAACGCAATGGCACGACCACGCTGTTTGCGGCGCTCCACGTGTTGGACGGCAAGGTGATCGGTGAATGTCACGCCCGGCATCGCCATCAGGAGTGGCTGAGATTTCTGCGCCGCTTGGACGGGGAGTTTCCCCCGCAGATCGAATTGCACTTGGTGATGGACAACTACGGCACACACAAAGAGCCGCAGGTGCAAGCGTGGCTGAAGAAGCATCCACGGTTTGTGAGCCACTTCATTCCGACCAGTTCCAATTGGCTGAACTTGGGGGAGCGCTGGTGTAGAGAATTGAGTGACAAAGCGATCAAGCGCGCCAGCTTCGTAAGTGTGCCGGATTTAAAACAAGCGATCGAGGAATTTATGCGAAGCTGGAAGGAACATCCGAAGCCCTTCATCTGGACGGCTACGGTCGAGGGCATCATCCAGAAAATCGAGCGGGCGCGGCTCAAGATGGAGCAGATTAAGCCGGGATCCACCCTGCCCCGAGGCAGAAAAAAGAAAGAATAATCTGTAAATTTATTTAAGATACACTCCACTAGTAGCCGCACTCCAACAATCGCTGTCTACCCGCCGCTACCGCCGACTCATCGACCGCCTGCTCGATTGGCTCTAGACTTGGTCTCTGACTTTGGAGGAACGAAATGACGAAATCAATTGCATTGGCTCCAAAGAAGGCAATGCCGTCGTAAGAACCAGTGAAATTCTCTCGACCGGACGCTGACGTTTAGAACCCGGAACCATGATTCGGGCACGGCCCTTGACCAAACTCGCAGCAAGCGCGACCAATTGATCTCACCCAGTTCCCCGTATTACACTCCCCGGCTTAGCGATTGGAGCGAAAAATGCGCATTCTCTTTACGAAGGTCTTAATAGTCACCTTTACGGCCGCGGCCTTCGGCCAGGCTGCACCGGCGAACAGGACAGCATCCGACGCCAAATCGCGGCCCCTCGGTCAAGTAGTCGCGAATCCCGCCACGACGGCGGCCGACACTCCAATTACGTCGATGCCCTACACTCCGGGACTGGACATTGGATTCATGGATAAGAGCGCCGACCCCTGTGTCGATTTCTACCAGTACAGTTGCGGCGGCTGGATGAAGAGAAACCCGATTCCAACCGACCAGGCGAGATGGGGCGTTTACGGCAAGCTCGCTCAGGATAATCAACGATTTCTGTGGGGCATTCTGGACGATCTGGCCAGGAACACTTCGGGCCGCAACCCTAACCAGCAGAAAATCGGGGACTACTTCGCCGCTTGTATGGACGAATCCGCGGTTGATAAGCTTGGCGCCGATCCGTTGAAACCCTATCTTAAACAAATCAATGACCTTACGTTAAAGAGTCAACTCCCAGCTCTTTTGGCGCAGATTCATCTGCGGACCGAAGGCAACGGCATGTTCTTCGGATTCGGATCGAACCAGGACTACGGCGACTCGACTCAGGTCATTGCCTTTGCCACCGCTGGCGGACTCGGCCTCCCCGACCGCGATTATTACACTAAGACCGATGCAAAATCGGCGGAACTGCGCCAGAAATACCTCTCTCACGTACAGCGAATGCTCGAACTGTTGGGCGATGCACCGGACGCGGCACAACGCGAAGCGGTCTCGATCATGGCCATGGAAACGGCACTGGCCAAGGCCTCTCTAACCCGTGTCGAGCGCCGCGAGCCACACAACCTTTACCACAAAGTTGATTTGACGCAGTTGCAAGCACTCTCGCCTGGTTTCGACTGGACCGTGTACCTTAAGGGAGCCGGGCTTGATGGGGAAAATACATTCAATGTAACCGAACCAGCGTTCTATAAGGAACTCAACAACCAACTCCAGGCCGCCAGTCTCGATGACATTAAGAACTATTTGCGCTGGCACACGGTTCATTCTGCCGCCCCTTTTTTGTCCTCAGTCTTCGTGAACGAGGACTTCGATTTCTTCAGCAAGACGCTGCGCGGAGTCCCTCAACTCCGTCCTCGCTGGAAACGTTGCGTCGGACTGGTTGATCGGCAACTCGGCGAAGCTCTCGGCCAGGAGTTCGTCAGCCGGACGTTTACCCCGGAAATGAAGCAAAAGACGCTCACCATGACCGGCCAGATCGAGCAGGCCATGGCCACGGATCTCGAGCAGCTCACCTGGATGGGGCCTGAGACCAAACAAAATGCGTTGACCAAACTCCACGCCGTCGTGAACAAGATCGGCTATCCCGACAAGTGGCGTGATTACACCTCGGTCGTGATCTCGCGCGATGATTTTTCGGGCAACGTCGAACGAGCTGCGGTGTTCGAGTCCAAGCGCAGACTGAATAAAATAGGCAAACCGGTCGATCGCAGCGAATGGTCAATGACACCGCCTACCGTCAATGCTTATTACAATTCGCGCATGAATGACATCAATTTTCCCGCAGGCGTGTTGCAGCCCCCTCTTTACGACCCGAAGATGGACGATGCGCCCAACTACGGGAACACCGGCGGAACCATCGGTCACGAGTTGACACACGGCTTTGACGATCAGGGCCGCAAGTTCGATGCCCAGGGCAATTTGAAAGACTGGTGGACGGCGCAGGACGACCAAAACTTCGATGCCCGCGCGCAGTGCGTGGTGGACCAGTACGCGCAGTACGTCGTTGTAGACGAAATAAAAATCAACAGCAAGCTTACCGAAGGAGAGGATATCGCTGATCTCGGAGGGTTGATTCTGGCGTGGATGGCATGGAAATACCAGACAAAGAACACGCACCTGGAAAACCGCGACGGCCTCACGCCGGAGCAGCGATTCTTTGTCGGAAACGCGCAATGGGCGTGTGAGAACGACCGGCCAGAGAACCTACGCGTGAACGCCATCACAGATCCGCATTCGCCGGGCAAGTACCGCGTCAACGGCCTGGTGGTGAACCTGCCCGAGTTTGAGAAGGCATTCGCGTGCAAGCCGGGCCAGCCTATGGTGAAAGAAAACCGCTGTCGCATCTGGTGATGGACTTCTCGAAGCCCACGAATTGGTCGCGCATAATTTGAACGCGATGGACTCAGCGAAGCTTGCCGCGGCCATCAAGGAATTGCTTTCGTATCTTCAGTTAAGCAGTTTCGTAACGCACTGCGAAGCGGGCCTCGAGCATCCCCACGCTCGGTCAGAGCCATGAGCGTGCGCTGTTTTCTACCAGAGGCTCCCCAGGTTATTGCTGAAACTATCCGGCACGAAGGGATCCGCCAGGGTTCGTAATACCCAAGCGCAATTATCTTTGCAGTTCGCCCAGCTGTCCACCTTGCCCGCCAACCGCCAGCAGCACCACCGATCGCACTTCCCGTGATAATTGGCAATATACCAATCCTTATTCTCATCAGTCAGGGTTTCCATCTCCTTGATTTCCTGATTGATGAATGCCGTCATGATCTTCATGAAGTCGTTCTTGCGCCCATTAACACCCAGCGTCGCTGTTTGGCGATGGTGAGGCGCTACCGCCGCCGGGGGCGGGGACGGGCCGTTTTCGCACTCCTCGACCCAGTTCATGGTCAAGAGCATCGCGGCATGCAGGGCCAAGCACGCCTCCTTGAGCTTTTCGGTGCGACGCGAGGCTTGTTCCGCCGCCAACGCCACTTCAAAGAAGGCGTCGCATGTAGCTCCTGCTTCACGCTTTTTGGCCAAGTTTGCACCAAAAGCCTGCATGGCTTTATTGAAATCGGTGATCGACTCCTGCACTTTCCAGCGATATCGGTCCAGTTCCTCTACGTTGAGCTCCTTCAGTTTGAACTTAATCTTTTCCTCGGTCGTTTGGGCTTTGCTGAGGGATCGGTGGTGGAGGCAGCCCTTGACGGCCTTTTCCACCGCTTCCTCTACGGAGGCAAGCAGGCTGCCTACCGCTGGAAGCGGGATGGCCTGCAACGTCGCGCGAATCGCGGCACCCCCGAGACTCGATAACTTGCTAGCCGCCGAACCCTTCGAAGACACTGCGCTGCGAACACTATGCAGCTTTGCCGAGTGGCCAATTCTCGCCACCACGGTTTTGTTGTCCACGCATTTTTTAGCGTACGCGAAAATATCTTCCATGTCCGTGACTCTCCCTTCTCACGTTGAGACCCATGAAACTCAGCGGGCAATTTAATCCAGGAATTCCCATTTTGGCTTCCTGGGTTCTTGAAACAATACACCAAAATGGCTCATCCATGTGTCGCGAGACGAACGGATTGGCGAGGAGCAGCGCGTGGAAATGAAAGTCGAGCAATTCCTTCGCTTTTGCGTGTAATGCCGTCTGCAACTTCTGAACACTGAAGGGAGTTGTTAGGACGCCAATCCCTCGGTCCTTTGTCGCCTCTTGCGTTCCTCTTTAACTAAGGCCACTTTCCTCCACCGGCATTACCCGGCTTTATCGGTCGTACGAGCCTCTGGGCCACCCCGTACGGCCCAGCCTGTCTCTCGCGAGTTGCCAATTGATCCCTAAAACAATCACCGCTGGGGCTTCCCGTGTTGCCTCTGGTCTCCTATGCGTAGATGCCATCGCCATTACCCCGGCAGGTTCAATGGAGCTTATTCGCTCGTCTGTTTCCATTGCTAGCGGCCTTCCCCGTGAAACAGTAAGGTCGGCTCCCGCAATCACTTTTTCGGGGCCTGCTCAGCGTTCACTCAGGTTACGGCCTGCACGCTCGCTGAGTCGCCAAGAGACCCTTTACCCCGAGAGCTCCGACAGCTTTGTTGCCTCCTTTGCCGTCTCGGTTGCTACCGGGTGGAGCGAACCAGTTCCCGGGCGGGAGTTGCACAGGCTGTAGTCCAGCGCCTTTCACGGGGCACTCTTTCAACAGTTAAGGACTGGTCTGTCTTTGCGCTGTGGCTCCTGGCTACGTTCTGTGTCAGCCGCAGACCACGGCCTGATCGTTTCGCGATCAATTTTGTCGAACGCGAAAGTGTGTGTGAGAGTCGGTTATTCGGGCACCCGGCAATTCGGAATCAGAGCGAATGATCGTTCGTATCCTCGGTAACTACCATCACGCGGACCCCTATGGTGGAATTACCGGAGATTGTGCGAGGGAGGTTCCAATGGGAATCGCTGTGGGCCGAAAAGTCGCCCTGTCGGTCTGTTGGATGGCTAACGGGATGCGTACGGTGTGACGGCGGGGACTTTGAAGTTCGGGAATATGGTGAAGCAGCTGTCGATCATTGTGGGAGCAGGCATAGGGATTCTCAATTGGTCGGCGGAATCTTGAGTTCGTCGTTCTTTGCCCTGTCGCGGGCGTGCTTTTGGGGGCTTTTTACTGATCTTTGGTTACATCAGCGGAACGTTGATCGCCGCCCAAGGACAGTTCATGAGCGCCATGCTCGGTGGTCAACACGTCGCCCCATCTCCAGGATTCGGAGAACGTTTCCATTATGTCACTGTAACCCGACCTGGAAATTTGAGACGGCGGGCGCCGGCTTCTACCTGACCTAGACACGGGGAATCCCATGAAACGTCTTCTTGTTCTAACTCATCTGGCCATGACTCTCAGCGTGGCCCTGGCAGGTTTGACCGGCTGCGGCGGTGGGTTGTCGAGCACCCAAACGCTGCCTCCTCCGCCCTCGATTACCGGTTTCACCGCGAATCGCGCCTCCATTACGGATGGATCAACCGCGGCTCTGACCGGCGTCTTCGCAAACGGCACAGGCGTCATCACCCCGGGCAATCTTCCAGCCAATAGCGGCGTAGCTGTAACCGTGAGCCCCACGACGACCACCACCTATACCCTGACCGTTACTCCCACGAGAGGGACAGCGGTGACCGCGACGGCCACGATCACCGTGAACCCTGCACCGACGATCACCAGCTTCATTGCAATTCCGAGAACCATTACGACAGGATCTAGTGCGACTCTGACAGGAGTTTTCGCGAACGGCACAGGCGTCATCACTCCGGGCAGTCTGACCGCCACCAGCGGTGTGGGCGTGACTCTGAGCCCCACGGCAACCACCACTTACACCCTCACCGTGACCAATGCCAGCGGTGCAGCGGTCACGGCGACGGCCCCGGTAACAGTAACGGGAATCGTCGCTACCTCGGTGACGGTGGATCTGGCGAGCAGCGGCCCCGTCGTGACCGACAAACTGCTGGGAATGAACATGGCCGTCTGGTACGATCTGGTTTCCAACCGCACCGGAATTGTGGATGCTTTCCAGGCCGCCGGCATCACCCAGGTGCGTTGGCCGGGCGGATCGGATTCCGACCTCTACCACTGGGCGACCAATTCTGAGTGCGATGGCGGCTATGCCGATGCGAATGACGCGTTTTCGAATTTCGTCAACGACATGGCCGTTCCCGCTAACCTCGATGTGGCGTTGACGGCGAATTACGGCTCGAACACAACCTGCAACGGAGGCGGCGAACCAAGCGAAGCTGCCGCCTGGGTCACGACCGCGCTGGCCGACGGCATCACCGTGAGCCATTCGACGGTGGGCAACGAGGAGTACGGGAGCTGGGAGTACGACCTGCACTCGACTCCGAACGACCCCACCATCTACGCCGCCGC
>Ga0302326_10006100_pt1 | contig 27144 bp, 26 predicted proteins | sample Palsa_T0_3_FD_202264 | JGI IMG/M metagenome (GOLD analysis project Ga0302326, IMG submission 202264) | Peat permafrost microbial communities from Stordalen Mire near Abisko, Sweden - Palsa_T0_3 | ecosystem: Environmental > Terrestrial > Soil > Palsa > Peat permafrost | place: Sweden: Abisko... | reverse complement strand
GGTGGGAGGCAACAGCAGGTCCTGCTCAGGAAGGTAGGTTCGGTAGCCCTTTGGCATAAAACATTATGTACCGGTTCTGTTTCGTTTGAACCCGCGAAGTTGGAGAATACTCGGACAGGCTCCTAGCCCCTCCTGAACGGCAGGACCTTATTCTCTCATGCGGGTTAGTGCGACACGTTCCCAGTTATTGGACAGATCGCCTGCGTGTCAGCTTCCCCAGCGCGGGAACGGATTTACACGCCCGCGCGCTGAATCGGCGACGAGATCCGGCACTCGGCTGCGCCTTGATCTCAGCTTCTCCAACAGGGCGTCCAGCGACGCCTCCTCTCCGGCTATCCATTCAGGCGGAATGCTTGCCCGAGCTTCGTCCAGTGCCCCCTCGGGAAAGCCTACCACTTGATCGAGCCAGGGCTGAAAGTCGTCCACCGATCGGACGTTGCGGTACACTACCGGCTGGAAGTAGAGACCCTGAAGCGGCGAATCGTAGAACTTCCAGTCCGGCCCGCCAAATGAGCAACCCTGATCGATCATGCTTGCCAGGAACCCGCGCGGGCGATCGGCACAATTCGGGGACGATTGCGCCGACCGCCTGAATATCGCTTGCCGAGCGTCGGCATTTCCCACCCACTTGTCCAGCAGAAGCGCCCCAAGGAACTCGCTCTGGTTGACCACTTTCTCGAGCAACGTATCGGGAAGAAAATCGTAGACCAACGTCTTGCCTGGGCGTCCGGGGCGCCGAGACCCGAAATGTTGACCCGGCTCGACCGCCAGGTGTTTGCTGCGAAGCTGGATGTAAACGTCCGGAGCACCCGCGAGGAACTCAGAAGAGAGGGTCACCAGGGCGATCTCTGGCGTTGAGATGTTCAGGTAAGCCAGAAGAGACGAGGCCAGCCATTCGTTGACGAGTATCCGAGCGTGTTGAGGGTTGTTCCGGAACTTCACAACGTAGTGGTGCCCATCGCCGCACTCCAGAAGGTGAGCCTGCGCACCACCGCGCATTTTTCGTATCATCCGCGTGGCGTGGACTTTCATTAGAAGTGCTATTGGTGCAGTCCTGACCGGGTTGTTCTCCCCGAGAACGCAAACAGAAATACCCTAGTGCTAATCGCGCGACCGGCTACTCCAAGTCGTAATGAGGTATCAACGAGCGTACTGTGCCTGAACCTAATAGTGCTTTGGATGTGAAGCGGCACCTTCCGTTGAGATTTTCCCTTTGCTGTGCGCACCAACGAACGTTGACTCGGAAAACACACGCGAAAATCAAGGTTACCGGGCATGACCAAAAAAAGAAGGACGCGGTCATCGTTCTCTCGGACGGTGCGCTTTCAAGTCGCGAGGCGGACATCTGTGTTCTCCTCCTGGATGGGCTGTTGCTGAAAGAGGCTGCTTTCCGGTTGGGCATCAGCATCCATACGGCCGATTACCACACGCGGAGCGCCTATCGCAAATTGGGGGCGCACAGCCGCGTTGATCTCCTCAAACGCTTCGCCGGGCTGTACGAAATGGCGGCGCAAGATGAAGCCGTGGGCTCCCCTGCCTCCGGTAATCAGAAGTGCTGAGTCGATCAAAGCCACCCTGGGACGCTTCGTTTCAAGTTGAAATACGGAAGTTTGCGCCCTAGCCCCGCGTAGGGAGAAACCCTACACCACTGCATCACCTGGGAAGCTAGCGTGATCTCGTGATAGCAAAAAGTCCGATTCGGCCCTACTTTAGCCTTGTGCATCGGACCATGCAAGCCAGAACAGCTTTTCTCCTACCCTCAGCATTGATGCTATGTGCGCCGGCGGTCGTGTTGGCGCAAGGTAACGAATTACAGCCCAACACCACCACGCTGGGAGCGTCGCAAACCCAGCAGTTCAGGGCGGTGAGGTGGTCACTAAGCCCGAATGTGGGAACAATAGCCGGCGGGCTCTATACAGCGCCTGCGGCTATCGCGAGCGAACAGAGCGTCACCATCACCGCGACGAGCCTGAAGGACTCGACCACAGTCGGGAGTGCTACGGTCACGTTGATCCCGGTGGGAGTCACGGTTGGTCCTGCTTCGGAGTCTCTTACAGGCGGGAGCTCCGGGACCTTCAGCGCCTCCATCTCCGGGGCGACCAACACCGCAGTCACCTGGTCGTTGGTCCCGCCCGTGGGAACAATCGCGAATGGCGTCTATCAGGCGCCTGCGATTATCGCCAACCAGCAGACCGTCGCGATAACGGCAACGAGCGCGGCAGACCCCACAAAAACGGCCAGCGCCACCGTGACCTTGATACCGGTTGGAGTGACGGTTGGACCAGCCGCGACGTCACTCGAAGCGGGCCAGTCTGCGGCCTTTACCGCTTTAGTCACCGGTGCCAGCAATACTGCGGTGATCTGGGCGCTGAGCCCAGCCGTTGGAACAATCGTAAATGGAGTTTACGCGGCACCCGCCAGCATCAGTAGCCTTCAGACGGTGACGGTCACGGTGGCTAGCGTGATGGACCCGACTAAAACCGCAGCCGCAGCCATCACCCTAACGCCGAATAGCACAAGCACACCCGTGGTTCTGCCCTTGGAGGTCATCGGCCCCAACGGAACGACGGTTTCCGCCTCAGTGACCGTTCCAAGTGGCGCGAATCTGACCGGTCAACTGAGCCTTTGGATGCAGATTCACGGATTGCGCAGCGACACGCAGGCCAGCGTGCAGATAAACAATTCCGGCTGGCTGCCCATCAGCACCAGCAACGTTACTCTTTTGGGGAACGCAGCCGCATACGGCGGAATTGGGGGCGGGTTCGGCACTTTGAAGATGACAATGAGCCTTTCCGCCGGTGCGGTCCAGGCCGGAGTGAACACCGTCAGCTTCCTCTTCAACCAAACCGACGGCAGAGTCAGCGGATTCCGAGTGCTGGCGTTCAACATTCAAGCCGCGGACGGAAGCTTGCTCATTCCGGCTTCGTCGTTTGTCTATGACGATCCTAATACCTGGCAACCACCATCCTCTAGCGCTTCCGACATAGCAGCAGGGCAGGCGCTGTGGAGCACGGCCGCGCTGACGACCCCCCTGGCCGGGGGTGGGACACAGCCGATTCTGGCACACTGTTCCGACTGCCATACGCAAGACGGCCGGGATCTCAGATATTTCAACTACTCCAACAATTCGATTCAAACGCGGGCGTTGTTCCACGGGCTCACAGCGGAGCAGGGCAACCAGATTGCCAGCTATATTCGCACCCTGAACGTGGTGAATCCCGGCCGGCCGTGGAATCCGCCGTATCAGCCCGGTCCCGGGCTGGATTCGCAGCCGGTGAGCAGCTGGGCCGCCGGCGCCGGGCTGGACGCGGTACTGGACTCCGATCAAGAGATGGTCAACGCGATGTTCCCGTCGGGATTTCAGGGTTCGGTCTTCGCTGCTACCTCGATCCTCAACCAGCGGGAGCTTCCGCTTCCGGTGCAGCTTCCGGACTGGAACCAGTGGCTACCCGGAACGCATCCCATAGACGCATTCGGCGGCACGTTTACCACCAGCGGTTACAACACTTTTTATCAAACTCTCAGTTCCAGTCTCCAGGTGGACAATCCGTCGGTGTATGTAGCGCAGGGGCTTAACTTCCAGAACTGGTTCGGCGCCTTTTACAACTTTTACAACCAGGTGGGGACGCCCATCTGGAACAATAATCCTGCGTCCTGGACCCCGGCGAATGTCGACGCCATGTATTCGCTCTCGCAGTGGGGATTAGTGAAGAACTGGGAACTGAATAACCAGTTCCAACTCGAAGGGCTGGCGCAAAACATTTTTGGCCGGCAAGCCGACCCGCGCGCCTGGTATAGCAACTTCCTGTTCTTTGTATCCCCGCATGAGCTGAAAATGCCTACCGGTGGAGTAGTGGGACTGCGCAACGGATCCGAGGATACCTACAATTACCTGTCCTATATCTGGTATAACCTGCAGTTGATTCTGAACGACTCCAACGGGCAACAAGCGGAGCAGTTTCCGATCGACTGGCCCTACGTTCAGGGATTCGTGAAGTCGATGGGGCAGATGGTGTCGCCGCAGGCCGGAATCGAGACCATGTGGATGATCAAGGGTCTCCAGATCTTGCAGCAATTGGGAGCCGGGCCGCAACTCGGACAGGGGGCTGGCAACCCACGATCTCCCAACCCTCACTGCTCGTAACGGCGGAATGGAGCGAAGGCGTGTGGAATGGAGTGGATCCGGTCACGCGCGCCGCGCTCGCCACCGGAATCGTCCAATCGTGGCTGCAACAAGCGAGCCAGTTTACCCCGCAGCAGTTTTACGCCGGCGGCTGGACCACTCCAACGGCCGTGCCGGTGCCGGGCGGCAACGCCTACGACGGCGTTTTCCCCGATTGGGTTTGGTATATGATTCCGCGGTTCACCTTTATTGGAGTAGACCCTTCCATCGTGGCGCAACTGGCCGCATGGGCGCAGACGATTTGGCCGAACGCGGATTGGACCGCCGACCTGGATGCCACCTGCAGCTGGCAAAACAACCAACCCAACACCTATATTCTGTGCGCCCTGGCGCAGAACGCGCCGGTTCCCGACACCTTCCAAGCGACCTACACGGAATTGCAAGGCTATATAAGCGCTTTTCAATCCACCATAAACGCTTCGTGGAACGGATCGAAAGGTAACACTCTATGGAGCGCGGATGCGCTGAACGCCAATTGCAACAACGGCCTCAAGCTCCTGAAGCTCGGCAACGCCGCGCAAACGGAAGTCAATGCGCTGAAGGGGTTGGGCGTGAAGGCGGTGACCGTGTGCATCGCTTTCCCCATCCTCGATCAGGACTTCTACACCTTCAATGGAGACCCCGGCGACTACGCCTCAATATTGGCCTTCTATCAAGCTGAGGCTGCCGCGATTCACGGTGCCGGACTGAAGATGATAGTCGAAGCGTCCACGGTAGACCCGGGCACCTCTGGCATGAACGTAACCGGGTATTACGCCAGCTTGTCGGATGACCAGTTCACCACGGGCCGTCAACAAAATGCCCTCACCATTGCCCAGGTGGTGAAACCGGATTATATCAACCTCAACACGGAACCCCAGACAGATCTCGTTAATACCGGGAAGACGAATGAGTACGGCAATGCCGCCGGGTACACCGCCATGAACCAGTCGATTATCTCGGGACTCCACGCAGCCGGTGTGACTATCCCCGTTGGGTGCGGAGTGGACACCTGGGAAAGAGATCCCACCTGGGTGACGGACACCCTGGCCATAGCCGGCCTCGATTTTTTTGATTTACACACCTACCCGGTCAATCTGGGCCTTTACCTGCCGAGGCTCATCAAGTACACGGACATGGCTATCGCGGCAAATATTCCAGTAGGAGTGTCCGAGGCCTGGGAGCTCAAGGAAAGTGACACGGAGTGGAGTGACCAGGCCCTGCCGGTTTCTGCCGTATACGCGCGCGATTCTTTTAGCTTCTGGGCTCCCCTCGATCAGGCCATGCTCACATCTCTGGTCGATTTCGCCAACTGGAAGGGCTTAGTGTACATGTCTGCGTTCTGGAGCAGGTACCTCTGGGCCTATTTGGACTATGCCACGGTTGGCAGCCTTCCCCCAGCGCAGGTGACGAGCATGGCACAACGAGCAGCGTCGGCGGCCTTAGCGGCCGATCAAACGACCATCACCGGGCTGACCTATCGCAACCTGATTCAGGGAGTACCGTAAGCAAATACGGCCGGGGGCGCCGGTTTTGGGCGGGCACTGTAATTCCAATTCGAGGATTGCAACAACGAGGGTTAATTTAGCAGTACTTTGGACGGGCCTTCCGGGGAGCGATGTCCTTGCTCCCAATTCTTGACCGAATCGAGAGACAAGCCGAAAGCCCGAGAGAACTCGGCTTGGGTCATCTTCAAGCGGCGGCGGATTTCTCCAACGTCGATCCGAGGAATGATAGTCACTCGCACTGCGCTGGTATCGCCTTTGATGGCGGCCAAGGCCTCCCTGGCTCCCTGGAGAATCTCTTCTCCGACGGTCAAACGTTTTTGTTTTGCCATGTCTAACGCTCTTTTCGGTATTGGCCTCGAATCGCCTTGATGACGCTCTTGAGTTCGGCCTTTTCCTTTTCCGTCAAATCGTCCTTGCGCCCCTTCTTTGGGATCAGATCGCCCGATTCCGGGTCCATTCCGAGCGAAAACTTGAGTGCGCTGTCCTCTTCGGGTGACAGCAACTCTTCCGACTGACGGATGAAGGTTTGTTTCCCACAACGTCATCGGCGATCTCACTCTTCTATTGTACGTCACTGACGTATTTTAGGGAGTCTGGCATTCCAGGCTTGGCGCGCAGCGGCACTCATCAGCAAACGGGCGCGATTGTTTTCTCACCTAGCGAACGCGTCCCGTGCTGTGCACTTCGAGAAAACACCATGCGCTCGCTAATTTTCTACATCTTTATCCGCAATTCACCGCATGCTTGGTGTAAAATCTGGTGTAGATCGGAGGGTCCGAGCGCCCCCACCGCCTTCCCCGCTCAACGCAATGAACCTGGACGGAATCCGTGTCTTGCTAGTAGAGGATAACCCCGGAGACGCGCGCCTCTTCGCGGAGTTGGTTCGCGAGACCGGCGCCGGCCAATGGAAACTGGTGCATGTGGACCGGTTGTCCACGGCGCTGGACCGGCTGAGCCGCGAACCCTTCGATGTCATGCTGCTGGATCTGTCGCTTCCCGACGCCGATGGTCTTGCCACGCTGATCCGCGCCCACACGGAATCGCCGAAAACTCCGATCGTCGTGCTTACCGGCCACGATGATGAAGCCTTGGCGGTGAGGGCCGTGCGCGCCGGCGCTCAGGACTACCTGGTGAAGGGCCGCCTGGACGGAGATCTTCTGGTCCGCTCCATCCGCTACGCGAGCGAACGCGGCCGAGCCATCGAAGCGCTGGAACGGCGCGAAGAGCACTATCGGTCGCTCATCGAGAACTCGATGGACCTGATCAGCATCCTCAACCTGGACGGCACCATCCGCTATGCCAGCCCGTCCCACGAGCGGCTGCTGGGCTATCCTCTCGACGAATTGGTGGGCAAGAATGTCTTGTCGTTTGTGCATCCCGAGGACAAGGATGGCGTGCGAACGGCTTTGGTGAACGGCAACAACGGACGGCCGCTGGAGTGCCGCGTCCGTCACGCGGACGGATCGTGGCGCACGCTGGAATCTTTTTCCCGCGATCTTTCGCACGTCGCGGGCGTCAACGGAATGGTGGTGAACGCGCGCGACATCACGGAGCGAAAGCGTCTGGAAGAGCAGCTGCATCATTCGCAGAGGCTGGAGGCGGTGGGCCGTCTGGCCGGCAGCGTCGCGCACGACTTCAACAATCTGCTGATGGTCATCACCGGCTACTCGCATATGCTGCTGGACGCCATGCATCCGAGCGATCCGGCGCGCCAGGATCTGGAGCAGGTGGTGAAGGCGTCCGAGCGCGCCACCGATCTTACGCGCCAGTTGCTCGCCTTCAGCCGCCGTCAGGGCGTGCGCGCGTCGCTGGTCAATCTCAACACTCTGGTGCAAGAGATGGACCGGATGCTGCGGCGCGTGCTGGGTGAAGCTATCGAATTGACTATCCGGCTGGCCCCTGAGCTGAAGACCGTGCATGCGGATCCGGGCCAGATCGAACAAGTGATCTTGAACATGGTGGTGAATGCCCGCGACGCCATGTCATCGGGCGGGAAACTGCTGATCGAAACCAGGAACACCAGCCGGCACAACCGGGACTGCGTAACGCTTTCCATCAGCGACACCGGCATCGGAATGGACTCGCAAGTCCTTTCGCGCGTTTTCGAGCCGTTCTTTACCACTAAGGAACACGGCACCGGGCTCGGGCTTGCCACCAGCTACGGAATCATCAAGGAAAATGGGGGCGACCTGCGCGTGAACTCTATGCCCGCTAAAGGAACTACTTTCGATATCGAGTTGCCGGTTACCGAAGCGACACCCGAGGATCGGGAACTGCCGGATGCGAAGCGGGCGCCCCGCGGCACCGAAACTATTTTGCTGGTGGAAGATGAGGGTCCCGTGCGGCGCGTAGTGGAAACCATGCTGAAGCGGCATGGCTATCAGGTGCTGGCCTCTGCTTCCTCCCAGGACGCTCTCGCGTTCGCGGAGAAACATCGCGGCGAAATTCATCTTTTGATTACCGACATCGTGATGCCGGGAATGAGCGGGCGGAAGATGGCTGAATGCCTGACGGCACGGCGTCCGGATATGAAGGTTCTGTATGTTTCAGGCTACGGCGACGCCCAGGCCGAGAGCGACGCGCGTTTTTTGCAAAAGCCTTTCTCCACCGAAGAGCTGGCCACCAAGATCCGCGAAATGCTCCAGTGACCTTCCATCTGGACGCGTGCCATTTTCACCTGGCGGCGCGCCGCGTCATGCACTTTCCGCCCGGGGTGACGGGAAACATATTGCGCGGAGCGCTTGGAAAAGCCTTGCATGAAACCGCACGCGCGGAGGATTACGCGCGAATCTTTGAGCCGGCGTCTTTCCGTAGTGGGGCGGGTAGCGGAGCCGGCGCCGGGCCCAGCGGGCTCTCGGATTGGCCGCGGCCTTTTGTTCTCCGCGTCGCGGAGCTGGAAGGGCGGACGGTCCAGCGTGGCGAGCGGTTTCGCTTCGGCCTCAATCTATTCGATACGCGCAGCCAGAACCTGGACCAATTCACTCGCGCATTCTCGCAATGGGCGGACCTGATTGAGGTTGAGCACGAGCCGGTCGCATTAGATGTCAGCCCGCACATCGCGCCCGTCTCTCGCATCCGCGTCGGGTTTCAAACACCCACGGAGCTAAAAGCCAACGGCCCAGATGCCAAAGACGAGTTTTCAGTATTGCTGGCGCGCGCACGCGATCGCCTGAGCACCTTGCGCGGACTGTACGGAGCGGGACCGCTCGAAATCGATTTCCGCGGTCTGGCCGAACGCGCCCGATCTGTAAAGACCCTGCGTAGCGAATTGCGCCGCGTCGCGGTGGAACGCCGCAGCAGCCGAACTGGACAACGCCACGGAATCGGCGGTCTGGTAGGATTCGCAGACTATGAAGGCGATCTCGCCGAATTCCTGCCGTACCTGGAAGCCGCTCATTGGATCGGTGTCGGCCGCCACTGCACCTGGGGCAACGGCCAGATCAAGACCACGATGCTGGACTGATTCCTCGTACCCTTAACTTATGCGCGCCGTCGCCGTCTACACCGCCGAACGCGAAGTCCGCGTCATCAACCATCCCGCGCCGAGTCTCACGTCGGCGACGCAGGCCAGGATGCGGGTGCTCGACGTGGGCGTTTGCGGAACCGATCGTGAGATCGTCTCATTCCAGTTCGGCACGCCGCCGGAGGGTTCCGATTACTTGATCATCGGTCATGAATCGCTCAGTGAAGTGGTTGAGGTGGGCGCGAGCGTATCGAAAGTGAAGGCCGGCGACCTGGTAGTCATGACGGTCCGGCGCCCGTGCCCGCACCCATCTTGTGTGGCCTGCCGAGAAGGCCGCCAGGATTTCTGCTACACCGGAGATTTCACCGAACGCGGGATCAAACAGAACCACGGCTACATGACCGAATTGGTGGTGGAAGAGGAACGTTATCTGAATCCTGTTCCGCGCCACCTGCGCGACGTCGCGGTGCTGGTGGAACCGCTGACCATCGCCGAAAAATCTTTGGAACAGATTTGGACCGTGCAGCGCCGTCTTCCGTGGGAGCGTCCACACCGCGCGGTTGTGTTGGGCGCCGGACCGGTAGGAATTCTTGGAGCTATGGCTCTGAAGGTGGAGGGTTTCGAGGTCAGCGTCTACTCGCGATCGCCGAACCATGAGGAGAAGAATCGAATCCTGGACGCAATCGGCGTTCCATACATCGCGGCCGAAACGCATTCTACAGAGGACATGGCGAAGACGGTTGGGCCCATTGATGTTGTGTACGAAGCAACCGGCGCGTCCAGCGTCGCCTTCGAGGTGCTGAAACATCTGGGTCCGAATGCCGTGTTCGTGTTCACCGGCGTGCCCGGCCGCAAGGGGCCTGTTCCCGTGGATACGGACGAAATCATGCGCAATATGGTGCTGAACAACCAACTCGTATTGGGCAGCGTGAACGCGCCTCCGCAAGCATTTCAATCCGCTATCCGGCATCTGGGCGTCTTCGCGCAACACTGGCCCCAGACTTTGCGCTCCGTGATTACCGGCCGTTTCCCGATAGAGCACGCGCTGGAGGCACTCCAGAACCAGCCGGGCAGCGTGAAGAACGTGGTTGCAATCGCGTCGTGAGCGGTAACCACTGGATCGATATTTCCGTGCCCCTTCGCAACGGCATGATCACCTGGCCGGGCGACGCCCCGTTCGAGCTTTCCAGTACGCTCCAGATCGCGAAGGGCGACCCATGCAACCTGTCGCAGATTTCCACCACCACGCACATCGGCACTCACATGGATGCTCCACGCCACTACCTGGAAGGCGCGTCCGGAATGGAGACCATACCGATCGCGGCGGCCATTGGAAGAGCGCGTGTGATTGATATCCACGATCCTGAAGCGATTCGAACTTCGGAGCTTGAACCGCATCATCTGACAAGGGGCGAGCGCGTGCTGTTCAAGACCAGAAATTCGGAGCGTTGCTGGAAGACGGACCAGTTCCAGAAGAAATATGTTTACATCGCGCCCGAGACTGCGCGCTACTTGGCCGAGTGCGGCGTCCAAACCGTGGGGGTGGATTATCTTTCTGTAGACAGTTTCGAGAACACCGGCGCCCAGACGCACCACATCCTGCTCCAAGCGGGCATCTGGATCATCGAAGGTCTCAATCTGGAGCACGTCGAACCAGGCGAGTATGAACTAATCTGCCTGCCGTTGAAGATAATCGGCGGCGACGGCGCACCAGCGCGGGCGGTTTTGCGGAAGCTGGATCTCTAGTGTCGTGTCCCGCATACCGCTTGCTAACGCGCGCGGCTCGGAAGCGCTTATTCTGAGCCGTGACCGTCAGGGAGCGGTTGTCAAATCTTAGGCGGGACACCACACTAGCTGACCCGCGGCTCGGCCACCATCCGCAGTCCATTCTTCACGCGCAACGTGATCAAGGGCAGCGGTTCCACCAGCTGGCCAGGCACCAGCCGCAGCCGCCATTTTTGGGCGATGGCCGCCATCACGATCACGCCTTCCATCCAGGCGAAGCGTTCGCCGATGCAAACGCGGGCGCCGCCTCCGAACGGATAATAGGCGAACTTGGGACGCGAGTCGCGCGCTTCCGGCCCCCAGCGTTCGGGATCGAATTTCTCGGGCTGGGGAAACCATCGCGCGTCGCGCTGCACCAAATAAGGACTCAGGATGCAGATGGATCCGGCGGCAATCTCCACGCCGTCCAGCTGGAAGGGACCCTTCGCCATGCGGCCAATCGCCCAGGCCGGTGGGTACAATCGCAAAGCTTCCGCCAGCACCATTTCCGTGTAGCGCAGCTCCCCTACGTCTGCGAGCACTGGCGCGCGGCCGCCCAGAACCGCGTCGATCTCCTGGTGCAAGCGGCGCTCCACTTCCGGATTTTGCGACAGCAGGTACCAGGTCCAGGTCAGCGCGTTCGCGGTAGTCTCGTGTCCGGCCAGAAAGAGCGTGAGCGCTTCGTCGCGGACCTGTTTGTCGCTCATCCCCTCACTATCTTTCTCCTCGTCATTTTTTTCCTCGTCCTGGGAAAACAACAGCATCGAGAGCAGATCCCCGGTATCCACGCCGCTCTTGCGGCGCTCGCGAATCAGCCCGTAGATGGTGGCGTCCAGCTTGGACCGGGCTTTCTCAAAGCGGCGAATGGATGGCAGCGGCAGCTTGCTCAACTGTTCTGAAAAGGGCAGCAGTAAAAAGCGGAACATCTCCAGGACCGCGGTCATGGCGCGGCCGATTTCCGACGCTTCCGATTCAACGTCGGCGCTGAACAGCGTTTTCGCCACTACCGAGAGCGTCAGCTTCGCCATTTCGACGGAAACATCCATGGTGGTTCCGGGCTGCCAGCGCTCGCGAACCCGTACCGCAGTCTCGCTCATGGCGGCCGCATACCCCGCCAGCCGCTCGCGATGAAATGCGGGCTGCACCAGGCGGCGCTGCCGCAGGTGATGCTGGCCCTCGCTGGTGAGCAAGCCTTCGCCCAGCAGTATCTTGGAACGCTGCAGAGCGCGGCTCTTCGTGAAGTTGTTTTGATTGGTGACCAGAATTTCACGCACGCAATCGGGATGGTTCACCAGATACATGTTCTGTCGCGCGACTCTGAAATAAACCAGGTCGCCGTACTGGCGCGCAGCCTTGATGAGAAACCGCAGGGGATTCGAACGAAAGGCGTAAAGATGCCCGACGATGGGCGGATTGTTTGGCCCGCGCGGGCTTACCTCAGTCAACATCACCAGTCTACTTGGGAAGCTCGCGCGAGAGCAGAACCACGGCCTGCGCTTCGGCCGAGAGCCCTTCGCCCACCGGGCCCAGGCGCTCCGCAGTTTTGAATTTCACCGACACCCGATCCACCTGCAGCCCGAGTGTTTCGGCCAGCTTCCCGCGAATGGCCGCGCGATGATCTTTCAGCTTGGGCCGTTCCAGAATCACGGTGGAATCCACGTTCGCGATTTGATAGCCCTGGGCGGCCACCAGCTCGCAGGCGCGCCGCAGAAACATCAGGCTGTCGCCATCCTTCCAGCGCGAGTCTGTGTCCGGAAAGTGCATGCCGATGTCGCCCATGGCGAGCGCGCCCAGCAACGCGTCCGTAATGGCGTGCGAGAGGATGTCGGCGTCCGAGTGGCCCTCCAGACCGAATTCGGAAGGGATCGCCACGCCGCCTAGAATCATCGGCCGGCCGGCCGCCATGCGGTGTACGTCCCAACCCTGGCCAATACGGAAATCACTCAAGCCTACGAACCAACCTTGGCCGTCATCTCTTCGGCCAGGAACAGATGCGCCAGGTCCATGTCGGAGGGCTTGGTGATTTTCAAATTGCGGTCGCTGCCGGGGACCACGCTGACCTCCACTTGATCCAGCCGCTCCACCAGGCTGGATTCGTCGGTGCCCGCGAAACCGTCCTCGCGCGCCTTGGCAAACGCGCTCTTCAGCAGATCGAAGCGGAACACCTGCGGAGTTTGCGCCAGAATCAGGCGCTCGCGCGGAATGGTCTGGCGGATTTTGTTGCGATGCACCTGCTTCACGGTGTCCACGGGCACAATCCCGACAATGGCGGCGCCGCTCTGTGCGGCTTCGGCGAACACTTTGTCCAGCACGCTGTGCTCGATGAACGGCCGCACGGCGTCGTGTACGGCCACCAGTTCGGTTGCGGCGTCGAGCGTAGCCAAGGCATGCTCCACCGACTCCTGCCGGCTATCGCCGCCTTCCACCAGACGCACCGGCTTACCGAATTTCTCGGCGCGCAGCAGCTCGCGCACCCACTCGATGTCCTCAGGCCGCAGCGCCACCACGATCTCCGACACCGCCGCCGTGGACGCGAACTTGCGAATGGTATGGAGCAGGATGGGCGACCCTTCCAGCAGCATGAACTGCTTCCGGCTGGTGCCTGCCTTCTCGGGGACGGCTCGCCCCATGCGTGTTCCCAGCCCGGCGGCTGGGAGAATAACAGTGACTTTCATGCCAATTTACCTAGTGTCCTGGTCAAAAGTTCGCCAAGCAACCGCTGTGGGGCGGACGCCCCGTCCGCACCGGACCCCCTGGTCCGGCTCAACTATTACACGAGAAACCGGTGCCGACGTGGGCGTCGGCCGCGGTCCAGGGGGGCCGCCCTACACTAGCTGGAGGCCGCCATACCCGAACCACGAGCCTCGGCCGCTTGCGGCGCGCCGGCCGGCGATGGCTGCTCGCGCGAAGCTGTTTGCGGACGCTCGCCATGGCTCTGGCTCTTGTCGTGAACCGCGTGCATACGGTCGTCAAAACGTCCAAAGATCATTTTACCGGCGGTGGTCTGCAGAACGCTGGTGACGGCAATGTCGATGGTCCGCGAGATCATCTTCTTGGCGTTATCCACCACCACCATCGTTCCGTCGTCCAAATAAGCGACGCCCTGGTTGTACTCCTTGCCTTCTTTCAAAATAAAAACGCGCATGGTCTCGCCGGGGAGTACCACGGGTTTCAGCGCATTGGCCAGCTCGTTGATATTCAACACGTCCACGCCGTGGAGTTGCGCCACTTTGTTGAGGTTGAAATCGTTGGTGACGATCTTGCAGTTATAGACCTTGGCCAGCTCAATCAGCTTCATGTCTACCTCGGGCACATTGGGAAAATCGTCTTCCAGGATCTGCACGTTCAGCTGCGTCATCTTTTGGACGCGCTGCAGGACGTCCAGCCCCCGGCGCCCCCTATTGCGCTTGAGCGAATCGGCGGAGTCAGCCACCAGCTGCAATTCACGCAGCACGAATTGCGGGATCACCAGAGTGCCGTCTAAGAACCCGGTTTCCACGATGTCGGCGATACGGCCGTCAATGATGACGCTGGTATCCAGGATCTTGAAAGATTGACTCGACACCTGCTCGCCGCCGAACAACCCGCCCAGCGCGCCCAGATTTAACATGTCGCCTTTGCTCGCGCCCACCATCAGGCCCACGTAGCCCATCAACAGCAACAGCAAAATCTCAAGGAAAGAAATCGCCGTGGAACCGGCCGGAAAGGCATGACCGAGAATGAGTGCGATGATGTACGCGCCCAGGATGCCAAGCAGGGATCCGAAGGCTGCCCCGATCAAAAGCTTCAGCGTTGTCTTGCGAACCTGGATCTCGAACAGGACGATGACGAGGCCGGCCAGTAAGCCCTCCGCCGCACTAAAGGGAGCAGGAAAGTCAAAAGGATGCAGGAACCAGGCGGCTGCTGTAAGCAACGCCACGAATAGGCAGCGGATGATGAGCAGATTACTCACGAAACCATTCCCGGCGTGTGCGGTCTGTGGATCAAAGCGGCACTCCCTGTGTCAGACAGGCGCCATTGAGTATAGCACTGAAAATAGGGACGATGTGGAAGCCGCGATTTGGAAGTTACAGCAAGGTAAGAAAGAAGAGGGAAGGCCCACGCGAGGTTCGCCCGCGAGAGCCTGCTAAAGAGCTTTCGCGAGTTCTTCCGCAAACGCGCTGGGCGGACCTTGGGGACCGGCCGGCTGCGGCGGACGCTTGTGCTTTTTTCCGCCCCGCTCACGGCGTGGCGGACCAGCAGCGGTGCGATTTACTTGACCTGCCGGCCCAGTGGGTCCCGGTCCCTTCGATCTTGGCGGCTGGGCTTGATTGGCCCGTAGCAACCGGTCTTCCAGGGGCGCGCGGTCAAAGCGCCGGATGATCGAGTTCATTTCTTCTAAGTTGGGGGTGTCGATGAAGGCGAATCCCTTGGACTCTTGGGTCTCTGGGTTGCGGATCACCTTGACATCGTCATAGACGAGGTTTTCTGCGTTAAGCCAGGACTTGATGTCGTCCTTGGTAACCCAGACGGGCAAGTTTCCGAGGAATACTGTGAAGCTCATTCGAGGTCTGTCGTTAACTCCGTTTTTGGGGATTTGGCGGAACTGCTTCGCGGATGCGATCCATGCAAGCTTAGTTAATCGTATCACAGAGGGAGCGGCGCGGCAAACGCCGGGCTTCGCGTAACACGCTCGTCTGGAAGGAGAAGGACTTCGCTTATTGCGGTGAAGGCTCGGGGGAAGACTTTTCCGCAGAAGTTGTGGCGGGCGTGGAGCCGTCCATTTTGGGCTCGATGGACACCAAAGTTTCGCTGCGGGGCAATAGGTACACGATGTAAACCGATCCGGCTTCCAGCGCCCGATAAGCCGCCAGATTGACCGGCATATTCAAGTAGCGTAAGGAGAAAAAATATTTCTCGATGGGATCGCGCCCATTTTCCCGGTTGAGTTGCTCTTCCCGCGCCACCACCCGGCCCTCCCGGGCTTCCACCTTGCGGTCCAGCAGGTCGAAATACAGCAGCAGCGGTACACGCAGAGCCATGAGGACCGCCAGCACGAGCGAGATCAAAATAGATCCGACCATTATTCCGCCGCCGATCTTTCCTTGCGCCTCGAACAAATCGTTCATGTGGGTCAGCGAGGTGAGCAGCACCGGAAATGCATTCTCGAAGGGAAGTTGTTGGCGCTTGGCCGTGATCCAGGTCCAGATCATGAAGGGCGCAACGGCGAAAAGGAACGTCAGAATCACGGGAGAAATAAAGCGGCCGCTGAATTGCTTTATCTGATCCGTAGAGATCCGCCCTTTACGGTTCGCTTCCAGTGTCTCAGGAGAAAAGCCCAAGGCCTTCGACAGATCGTTCAAGACCTGTTGTTTGTTGCGGTATATTGTGGCGTCTTCAACCATTCCAACACCAGGCACTCTGACACGTCATTGGGGTGCTACCTGAGCAATATCGACGGATGGCGCAGGATACTTTAACCGCATGCTGTCGGAGCGCGCACATGAGAGAATTGGCATTTGATCCGGCTGTTTATTGCGTTTCTGCTGACCGGGGCGGCGGCCCAATCCGCCAAAGCTCCAGCAGACGAGTTTCGCGCGCGCCGGGCTGCGTTGCGGAAATCAATCGGCCTTTCGGAGAAGAGCGGTGTGCTCCTGCTCCGGGGACGGGCGGAAGCCTACGACCAGATCTTCCACTTCGAGCAGGAGCCGAACTTTTACTACCTGACCGGTTGGTCCCAGCCGGGCGCGGCACTGCTGTTGACACCTACGGACGAGATTCTCTTCCTGCCGCGTCGCGACGAACGCGCGGAGAAATACTCCGGGCGCCGCACCGCAGCCGAGGATTCCGATGCGCGCACGGTCACCGGTTTCGATAAGGTCCGGCCGATCGAGAAACTGGAAGGGGAGCTGGATCAGGCGCTCAGTTCCCATTCTCGAATCTACACGCCGTGGACCGAATCGTATGCCGGACAGCTGCGGGCGCGCTATCCGTTTCGCGACGTTGCCGACGCCACGCCGCTGATCGCCAAACTGCGCGTCAAAAAATCGGAGGCTGAGATAGCAGCCATTCAACACGCTACCGACGTCAGCATGGAAGCGCACCGCAGGGCTTGGAAACATCTGGCGGCCGGCCAGTACGAATACAACATTGCCGCTGTGTTCCTGGATACATTTCTCGACCAGGGGTGCGAGGGGCCGGCCTATTCGCCGATCGTCGGATCGGGACCGGATGGCGCGATTCTGCACTACATGTCGAACCAACGGCGCATGGATCGCGGCGAGCTGGTGGTCATCGATGCGGCCGCCGAGTGCGATTCCTACGCGAGCGATATCACCCGCACGGTTCCGGTGGGCGGCAAGTTCACTCCGCGCCAGCGCGAGATCTATCAAATTGTGCTGGGCGCCCAGAAGGCGGCCATCGCCGCTGTGAAGCCCGGGGCTGTGCTCTCCGATTCCGGGCTCTCTGGTCCGGGCGAATCGCTCACTAAAATCGCGCGCGACTACATCAATGCCCACGGAAAAGATTTGCGCGGCGAGCCGCTAGGCAAGTATTTTACCCATGATATCGGGCATCAGGTGGGCTTAGAGGTGCATGACCCGCGCTTCGACGGTCCGCTCGAAGCCGGCATGGCGATCACCATTGAGCCGGGGGTTTACATCGCCGAAGAACAGCTCGGCATTCGCATCGAAGACGTCGTGCTGGTAACGCCCGACGGCGCAAAGGTATTGAGCGCGGCCTTGCCCAAGGAGCCGGACGAGATTGAAAAAGCCGTCTCTAAATAAGCGCGCGCTCGGCTATATCGCGACCCTGGCGGTGACGCTCGCGCTCGCTATCGTCCTGGGATGGACGGCGCTGGCGGCACAGATCGACGATGATGCTTACGATTGGATGTTTCGCCTCCATCCGCCCGCAACCGCCGAACCGCACTCTCTGATTCTTGCGATCGACGACGCCACGTTCAACTCGATGGGCGGAGTGGGCGGCTACCGCGACATGTGGACCAAAGCGTTCGAACTGCTGAAGCGCGCAAATCCGAAAGCGGTGGCTCTGGACGTTGTCCTGTCAGACCCCTGGAAGGATCCGGCCGACGACCAGCGCCTGGACCACGCTATGCAGGCCACCCCGAACCTTGTTCTGGCCGCCCATTGGGATAACGGACGCTGGGAAGATCCACTGCCGATCTTCCGCCGGCATGCCGCCGCGGTGGGTCACGATGGCGCAGACGAGCTGTCGGTGGACGGCGTCACCCGCGAAATTCCACTCGAGGAGCGCACCGCGACTGAGCGTCACTGGTCGCTGGCCTTGGAGGCGTTTCGGCTGGCGAGGGGCGCACGCCTGCTGGAGTCCCCCAACGATCTGCAAATTGGCGACGAAGTAATTCCGGCCGCGCGGGCCGGTAGCGTCGGACGGCCGCTACGCGTGTTGTACACCCGCGAGCCGATTCCACGCGTGCCACTAAAGGACTTGGTCGACAACCCCCAATTGGCCGCCCGCTTCAACGGACAGGTGGTGTTCGTCGGTGTCACCTCCATCTCGGCCACCTATGACCGCGTTGCCACGCCGTACGGCCAGGGCCGCATCCCAGGCGTCGAGGTTCACGCGCAGCTCTTCGAAACCCTGGAACGCGGACAATTCCTGACTGATGCGTCGAACCTGGCGGTGCTGGGTTTCTGCGTTACGGTGGGCGTTCTGGCCGGCGTGATCTTCGCGTTTCTTTCCGGCTGGCTGGCTTATATAGCCGCGGGTGTTCTGATATTGCTGGCGCATGCAACGCCGTTCCTTTTGTTTCGCCAAGACATCGTGTTCCCTTTCTTCGCGCCGCTGGCCTCGGCCTGGCTCACGGCAATCGCGGCCGCCAGCTATCAACACTTCGTCGTAAGGCGCGCGCTTCGGCTGGCTGAGACAGAGAGGCATCGCTACCAGCAGGCCATCCATTTCGTCACGCACGAGATGCGCACGCCGCTCACCGCCATTCAGGGATCGAGCGAGCTGATGGGCCGCTACAACCTGAGCGAAGAAAAGCGCAAGCAGATTGCCGAAATGATCAACCAGGAATCGAAGCGGCTGGCTCGCATGATCCAGACTTTCCTGGACGTGGAGCGGCTCTCGGACGGCCAGATGGAGCTGAAGGGCGAACCGTTCGAGGTTCGGGAAGTGGTGGAGGCCTGCGTGGCTCGGGCGCGTCCGCTCGCCGACCGCAAGCGTATTCGCATAGCCGCCGAAGCGCTGGATGGAAACCTGGAGGGCGATCGCGAGCTGATGGAATACGCCATCTACAATCTGCTCACCAACGCCGTGAAATACTCGCCGCCGGACACCCAGGTCACGGTCGTGTGCCGCCTCCAAGCCGCGCAGTTGCGTCTTTCCGTCCAGGATCAAGGCATTGGAATGGACGCCAAGGAGCTGCGGCAGATCTTCCAGAAGTTTTACCGCACCAAGCGCGCGGAGGCGTCGGGCGAAGTGGGCACCGGCATCGGCCTTTCCATCGTGGAGCAGATCGTCCAGCATCACGGCGGTAAGATGGAAGTGACCAGCCAACCCGGCCAGGGATCTTGCTTTACCGTCGTGTTTGCCGCGCGCTCCCGAACACCGCTTGCTCACGCGCGCTCAGAGCCGCGACCGTGAGCCCTTCGATAGCCACGCTGCATGACCGGATTGCGGGCTTCGCCCAAATCCAACGTCGACCGCGCCGCGAGCGAATCTCAAGGTCCGAATCGGGATGCGGCGATTCACGAGGCTTACCAACAGATTCGGGAAGAAATGGGAGAACCAGTGGGCGGCTATGGCACTCTACTTCGCGTGGTACAATTTTTGCCGAGTTCCCCGCAGGCTGTGAATGAGGCCTGCAATGGCCGCTGGGATCGCAGACCGGCTCTGAACGGTTCGGGGTCTAGTCGCGGTGGCGTGAAACATTTTACTCCCCCGCTGTTTTATCTAGAAGGATTGGTGTAGGCTAAATGAAAGAGATGAACGCTGTCGCCGATCTAAATGAATCCCGGACGATACAGCGGCAAATTGGCGGCGTCAGCTACTCGTTGTGTCAGGCAGACTGCCTTGCGTGGATGGATCTCCGACCGACAAACTACGTCCAGGCTATCGTTACCGACCCGCCATACGGACTTAAGGAATACACGCACGAGGAAAAGAAGAAACTGCGTAACAGGCGGGGTGGAGTCTGGAGAATCCCACCATCTTACGACGGGTGCCAGCGTAATCCAGTCCCTCGTTTTACGGTCCTCACAGAAGCGGACCGCACGCATTTGAGCGATTTCTTTGCCTCGTTCGCCAGACGCGCTTTCAGGATCGTCGTGCCGGGAGGCCATATCTTCATCGCCAGCAGCCCGCTCCTTTCCCATCTGGTTTACGTGCCTTTAATGAAGGCCGGATTCGAGAAGCGCGGCGAAGTCATAAGGCTCGTCCAGACACTTCGCGGTGGTGACCGGCCCAAGAATGCGCACGAGGAGTTTCCTGACGTAACTGTGATGCCGCGTTCCTGTTGGGAACCATGGGGCGTCTTCCGCAAACCATGCGAAGGCCGTGTGCAGGACAACTTACGCAAATGGAAAACTGGTGGTCTTAGAAGGGTTTCTGAAGACGCACCCTTCACGGATGTTATTGCTTCCGCTCCGACGCGTTCAGACGAACGTAGCATCGCTCCACACCCCTCCCTGAAACCTCAAGCTTTTATGCGGCAGATCGTGCGAGCAGCACTCCCGCTTGGAGAGGGAACCATCCTTGATCCATTTATGGGCGCGGGATCCACAATCGCGGCGTCAATCGCGGTAGGATATCGGAGCGTCGGAGTCGAATCTGATCCCACGTTCTTTGAATCACGACGTATCCTTGAACGGACGAGGAAAGTCCCAACTTGGCTTTTTCCGCTGATGGCTTCGATTCTGCCGTGGCGCTTCCCCCGGGCCTGACAATCACGCATCTCAGAAGCGCGATTGACTACGTTGAAGAGCAAGCCGAGGAATTGATCGATCTATACTTGAACAGGCCAATATCTTCAGCGGAGTTGTAGGCATCATGGGTGTTCGGGCGCTCGATTCTTTCAGCCCCTACAAGAAGCATAAGCATCCCGATGTTGCGCAGCAGCGATTCCCTGATCTTTCCTTCAAGGGCAAACTTAATCCGCCGCCAAGAGAGGCATTAGAACCGAAGGGTAGCACTCGCCCGTGGGCTATCCAGTCGCATTACGATCACCCTGGCTGGTACATTGTGTGGCGCTACGCCATCGATCCGACAAAACGCATGAAGAGCGGGCGATCCGTTTTAGTCTGGCGTCTCGATATTCCATTTCTCGAAAAAGAGCATTGGAAGTACGAGGGCAGCAAGGCGGGGGAAGGACATGGAGGTAGGACGCACACGTTTGGAGTGAAGAACGCGGCTACGGTGCTCGCCGAAAGCATTGTCTACCAAGCTCCGGGAGTGCGCCTTTCCGGTGGCAAACCATGCCTAGCTGATTAAGGCTCAGCCGAGGGAGCCGGTCCCGCCTGCTAGTCTAATAGCGTAGGCCGCAATACGTGCAGAAACTTCTTGTAGTAGAAGACGATAATTCCGTCCGAAATACCATCCAGACTTTCTTGGAATTGGAAGGCTATACCGTAGACGCGGTGTCTTCCACCCGCGAAGCCTTGGAACGCCTGCGCGACGATGCCTATCCCATCGTGATTTCGGATATCTATGTCGATGAGCGCACCGGCCTGGACGTCCTGGAAACAGCGCGCAAGAAAAATCCCCAGTGCGCCGTGATTCTGATGACCGCCCGCGGGACCATCGAAACGGTGATGAAGGCCACACAGGGCGGCGCGTTCGACTACATCGCAAAGCCCTTCGAGCTGGATCGTATGCTGGACACGGTGAAGCGCGCCGAGGCCTCCGTCTGCCAGCACCGGGACGACAAAGATTCCGAAGTCGAAGATCTGCCGGAGAGCGAGATGATCGGCAGCTCGCCCAAGATGATCGAGATCTACAAAACCGTCTCGCTGGTGGCGCCCACCAACGCCACGGTGTTGCTGGAAGGCGAAACCGGCACCGGCAAGGAAATGATCGCGCGCATGATTCACAACAACAGCCCGCGCGTGAATCAGCCGTTCGTGCCGGTGGATTGCGGATCCATCGCGCCGTCGTTGCTAGAAAGCGAGCTGTTCGGCGCGCTCAAGGGCGCATATACGGGCGCCGATCGCGATCGCATGGGCGTGTTCGAAGCCGCCAACAACGGCACTGTTTTTCTGGACGAGATCGGCGATCTGGAACTGGGCTTCCAGCTCAACTTGCTGCGGTTTCTGCAGGAAAAAGAGATTCGTCCGCTGGGTTCGCCGCGCGGAAAAAAGGTGGACGTGCGCGTGGTGGCGGCCACCAATCGCGATTTGCAGAAGATGGTGGAACAGGGCAAGTTTCGCGAGGACCTGTGGTATCGCCTCAACGTCGTGCGCATCATTCTTCCGCCGTTGGTGGAACGCCGCGGCGACGTTCCTCTGCTGGCGCATTACTTCTTGAAGAAATACAACGAGCGCTACCACCAGCAGGCCCGCCTGACGGAGAGTGCGCTGCGGGTTCTTGAAAACTATAGCTGGCCGGGCAACGTACGCCACCTGCAGCACATGATTGAACGCCTGACCATTGTGACGCCGCAGGGCCGCATCGACGACGCGGCTATTCGCGAAGCCATCGAACTCACCGAACCGCGCGACATTTCGAGCGAGACCCTGGCCGACACCGAAGCCGACCAGATCCGGCGAGTACTGGCGGCCACGGGCGGAAACAAAAGCCGCGCGGCCAAGATTCTCGGTATTGAGCGTAAGACGCTTTACCGCAAGCTGGAACGGATGGGGTTGTAACAAGTTCCTATCCTAAGCAAACCGCTGAAAACAAGCCTGCGAATACCCAGTCATTTCCCAAAGATCGAGCATATAATCACTCTGGCTCGTATTATCGGACTCATGTAAAGTCGGACTCCCAGGGAGGTTGTCTATGTTTGAAAGCCTCGACGAGCAATTGAAATTGGACGCCCACAAAAGCACGTCCAGCACCGAGCGGGTTATCCGCTGGGTTTTAGGCATCGGGATTGCGCTGATCGTCTTCGGCGCCCTTTATTGGGGCGTCCACATGATGCAAGGCAGCTAAAGCAGAACGAAAACACCGCTTGCTAACGCGCGCGGTTCGGTAAGGGAGTGGTTTGCCTGTGATCAGTCCGCCGCTAACACGTGCGGCTGGGAGCGGGAACCCATGGCCCGCATGACAGCCTTCACACGTTGGGAATACTCGGGCAGCGGATTATAGAGTTGCAGCTTCCCATCGATGTCCTTACCTTTGTAGCGCCTTGATTTTCCAAGCTGTGCGGCCACGTAGTGGATGCCGGCGCGAACCGAACTGAATTTTTCCTTACAGGAACCCCACCCAAAGACGTTGTTGTTCCCGTAATACTTGCCTCCGCTGGACTCGATCATCGAAATACTGGGCAGCAAACGCCAATCGAGCTGATTCTGGTCCGCCGCAACCAGAAAATCCTTGGCGGAATCGCGCAGCGGGCAGTCGCGATCTCCGAAAAACTTCTGTAACCGGGACAATCTCGGATCGTTCTGCTTCACCGCCTGAGACGGCGTGTACTGATGGACGCTCAAAGACGCGGGTGTTGCTAACAGTCCGGCAACCAACAAAAAATCCTTCATGGGTATCCTCCCTGTGGGTTTTTCCATTGAAAAACCGCTCTTCTTGGAAGTCTTTGAAAACTAAGAGAATCTGTCGCCTCTAAGGGGTTAGTGCTTTAAAATCAATAACTTAGCAGGATAGTGAGCTCCAGATGAGTCCCCAGTATAGCATGTCGTGCCGACGTCAAGGGGCTGCGGGAAAGTATTAGGTCCGCCTACGGCTGTAGCCATGGCCGACCGTCCCCAAATCCACCAGTGCGGCAATCAAAAGCCACAGGAGATTGATCCCGGCGACCGGCAGCCCGCTATTGATCAACCACGCATACACCAGCGTGGTGAACGGCAGGAAGATGAAGCCCAGAATGAGGAGCAGGACGCTGTGGAAAGCCCGGTCCAGATAGTGCGTAAACAGGAACAGGAGCGCGATCGCGACACGGGGAAACGCGAGCACCAGGATCAGGAATAGGCAGGGCATGTGTAGGGATGACCGTCGAATCATGGACGCCCGCGCGCGGCTTGGGTTTCAATCTGTTACGCTAAACGTCCAAGGAGAGCCCAATATGGCGAGACCGATGAAGGTACTCATCACGGGAACCAGCATGGGAATTGGACTGGCCACGGCGCTCGATCTGGGCAGGGCAGGCCACCAGGTTTACGCCACTATGCGTAATCCTGCGCGCGCTCCGGAACTGGGCGAAAGAGCGGCCAGCGAGGGTCTCCCGATTTCCATTCTCACCATGGATGTGGATTCGGACCGGTCCGTTGAGAAATGCTTTGAGGAAATCTTCCGGCAGGGCGGGGACATTGACGTTCTGGTCAACAACGCCGGAATCGAACGGCATGGCTCGGTGGAGGAGCTTCCCATGGATGACTTTCGCGCCGTCATGGAGACCAATTATTTCGGGGCTTTGCGCTGCATCCGCCAGGTGATTCCGCGCATGCGCGAACGGAGGAGCGGGTGCATCGTCAACGTGAGCTCCGTGGCGGGAAAGATCTCGGTGTCGCCACTCGCCCCGTACACGGCGTCGAAGTTCGCGCTAGAGGCCTTGAGCGAAGCGCTGGCGGGGGAGATGAAACCGTTTGGCGTGCGTGTTGCCATCGTCCAGCCCGGAATCATCGCAACGCAGATGGCCTACGCGATCACCGCCGCGCCTCCATCGCTATACCGTCAAGTAAGGCAACTGGGCGCGCTTTTTCGTGCGTCGCTGGATCAACCTGCGCCGCCGTCGATCATAGCCGCCGCCATTAGAGATATCATCGAAAGCGGTACCTGGAAACTGCGCCATCCTTGCGGACCGGACGCACTGCCATTTCTGGCATGGAGAGCCGCCATGACGGACGAACAGTGGGTCGATTTCAGTGCGCTGGACGCGGAGGGTTTTCGGGCGCGCGTGAAGAACGACTTCGGTCTCGACCTGGAGCTGCCGGCGGCAACGGCGGCGGGCTGAGACCATCGCCGCTAAGATTGGGAAGCTGCCCGGCTGATCATGGCTGGTTCGGTGCCTCCCGATCGCAGCCTGGATCCGATCCATACCGCGAGCGGGAACAGCACAAGGAGCGCGAGCGCGAACCAGTGCGGCTGGATCCGCCAGCCCAGAACCGTGGACACCACGCCGATGATTTCGCCGAAGATCATCAGCCCCAGAGTGGCCTTGCGAACGGCGGCGCGTGCGATTACCGCGCACAGGTATCCGCCGGCGGCCGAGTACAGCGTGTCGGTGATCGTCGCGATCAGGAAATAATAGAGCGGCAGGGTGGTCATGGCCCGGAAACCCGGAATCACAGCCGCAAAGATGTAGTCCGTGAGAACCACCAGGATTCCGACCGCGACATAGCCGGCTAAAACCGCTGCTGCGATGCGCATCATTCCGACCTCATAGTTTTATAGCGCATTCCGGCGCGGCGCGCTAGCGGGTGCGGCGCGGTCGCCTCGCGCGGTATTGCTCGTAGGGAACCGATTTTTCCTTCCGGCGCGATTCGGAAACAAGACCGTCCCAGATCTCCTCCCAAATGGCCCCGTGCTTTTTCAGGTCGATGAGAACGGCCAGTTTGCGGCCCTTATCGTCGGTGACAAAGCGGATTCCGATCAGAGCTCCATTGTCCTTCAGATGATGTCCTCCGCGCACTCCACGGTTAGCTTATTCCCGACGGCGTGCTGTGTCTGAACCTTCCTCGGTCCGATCGACGACTGAATCTGCCGTTGGTAAGCAGTCGGCCCTTCCAATATCACGAGCCGTAAGGCCTGGCCGCCCGCTGTACGTCAGATACGCCTAAGATACGATTACGGTGCACGGCGAGCGGTCTGACGTTTAGGTAAAACGGGCCGGGCCTTTCTGACCAACAGAGCGCGAAGTCAAAGGAGCAGATGAAATGAAGAAGCCGATCGATATATTAATTGCGTCAGTTGTAGGAACCGCCTTGATCATCTCGGGAGCGGCCATGAAAGCACAATCGCAATCGTCACGGTCTCCGGCGCAAACATCGCCTAGTCCGGGCCTTTACCAGAGGTTCGTGCCAATGCCTCGGCAGCCCGAAGACCTCACCGGCGTTCCTTGGTCCGGCGCGTTTGCCCTCGACACCCAAACGGGACAGCTTTGCCGGACGTATGATGGCGGCATCGACGAGAAATGGACCGGCTTGAATTTATGTGCTGACCTCTACAGGAGATTCTAAACTAGAAGAGGTCGCTCGGGCAGCTAAACTGGAGAAACGAAAACGTGGTCGCAGCAGCCAACGGTCTGAAGGGCAGGCTGGAGGCCATTTGGCAAAAGATTCGGCGGGAGGCAATTCAAAGGGCGGACGAAAGTGACCCCATTTTATATCACTACACAACGCCGGACGGACTCATCGGGATACTGAAGCGCCGCCGACTCTGGGCGACTAGCGTACGACACTTCGAAGATAGGTCGGAGCTCCTGTACGCCGAGGGAATTTTTGAGCAGGTATTAAACGGTATAGCTGCCCGGCACTCGCCGAGCTCACTCCAGGGTAGATTGGCTGAGGCCTGTCGCATAGAGCCGAATCCGCCGCCCCACAGGAGTCCCCTTACCAAGGGCAGCGGCGGGCGCGCGATATGGCTTAAGGAGCTTCTTGAAAGATACGTTGCGTGCTTTTCGACGCGCAATGACAGCATCGACCAATGGAAAAAGTACGCTGGTCGCGGCGCGGGGTTTGCGATTGGCTTCGATAGACACAAGCTGCATGAGGCGATCCAACCGTCCACAAGTGGCGCAGGGCCCACCGCAGCAAATGTCAATCTGGCCAAGGTTCGCTACTCAGTCGACAGCCAGAAGCATGAGCTAAGAGATATTTTTGACCAGTGTTGCAATGCGATCTCCGCAGCCTCGCCACCTGCTGACGTCGATCTCTGCGCAGGTGAGATCGTGAAGGCCCTCGCCCTTCACGCCGCCCTCTTTAAAGATCCCAAACTTTGGCGTGGCGCCCGGACCTTTGCTTCCGAGGCTCGCCAGATATGGTCGTTCCCTACCTAGGAGCCTGTCCGATTAATGCGACGAGAACCACTCGAATACCCGGCTTTCCCGTAGCACGAAACCTTGGCGACCCTACGCTCATTGACTGGGCAGCGTCGCCGATTACTCCAGGACCACTTGG
>Ga0302326_10006099_pt1 | contig 27144 bp, 21 predicted proteins | sample Palsa_T0_3_FD_202264 | JGI IMG/M metagenome (GOLD analysis project Ga0302326, IMG submission 202264) | Peat permafrost microbial communities from Stordalen Mire near Abisko, Sweden - Palsa_T0_3 | ecosystem: Environmental > Terrestrial > Soil > Palsa > Peat permafrost | place: Sweden: Abisko... | reverse complement strand
AAGAATTCGGTATTTCACGCGCGAGTTTTTTTGCCACCGAGTAGTAGCTTCGCGGGTCATCCGGCTCGACGGCGGTGGGGCAAACGATCACTTCCGCGCCAAACGCTTTCAGTAAATCGATTTTCTCGCGCGACTGCTTGTCGGTGATGGTGAAAACCACTTTGTAGCCGCGCACCACGGCAACGAGCGCAAGGCCCATGCCTGTGTTGCCAGAAGTACCTTCGATGATGGTGCCGCCGGGCTTGAGCAGTCCCTTTTTCTCGGCCTCGTCAATCATCGAGATGCCGATGCGGTCTTTCACCGACCCGCCGGGATTCAGGAAATCGGCTTTGACGTAGACTTCAGCCTTCGATTCCTTCGTCACGCGATGCAAGCGGATGAGCGGCGTGTTTCCAACCGCGTCCAGGATGTTGTTGCACTTCAATTTCGCGCACCTTCTCTTAGCTCGTTGAAACTCAAACTTAGCTTAGAGAGTTCGCGAATCGCTGTCCAGCGGCAGTTTCGCGCCTCGTTGCGATGGCTTTAATGTGCGCGCCGCGCGACAATATGTATGAGAGTTATGGTCACTGCCCCAAACACGGTTTCCCCCGGCGCAAGTCACATCGACGCGGCGGTGCGTGCAGCCGATCGCATTTTCTATGACGGCGTTTGCGGCCTGTGCCAGGGATACATTCGCTTTCTAATTCGGCGGGACCGCGCGGGTGATAAATTTCGCTACGCGCCGCTGCAAGGGACCACGTTTGAAGCGCTCATTCCGCCCGAGCGACGTAGCAGCCTTCCCGACAGCCTGGTCGTACTAACGAATGATGGCCGCTTGCTCGTTCGCTCCGATGGCGTGATCCACATTCTTCGCCGCCTAGGCGGGTTCTGGGGAGTCGTCGCTGGAGCGATTTCGGTTATTCCGCGACCGATTCGCGACGCCGTATACGATTTCGTCGCGCGCATTCGCTATCGCGTATTCGGCAAGCGCAAGAATGTTTGCCCCGTCACTCCACCCGATCTCCGCGCCCGCTTCGACGATTGACTCGCATCTGGATTCCGCAAGATCGCCGGACTCGCCCGTTTCGACTTTTCTCTTTCCATTTCCAACGCTTGGATGCAACAAAGGCGCATCGTAAGATGGTTCTCTCGGAGGGGTCCGATACGATGCCAAGAGAAAATATTTCGAGCGGGACACCGTGGGAGCCGATCGTCGGCTATTCGCGTGCGGTACGCGTTGGGGATTACGTTCACGTGTCGGGGACCACGGCGACGAACGACAACGGCGAAATCGTCGGCAAGGACGATGTCGCCAAGCAAATGAAGCAGGCGCTGCGAAATATCGAGTCGGCTCTGACGAAAGCCGGCGCGAAGCTGAGCGATGTGGTGCGCACGCGGATCTACGTCACCGATATCTCCGAATGGGAGAAGATCGGCCGCGCGCATGGCGAAGTCTTCAAGGATATTCGCCCGGCGACAAGCATGCTGGAGGTCGGCGGATTCGTTTCGCCCGACATGCTGGTGGAAATCGAAGCGGATGCCTACGTCGGCAAGAAGTGAAGACCTGCCCGCGGCGGTGCAAGCTTAGAGCTGTTTAGTCGCGCCGCACTTCGCCCGCGAATTCCATTCCGAAAACTGCCCGTGCGATAGAATATATTTTCTGTGGACGAGCCGGTTCAAAACTCGATGAGAATCAGCGTCGGCACGCTTTTCGGCCGGCTCGCTTTTGGATTTCTCCTCCTCTTGTCTATCGCTTTCGGCGCGGGAGTTGGCTTGCTGTTCGTTTACACGAGCGACCTTCCCGAAATTCACGCGCTTGAAGACTACCGCCCGGATACGGTCACCGAGCTCTACGCCGATGACGGCCAATCCATCGGCACATTCGCGCTGCAGCGCCGCATTCTTCTCACCTACGAGCAAATTCCGAAAGTGCTGAAGGATGCGATCATCGCCACTGAGGATCAGCACTTCGAGGAGCACTGGGGCGTGGATTTCACGCGCGTCGTCGGGGCAGCCTGGCGCGACATCGCGAAGCGCAAAATCTCCGAGGGCGCCAGCACGATCACGATGCAGCTTGCCGGCGGGCTTTTTCTCGATCGCTCAAATCGCTCTTTCCGCCGGAAAAGCCAGGAAGCGCTGCTCGCCCTTCAGATCGAGCGGCACTATACCAAGCAGCAAATCCTCACGATGTATTGCAATCAGATATATCTCGGCCAGGGCAATTATGGCTTCGAAGCGGCGTCGGAATATTATTTTGGCAAGCCGGCGGGCAAATTGACGCTGCCGGAAGCGGCGCTTCTCGCGGGAATTATTCGCGGGCCGTCGTATTCGCCGGTTCTTCATGGGCACCGGGCGCGCGCGCGGCGAAATCTAGTGCTCTCGCTGATGGCGCACGAGGGAAAGATCAGCTCCGCGGAAGCGGAAGCGGCCTCGCTCACTCCGCTCACGCTTCATCTTTCGTCGCCGCACAACGATCTGGCGCCGTACTTCGTCGAAGACATCCGGCAATATCTCGAGAAGACTTACGGTACCGCAGCCGTCCACGAGCAAGGCCTGCGCGTTTATACGACGCTGAATGTCGCGATGCAGCGCGCCGCCGACCGCGCAGTTCTCGATGGCCTGCACGAATACGATCGCCGCCATGGCTGGCGCGGCGGCCTGCAGAATATTCTCAAGCAGGGCGGCAAGCTTGATACGTACGATTCGGATGATTGGCATGGCGCTATCGAAAAAGGCGCGTATGTAACGGGGCTCGTTCGCAGCGCGGAAGGAACGTCGGCGACGGTGAAAATTGGGCCGTACGTTGCGATGGTGTCAGCGCTGAATTTCGCGTGGACGGGCCGGCGCTCCCCCTCGCAGCTATTCAAGCCTGGCGATTTGGCGCTGTTCAAGATTCTCGACATCGCCGGGTCGACGGCTCGCGTCGAACTCGAGCAGCAATTGGCCGTTCAGGGCGCATTTCTTGCCATTGATAATTCCTCCGGCGAGATCAAAGCAATGGTTGGCGGATCGAGTTTCGAGGAATCGAAATTCAATCGCGCCACGCAGGCGATGCGCCAGACGGGCAGCTCGTTCAAGGTCTACGTATACGCGACCGCGATCGAGGACGGCTCTACTCCCTTCGACACGATCATGGATGTGCCCGTGACGTTTCGCAGCGGCGGCCAGGATTACTCGCCGAAGAATTACGACGAGAAATTCGAGGGCCGCATCACGCTTCGCCGCGCGCTGGCCGATTCGCGCAACGTTCCGGCCGTACGGCTGCTGGCGCAAGTGGGCGTTCAGCATGTGATTGATATGGCGCGGCGGTTTGGAATCACGAGTCCGCTGCCGCCGTATTTGCCTCTCGCTCTGGGCGCCGCCGATCTGACTTTGATGGAGCATGTTTCGGCGTTCACCGTTTTCCCCGATGACGGCATTCACATCGAGCCGCACACAATTCGCCGCGTCACGACGTACGACGGCGCGCTCCTCGAAGAGGCGAAGCCTCAGATCACGGATGTCATCCAGCCGGATGTCGCGCGAACGATGGTCGCGATGCTCGAGGAAGTGGTGCAGTTCGGGACCGGCGTTCGCGCTAAGGAGCTTGGCCGGCCCACCGGCGGCAAGACAGGAACGACTAACGACTTCACCGATGCCTGGTACATCGGATTCACGCCGTCCCTGACGGCTGGCGTTTGGGTGGGGAACGACGACAAACGAATCTCGCTCGGCAAAAAAGAAACCGGCGCGCGCGCCGCGTTGCCGATCTGGCTTCAGTTCATGAAGGAGAGCCTCCAGGGAAAGCCGGTGGAAGACTTCACGAATGTGGTCCCGCTCGAAAAGCTCGCGCAGGGCAAAACAGTCCAGGTCGACACGCCGGACACCGCTCCTCCGGCCGACGCCGCCGAGCAGGGGCTGACGCAGATTTCAGCTCCGGCGCCTGCGACGCCTCCTCCCGCGCCCGTCGCTCATCCGTGAATGCCACGAAGCGGCGGGGATTCAGTCACCGCGATCTGCCGATCAAGTCTGAGAATTGACTCACGAGGATTAAGTCAGGGGTGACGACTGAAATGATCCCAGCCTTTTTCCAGAAACGCCTGGGTCCGGCCACTGGCGTCTACTAAGACCATGCGGCGGTCGCGGGTGATCTTGCCGATGCATGTCAGCGGTATCCGGCCCGGTGCACGGCGCAGTTTGTGGATGCGATGAGGCGGAACTGTCATTAGCAATTCGTAGTCATCGCCGCCGTGCAAAGCAAACTCGAAAGCGGCGCCCGGCGCGAGATGCAGACGCTCTCGCCACACTCTAGAAATTCCCACGCGCGGAATGTGCCCGGCGTCGATCTCCGCGCCGACTCGGCTCGATTCGCACAGCCGGCCGAGGTCAATCGAGAGTCCATCCGAGATATCCATCATTGCCGACGCGATACGTTCGCGCGCGATCCATTCGCCGAGATCGAGCCGCAGCGGCGGATGCAAATGAGCCGCCAGCAATCGCCCTGCACCAGCCGCGGCTCCTCGATGCTTGAGAAGAATCTCGAGTCCGAGTCGCGCTCCGCCCAAGCGTCCGCTGACGTAGATGAGGTCGCCGGGTCGCGCTCCCGAACGTCGCATAGCCCGGCCCGCCGTCGCGTAACCGATCACCGTGATTGCAATGGACACCTTCTCACTTCTCGCTAAGTCTCCTCCTATCAGTAGGATGCCAGATTTTCGCGCGGCGTTCCCGAGACCCTCTAGATAGCCATCGAGCCACGCGCCCGTCTTCCCTGACGGCAGCGCGAGATTCAGGAGAAAATATCCCGGCTCGGCGCCCATCGCCGAGAGATCACTCACCGCTCGAACGAGAGATTTATATCCAACGGACTCAGCCGGGTGCAAACGTGCGATGAAATGTGCGTCCTCTGCGAAAAAATCGCTGCTCACGACGACGTCGAATCCGGCGCGCGGCGCCAGCAATGCAGCGTCGTCGCCTATCCCCAGGCGCAGTCCTGTCCTCCTGGCTCGTACCCCGTCCGAAGGTACGGCTGCGCTGATGCGCGCGACCAGCTTACTTTCTCTAGTCCTCAGTACAGTTGTCACCGGGTTCGCCATACAGCATAATCGTGACAATCCAAACAGAACAAACTTGAATTATAGACCGTCTTATTAGAGGTGTGAGAGGTCGCGCGTCTACGGTAAATGGAAGAAATGGATTGACGAAACATGGCCAAGTCCCTACAATTCGTCGGGTCGCGAACCAAGGCTCGCGGTTCAGACCAGGGGAAGGTTTGGCAGCACTCCGCCAGGCTTAGGTCTCTTCGGGCCTCCACTTTTTTTCGGCGGGAATTTGAGAAAATGACGCGCAAGTCATATACCCTTTTTATCGCCTCTAACGACTCCGGTGGTGTCCGCCGTGTCCGTGTGCCGCTCTATATGGTTCAGCTATTGCTTGCGCTGGCGCTGGTTGGCGGCATCACGGTGACTGCGGCCCTCGGATCTTACAGCCGGATGCTCTGGAAAGTGACGAATTACAACGCGATGCGCCGCGAGCAGACGAGTTTGAAGAAGCAATATCAGGATTTGCAGACTCAAGTATCGAACACGAACCAACAATTGAATTCGCTGCAATCGCTGGCGAGCGAGGTCGCGATGGCGTACGGAATCACGAGGCTCCGCCAGACGCCCTTTGCCATCGCCGACGCCTATGAGGGCTCCGACGGCGGATATCAGCAATCTGTCGCCGAATTCAACTACCTTGCAACGAATCCGTCGCACGTGGCGGCCGCGACGCCGAATTTCCGCCTGATTTCCGCGCCGCAATTGTCGAATCTTGCGGGTATGCCGTCTTTATGGCCCGTCGTTGGCGAAATTACCGGACGCTTCGGCGAGCGTCTCGATCCGTTCAGCGGTGAAGGCGAGTTTCACGCGGGCGTGGATATTGCGTCGCATCTGGGCGATCCGGTCCGCGCTACCGCGGACGGCGTCGTGAGCTTTGTTGAGCGCCGCGCCGGTTATGGCCGGCTCGTGGTGATCGACCATAGCTTCGGTGTGGCGACGTGGTACGGCCATCTCAGGCAATTCAACACGATCGCGGGCGCGCAGGTGAAGCGCGGCGACGTGATCGGGTACGAAGGCGCGTCCGGCCACGCCACCGGGCCCCACGTTCATTATGAAGTTCGCGTCAATAACACGCCTGTGAATCCCTGGCGCTATTTGCGCACGGCGCAAACCACTCCGGTCACCGGCGACTGAATCCTTCGCAGTCAGCTTTTTCCCCAAAGCCAAAGGTTGATGAGTTAGCACGAGCGCATGCGTAAGTACGTCATACACATGCAGCGTAGGCGTGATCCTGCCGCTGGAGGGTGAGTTGAAATTGACTTACTGGTTTCCCGCTGAGCGAGATGGCGCCGGACTAGACCGCAAGATGTCGGGCGGGAGATCAGCGCGCACGCGGACCCAATGGCTGTCGCGCGAGACGCTCGCAATCTTGAGAATCCGGTCGAGCGCCAGAGCATCCCCGGGACGCATCTGTGCCCTCGTTTTTGGATCTGCCAGCGCCGCGCGTCCGAGCCAACGCAGCGTGTCGAGTAGTGCGGAAAGCTGAAGCGCATTGGCCGTCGAATCGCAATCCGCTTCCGCCGCGACGACGAGTTTGTTTCCGTCCGGATGCCCTGCGAGCGCCAGTCCGCGAATGCTTTTCAAGATTCGATTCATCTGTCCGGTTTGCAGGCCGGGAATCGCAATCGCTTTCGGCAAATCATCCGTCTTCGCGACCGCAAAGAAAGTCGCGCCTGTGACCCGGGCGATCCGGTCGCGAGTTCCGGCATCGAGGCTGGTGCTCCCGGATTTCGAAAGAACAGAATCGAGGCTCATCGACTGCGCCATTACGATCCGGCCGGTCGAGAGAAACGCGAAAGAAAACTTCTCTCCCGGATTGCCGGAGGGAACTTCGTAGACATCGGTATCGCCGCGCTTCGATATCTTGCCCGTGCGCAGCGCGTAGGCGGAAATTTTCGCGCGATCGAACCGGCCATCCGCAATTACGATGAGCGAAACACGCGGCGATCCATCAGGCAGCGGATGGCTGGTATCAATCCACACGTCGGCGGCGAAGCGATCGAGGTCTCGCGAGTAGTCAAAGCCGGTGTCGCGCACGAAGTCGCGATAGTCTTTCTCCTGGGCGGGTGCCGGACCGAGAGCATCGAGATCCGTGGCGAATGGAGACGAGCGCAGTGCGGCAATATCGCCGTACGCGAGCACCGGCGCACCGGGAGGAAGCAGGCTCAGCACATCGGGCGGCGGGCCAGGGGTTACCGGAACGATACCAACGGGAGCTAAGGGCGTGCGGGAATGCATGAAGTAGAAAGCCAGGCCCGCAGCCACAACTATCAAGATTGCCACAGCAATTAGCGCACGTTTTCCCGAAGGGCTCATTTTCCCAGTATAGGGTTGGCGTGAAAGGGTGTAAAGTTAAGGTGAGTCAGGCGAAGTTGTGGTATACTTTAGGGAACGTATTGAATCGGCAAGACTTCAGATTTGCGAATTGGCATGTGGCGTGCCGCCAGAATAAACTTGCTTGCAATTCTATTGCCTCTATGATATTTTTGGTCGGTTTGAGTGTGCTGGCGTAGCTCAGCTGGTAGAGCATCTGATTTGTAATCAGAGGGTCGGGGGTTCAATTCCCTCCGCCAGCTGAATTTGATGGGCCGGATAATTTTGCGGTGATACGGACGAAAATCTCGCAATAAAAGAGTTGGGGCTGGTGTCTTTGGACACTAGCCTTTTCTGCATTGCGATTTCCCCCGTGGGGATGCGAACTCTGCGTTCCCGTGGCATACGCGGGACGGGTGGGTGAGTGGCTAAAACCAGCAGACTGTAAATCTGCCGCTCCTTGCGGGCTACGGAGGTTCGAATCCTCCCCCGTCCACCAGCGTCTCGCTTGGATGTACATCCTGCGGATGGCGCGAAACAGCCGGCTCCCGACAGTTGAGGTGCAAGAAAAAACCCAGTCCCGCATTCGTAGGCGGAATATGCGAAGCGCGGGACGATTGACCGGAATGAGCCTGGGTAGCTCAGTTGGTAGAGCGCGTCCTTGGTAAGGACGAGGTCACCGGTTCAATCCCGGTCCCAGGCTCCAGATTCCCAAGTCTCGGGGCGGAGACGAGGGAATTCAGCAGGCGGATGAGCGGGGGTAACTCAGTGGTAGAGTCTCTGCCTTCCAAGCAGATGGTCGCGGGTTCGAATCCCGTCCCCCGCTCCAGATTGCAGTAGAAGATAGAATTAGCGGGGTCGCGCACCATCCATAACGAAACGAAACGTCGAGTAGAAACCCACAAATAGAAGAGCGCGAGCAAGCGACGGAGCAACGCGCAGCTCTCTGACAAGGACAGCCGACGATGGGCAAGGAGAAATTCGAACGCAGTAAGCCGCACGTAAACGTGGGGACGATTGGGCACATCGACCACGGCAAGACGACTTTGACGGCGGCGATTACCAAGGTGCTTTCGAAGACCAACTCGAAGGTGCAGTTCCGGGCGTTTGATTCGATTGACAACGCGCCGGAAGAGCGGGAGCGGGGCATCACCATCGCGGTGGCGCACGTCGAGTATGAGACGGCGAACCGCCACTACGCGCACATCGATTGCCCGGGCCACGCCGATTACATCAAGAACATGATCACGGGCGCGGCGCAGATGGATGGAGCGATCTTGGTGGTGGCGGCGACGGATGGGCCGATGCCGCAGACGCGAGAGCATATTCTGCTGGCGCGGCAGGTGGGCGTGCCATCGATCGTGGTGTTTCTGAACAAGTGCGACGTGGTGGAAGACCCCGAGCTGCTGGAACTGGTTGAACTGGAAGTGCGCGAGTTGCTGAAGAGCTATCAATTTCCGGGCGACACGGTTCCGGTGATCCGCGGCTCGGCGCTGAAGGCGCTCGAGGGCGACGCCAAGTGGGAGAAGTCGATATTGGAATTGATGGACGCGGTGGACAAGAACGTAGCGCTGCCGCAGCGGGATATTGATAAGCCGTTCGCGATGCCGATTGAAGATATTTTCAGTATCTCCGGCCGCGGAACGGTGGTGACGGGACGAATCGAGCGCGGGAAAGTACGAGTGAGCGAAGAAGTGGAGATTGTGGGATTCCGTCCGACGGTGAAGCGGGTGGTGACGGGCGTGGAGATGTTCCGAAAGCTGCTCGATGAAGGGTTGGCTGGCGACAACGTGGGATTGCTTTTGCGCGGGACGGAAAAAGAGGATGTGGAGCGCGGGCAAGTGGTGGCCAAGCCGGGCTCGATCACGCCGCACACGAAGTTCAAGGCTGAGGCGTATGTGCTGACGAAGGAAGAAGGCGGGCGGCACACGCCGTTCTTTACGGGCTACCGGCCGCAGTTTTATTTTCGGACCACGGACGTGACGGGGGATGTGGCGTTGCCGACGGGCGTGGAGATGGTGATGCCGGGAGACAACGTGACGATGGAAGTGGCGTTGATCACGCCGGTGGCGCTGGAGAAGGGGCTGCGCTTCGCGATTCGCGAAGGCGGCCACACGGTGGGAGCAGGCGCGGTAACCGAGATCGTCGAGTAAACGGACATGCGAGAAATCATCACATTGCAATGCGGCGACTGCAAGAACCGCAACTACACGACCATGAAGAACCGGAAGACGCATCCCGACCGCCTGGAGACGCGGAAATTCTGCAACACGTGCCGGAAACATACTGCGCATAAAGAGGTCAAGTAATCCGGCTTGAGATTTAGGGGAGTAGGTTCAACGGCTTGTCCTGAGGCGCAGTTACAGCCGAAGGATAGACCCGGGCGGATAAGATGCCGAGTCCTAACAAGGCTTGGTTCTGTTACATGGTGCGGTGTCGCGGCGGGTTTTTCTATGTCGGAATCACCGACGATGTCGATGGGCGGGTGAAAGATCACAATCTTGGAGTTGGATCGACTTTCACGGCGCAGCGACGACCAGTTGAGTTGGTTTGGCGTGAGGAACACGAGAGTCAGTCGGCAGCGCGAGATCGGGAAGTGAAATTGAAGGGTTGGAGCCGCAAGAAGAAGTTAGCGCTGATGGCGGCGAGCGCGGCAGGGAACCCCAACCCTTCGGCGCGGATAAGTCCCGCGCCTCAGGATAAAGGGGAGTAGGTTCAACGGTAGACCATCGGTCTCCAAAACCGAGAGTGGGGGTTCGAATCCCTCCTCCCCTGCCAGATTTTCAGTTCGGCGGGGCTGAGAGTAAGAAGCGGCGGATCGTGAACGAAATCGGCAAACAGGCAGGTCGATGGCAGAGGCAAAGTTGAGAGAAGGCGCAAGCAGCGAAGGGTCAGCACTTCCGGTTCCGGGCTTTATCCAACGGATCGCGGAATATCCTAAGCGGCTGGCACAATTCTTCCACGAAGTGCGCGTGGAAATGAATAAGGTGAACTGGCCGAGCAAGGCCGATGTCATCTCGACCACCACCGTCGTGGTCGTGACCGTGGCGCTCTTCGCGCTGTTTTTCTTTGTGACGGATTCTCTTTTGTTCCGGGGCGAAAATTGGCTGATGCACTACATAAAACATTGATTGAAGGAACCGGAATGGCGAAGCAGTGGTACATCGTTCACACCTATTCGGGATTTGAGAAGAAGGTGAAAGAGAGCCTGGAAGGCCGCGTCGCCGCGTTCGGCCTGCAGGACAAAATCGGGCAGATGATCATCCCGACGGAGTCCGTGGTCGAAATTCGCGGCGGCAAAAAAGTGATCTCGCCGCGGATGTGCTATCCGGGCTATTTGCTGGTCGAAATGGATATGGACGATTACACCTGGCACGTTGTCCGTTCGACGCCGCGCGTCACAGGCTTTGTCGGCTCGGGGCAAACGCCGACGCCGCTGACCGAAGAGGAAGTAAAGAACATTCTGAACCGCGCTTCGAGCACGGCGGAAAAGCCCAAGCCGAAGCTGAGTTTCGACCGCAACGAGCAAGTGCGGATCGTCGACGGACCGTTCGCGAATTTCACGGGCGTCGTCGAAGAAGTGAATTCCGATCGCAGCACGCTGAAAGTTTCGGTCACGATTTTCGGCCGCTCGACTCCGGTGGAGCTCGATTTCGCGCAAGTGGAAAAAGTAGCGTAACGATTTCTTCATAGCCGCGCTGCGGGAATCGCGCGCAAGGCTAAAGGGCGACGGGAAATGGCGAAAAAAGTCCAATCCACAGTGAAATTGCAATTGGCGGCCGCCAAAGCGACTCCGGCGCCGCCCGTGGGCACAGCTCTTGGCCCGCACGGCGTCAACATCATGGATTTTTGCAAGCAGTTCAACGCGAAGACGGCGAAAGAGCCGGAGGGAATGATTATTCCCGTGCTGGTCACCATCTACACCGACCGCACGTTCACGTTCATCACCAAGACTCCGCCGGCCTCGGAACTTTTGAAGCGCGCCGCTGGAATCGTCAAAGGTTCGCCTGAGCCGAACCGCAACAAGGTCGCGAAAGTTACGCTTAAACAAGTGGAAGAAATTGCCAAGTTGAAATTGCCGGACTTGAACACCACGAAACTCGAATCCGCCATCCGCACGATCATGGGCACCGCGCGGAACATGGGCATCGAAGTCGCCGGTTAGGAGACGCAGAGAAATGGGCCGCAGCGCAAAAGTCGGTGGAAAGAATATTGACCGCGCCCGAAAGCTCGTCGAGGCGCGGCCATACAAGCTCGAAGAAGCCGCGGAGCTTCTTCGCAAGGCGCATTACGTGAAATTCGACGAGACGGTCGAGCTGGTCCTGAATCTCGGCGTGGATCCCAAGCAGTCCGACCAGATGGTGCGCGGCACCGTCGTGCTGCCGCACGGGCTCGGGAAATCGAAGCGCGTGCTGGTGATCGCGAGCGGCGAAAAAGTTCGCGAGGCGCAGGAAGCCGGCGCGGATTTCGTCGGTGGCGATGACATGGTTCAGAAAATCGTGGAAGGTTGGACGGATTACGAAGCGGTGATTGCGACGCCGGACATGATGAAGTCCGCCGGGCGTCTCGGCAAAGTGCTTGGCCCGCGCGGCCTGATGCCCAATCCGAAGACTGGCACAGTCACGTTCGACGTGGCCCGCGCCGTCAAGGAAGTCAAAGCCGGCAAGGTGGAATTCCGCCTCGATAAGACGGGACTGATTCATTCGCCCGTCGGGAAAATCAGTTTCACGGCGCAGCAACTGGCCGGCAACGCGCATGCATTGCTCGCGGCGATTCAGAAAGCGAAGCCTGCGGCGGCAAAAGGCAAATTCATCAAGAAAATTACGCTCACGTCCACGATGGGCCCGGGCGTACCGATCGATCATGCCGAAGCAGAATCGGCGGTTGCGGCGGCGGCAGCATAAATCGCGCGAGTCATTTGTGAGTTGGATTAGGAGCAGGGAATGAAGAAGAAGGCGGAGAAAAAGACAGCATCCGAGGAGTTGAAGACGCAGCTGGCGAACGTCTCGTCGGTGATTCTCACCACGTTTCAGGGAATCACGGTCGAGAACGATACGCGGCTGCGGCGCGCCGTGGAAGCGGCAGGCGGCAAGTATCAAGTGGTGAAAAACACGCTGGCGGAACGCGCCGGCGAAGGCACGCCAGCCGAATCGCTGTTGAAGAATCTCAAAGGCACGAATTCGATTTCCTACACGTACAGCGACCCCGTGGCGCTTGCGAAAGTGCTCACCAAGGTGGCGAAAGAAGTTCCTGCATTCAAGTTCAAGGCGGGCTGGGTCGAAGGCCGCGTGGTTTCGATTGACGAAATTCAGAACCTCGCGCAATTGCCTTCGAAGGAAGAATTGATCAGCAAGGTGATGTACCTGCTCAGCGCTCCGGCGCAACGCCTGGCATCAACGCTCGCCGCAGTCCCGCGGAATTTGGCCGTCGTCGCCAACGAAGCGGTGAAGGCCGAAAAGTTTGCTCAATCTTAGGAGGATGTGAAAAAGAAATGGCCAGCAAAGTGGAAACAATTCTCGATGAAATCAAGGGCTTGACGCTGCTCGAAGCTTCTGAGCTGGTCAAGAAAATGGAAGAAGCCTTCGGCGTGTCGGCAGCCGCGGCGGCCCCAGTGGCCGTGGCAGGTGGCGCGGCAGCAGGCGGGGCGGCACCGGCGGAAGAGAAGACGGAATTTGCCGTCGTGCTCACCGACGTTGGCGCGAACAAAATCAACGTGATTAAGGCAGTCCGCGAAGTCACGAGCCTGGGCTTGAAAGAAGCCAAGGACCTCGTTGACGGCGCGCCCAAGACCGTGAAAGAGGGCGTGAACAAGGACGAAGCCGCGACGATCAAGAAGAAATTCGAAGACGTCGGAGCCAAGGTCGAGATCAAGTAGTGGCGGCGGTGTTGCGCTTGATAGCCCGGCGCCGAGGAATTCGCCTACGTACTTGCTTCATCGCAACCATCAACCTCGCAACAGGTCCTTCCCGGACCGGCGATACGGGTGTCTATCCCGATTGCCGCTACCGGCCAACCCCTAAAGGGGAGAGGTAACTCAGAATGCGGAATGGAAACCGTCCGACGCGGGAACGGGAACGGCTGGATTTTGCCAAAATCAAAACCTCCGTCCAGATTCCCAATTTAATTGACGTTCAGAAAAAATCGTATCAGCGATTCCTGCAAATGGATTTGCTGCCGAGCGAGCGCGAAGATACGGGCCTGCAGTCCGTTTTCTCGTCCGTATTTCCGATTCAGGACTTTCGCGGGCTGTCGCAGCTCGACTTCGTGGATTACGCCATCGGCAACTGGGAGTGCAAGTGCGGCCACCTGCGCGGGCTGCATCACCTTCGCGCCACATGCCGCAATTGCGGCGCTTCGGTGGTCACCAATCCCTATCGCACCGGCGACGTGATCTGCTCGAAGTGCGGCACGTTCAACAAGAACACGCCCACGTTCTGCAACAAGTGCGGCGACCCAGTCACGCTCCAGCTGAAATACGACGTGAGCGAGTGCCAGGAGCGCGGCATGACGTATTCCGCGCCGCTCAAGGTCACCATTCGCCTCACGATTTACGACAAGGATCCCGAAACCGGCGCGAAGAGCATTCGCGATATCAAAGAGCAGGAAGTATTCTTCGGCGATATCCCGCTGATGACCGAGAACGGCACTTTCACGATCAACGGGACCGAGCGCGTTATCGTCAGCCAGTTGCACCGCTCGCCGGGCGTCTTTTACGAGTCCGCCAACAATCGCAGCTACTTCCTCGGCAAAATCATTCCGTACCGCGGCTCGTGGGTCGAGTTCGAATACGACACCAAAAACATTCTTTACGTCCGCATCGATCGCAAGCGGAAATTCCTCGGCTCGATTTTCCTGCGCGCCCTGGGAATGAAGTCGAATGAAGATATCCTGCGGACGTTCTACCAGGTCGAGCGCGTCTCGCTGCGCGACCGCCGCATTTGGTGGAATGTTTCCGAAGGCTTGGTTGACCGCAAGCTCTCGCACGAGATCAAGCATCCGCGCACGGACGAAGTGATCGTCGGCGCGCACAAGCGCATCAGCGAGGCGCTTTACAAGGAACTCGTCAAGTCCAAGGTCACGCAGGCGGAAGCCTCGGTGGCCGATCTTGAAGGCGCGTTCACGGTCGCCGAGCTGGTAAATCGCCAGACCGGCGAAGTGCTCCTCGACGCCAACAAGCCGCTCACGGCCGAAATGTGGGCGTCGCTTGGCGAAGCGGGAATCAACGAAGTGGACGTCTGCTTCCCCGAGCGCGATGACGTCGGCGTGATCATCAGCCGCACCCTAGACAAAGACGCCATCAAGAGCCCGCGCGAAGCGCTCATCGAAATCTACCGCAAGCTTCGTCCCGGCGATCCTCCGACGCTTGAGACCGCCACGGCGCTCTTTAACGGCATGTTCTTCGACGCGCGCAAATACGATTTCAGCAAGGTCGGCCGGCTGAAATTCAATATCAAGCTGGGCCTCGAGACGCCGCTCGAAAAGCGCACGCTCGACCCGTCCGACTTCGTCGCGGCGATCAATTATCTGCTCAAGCTGCGCCGCAATATCGGCACGGTGGACGACATCGATCACTTGGGCAACCGCCGCGTTCGCGCGGTCGGTGAGCTCCTCGAGAACCAGTTCCGCATCGGCCTGGTTCGCATGGAGCGCGCCATCAAGGAAAAGATGTCGGTGTATCAGGAAATGTCGACGGCGATGCCGCACGATCTCGTGAACGCCAAGCCAGTCATGGCCGCGATTCGCGAGTTCTTCGGCAGTTCGCAGCTTAGCCAGTTCATGGACCAGACCAACCCGCTCAGCGAAATCACGCACAAGCGGCGTCTTTCGGCTCTTGGTCCCGGCGGTTTGTCGCGCGAGCGCGCTGGATTCGAAGTTCGCGACGTTCACCCGACTCACTACGGCCGCATCTGCCCGATTGAGACGCCGGAAGGTCCGAACATCGGCCTCATCAGCTCTCTCTCGAGCTACGCTCGCATCAACGAGTTCGGCTTCATCGAATCGCCCTACCGCAAGGTCAAGGGCGGGCGCGTGATTGACTACGTTCGAATCGTGAATGCCGGAGACAGCGAGTTCAAGCCGGGCGAGATCGTCGAAAAGGAAAAAGTGGACGACGCCAACGAGGAATTGAAGCGCCGGCGCGTGGTTGTCGAGCCGTATTGCTTCTATCTCTCGGCGTGGGAAGAGGATCGTTACGTCGTTGCGCAGGCTAACGCCGCGCTCGATGAAAAGCTCCGCATCACCACCGAGCTCGTCAATTGCCGCCAGGCCGGCAACTTCGTTCTGAAGAGCCGCGACGAAGTGGACTACATTGACGTTTCGCCGAAGCAGCTCGTGTCCGTGGCCGCGAGCCTCATCCCGTTCCTTGAGAACGACGACGCCAACCGCGCGTTGATGGGCTCGAACATGCAGCGCCAGGCTGTGCCGCTCATCAAGGGCGAGGCTCCGCTCGTCGGCACCGGCATGGAGCGTGTGACGGCGCGCGATTCCGGCGCGGTCATCGTCTGCCGCCGCGACGGCATCGTCGATCAAGTCGACTCCGAACGCATCATCGTGCGCGTCGAGTCCGATCAGTCCGGCGTGCTCAGCCGCGAAGTTGGTTCCGACATTTACCTGCTCACAAAATTCAAGCGTTCGAACCAGAACACTTGCATCAATCAGAAGCCGCTGGTCCGCGCGGGCGACCGCGTGAAGCAGGGCCACGTCCTCGCGGACGGACCTTGCACCGACCACGGCGAGCTCGCTCTCGGCCGTAACGTCCTCGTGGCGTTCCTGCCGTGGCGCGGCTACAACTTTGAAGACGCCATCCTCGTCAGCGAGAAGTTGGTTCGCGATGATTACTACACCTCGATTCACATCGAGGAGTACGAAATCGAGGCCCGCGATACGAAGCTTGGCCCCGAGGAAATCACTCGCGACATTCCCAATATCAACGAGGGTTTCCTTCGCAATCTCGATGAGAGCGGCGTAATTCGCATCGGCGCCACCGTCCGCCCCGGCGACATCCTGGTAGGCAAGGTCACTCCGAAGGGCGAAACCACGCTCACGCCGGAAGAGAAACTTTTGCGCGCGATTTTCGGTGAGAAGGCCGGAGACGTTCGCGACGCTTCCCTTTATTGCCCGCCGGGCATCGAGGGCACTATCGTCGACGTCAAGATCTTCTGCCGCAAGGGCGCGGAGAAGGACGAGCGGCACAAGGCCATCGAAGCCACTCACGTGGCCAAGCTCGAGAAGAACCTCGCCGATGAAATCAGGATTCTCACCGACGAGCGCCTGAAGCGCCTTGGCGATCTTCTCGGCGGCCAATCGCTTCTCGCCGACCTTCACGACGAGCGCACCAACAAACGCTTGTTGACCAAAGGCACCGAGCTGACGCGTGACATTCTCGAAAAGATTTCCACGCGTAACTTGAAGCGCATGCGCCTTTCCGACAAGGACCCGCTCCTAATAGAAAAAATCGACGAGATCGAGGAGATGACTTCGCGGCAGATTGACGTGCTGCGGAAAATCACCGACGACCGCGTCGCCAAGCTGAAGAAGGGCGACGAACTGCCGCCGGGCGTCATCAAGCTCGTCAAGGCCTATATCGCGATGAAGCGCAAGCTCTCCGTCGGCGACAAGATGGCCGGCCGTCACGGGAACAAGGGCGTCATCGCTCGCATCGTGCCGGAAGAAGATATGCCGTACATGCCGGATGGCACGCCGGTGGAAATCGTTCTCAATCCCCTCGGCGTTCCTTCGCGTATGAACGTCGGGCAGATTCTCGAAACGCACCTGGGATGGGCGTCGAAGGCCTTGGGCGAGCAAATCGCCCAGTTCTTCGACGACGAAGTCCGCGCCGATGGCCTGCGCAAGTGGTTCAAAGAAGTGTTTGGGCCGACGGCGGTGTGGAAGTCCATCGCGGATCTCGGTGACGAAGAGCTCATCGAGATGGCGCGCGGACTCCGCGACGGCATCCCCATGGCCACGCCCGTGTTCGACGGCGCGCGCGAAAACGACATCCGCCATCTGCTCGAGTCCGCGAAATTGCCGAACACCGGCAAGATCGCGCTCTACGACGGAATGTCGGGCGATCTTTTCGCTCAAAATGTCACCGTCGGTTACATCTACATGCTCAAGCTCTCGCACCTTGTTGACGACAAAATTCACGCTCGTTCGATCGGGCCGTACTCGCTCATCACCCAGCAGCCGCTCGGCGGCAAGGCGCAGTTCGGCGGCCAGCGCTTCGGAGAAATGGAAGTTTGGGCGCTGCAGGCGTATGGCGCGGCGCACATCCTTCAGGAGCTGCTCACCGCGAAGTCGGACGACGTCTACGGCCGCGCGAAAATCTACGAGGCCATCGTGAAGGGTGAGCCCGGCATCGAGCCGGGAGTGCCCGAATCGTTCAACGTTCTCGTCCGCGAGCTGCAGTCGCTCTGCTTGGATGTGGAATTGATGAAGCGGCAGAAACCGCAGCTCGAAAAAGCGGAAGCCGCCGATTGAAGTAACGTGTTGAAGTAACGTGGGCCCGTCATCCTGCGCTCAACTCGCTCGCGCGGGATGACGGCGCTGCAGGTGGTTTAACGGTTTTCTAACTATTTTTTGTCCCGAAAAACCGGGACGGGAGGTTCGCCCTTGTATCGATCGAGCCCTTATGATCGCGCCAGCCAGATTGCGGATTTTGATTCGATTCGTATCAGCCTGGCGAGTCCGGAAAAAATCCGGTCGTGGTCGCACGGCGAAGTCACCAAGCCGGAGACGATCAACTACCGGACGTTCAAGCCCGAGCGCGATGGCTTGTTCTGCGCGAAGATTTTCGGTCCGGTAACGGACTGGGAATGCTTGTGCGGCAAGTACAAGCGCATGAAGCATCGCGGAGTGATCTGCGATAAGTGCGGCGTGGAAGTCACGCTCAGCAAAGTTCGCCGCGAGCGTCTCGGCCACATCGAGCTGGCTTCGCCCTGCTCTCACGTGTGGTTCTTCAAGGGTCTGCCGAGCCGCATCGGCTACCTGCTCGATATCACCATGCGCGATCTCGAGCACATTCTCTATTTCGAAGCCTTCGTCGTGATCGATCCGGGAGAGGCTCCCGGCATCAAGCTGAAGGAAATTCTGCCCGAGGAAAAATTCCGCGAGCTTCAGCGCGAATACGCCGGCAAGTTTGACGCGCGTATGGGCGCCGAAGCCATCAAGGAATTGCTCCGCCGCGTGGATGTGGACAAGCTGAGCGAAGAGCTTCGCGAAAAAATGAAGATTGATCCCAGCCTTCAGAAGCGGATCAAGTTCGCCAAGCGCCTCAAGGTTCTCGAAGCGTTCCGCAAGAGCGGCAATAAGCCGGAGTGGATGATTCTCGATGTGATTCCGGTTCTTCCGCCGGAGTTGCGCCCGCTCGTGCCTCTCGATGGCGGCCGCTTCGCCACCTCGGATTTGAACGATCTCTATCGCCGCGTGATCAACCGCAACAACCGGTTGAAGAAGCTTATGGAGCTTCACGCGCCCGACGTGATCGTCCGCAATGAGAAGCGCATGTTGCAGGAAGCCGTCGACGCGCTCTTCGACAACGGCCGCCGCGGCCGCGTTCTCCGCGGAACGAACAATCGCCCGCTCAAGTCGCTCTCCGACACACTCAAAGGCAAGCAGGGCCGCTTCCGCCAGAATCTTCTCGGCAAGCGCGTGGACTACTCGGGCCGTTCGGTCATCGTCGTTGGCCCCGAGTTGAAGCTCCACCAGTGCGGTCTGCCGAAGAAGATGGCGCTCGAGCTGTTCAAGCCATTCATCTATCACAAGCTCGAAGCCGCGGGCCACTGCACCACAATTAAGCAGGCAAAGGAACTCGTCGAGGCGCAAGAGTCCATCGTTTGGGACATCCTCGAAGACGTGATTCGCGAGCACCCGGTTCTTCTGAACCGCGCTCCGACGCTCCATCGGCTCGGCATTCAAGCGTTCGAGCCCGTGCTCGTCGAAGGCAAGGCCATCCGCATCCATCCGCTCGTTTGCACGGCGTTCAACGCCGACTTCGACGGCGATCAGATGGCAGTGCACATCCCGCTCTCACCCGAAGCTCAGGTGGAAGCGTCGGTGTTGATGCTCAGCTCGCACAACATTCTTTCGCCCGCGAACGGCATGCCGCTCGCCGTTCCGACGCAGGACATGGTCCTCGGCATCTATTACCTGACCAAGTCCAAGCCCGGCGCGAAAGGCGAAGGCCGCGCCTTCGGCTCTCCTGAGGAAGTCGTGCTCGCGCTCGAATCCGGCGACATCGAACTTCTCACTCCGATCCGTCTGCGCTACACCGGCGAGGTGATTGACCTCACCACCGCGTATGACGATCAGGACGTGCCGCACACGGCAACCGTGACTCTCAATCGCCAGTTCCTGCACACCACCGTCGGCCGCGTGATCTTCAACGATCACCTACCCACAGACATGCCGTTCATCAACGGCTTGCTCAAGAAGAAGGGAATTCAGCAGCTCGTCCAGTATTGCTACCTGCGCTTCGGCCTCGAAAAGACAGTCCAGGCCCTCGACAAGCTGAAGGAGCTCGGATTCCTCTACGCCACTCGCGGCGGCGTTTCGATCGGCATCAGCGACATGGTCATCCCGGGCGACAAGTTCAAGCTCGTGGACAACGCCGAACGCGAAGTCGTGAAAGTCCAGCAGCAATATCTCGATGGCGCCATCACCAACGGCGAACGCTACAACAAAGTCATCGCCATCTGGAGCGACGTCACCGAAAAAGTTGCCGACGAAATGTTCAAGACTCTCGAGCAGCAGGACAAAGATGGCATCATCAATCCGATTTACGTCATGGCCGACTCGGGCGCCCGCGGTTCGAAACAGCAGATCCGCCAGCTCTCCGGCATGCGCGGCTTGATGGCCAAGCCTTCAGGAGAAGTTATCGAAACGCCGATCACTTCGAACTTCCGCGAAGGTTTGAACGTGTTGCAGTACTTCATCTCGACGCACGGCGCCCGCAAGGGTCTGGCCGATACGGCGCTCAAGACCGCCGATTCCGGTTACCTCACGCGGCGTCTCGTCGACGTGGCGCAGGACGTCATCATCAGCGAATACGATTGCGGCACGGCCGATGGCATCTTCGTCGAGCCGATCATCGAGGCCGGCGTCGAAGTCGAGCCGTTGCGCGACCGCGTTGTGGGCCGCGTTTCGCTCGAGAAAATCAAAGACTACGAAGGCAACGTCATCGTCGAGATCAACCAGGAGATCACCGAAGAGCTGGCCAACTCGATTCAAGCGGCCGGCATCGAGCGCGTCAAAATTCGCTCGGTGTTGACCTGCGAATCGCGCCGCGGCGCTTGCGTCCAGTGCTACGGCCGCAATCTGGCCACGGGCCGCACGGTCGAGATGGGCGAAGCGGTCGGCGTCATCGCCGCGCAATCCATCGGCGAGCCCGGCACGCAGCTCACCATGCGCACCTTCCACATCGGTGGCACGGCCAGCCGCGTTTCCGAGCAGTCCAAGGTCGAAGCCAAGAACAACGGTTTCGTCCGCTTCATCGACCTCAAAATCGTCGAGGGCCGCAACAAAGTTCTCATTTCCATGAACCGCTCCGGCTTGCTCGCCGTCGTGGACGAGAAGGGACGCGAAAAAGAGCGTCACCATGTCGTTTACGGCGCGCGCTTCAAGGTCGAAGATGGCCAACCCGTTTCAGTCGGACAGGTGATGGCGGAGTGGGATCCCTACACGTTCTCGATTCTCACGGAAGCGGGCGGCGCGGTCCAGTTCAAGGACCTGCAGTCCGGCGTGACCATCGAAGAGCAAGTGGACGAAGTCACCGGCCTTTCGCAGCTTGTCGTCACGCTGCCGCCCGGCGACGAAAAGCATCAGCCCACGATTCAGGTTCGCGATTCGCAGGGCCGCGTCCGCAAGAAGTACCTCATGCCTTCCCGCGCGCATTTGATGGTGCAGGATGGCGATGAGGTTCAGCCGGGCGACGTTCTTGCAAAGATCCCGCGCGAGACCACCAAGACCAAGGACATCACCGGCGGTCTGCCTCGCGTCGTCGAACTTTTCGAAACGCGCAAGCCCAAAGATCCTGCCGTCATCTCCGAAATTGACGGCGTGGTCAAGTACGGCGACATCGTCAAGGGCCAGCGCAAAATCTTCGTCGAAAGCGAAGATGGCCGCACCCTGAAGGAATACTCAATTCCTCGCGGTGTTCACATCAACGTTCAGGAAGGCGAGCACGTGCACGCCGGCGAGCCTTTGATCGACGGCCCGCTGAACCCGCACGATCTCCTCGCCGTCCTCGGCGAAAAGTATACGCAGGCTTACCTCGTGAACTCGATCCAGGAGGTCTACCGCCTGCAGGGCGTCAACATCAACGACAAGCACATCGAGACAATCGTCCGTCAGATGATGCGCTGGGTGAAGGTCGAGGACGTCGGAGACACGGCGTTCCTCCTCGAGGAGCAGATTGACAAGTTCCGCTTCCGCGAGGAAAACGACCGCATCATCCACAATGGCGGCCGCCCGGCAACAGGCCGTCCGCTGCTGCTCGGCATCACCAAGGCGTCGCTCTCGACCGATTCGTTCATCTCGGCCGCGAGCTTCCAGGAGACCACGCGTGTTCTCACCGAAGCCGCCATTTCCGGCAAGGTGGATTACCTCCGCGGCCTCAAGGAGAACGTCATCATGGGCCGGCTCATTCCCGCCGGCACGGGTCTCGAGCGCTATCGCAATATCAAGCTCCTCACCGAAACACCGATCGAGGAGCCGGTGGAGATGGAGCCCGAACTTACGCCGGAAGAAGCTGCCGCGCTCGATTTCCTGCGCAAGGATACCGACGCGGTCGCCGAGAGCTAGACTTCTGTAACTCACGCGCTCGCGTCGCCTGCTGCGCCGCGAGACGTGAGGCTTTTCGGCCCAACTCAAACACAAATCGGCGGCAGGCCGCTCAACGGCCCGCCGCCGATTCGTTTCTGGCCTTTGTTTTTCCGGGTGCCCATCTTTGCGCAGCAAAGGTGGGTCTCTGTTACAGGCAACCGGCACAATTCACGATGATCCCGCCGACGGCAATCGGCAAATCGTGGCGCGGGCATCCTGCCCGCGTTTTCGTCACAGTTGTTATCCCGAACGCAGCGAGGGATCTGCATTTGCTTCGTGCGCCAATCACACAATCGTCGCGCCGGCATCCTGCCGGCGTTTTTCCGACCGCACACCACAAATAAAAATGCCGGCCATAAGCCGGCGCAACCAACGCCCACAAACGATCGCACCCGCTTCTCCTAACTCCCCTCCGCCATCCCCCGCTCCCGATAATCCTCCAAAATCGCAGCCTTCACCGCCATCTCCGGCGAATTCACCGGCGGAATTCCCAGCACAACAACGAGCCTCCCCGGATTCTCGGGATCGTCCGTATTGTGTATCCACGCATAAGCCTTGGGCGCCTTCGCATGCCCCTCCAACTCGAACACTTCCACCACTCCCTCCCACACCGTCTTCCCCTGATAAATTTCCTTCACCGGCACGCTTCCCACATGCTTCGACTCGACCCCCTGCAAATCCCGAATCGCGTCCCGCAGCTTCTCAATGTAGTCGGTCATTTACGCATCCTTCTGAAATCTGAAAATTTCAAATTTGAAATTTCCTACTTCTCCCTGCAGTGCAGCGACGCATCCTCCATCACCTTCTTAAGCTTCGGCCCCTCCAGCTCCCCATTCTCAATATCCACATGCCAATCTTCCGTCAGCATCAGCGCCTGTTTCAAATCGTAATAAGCAATATGCAGCGCCGGCCCGTTAAACGAAAGATTCACATACCCGTTGTACCCCACATCAATTTTCTCATCGCTCGGATACCGCCGGTTATCCCACGCGAGCCATCGGCAATCCGGAATGTTCGGAGCCGCGCCGCGTTCGACGGGCATGCCGCCATGCCCCGCGCATCGCCCGTACGCCGCAATCCCATCCTCCACTCGGAATTCTTCATAAATCGCCAGCCGGTGCTCGTGGCCCCAAATCCAAATCACCGGCCGGTGAATGATCGGCGCCAATTGCCTCGACGGAATCTGGTACCAGCTTTCAAAGGCCGAGTGCGGCCCGTGATGCGAAAGCAGAATCAATCCGCGCTTGTCTCCGTCGGGATTCACCGCCGATTCGAGCCACGCGAGCAATGGCGCAGGAATCGCACACGTCGGCTTGAATGACGTCGTCTTGCTGAGCCATTTGATCCGCCCCAGGCCCGGCAATTTGCTCCAGTCAAAGCGAGTCGAGTTGTACCCGGTATCGAGACCAATCACGCGCCAGTGTTTATTCTCCAGGCAAAAAAAGCTCGCCCATTGCCCCGCGCCCCATTCGCTCCCGCGTTCCTTCAATCCCATCCGCGGCAGCACCAGCCTCCAATATCCGTTTCCGTCCGCGTACATTTCGTGATTGCCATTGAGCGCGAAGCCGCCTTTCGAACCCATCGGCCACTTCACCGGCGCGTACGGGCTCGTCTTCTCGCCAAGAAAATTTTCCCGCACCTCATTGTCGTCGCCGACGTAATACACATCGCCCAGATGAATCGTGTAATCCGGATCGGATTTCTCCATTCCGGTCGCCACCATTCTCGCTTCATCCGTCCCCGTGCCCCAATCGCCCGCGATGCTGATCTTCACCCGGTCGTCAATCTCATAAATCCCGCTTCCTTTTCCCTGCGCGGTGTAATCCCGGAACGCATGCTTCTTATGAAACCAGTACTTCGCCACCTGTGGAATCCACTTCAAGAGCCTGGTCGGCAGAAAAGCCCCGATAGGATCGTAAGTCGCAGTCGAATATCCCGACCTCCCAGCATGAAAATGCGCCGCGGTTAAAGAGTGCGCATATCCCGTGTAGTTCCCCAGGTCCTTGCCGGTCGCCACCGCGGACTCCCGCGATTGTGGCTCAGCATTTTTCTTCGATTTAGCACTCATCTGATTGGCCCAAAGCGCAGCGTAGCCGCGCTCTGGCAAGCCGTTAAGTATACATGCCGACGTACTGCGACGCGTCAGTCGTCGCGCCGGCATCTTGCCGGCGTCTTTGTGTCCGGCCGGCAACTGGTGACCACACCAACGCCGCACGCCCACCAGCACCCGCAGGGCCGGTCATAAGACCGGCCGCTTTTTCGCCTTCTCCGCCACCAACAATCAGCGAATCCATGCTGAACTTGCACCGAAGCCTCTAAAATGAATCACTCGTGCCATTGTTCGCTTGAGGGCATGATCGAGCAACTTAGCGGAGCACAACATGGCAATTCCGTATTACCACGTCGATTCATTCACGACTGATCTCTTTGCAGGTAACCCGGCAGGCGTCTGCATCCTTCCCGCTTTTCCCGCGGATAGCATCATGCTGAAAATTGCGGCTGAGAACAGGCACAGCGACACCGCCTTTGTTGTCGCTCGCGCTGATGGTGGTTTCGACCTGCGCTGGTTTACTCCCAAAATCGAGGACGACCTCTGCGGGCACGCGACCCTGGCATCCGCCTACGTGCTCGCGCTTAGGAAGCACAGCGTATGGCCGGTTCGCTTCCACACCCGCAGCGGCGTCTTGACCGTCGCTCGGAACCAGGACAGCTTTGAAATGGACTTCCCCGCCTGGCCACCCCAGCCATCTGAAACGCTGGCCGGCCTCTTGCCAGCCCTGGGTTTGAAAGCGGCGTTAGTCATGAAATCCCCGCGCGATTATCTCGTGGTGGTGGATCGGGCTGAGCAAGTGCGAGCCCTCTCGCCCGATATTGCCGCTCTTGCCAAATTGGACATGGGGATCGGCGGCGGAGCGATCGTCACCGCTCCGGGCGAGGGCGATGTGGATTACGTGTGCCGGTTATTCGCGCCGTCGGCTGGCATCGATGAAGATCCCGCAACCGGCTCGATTCACTGCACACTGGCTCCCTATTGGGCAAATCGGCTGGGTAAAGACATCTTGCGCGCGCAACAACTCAGCGCCCGCGGTGGATATATGCGGAGCACGATCGCGGGCGATCGCGTGAAAATCGCCGGCCAGGCACGCTTATACCTTCAAGGCACGCTCGAACTCTAAAGCGTCTACCTCAACAGCGAGAACTCAGTCATGCCGCCAGTCGACGGCAACTGTAGCGCCGCACCGATTTTCGTGCGGCATTTTGCGGAGAAAAGTGCCGGACGAAACCCGGTCCGGCGCTACACGGACAGACTAGCCTTTAGCGTCTGCAACGTCTGGAGGCTGCCACAATTCAATCGGATTTCCCTCGGGGTCATGCAGGCGAGCGAACCGGCCGTAGGGACTAGACTGGGGGTCAATCTTGACCGCGATTCCCGCAGCTTCCAGCTGCGCCGCCATTTTGTCCAGATCCCGGACTCGAAAATTCAACATCCAGGATTTGTTGGCATCTCCGAAATAGTTGCTGGTCTCAGGGAAAGGAGCGAAAGCGGTTGTTCCTGCCTCTTGCTCCCACGCGGGTTTATCGATGCCCAGGTGTTGCTCGTACCAGAGAGCCAGCGCTTTCGGATCTTTGGCTCGAAAGAAAAATCCTCCGATTCCGGACACTTTTTCCATTTCCGTTCCTCCGGCGATTTCATCGCCAACAGCGGCCCCGGCAGGGGACGTTCGATGCAGTTGGCGTCTCGGAAAAAGAATCCAATGCTCCTTCCGGGAAGAGCGCCGCCCGCCGTCAGTGCGTATCCTCAGGCGCAGCTGTTCCGTCTGACCAGTTGGTCACCGGGACCATTAACTCGGTTATTGGCGCGGCAGTACCTTGAAATTGCGGATTGAACATAACTGGAGAGCCCGGCAGATCCGCTCCCCAGGATTTCGGATCTGTAAGCGGGACGTAAAACATCAGATGAGGAACCCAATGCCCGGCGGAGTCGTTCAGGTATCCTTGCTTCGACATCATGTAGCACATTGCGCCCGGTTCCAGGGCGGGCAGCTCTTTCGCATCGAATGCCTTGATGCCATCGATAATCTGAGATTTGGAGAGTCCGGCTAATACCAACTCCGTCCTCTTGTAAGTGTGTGGCAGAATGGATCGCACAGCGGGCGGATTGAAGCAAATCGGGCCTCGCATCTTGGGGTTCCAGAACTGCGGAAAGTCAAACGGAGACATCCACGATCGCTCCACGACGCACACGAAACCATTCTTGCCGTTGACGGCCGTTTCGTAACCATGCCGTCCGAGCACCCTGACCTCGGCATCCCGTGAGATGGATTCCGGCGCAGCGCTCCGCGCCAGCGCAATCTCGGCATCGCGCTCCATCAAGTATTGGTCAAGCGGCGCCATGTTCGGATAGAGTGCTTTGGCGTCCTGTGCTTGCGCCTGCCCCGCCGCCACGCCGAGCCCGATAACCAGCGCAAAGCTTGCTAATGCGATCGTCCCGAGAATATTTCGCTGCATTGGTTTCCCCTCAGACGCAAGAGTCTTGTCACACCAACCGGATGGCCCCGCCCCGCTCTACCCCAGACCGCTTGGCGGCATACGTTAACACAATTCCAAGGTGTCACGAATAACGGCTTACTTCCGGTTGGCGTTCATGCTCGAGAACGTCTGTCTCCGGAGCGAGAAACCTGACACGCTACGCATTGAATCCTTACGATTTTGTCGTTTGCGCAATCGCAAACCATCTGCTACGGTAGTTGCGGAGCTATGACTTGGCAAGATAGTTACGGAGCGGTACCCGCGGCGGCCGACGCCCCGATTTACCCAATTCTAATCGTCAGTCCAAAACGATTAGAAATCGCCGCAAACTACACAAAACAAATCACGGAGGTCATTTCTAATCGTATCAAAACAGACCCCTTCTCAGGACCGTTCATCCGCATCGCGCCGGGCACCACGCACC
>Ga0302326_10006098_pt1 | contig 27145 bp, 23 predicted proteins | sample Palsa_T0_3_FD_202264 | JGI IMG/M metagenome (GOLD analysis project Ga0302326, IMG submission 202264) | Peat permafrost microbial communities from Stordalen Mire near Abisko, Sweden - Palsa_T0_3 | ecosystem: Environmental > Terrestrial > Soil > Palsa > Peat permafrost | place: Sweden: Abisko... | reverse complement strand
GTAACGTGCGGAAAGTCGAGAGCCGCCGCTTTCAACTAAACCCGGGACAATTTCTGTTATTGCCGGCACAATTCCCAAAGCAGCGTGCTCAGATCGGGCGTCCCCCAGCCTGACGCTAGGTCCCAGCCTGGCGTTGCAACGTAGCCCGGTATGTTCGTACTGGAGGCCGGCAGGTAAGCATTTAAATTGAAGGCGTTGTTTCCCCACGTAATGTCGTGGAAAAAGCCGCCGGCCTCACCGACCGCGTAGAGCTTTGGATTCAAGAAGCCCAGCGGGCGGCCAGCTAATTGATTCGCGTCGGCGATGATCCCGGCCCACTGCGGAGAGCTTTCGCTGGTGCCACCGATCGAATAGAAGCCATTCTGCGATCCACCGAGGAAGCCGATGTAGACCAGAATCGGCGTATTCGGATCGGCGTTGAGAGACACATCGGGAATCCCGCGATAGTTATTCAGTTCAGACTGAACCGAGGCGGGCAACGAATATTGGTAGTAGGGTTCCGCGAACTGTTGGCTTACCCCACCGGCGCCCGCGCCGAGGTAGTGATCGTTCCACACGATTTCGAATTGATATTTCCCCGCCGGGTCTGCGTACAAACTGGTGCCGCCGACAGCAGTCACGTTGGGAGACGATGAAGGATAACCCACCGTCGGGAAGGGGTAATTGGTGACGCCATCGAGTTCGACATTGGAACTTCCCGAGTCGCCCGCCGCGGCCAATACGGTAATGTTGTCAAGCGCCGCTCGTTTGTAAAACGACTCAAAACCTGCAAACACCGCCTGCCCGGCGGGAGTAAACAACGTGTTCTCTGTAGCGCCCCAGCTTTGAGTAATGATTTTGCCCAGCTTGTGCTCCAGCGCGTATTCCTCGAGAGCCAGGAATTGCGGCATTCCTTGCACGCCTTCCGTCTCGTCCACTGGGCTGGTGAGTAACACGATGTTGGCTCCCGGGGCCATGGCGTGGGACCATTCCACATCCAGGGTCGTTTCGAACCCCCAGCCCACAATTTCGCCATTGTTGGGGTCGAAGGGAACAGTGCCCAAAGGCGCCAGCACGGTGAAGGATGGCGGGTCAGGCAGGCCGTAGGCTGCATCAAAAGCATGCAAATCCTGCGCCATCGTCGGGCTGCCGTAGGAATCGACAATAACAATCGTCTGCCCGACGCCGGTATATCCCGCCTGCAGAATGGGCGTCAACCCGTAGGCATTCTGAATTTGCTGGGGGCTGTAGCACGGAACGCCAACGGTAGCTTGGCAGGAAAGATCCGTCGGCGCCTGCAAAGAGGATCTAGAGACAAGCTTCAAGCCCTTCACCTTTGTGATTCGCGCCACAAGGTCGGAAGCCACGCTTGCAGGCGCCTGCTGGGCCTGGCTGGATTGAGCCTGGATGGGAGAAACGCTCAAAAGCAACACGAAAATCATACCCACCGCAAAAAATGCCTTCACGGGACACTCCTTTTCTGAACGCGTGATTTTTTCGAGAATCATGGGGTAACTAGGCCTCATTCATGCGCGCCACGTCCGATAATGTTCGGACTGCAGGCTCGCGAATGATACGCTTCTCACGCCCCAGGCGCAACCAATTCGGCGGGGCGGCGCCATTGGCCAGTTTCCAGCAAGCAGTGGAGTGAGTCGGGCAGCGGTGGAGAGCTCCAGAAAATAGCTCTGGCACATCTCTGAAGAATTAGAAATCTAGCGGCCCTTCTATTAGGGGAATCGGCCTTCAGCAGGGACTGAGTTTGTGCGTGGCAAGCGGGTCGTGCTCATTGCTCCGATCGGCAGGTTCCGGTGCCTTTGCAGCCGCAACACGAAGCGCAATGTAGCCTTCCAAGAGTGCGTCGAGTTCTTGTGGACGGATTGGCTTGGTTAGATAGCCGTCCATGCCTGCCTCCAGGCACCGTTCTCGATCGCCCGTTATGGCATGCGCAGTTAAGGCGATTACAGTCTGGTGTATCCCACATTTTCCTCGCTCTTTTTCGCGGAGCGCCGCCGTGGCCTCAAGTCCGTCCATCTCCGGCATCTGCACGTCCATCAAAACAAGATCGTACATTTCCTTATCGAGCGCCGCGAGCGCCTCGCGCCCGTTGGCAGTCGTCACCACACGATGGCCCCTCTTTTCCAGCAATCGAGTCGCCAGCAGTCGGTTCACTGCGTTGTCTTCCGCCACCAGGATCCGCAAGAGGGTGGCCGGATCGCGGGCCTCTTGCAAAGAGTATTGAGTGACGAGCGGCATTGGGGCTTTTTGCTCTCGGGCACCCAGCGCCCGCGCAATGGCTTCCCGCAATTCCACCTGGCGGATGGGTTTCAGCAGATAGGCCGCCACGCCCAACTCCTGGCATCGCGCTCCGTCGCCCTGGTGACCGGCCGAAGTGAGCATCATGACGACGGCCGTGGATTGTCCCGGCATTTGCCGGATGCGTTCAATCAGCGTGAAACCGTCCATTCCAGGCATGTGCATGTCCGTTAAAAGCAGCCCGTACGGATCTCCCGCTTCCCAGGCGGCGGATAGCCGCGCCAGCGCCTCTTCTCCGCTATCCACCGACGTCAACTTCATCTCCCAGCGCCTCAACATGCCTTCAAGAATTCGCCGGTTGGTCCGGTTATCGTCGACGATCAGAACTTTTACGCCTCGTAATAGCTCAGGAGCGGCAATCGTCACCAATTCCTCTTGTTTCTCCGCGGTTTGCATTCGCACCGTGAAATGAAACTTGCTGCCGCCCCCCAACTTGCTCTCCACCCACATTTTTCCGCCCATGATTTCGACCAGGCGCTTCGAGATGGGAAGGCCCAGTCCGGTGCCTCCGTATTTCCGGGTTGTTGAGCTATCTGCTTGAGCGAACGATTCAAAAATCAGTTCGTGCTTGTCCTCGGAAATTCCAATCCCGGAGTCCGACACGGTAAAATGCAACAGGCGATTGTCGGCAGCCTCGTTTTCGACTTGCACGCTCAACATGACTTCGCCCGAATCGGAAAACTTGATGGCGTTGCTCATGAGATTGATTATGACTTGGCGCAGGCGGTTGGAGTCTCCCCGCACGAAGTGTGGAACCTCGGGAGCGATCTCGCACAGAAGCTCCAGGCGCTTGGCATCCGCCCGCGGCGCCAGCGCTTTCAGAATCGTTTCCAGACTGTCGCGAAGATCGAAATCGTGCAGCTCCAATTCTATCCTTCCCGCCTCGATCTTCGAAAAGTCGAGAATGTCATTGATCACAACGAGTAGGGCATCCGCGGAAAGCTTCACCGTGTCCAAATATTCCCGCTGTTCCGGAGCAAGTTCGGTGCCCAGAATCAGGTCGGTCATCCCGATGACGCCGTTCAGCGGCGTCCGGATTTCATGGCTCATGTTTGCCAGAAACTCGCTTTTGGCCCGGTTGCCCGCCTCGGCTCTTTCTTTGGAGTCGTAGAGTTCCGCGTTGGAGCGCGCGAGATCCTTCGCGTATTGCTCCTGTTCGCTCTCGTTGCGCTTGCGTTCCACCACCCGTCCGAGTTGATTGCCGATCTGGGACATGATCCGGAGCAATGCCGTGTTGGGTTCCGAGGCCATCTCGGAGAAGAATTCCAAGACACCCACCACCTCGTTCCGGCTCAACACGGGGAAGGCGAAGCCGGCCTTTATCCCCGCTTGCCGCGCCATTGGCGCACGGGGGAAATTTGCGTCGTTCGTTACGTCCGTAATCCAGGCAGGCTGGCGGTTTGCGGCGACCCTGCCTGGGAGACCAATTCCAAGAGGAAAATCCGTTCCTTCCGTCAGTTTGCGGAACCCCTCAAACCGATCGTTATTGTCCACGTGCCAGATATCCGTCGAAATCATGAGCCCCGTACTTCGCTCATCGGAAGCTAAATATGCGTGTCCGAGCGGCCAGTGGGTGAAGGCGCACACCCGGTCCAATGTAAGTTTCATCAGCTCCCGAACGGAAGTTGCCTGGTTGGCAAAACTTGCGGTCTCTTCCAGCAACTGGAGTTGTTCCTGATTCACATAGAGCGCCCGCAGCCCTTCCTCGGCGATCTTCTCCGCCTCCTTGCGGGCTTGGCGCTCGCGTTCCAAACGCCGCCGTAATTTCACTAGCTCAGTTTCGCCAACTGTGGACGCTTCCGACATTCCGGCACTCCCGGTTAGCTAAATGTAATCCGGAATACACACCGATCGTCGCCTCTGTGCATGCACATCGTTTGCTCGAAAAGCACGGTCTCTTCGTAATGGGAAGACGCACCTTCAATAAAACCATGGGCCAGCGCGCAAAGTTTTTTGGGGGACCGGTAGGTCATCAGCAGCACGTCTTCGGCGGAATTGTCAAACTCAAATGTGGGGACATCGGCGCCCGGATAGAGCTTTCGTACCTCGGCGTGAATGACGCCATTGAGGGTCAGCAAAAAGGGCCGCGTGCTTTTGTGCTCCCGAAAGAATATTGGGTATTGTTGTGATAGTACGGACATGGACCGCCGGCCGAACCAAGACAAGACGTCCTCAGGCGGGATTTTTAGCATTTGCGAAGCCGCCGTGACGAGCTTTGTCATTTCCTCATCGGAATAACTCCCCAGGCATGTGTATGCCCCGTGCACTCCGGCTGACTCCAAAAGCGCGTCCCAAGTGTCGGCGCCATGGTCCTGTGTCACAACCTCTTCCAGCAAATTAAAAATGATTCCCTTCATGAAAACCTCACTCGGTGGATCGATTTCCGGTCCAAAGCTTGGTGAAGCCACTGTTTGAAATCTGTATTTGCGACTGCGCTCAGGAGCCCCTCGATTGGCTCCCGGCCAAGTTGCAGAGACTGCGTTTGCTTCAAGGCTATTCGGTATTGCCCGGCAGATTGGCCCGCCAACCGAGTCTGTGTGATTAGCTGGAGGGCGATCGTCCCGAAACCGATCCTCCCTTCCCCCACAGCAATCATCGGAAGAATCGTCCTGGCCCCCAACTCAATGCCCTTGAGACCCCTCACATTTTAATATCGGCAGAATCCGGAGAAACTTTAACGGAAACGATTCCCGTGGAACATAGGACACAAATGAGCACGCAAACTTTCACGAATAAACATTGGGAGTGGCGTTGCCGGACTCGAATTTCAACGATATTTCATCTTGCTTTCCGGGCGCGGCCCGTTGTGAATTTTTCCATATTCTCCTCTATAGATCGGTTTTATCGGGGACTCACCCGCCGCCTTTGCACCTGCTCTTCGCCCGGGATGATGGATTCCAAGGGATCTTTCTTGTGACCGGTAACCACGCTTTTCTGAATCGTTGATCGTTTCAAAATTTACAACGCAAACGAAACGTACATTTCTGAAATTCATTTGACCTGGCCAGCACGCGCGCCGTAGCGTCGAAATAGAGGCAGGGAGGCTTTTCCGAATGCGAATCCTGATTTCGGGCTCGGCAGGATTTCTGGGCACGGCGCTTATAGAAACGCTCGAGGGGCAAGGGCACGCGATCGCGCGGCTAGTGCGGCCGGCGACGGTGCGGAAAAGTGCGGCGGGGGCCGGGGCGCAAACTGTCGCTTGGGATCCTGTCGGCGGACAATTCGACGCGGCCGGGGCCGAGGGCGCGGAGGCGCTGATTCATCTTGCGGGAGCGTCCATAGCCGGGGGGCGGTGGAACGCTGCACGCAAAGAGCTTTTGCGGACGAGCCGCATCGATGCCACGCGGCATCTGATCGCGGCGCTTGCGAAATTGCAGCGGCCGCCACGAGTGGTTGTGGCGGCGTCGGCCATCGGTTACTACGGAAATCGCGGCGAGGAAACTCTCACGGAGGCGAGCGCTCCGGGAAACGATTTTCTTTCCGGGCTGTGCCGCGAATGGGAAGCGGAAGCCGCGCGCGGCGTTGAATTCGGCGCGCGCGTGGTGAGCCTGCGATTTGGAATTATTCTCGCGGCGCACGGCGGGGCGTTGCCGCGGATGGCGCTGCCGTTCAAATTTGGCGCTGGAGGGCGGCTCGGCGACGGGCGGCAATGGATGTCCTGGCTGACCCTCAAGGAAACCGTCAGCATCGTCCAATTCGCGCTCGCGAATTCAGCCCTCATCGGGCCGGTCAACGCTGTAACTCCGAATCCGGTTCGAAATAGCGAATTCACGCGCGTGCTGGCAAGGGCGCTGCGCCGGCCGGCCTTGTTTCCCGCGCCTCGATTCGCACTGCGTCTGGCGCTCGGAGAAATGGCGGGCGCATTGCTTCTCGCCAGCCAAAGGGTGATGCCGTCGAAGCTTGCCGATTCGGGCTATCCGTTCCTGCAGGTCAATCTTGCGGGCGCGCTCGCGGAAGTTTTCCACAGGTAGAATTTTGGAACTTTCGCGATTTCGAAGGGAAATCCTATGAATTCGAATTGTGATGGCTTGTTTTTTTGCGGAAAATTATTGACATCAATCATCTCTTTGCTAGGATCGAACGCAGCAGAATTATGCGCCAGCTCCCCGATCCCGCCGCGTCGGAAAGGAAACCACTAATGACATTGCGCAAATTTCTTGCAGCATTTTTGGCGGTTGTGTGCGTCCCGCCGCTTTGGGGAGGCGCGCTGCCGCTCGGTAGCGTCACGTTGAGCACGGAATCCACCGTACGGGACACGAAGCTTGCGCCCGGCTCGACGGTCTATAGCGGCGACGTCATTTCCGTTGGTGGAAAGGGGGCGACGAGGATCGTGCTCGCCGGCGGCGCGCAGGCGGAGATCCTTAGCAACAGCGCCGTGGAAATCACCAAGACCGGCGAATCCGTTTTGATGAGCGTCGAGCAAGGGCAGGCTTCCTTCCACACCTCCGGCGGGAGCGCCTTTAGCGCTTTGGTGGGCGACGCCACGATGCATCCCTTGAACGGACAGGAGACCTCGGCCGTCATTCAATCGCTGAGTGAAACTCACGCCGTGGTGGCTGTCGAGAAAGGCGCGCTGCTTTTGACTATGGCGAACGAGGGCAAGACTTACACACTGCGGGAAGGCCAAGCCGCCGATCTGACTGCGACGGACGATCCCCAGCAAAATGGCGCGCCAGTGCCGGCCGGAAAAACGGGTCCTGTAAGCGGCCTTCATTACTCCAGGAAAGCGCTGTACTGGACGCTCGGCATCGTCGGCGGGGGAATCGCCGTCACGGCGTATCTTTTGGCGCGACGCGAACCGAAAACGCCGCCAACCAATCTTGTTGTCAGTCCTTCCTCGTTCTGAAATAGAGTCGATTGAATTTGCGGCGGGCTGTGAGAGCGTCCCAAGGCTGTCCTGATTGAAAAAGCGCGGCTTCCGGGCCGCGCTTTTTTTACGTTTGCGGTCCAGACGATTTTCACTTCCGTGGATTCTTCAGAGCAGAAATCTTTCCGGGGCGCCGGCAAGCTTAGAGGTCTAGTTGCGATAACAGGGCGTCGAGATTGGACTCATCGACGGGAAGATCGGGAATCTTGGCGGACAAGAGAAATCCTTCCACTTCGTCAAAGGCCTGGAACAGGCGCATCTTGGCGACGGCGTATTCTTCCGTTCCGGTGAATTCCCTGCCCGTGCGCGCGGACCACTTTTCCAGGGCATCCTTTCTCACAAAAATTCGCACCGGGAAAACGTGCTTGCGGTCGACGCTAACCATGTACACATACTCGGTCCCTTCGGCCGCGCCGCGCTTGGTCTTCTCCACTTCGTAAAAATAATATTGGTACACGTATCCAGTCGCTGCGGAATAACTTTTCACCCGGTGCGCCGCTTCAGGACGAGGCATGCAGGGATTATTCAGGGCCGGAGGCATCCGTGTCAACGAGACAGGTGGCAGGTTGTAGGTGGAAGGTGGCAGGGGCTCTGATTTTGATTTTCCCTGCAACCTGTCACCTGTAACGTACAACCTTCCCCAAAATGATCCGCGCTTCCCGAATGCATTTCCCAACTCGGGACGGAGCAACCATCCGTGCGGAAAGTCAACCGCCCCTCCTATATTCAGGTCGTCCTTAAATCCCGGAAATCATGGATTAGCAACACGATGATGGCGTGAGCTTTGCACGAGCCCTCCGCCGATTCACACCTAAGCAAGAGCCTTCAGAGGGAGCTCACTTTTTTCGATGCACCACACTGGCGCAATGCGTGCATTTGCCGCTGCAATGGAAGAGTGCACGAAACTTCGCGGACGTGGAACTTTCACTTTCACCCAGCCTGACTGGCGTCCCGCGTTGCTTCTCGTCGCATCATTCCTGGGCTGTGGCGGGCTGGTTGGTCCGCCACCGCCCCCTCCCAATGCTACCGTGACGGTCGCGCCGGCCACGGCGTCCGTCCTGCTGGGCGAGCCGCAGACATTCACCGCGTCGGTGACCAATGCGACGAACGCGGTCGTGAGCTGGAGCGTGAATGGCATCCCCGGCGGAAACGCGACGGTGGGAACGGTCACCCCGGGCGGCGTTTACACCGCACCGGCGATTCTTCCGTCACCCGTTACCGTGTCCGTACAGGCCATCAGCGCGGCGAACACCGCCGATAGCGGCGCTTCGGTCGTGACGGTTACGAGCGACATTTCCGTTTCCGCGTCTCCTCTGGCCATGTCTCTCGAGCTGGGATCCTCGGCGCCATTGACGGCCACGGTGAATTCCGCGGGCAATCCCAATCGGAGCGTGACCTGGGTTCCCTCCGGCAGCGGATGCACGGGGGCCGCGTGCGGAACCGCTGATTCTTCCGGGACGTATATCGCGCCGCAAATTCTGCCGATTCCACCGATTATTTCCCTGGCTGCCGTCAGCGTGGCCGATCCATCCAAGAGCGCCATTGTGGCCATTACCGTGACGAGTACATTCGTGCTGGCCGTGCTGGGGCCGTCGTCCGTCAGCGCGGGCAACACGGCCACCTACACCGCGGCGTTTGCCACTGCCCCCAGCTCGAATCCAAGCCGCGTGATTTCCTGGAGCGTCACGGGGACAGGCTGCATAGGCGCGGGCTGCGGGACGATTTCCTCGAGCGGCGTATATACCGCGCCCTCTGTTCCTCCTTCCCCGGCCACCGTGCAGATCCTGGCCACGCCGCAAGCCGATCCCACGAAGGCTGCGTCCATTTCCGTTTCGATTCTTCCGGCGGTCGCCGTTTCGGTCTCGCCCACTTCCGCGACGATGGCGCTCGGCGGCACGCAGACGTTCCAAGCCACGGTGACCGGAGCGCAGGACGCAAGCGTCACGTGGGACGTCAACGGAGTGGTCGGAGGAAACGCGGCAAACGGATCGATTCTGAATTCGCAAATCGCTCCGGACACCACGACGTACACAGCGCCGCTCACGATGCCGGCGGGCGGATCGGTGACCGTGCATGCGCGCAGCAATGCCGATCCGAGCGTCACCGCGAGCGCCACGGTCACGTTCTCGACTTCGCTCAGCGTGGCCCTGGCGCCTGCGAGCGCGTCGCTCGCCCTCAACGAACGGCAAACCTTCACCGCGCAGGTGGATAACTCGCCCAATCAAAATGTGGCCTGGCAGGTCAACGGAATCCCCGGTGGAAATTCGGCCACGGGCCAGATTTGCGCGACGGGATCGAGCCCGTGCCAGCCGATTTCGACCAGCAATGGCGCGACCGTCGATTACATCGCGCCTGCCGGCGTGCCATCTCCCAACCCCGTGAGCCTCACAGCCACCAGCCAGGCGAACAGCGCGCTGAGCGCTTCGGCCAGCGTGGCGATTTTGCCCCACGTGGTCGTCAGCGTGCAGCCGCAAAACGTGACGATGGCGGGCACGGAGCAGTTGCGATTCGCCGCCACGGTAACCGGCACGAATAACCAATTGGTAATCTGGTCCATCAGCGGAGCGGGATGCGGCGTCTCCGACATCTGCGGGTCCATCGATTCGACCGGGCTATTCACGGCGCCATCTTCCGCGCCCTCGCCCAACCTGATCGACGTGGCGGCCACGAGTTCGGAAGACACAACGCAATCGGCGACGGCCACCGTCACGATCGGCGGCGGCCCGGCCATTTTCTCCCTCACTCCGACGAGCGCCTACGCGGGCTCGGCCGGCGGCTTTACGCTGCTCGTCACCGGGAACAATTTTTCGCCGTCCGCCCCCGGGCCCGCTTCCACCATCCTGGTGACCGGCGCTCCGCGAGCCACAACCTGCGCATCGGCCACGCAATGCATTTCGTCGCTGGAAGCGGCCGACCTGCTCTACGCGGGAAACCTTTCCCTGCAAATGCAGAATCCCGACGGCTCTCTCTCCAACTCAGAATCATTCGTGGTGTTGGCGCCGGGCGCGGGAGCAGGCACGATTCCCCTGACGCTGAGCGATCCCACGAGCGTTGGAGACGACATCGTGGTGGTGGAACTCAGCACCAACGGCGGATCGGGCGTCTCTGGAAACGTAAGTTTGAACATCGGTGCGATCGGACCGTACGATGTCACGACGTCCGCGTGCGCGCTCGGCGGGAGTCCGGTCATTGTCCAGCCGCCTGCCACGGGAACGGGAACCGTGGACTTGTGCGTTTTTTCCGTCAGCGCACTCGATCCCTCCTTCACATTTACGGTCACCGGGCCGCCAACGCCGGACATCACCGTCAGCAATCGCGAACCTCTGGGCCTGGGGATCCTGCATTTGACGCTGCAAGTTCCCGCCACAGCAGCGCCGGGCCCGCGAACCCTGCTCGTCCAAAATCCAGAGGAGGATGAGGCCGCCGGAACGGGCGCCATCGAGGTGCAATGATGCGAAAGCGTATGCGAACCAAATTGCGAATCCGTGCGCGGACCAGAATGCGAATTGTCCTATTGCTCTTGCCTGCGATCCTGCTCTTCGCCGCGCTTCCATTTCCGCCGGCTGTCCGCGCCACCACGCTCGCGCGGCTCAGTCTCGAACAACTGGCCGCGGGATCGGATGCGGTGGCGCGCGTGCGCTGCGCGGGCGCCGAATCGCATTGGGAAAACGGCTCGATCTGGACGGTGACGACGGCCGAGGTCGTGGAGACCATGAAGGGCAATTTGCCCAGGGAAATCGCGGTCCGCTTGCCCGGGGGACGCGTCGGGCATCTGACCGCCGCCGTCGAGGGCACGCCCAGATTCCATCCGGGAGACGAGGCCTTCGTATTTCTGCAACGCTCGCGCCCGGGAGGTTTTACCGTTGCGGGCTGGGTCGAGGGAACCTTCCGGATTTCCCGCGATCCGCGGACCGGTGTTGAAACCGTGACGCAGGATTCCAGCGCCTTCGCCGTATTTGACACCGCCACTCGCACCTTTCGCACCGAGGGCATCCGCCGGATGCCGGTGGCGGAGTTTCGCGCGCGAATGGCCGCCGCGTTGTCACGCAGTGAGGAGAACATCCGATGAGCGAAGATGTAAATCGCGGCCGCAGATTCCGCAGCTCGATGTCCATTGCTGTCGCAGGCCTGTTCCTTTTGCAAATTAGCGCCGCGTATACCGGGGCGTACGATCTGGGAACGACGGTGGCGGACATGACCCAACCTGCGTCGCTTTCCGGTGGGACGTCCTGCCCGCAACACACCACCTTCAACATTTCCACGCCCGGCTCGATCAACCGCCGGTGGAGCACGTCGCTCGGCACAGATCCCGTAACGATTCTCACCTCGAATCAGACTCCGGCCGGGCGACTGAGCGAAATCCAAGGGGTCATCGACACGTCCCTCTCCGTGTGGACGAACGTTTCCGGCACTTTGCTCACGCCGTCGACACTTGGACCGCTGCAAAGGACATCTGTAACGGAGGCGTGCTCCTCCTCCGACGGGCTCAACACCCTCTGCTTCGATCAGAGTGACCCGGGATTTACTCTGGGCATTCTGGCGTTCACGCGCGTCGTCTCGGCGGATACGATTGGCGCGCAGCTTACGCCCGCAAGCCCCCCCTCCACATTCATCGGCCAGATCCTGGACGCGGATTCGCTGTTTCTGCCCGGCGACGCGAGTGTCACCTTCGCGACGCCCGAGGCGCTCCCCTCGAACCCGAACGCCTACGACCTGGAATCCATCGTGACGCACGAGCTCGGCCACACCTTCGGCTTCAATCACTCGGGCGTGTGGGGCGCGATGATGTTTCCCTTCGCCACGCCGCCGGGCCAAATCACGGGCATTCGGCCCACCGGGCAGACTCTCGATGCGCCGCTTTCCGACGACGATCGCACCGGATTGCGAATTCTCTACACGGACCCGACCGACTCCGCGCACGTCGGCGCAATTAGCGGGCACGTCCTGCCCGCGAATCCCCTCGCATTGCCCATTTCTCCCGCCGGCGTGACCGGTGTATTCCCCGCGCAAGTCGTGGCCCTGGACAACGCCACCGGTACAGTGACCGCCGCCGTGCTGGCCGGGTGGAGTTGCAGCGACCCCGGCCCGACGCAATTCGACGGCACGTTTTCCCTGCAGCGATTGCTGGTCGGGACTTCGCAGAGTTACCAGATTTACGCGGAGCCGCTGGACGGGCCGGTGGTTCTCGGGAACGTCATCTACAACTTGACGTCGCTATGCAGGAATTCGACCACCGATCCGAACTGGCCCGCGCAATTCGCGTGTTCCGTGCCGCCTTCCGCCGCGCCTTTTTCCGCGCGCTTTTGGGCCGGGCCTTAGCTGGATTTTCTCACCAGATTCGCACGTGGGCACAAAGCGAAAAGAGGGGACGCCGCGCCCTGGAGCGCCAAACTCCCGATTGGCGGTTCGTGTGACGCCCATCGGGAGTTTGGCGTTCCCAGGCTCGACAGGTCGCGGAAAAACTAGCTGATTTTGTCAATCCGAGCGAAGCGAGGAATCTCTCTGAGGGTTTTGCCGATGAAAAGAGAGAGAGATTCCTCGCTTCGCTCGGATTGACAAAATCGCGCGGGGGCTTTTCCGCAGGTCATTTAGCCGACGCGCGCGGAGCGGCCGCAAAGAAAAACCCGGCCACGATTGGGCCGGGTTCCTCTTTGCGGAAGACGAGCAAAGAAAGTTACTGCGTCGCCGAGGTGTTGGCCCACGACAAGCGGTTGATGGTCGGAGTTTGCGGAACCGCGGTGTTCGTCGTGGTGGTCGTAACGGTGGTTGTGGGGAACCACGGCGGGGCGAAGCCATTCGCAAACCGCTGATCGAAATAAATGTTCCTGGTATTAACGCTGGCGCCGCTCAAGGCCTTATTCTGGACGCGGGCGCCGACAATGTTAAGGGTGGTGACCTGGTTCCATTCCACGTCCATGCCGTAGTTAGATCCGGACAATATTTCGGCCATGGCCGCGTCGATCTCAAGGGTCGAGACGTTAGTAGGGGGTTTTACTTCGACGTTGCCCCCGGTCGTAAAAATTCCGAGCACGTTGGTGGGGGCGGGGCTGACGGGCGTGTCCGCCGTAGTCAAGGCGACCGGTTCGGTTGTGTAGGTAAGACTGCCGGTGACATCGATTGTCCCGGTGGACACGACGGTGATTCCGGAGCCATTGGCGATGGCCGGCCCCGAGGTGGGGCCGGTGAGTCCCGTGGGTGTGCTACTGGACGTATTACTGCTGATATTGCCGTTGACATAAATCAGGCAAGCTTCCGGGGCGGGGGTGTAATTCAAATTGGTCGGGAGACCGGCCATGGCGCCGGTGGTGCTGCCGGAGCTATTGGCGATTGTCGTTGTCTGGCCCGTCAAATCCAGCGTGATCGTGGTTGTTAAGGTTCCCTGCAGGATTTGAATAATCTGTTCCGTATGTGTGGTTCCGCTAATCGTTGGCGTCGCGGTCGAGAGCATGATTTGAGCCGCGCTTCCTTGCACGTAAATCCCGCCGGCGTTGGAATTCAGCTTCTTAACCGCGGAGCTTCCGGACCCGGTGACGGTGTAGGGCATGAAGACACCCGTGGTCGCGGTGGATGTCCAAGCAGTGCCGGCTGCGGTCATCAATACTCCCATCGCCGCGTTCGATGGGGCGCTGCAGGCAGCCGGGGCCGGCGGGCAGTCGCCCAGGCCATCCAGAACGGCGGTTTCTTGGTTATAGGAATTGGTCGGCATAGGAACGGCCGGCTGGCTAAAATTGAGAGCTGCAAACGATGGTTTAATCGTTACGCCAATCCTGGAGTTCGTGTCGGACTCGCCGTCATTCGTGGAAGTCGCGCCGTCTTGGTCGCAGACGTTGTCCTCCCCATACATGTAACCCACCGTGGAATTGGCAACCCCCATGGGGCCGGTAAAAATGTACTTGGAGGACGAACCCGTCGCAGAGGAGTCGCCGAAATTCCAGGATTGATTCGAGAACATCGTGCCGGACATGGTGCCGGGAACGAAGGGGGAACTGCAAACCGCGTATTGGTCGAATAGGGTGCCGTAAGAGGCGAAGCTGGTTGTGGTGCTGGTCGAGGGGTTGACCTGGACCGTGTAGACAATCTGGCCCCACTCTTCGGCGACGCTGGTTTCGGTGGTTCGCGACTGGCCGTTAGAAACAAGGTGGTAAAGATAAGTATAGGTAAGCAAAGTCGTTCCGGTGGGAATGGCCGTGCCAGCGGTGGAGCAGGCTGGGGTGGGAGTGCATCCCTGGAACGTGAGGGAACTGGGATTCGTCGCGCTGGAAGAGCTGATGAAGAAGCTGGCAGGCCAGGAAGCCGTTTGGGTTCCGAGAGCCGACTGGTAAGAACCGAATCCCGTCGAAGTATTGGTAAGGGCGGTCAGGAATGTGGATGCGGTCAGAGGCGCCGAGGGCATGCCGCTGGTGGGAGTGTAGGTTGACGGCACAGAGGCGTAAATCTGATTGGCCAGGTATTGCACGGCGGCGTTGATCCCGGAATCGGCGCCATAGAAGGCGCCGCGCGCGTTGCGGTAGTAGCCGTCGATCAGAGTGTCCGAAGTCGTCGCGATCACCATGGAAAGGGTCATGACGGTGAACATCATGAGCAATAGAAGACACATGATGAGCGCGACGCCGCGGGAGTGCTTATGATTCTGGGAGAAGTGATGGTTGATTTTCATAAAGATCCTTAATCGTTCATGCTCATGTTTCGTGGATTGACGACCACGGAAACGGCCTGAATTTGATAGGCTCCGCCGTCAAACGTATTGCGGAAGACGTAGGTGGGATCGGGCGACGGATTGGTCCGGCCGATCAGCGAGATCATCACGCTTCGAACCAGGGTGTAGTTGTAGGCCCAGGCGCCGTTCGTGCCGGCCGCCACCGTGGGGCAACTGGGATCGTAGGCCTGCGCGTTGAAGCAGTACGTGGAGGCGTAGGTGTCCGTGGAGCTTTGGAAAAGCGTCGCGCCGATCTTGAAACCGATGATCTGGGTCGCCAGCGTTTCCTGGGAGATGGTCTGCGTGGTCCCTGCAACGATGCGCAAGAGCGTCGGATTGGACGGGGTCGATAGATTCACCTCATAGGTAATCGGCAGGAGCCGGAGGACATAATCGATGGAAGTGCTGCCACTATTACAAAAAGAATTGCCCAGCATGGAATTGGCGTTGGTGGTCATGTTGTAAATGTCGTTCCCACTCGAGGTGGTGTTATACCCGTTGTAGGTTGTCCCGCTCACCGTGGTCGAAGTGGTGTTCCCGTAGGTGAGAAGGACATACCAGTTGCTGCCGATCTGGGCTGTGCCGCCGGCAGACGCCAGTTTGACGGTCGTGTAAGAGCCGCCGCTATTATTGACGAATAGAATTTGGTCGCCCGACAGGTAGTGCGCCGCCGCGGCCGTGGCGACCGATTGCACGGTGCCGTAGCCCGTGGTGCTGCCGAAAGGAGACAAGTACGCCGTTCCGTCGCCTCCGGATGTCGCGGTATTCGTGTTGATGCAGCCGCCGGTGCTGCTCGACGGGCTGGCCGGCGGCGTATTGTTGTCCGCGGTGATGATGCTCATCTGGTCAAAACAGGTCGAGGTGTAGAGCGGGGGCGTCCCGCTTTGGCAGGTTCCTCCGGTAGCCACGACATTGTTGGTAATCACCACGCCGATTGGATAATTCGGTATATTATCCGATGGGTAATAATTGGCGCCCGCGTTGGCCACGTCCAATTGCATTTGGGCCACGGCGTTGCGCAGGCCGATGTTCACTTGCGCCAGGTTCTGCTGCTGGTTGAACAGCGGCTGATGGGCCGCGAACAGAGATAGGGCCGCGGCGCTGATGACCGTGAAGATCGCCATCGCGATCAGCAGCTCAAGCATCGAGAATCCGGCAGCGCCCCGGCCTCCTGGCCGCAATGCCGTTGGTATGTTCGACATGGATTTCCTCATTGGCGTATCGCGCTCATTTGATAGGTGATGGGCGCCGCGTTGACTCCGTTCGTGAGCGTCACCTCGACGGTCAAGCGCCGGGCCCCCGTCAGCGTGATGCCGTTGACCACGGGATTGGCCTCAATCAGCCAGCGGCGATGGAAATCGAGCGAACCGGTTGAGCCTGTCGCCGTGGAACTTGTGCTCGCCGGAGTGACTTGTCCCGTGGCCATGTGAATAATGCTTTGATAGGAGCCGCTGGTGGTGGCGATCGTTTCCGATATTTGCCCGTTGGTGCTGGCCAGGTTCACGTCGTCGTAATAATTGAGGGTCCCGAGCGAGGTGCTGACCTGCGTGTCGGCCGTCAGACCTCCTCCGGCCGTAATGCGAGGATCCGGGCTTGGAAAGCCCGGCCAGTGGTTCAGGTCTTCCATCTTTTCCGAAGTCAGCGTGGTGGCCAGGGCCATGTAGCGCGCATACTCGGTGCCGCTGAGGCTGGAGGCCACCAGCTGCGCCATGGCCGACAGGCCGATGGCCAGGATGGTGATCGCCACCAGAACCTCCAAGATAGAGAAGCCTGAGTTGGCCTGGCGCCGCCTAGCAAGTGATTGTGTTATTACTGCATGAGACAGTGACATTTCCATAATTTGACACCGTGATGGTGGCGGTCACTCCTTGGTAGGTAATCGTGAACGAATTGCTGCCGACCGTTGCGGAGACCATTCCGTTGGGCTGGAAATTGATGGTCGTGTTCTGATTCATCGTCATCGGCCAGGAGGTCACCGGTATAGGGTTGCCGACGTTCGCATAGGTGGACCCGCTCGGCAAATTCTGAATCTGGTAATTCATGCTCGAAGCAGTGAATACGACTTGATAGGGATAACCCTTGCTCAACGCCTGGAATCGCGTGGATTGAATGGCCCAGGTCGCCATCGAAATCGAGCTATTCAAGCGGTAGCTATAGAGGCCATACTGAATTTGCGGGATCGCTATGGCTGTCACCACCAAACCGATCAACATGGCCATGGCAATCTCGATCATCGTGAACCCGCGGCTTTTTCCCCGCAAGCTGGTCCCCGGCAGTTGCCCATTTCTTTGAGCTTGAGCCTGCAACATTCAGAAATCCTTCGGTTGTTTCATCCTCTATGAAAGTTCTCGGGAGGATGCACCCAGTGGTAGAGCAACTCATCAGCCAAGGTATGGTTGCCTCGTAAATGATTTATTATGAGAAGGTTATGGGCTTCTCGAGCGCCGAGAAAATACCCTCTCCCGGACCGCGTGGGTAGAAACTGTACATATCAAGTCCGGACTTCCCAACGAAAACCAGCGCGGTTCCAGCCCGGGGCCTACGTATCCAATGCAAAATCGGCAACTCTTCGATTTCCATTGGTTTCAATTAGGTACAGGTGCCGTTTTTTTCGTGCGCCGCCTACCGAAGGCTCGCCTATCCGCCGAATCCCCCAGCGCCTCTCGCATAGCGAAGGCGAATTTTGTGATCTGGCGCCAAGGCGGAAAAGATGAGGCTGAGGTGGGGCCACGCAGGGCTTAGCGCTTGACTTCATTGTGTTGCGACGACAGACTCTCGCCAAGTCGTCGAGGTACACGAGGGAACGGAGATCGTTTTCCTAGCAGGTGATTTGATCCGAACGGGGGGGATTCGCGTCGCGGAGGATAGGAATAATGAAAACCAACTACCTGGCAGTTGGGCTGAGCGCCGTGGCGTATTGGATGCTTGGGGCGCTCTGGTACGGCGTGCTGTTCGGGCAGCGATGGATGGCGCTGGAAGGGATAACGATGGCGCAAAGCCGCAGCGTCAATCCCGCGCTGCCCTATATCATTTCGCTCCTGCTGGATGTCTTGATCGCGTTCGTTCTGGCGCAATTTTGCCTGTGGCGGAATGCGAATACCGCGGCGCGCGGAGCGGCGGTTGGCGTCCTGCTTTGGATCGGGATCGTCGGGCCGATCGTCTTTACGACCTACTTGTACGAAATGCGGTCAAAGAAACTGTTCGCGATCAACGAGTTCTATCCGCTGGTGGGATTGGGCCTGATGGGAGCGATCCTCGGAGGGTGGGCTAAGTAGGACGGGCTTCAGCCTGTCTGGTTTTGATTTGGCCATCGAAAAGCGACAGGCTGAAGCCCGTCCTACTGGGCGGGGGGCGAATCCACGGTTTTCATGAAATTCAGGATTGTCTGTACGACGGTTGCGTCGCCCACCGTGGTATTGATCATCATATGGTACACGGAGCGATCGGGCCACTCCACGTGAAAATATTTGTCGATGAAGCCGGCGCGTTCGCGGTCCACCGTATCGACGAGCTCTTGCGCCTCCTTCCCGCTCTTGCCGCGGGATAACAGCCGGCGCACCTTATCTTCCCTGGGGGCGTAGAGAAACACGCGGAAGGCGTCCGGGCGGCCCTTCAAAAAAAGCTGCGATCCCCTGCCGACGATGACGCAATTTCCCTTGCCCGCCGCATGCTGCACGACGCGCTCCGTCCACTTTAGAATGCTTTCGCTGTCAACCAGATTCAGCTTGTGCGCGTTGATACTTCCTTCGTAGCTGCCGCGCAGGAAGGATTTGAACAGCCGGTAGTAGAGCGGATCGGTTCGCTCTTCGCGCTGCTCCACGGCGGCCTTGGAGCAATTGGCCAGGCGGGCGATTTCCTCGGTCAGCAGGTGGTCCCAAAGCTTCCAGCCGAGATGCTCGGCCAACCGCTGAGCGATTTCACCGCCGCCGCATCCGTATTCCCGTTCGACTGTGACGATTTTGATCATGGTGTCCCCGAAACGCCGCGCGCGCGAAGCTCACCGCGGCTCGCTTCAGGGGCATACTATGCCACTACTTTCACTCTACCGCTACATGGCCTCCTCCGCCGAGGTCATTCTTCTTCAACAGGAAAGCCAGAAAGATCATGACGGCCGACCCGACGGCGAGCACCATGAAGGTGTCGATATAGGCCTCGCTGCTGGCCTGCGCCTGCAGGGCCTGATAAATCCTGGCATAAGCCGTCATTTGCGCCGTGTGGCTTTGCAGTCCGGAATTGGCCAGTTGCCGCGAAAGGCCGAGGATCGTTCCTTGCACCTGGGGATTTCCGGCGCGAATGTAGCCGCCGAGAATCTCCTGATGAAATTGCGCGCGGCGCGCCAGCAGCGTCGTCACCAGTGAAGTGCCGACGCTGCTCCCAATATTGCGCATGAAATTGACGATGCCGGAAACCGCGTTATTTTTCTCCGGCGGAATTCCGATGTAGGCCACCAGCGTAATCGGCACGAATAAAAAGCCCATGCCGAAAACCTGCGCGACGCGCAGCCACACCGCGGTATTGAAACCGATTTGCAAATCGATACGCTTGGTGGAATAAAACATGGCCAGTGCCAGGCAAAACCAGCCGAAAGCGATCAGGCGCCGAGCCTGAACCTTGGTCGTTAGCTGGCCCATGATGGGCATTTCAATCAGCAGACAAAGCCCTCCCCCGGAAATCGCCAGGCCCGCGACCTGGGCCGTGTATCCCATCAGCGTCTGGAGGAACAGCGGCATCAGCACCAGGCTGGCGAACAACATGATGCCCAGGGTAAACATCATCAGGTTGGCGCTGGCGAAATTAAAACTTTTAAATAGGCGAACGTCAACGACAGGCGCTTTTTGAAACCATTCCCAGATCACCAGCCCAACCAGGCAGACCACGGCCGTGACCGCCAAAGTGGTGATGAATTGCGATCCGAACCAATCGTCCTCCTGCCCTTTGTCCAGCAAGACCTGCAGGGCGCCCACACCCAACGCCAGCAGGGAGATGCCGATGTAGTCCAGCTTGATGCCGGCCGCTTTGATCTTTGCCAAATACGGCGGGTCTTCGACGAAGCGGTAGACCAAAAATAATGTCAGCAGGCCCACTGGCAGGTTGATGAAAAAAATCCATCGCCAGGAATAGTTGAACGTAATCCAACCGCCCAGGGTCGGACCGATCGTCGGCGCCGTGACGGCCGTGATGCCGTACAGCGCGAAGGCCAGGCCGCGCTGTTGCGGCGGAAACGTGTCCGCTAGAATCGCCTGCGCCATGGGCTGCAAGCCGCCGCCGCCCGCGCCTTGCAGCACCCGGAAGAAAAGCAATAGGCCCAGGCTCGGCGCGATTCCACATAGCAGGGAACTGACCGTAAAAATGAAAAGGCAAATCATAAAGAAACGCTTGCGCCCAATCGCTCCGGCCAGCCAGCCGCTGATCGGCAGGACGATCGCGTTCGAGACCAGATAAGAAGTGAGCACCCAGGTGCTTTGGTCGTTGCTCGCTCCCAGATTTCCGGCCATGTACGGGAGAGCCACGTTGGCGATGCTGGTGTCCAGCACCTCCATAAACGCGGCCAGGGCCACGACCACGGCGATCAGCCAGGGATTGAATTTGGGCCGCCAGATTTCCGGATCGGCCGGAAGAGACGCGGAGGCGCTCATTTGAGGTATACGTCGGGCACCACATTCATGCCCGGGCGAAGTTGGTGGTTCTGGTTTTCTCCCGGATCGAGAACGATTTTCACGGGAATGCGCTGCACGATCTTTACGTAGTTACCCGTGGCGTTTTCCGGAGGCAGCAAACTGAATAGAGGGCCGGTGGCGCCGGCGATGCTGTCCACGCGTCCTCTGAAAGTTAGTCCGCTGGAATCCACGTGGATATCGGATCTCTGGCCGACTTTCATTTGCCGGAGTTGGGTTTCCTTGAAATTGGCGGTGACCCAGACTTCGTCCAGGGGAACCACGGTAAGCAACTGCTCGCCGGGTTGAACGTTCATTCCGACGACGACAGTCTTGTTCACTTCGCCGTTGACCGGGGCGACGATTTGCGTGTATTGCAGGTTGAGCTCGGCCTGTTCCAGGGCGGCGCGTTTCTCCTGCACGTCGGCGATCGCGGCGCGCGCGCGGGCGCGTGTCGAGGACACCTGCTGCGGGCCAGTCTCGGCGGATTGGCGGTTGGCTTGGGATTGCGCCAGACGGCTGCGCGACTGTTTCACGGCTTGTTCCGCAGCGGCCTCGTTGTCACGCGCGCCCGACACGGCGGCCGTGCTGGCCTTGCCCGTCGCGATCGCTTGATCGTATACCTGCGCGGCAACTTCCTGCTTGTCCACCAGCGCCTTGTAGCGGACAACGTCATCTTGCGCCTTCACATCGTTCGCTTCGGCCGCTTCCAGTTGAGCGTGAGCGGCGGCCAGCTGTTTTTCGGCGGCGACAATGCCTGCGCCTGCGTCCACCACGCCTGACGCGGTGAAACTCAATTGGCTCGAAGTGTTGACGGAACTAATGGGAACATCGATATCCAGCGATTGGGCCGTGGCCTCCGCGCCCGCCAGATTCGCTTTTGCTTGATCGACCGCGACCTCGTAGTCCTTCGGATCGATCTCGACCAGCACCGCGCCTTTCTGCACGTACTGGTTGTCGTCCACGTTTACCTTGACCACGTAGCCGGATACGCGGGCGCTGACCGGATAGAGATGAGCATCTACTTCGGCGTCGTCGGTGGATTCATAGCTGCCCAGATAGCGCCACAGGAAAAATCCGCCCACGAGGACAACGAGAACGATGACAACAATTAAGATATTTCTGCGGGCATTCGAGCGCTTGTAACGCGGAGGCGGTGGAGGTGTGGCGGATTCCCTGCGGTCGTCAAGTAACGACCCGGATGGATGCTCGTCGGCCATAAGTTATCTTCCTTTAGAATATTTCCTAGAGCCCTCGCCAGCGGCGCCTGTAGCGTTCGAGAGCGAAATTCCATCGCAAAGTAAAGTTGCGGAGACTACAGGCGTACCGTCGCGGGCACTCGCTGCCGTCTTTTCCTGCCGTGACGTTCCGGGAGATTGCCGCTACGCGCTTCCCCGTTTCCGGCCGATTGGGAACATACAACCAGCCGCGGGAGAATGCAATCGGCCGGCACGGTATATCGTTTCCTCGCTCTTGCGACGGCTCGCTTCGGAACGTTTTTTCCTTTGCCGGGAATTGCAAACAGCTAGGATGCCCTCCAGGGGGGCATCAGAAATATTTGATGCGGAACTATTCAATTCGATACCGCCGAATTTGTTCGCGCCGTGGACAGATTGTGGGCGTTCGGAGGAAGACTGAAGTGTATTTATTTGGAGCAGTTGGTAGCCCGGACGGGGGTCGAACCCGTAATCTTCGCCTTGAAAGGGCGACGAGTTAACCATTACTCTACCGGGCCACACGGAAGCACGCGAGGCGAGCCTGGCGTCTTTGAATTCTAGCACAATCGATCGGTTCTCATCCGAGGTTCGGGGGGAAGACTGGAATCTAGATTTGAAGTTTGAGATTTGAAAATTCGGATTTACGGGCAGCGAGACGTTCTTCGGGGGCAAGGTCTCTCAAGGCGCCAATCACCAGTCAACACGAAAAGACCACCAGTCACAAATCACCAGTCACGCTTTTCTCTCATTGTGTTCCTCGAGCCAGGCCATCTGGATGGCTTCGAGCTTGCCTTCGTTGGATTGTTTGGGATCGCCTGTGAAGCCGTCTAGAGTCGTGACCCATTTGTGCAAGTCCGTGTAGCGGACCGAGAGCGGGTCGGCGTCCGGATATTTTTCCGCCAGTTGGATGCCGATTTCTTCCGCGTTGTCCCAATCGAATGTCGCGGGCATAAGATGTCTCCTTTTTGGATGCGTTCAGCCGGATGACGGTGTACTGCTGTAGCTCGCCTCTTCAGAGGCGAGGGTTGTTGGCTCCGGTGCACGAGAAGCCCTCGCCTCTGAAGAGGCGAGCTACAGCAGCAAATTACCGCGCGGATGGCGGCGAATCGTTTTAGTGTTCCGCTTCCTTGGCGAAATTTTTATTCCACTCCGGGATTTCGACGACCAAGTCGCGCGTTCCGTCGGGGACGCACTGGCAGCCGAGGCGCGATTTCATTTCCAGCCCGGGAGCGTCGTCCAGCTGATCGAGCTCGGCATCCGTCGGTTCGTTGCAGGATTCCAGGCCTTCGTGGACGATGACGTGGCACGTCGAGCAGGCGCAGACGCCGCCGCAGGCGTGGTCCAGGCCCATGTGAAAACCTGTGGCGATGTCCAGGATGCTTCCGGGCAGGCCTTCGCGGGCGTAGGGAACGTTCTCCGGGTCCACTTCGACCGTTTTGCCTTCGCGGACAAACGTCACCTTGAATTTCTTTGTCGCGGGCGTGTATTTGACTTGCTCGATGTAGGGGTTGCTGCCGCCCATTGTCGTCTCCTTCTTGACTGCTCTCTTCAAAACTTACGTCGTGGGGTCGCGATGGAAACCCACAGACTGAAGCCTGCGCCACTAAATCCACAGGCTGAAGTTTGTGCTACTAGACCTCGCCTAGCTTTTTGCCTTCGAGGGCCGCGCCTAGGGCGCGATTCATCATGCGCTCGGCTAACGGCGTGGACGCCTGATTCAGCACGTCCACGAAGGCGCGAACTTGCTTGTAATCCTTGCCGGCGAGCGCTTCGCGCAGGGCCGCGATCGCGCCGTCAATCGTGCGGCGCTCTTCTTCGGGCAGCTCGCCAGGCGCTTCCGCCAGTTCGCGCGCCAGCGCTTTTTCCGTGAGTTGCAGGATGCTTTCGGCTTCGTTGCGCGCCTCGATCAACTGGCGCTCGGAAAAATCCTGCTCGGCGAATTCGATCGATTCCTCGAGCATGCGCTCGACTTCGGCGTCGTCCAGGCCGTAGGTCGGCTGGACTTCGATCGAGTGCTCGGTGCCGGCGCGCAAATCGCTCGCGGAGACTTGCAGGATGCCGCTCGCGTCGATCAGGAATTTCACTTCGATGCGCGCGAGGCCCGCGGGGCCCGGCGGAACTTTTAATTGGAAGCGCGCGAGGGAGCGGCAATCCTTGGCCAGTTCGCGCTCGCCTTGCAGGACGTGGATGTCGATGCCAGTCTGGTTTTCGACTCCGGTGGTGAAGAGTTCCTGAGCGCTCGCGGGCACCGTGGAATTTCGCGGGATGATTTTGGCGACCACGCCGCCCATCGTTTCGATGCCCAGCGATAGCGGCGTGACGTCGAGCAGCAGCATGTCGTTCACGCCGCCTTCGAGAATGTCCGCCTGCACCGCAGCGCCCAGCGCGACGACTTCGTCAGGGTTGAGTTCGGCATGCGGACGGCGGCCGAAAAATTGCTCGACCGTTTGGCGCACGAGCGGGACGCGCGTCGAGCCGCCGACCAGCACGACTTCCTCGACCTCTGCGGGTGTGAGTTTCGCGTCGGCGAGCGCTTGGCGCACGGGGCCCATGGTGCGGTCCACGATGGGGCGGATCAAGCGCTCATATTCCGCGCGGGAAATTTCGCGGAAATAGACGCCTCCATCGGGCAGCGGAAACTTCACCGTAGCCTGGTGCAAAGTCGAAAGGTCGTGTTTGACCCCAATCAGCGTTTTGCGCAATTCCTGCACGACTTCGGGGTGCGTGGCGAGGTCCACGCCCAGGCCGCGAATTTCTTCGCGCGCCATTGCCTGCAACGCGTTGTCGATGTCGTCGCCGCCCAGATGCGTGTCGCCGTTGGTCGAGAGCACTTGATAGATGTCGCCGTCGCTCGTCGAAATGAGTTTTAGGATCGAGATGTCGAACGTGCCGCCGCCGAAATCGTAGACGGCTACGCGGCCGCGCTTCTGTTCGTGCAGGCCGTAGGCCAGCGCCGCGGCGGTCGGCTCATTCACCAATCGCAGGACTTCGAGGCCGGCGAGGCGACCGGCGTCGCGCGTGGCTTGCCTTTGCGCGTCGTTGAAATAGGCGGGCACGGTGATGACCGCGCGCTCGACGGAATCCTGAAAATAATTCTCCGCCCAGCTTTTCAGCTCGCGCAGGATGAACGCGGAAATTTCCGGCGGCGTGAAGACGCGCTCGCCGAGGCGCACGCGGATCACGTTCTTGCTGGCGGGATCGATGCGAAAGGGAAAAATTTTCAGTTCGTCCTGCACGTCGGCGGGGCCGCGGCCCATCAGGCGCTTCACGGAATAGATGGTGCGCTCGGGCTGCGTCAGCAAACGGCGCTGCGCGGCCTGTCCGACGACGATCGATCCGTCCGCATCGACGCTCACGACGGAGGGGCACAGCGGCGTGCCGTATGGGCCCGGGATACACTTCGGCCGGCCCTCGCGCTTATCTTGATAAGCGATCAGGCTGTAGGTGGTGCCGAGATCGATGCCGACGGTCTTTGGCAATGTACGAAAAGCCTCCCGGTGCTATGGCGTGGCCTGTGTCCCGCGACCCGTGAAAACCTTCCTCACGGGTCGCGGGGCACGGGTCACGTTCCTGCCAATTCCTGTCGCACTCCGTTCACCAAATTTCTGATGTACGAGCGGCGGTTCAGGACTTCGTTCATGCGCTCCATGAGTTTCTTTTTTGCCGGATCGTCGGCGCTGGAATCCAGCGCGGCGTCCCATTCTGACGAGACGCTTGCGAGTTCCTTGTCCACGTCCGCCAGCGAGGATTCAAATTTGTGTTGGGCGGATTCGAGTTTTGCGCGCAGGGCCGCCATTTGCGCGGGGCTTCCTTCCGAGGCGCGCGCTTCGCGCAGCTCGTCCAGCGATTCGTTCAGTTCAAAAACTTCCTCGAGCAATTCGGGCGGGGCCTGCTGCTTTTTTTGGCCTTCCTTGCGCATGCCGTTGAGGCTGAGGAGATATTCGACGCGGGCGACTGGATCGCGCAGCGTGCGGTAGGCGTCGTTCAATTGCGAAGAGAGATCGAGCGAGATCTGGCGCTCGTCTTCCGGGGCGCGCGCGAAATGATCGGGGTGCAGCTTCCAGGAGAGCGAGTGGAAGCGCTGCTCGAGCGCGGCCTGGTTGATGGTTAATTTTTGCGGCAGGGCGAAGAAAGCGAAATAATCGGCGCCGGGGGGGAGCGGCTGAATTTTTCCGCACGCCGGGCAGAAATGGGCGCCGCTTGTCAGCGCGGAGCAGCTCCGGCAGGCCGGCGATGTTGTCACGGTTGTGGATGGCGCGCTCATAAAATTCGTTTTGATGACCTGCAGAATTCAGCATGTAGCGCCCGCCTTCAGGCGGGCATTTTGGCGACTGGCGGATGCCCGCCTGAAGGCGGGCGCTACATGCAAAAGAACAAAAAAAATGGCTGGCGGGCTCCCCATCCCGGCCAACCGCGTGGTTCACTCGATTCGAGAGGAAGCGCCTTGTACGTTCCTTGAAAGTGAGTCTCGATCTGCTACGTGTAAAACCGACAGGCTGAAGCCTGCCCCACTATTGCGTGAACGAGCTGCCGCAGCCGCAGCTGCGGGTGGCTTGCGGGTTTTGGAAGACGAAACCGCGGCGCATCAGGTCTTCCTGATAGTCCAGCGTGGTTTCATTCAGGTAGAGGAAGCTCTTCGGGTCCACGAAAAGGCGCGCGCCGTTTTCCTCGACCACCTTGTCGCGGTCGCGCGCTTGCGTTTCCAGGCGCATCGCGTACGTTAGCCCGGAGCAGCCGCCGCCCTGAACGCCCACGCGCAGGCCGCCGGTTTCCACCGCTACGCCTTCCTTGGCGAGCAGCTCCTGAATTTTCGTTGCCGCTTTTTCCGTTACGTGAATCATAGTTTGTTGTGATCCGTGTCGTTTCAAATCTCAGAATTGAAATTTGAAATGCAATTCAAAAACGCACATCCTTGCTCCACGCCGCGCGGCGGTCCAATGGCCACTGGCTCCGCTGAACGCAAGTTCCGCGTCTAGCCAGCTAGTCGCCGACTGTCGTCGCGGTGGCCGCCGGAGTGGAAGTTTCCTTCTTTTTCTTCCAATCCGCGATGGCCGCCTTGATGGCGTCTTCGGCGAGGACCGAGCAGTGAATCTTTACCGGCGGGAGGCTCAGCTCGCGCACGATGTCCGTGTTCGAGATAGCCAGGGCTTCCGCGACTGTCTTGCCCTTGACCCACTCGGTGGCGAGCGAAGAGCTGGCGATTGCCGAGCCGCAGCCGAAGGTCTTGAACTTGGCCTCTTCGATGATCTGCGTCTCGGGGTTGATCTTCATCTGCAGCCGCATGACGTCGCCGCATTCGGGCGCGCCAACGAGGCCGGTGCCCACGTTCGGATCTTCCTTGGGCAGGCTGCCGACGTTGCGCGGGTGCTCGTAATGATCGACTACCTTATCGGAATAAGCCATTTCACTCTCCTTAGAT
>Ga0302326_10006094_pt1 | contig 27152 bp, 22 predicted proteins | sample Palsa_T0_3_FD_202264 | JGI IMG/M metagenome (GOLD analysis project Ga0302326, IMG submission 202264) | Peat permafrost microbial communities from Stordalen Mire near Abisko, Sweden - Palsa_T0_3 | ecosystem: Environmental > Terrestrial > Soil > Palsa > Peat permafrost | place: Sweden: Abisko... | reverse complement strand
AAGCGCCACGGTCGAACAGATAGCCGCGATCACGAAATCGGATACGGCCGCTCGACGTAGATATTCCCTCGCCCATGTGGCCGTACCGGGCGCTACCCCGACCCGCCGACCACCCGTAGAAAGCACAGAATTACTCATGTTGGACCGCCCCACCCCTAACGGCCGACGCAACTACCACTCCGAAACGAAGACCAGGCTCTAGGAGCCCCTCTCACTAACATGACGCTTGGTTCTCGTTCCCGGTTGACACGATAACTGGGAAAAAGCCAATCAGTCCAGCCCCGTTTTGGGAGGGAAATAACAACAATGATGCATGCACAACGATCCCAGCAGAGGATCAGCTTCACAGAGATCGATTCAAGAACCGACAACCCCCGGCAGGCCAGTCGCTGCTACGTACGAATTCGTTTCGCTCAGCCTCTAATCACGGCTGATGTTGCCTGCGACACAACAAAACGAGCACACACCTTTTCACTCATGATCAAATAGCATCATGAGTGATTAGAATTCAAAATCAAACGATTACAAACCCCATCGATACCAGCGTTACTAATGAGTCTCGTCGACGCGAGTGTGGATTCTTGTGCGTCCTACTCAGGATCCGACGCCTGAGCGGCGTCCGACTGCTCCCACGACCGCAGTAGGTCTGCGTAGCGCCTAGCCGCCGAACGCAATTCCAATTCTGGGTCAATTCCGGCGGCAGATGCCTTCACCGCGAGCCGAAACAGCTCGTCGCCGACGTCAGGCAACGGCGTTGCACTGCTCTCATCACGATCCGATGACGGCAGCCCGGGAAAGCCCGCCCGCTCAGCCCGCCGATGCAATTGCGTGGCGAGCGAGAGCGCGGGCTGCCCGAATACCACCCCGTCGAGCACCGACGGCGGGCCGGACCCGGTCTCGGCCGACTTCTGCGCCCGCTCTGCCTTCTTGATCTCTTCCCAGTTCGCGTTGACGTCCGACGCCGACGAGACCGAGACGCCGGCGAACACGTGCGGATGCCGCCTGATCAATTTGGCGGCGAGGGTATCAGCCACGTCGTCGATGGTGAAGCCGCCGTCGGCGGCGGACCGCTCGGACGCGATCCGAGCGTGGAAGAGCACCTGGAACAGCACGTCGCCGATCTCCTCGCGGAGCGCGGGCATGTCGTCGGCCTCGATCGTCTCGGCCGCCTCGTACGCCTCCTCAAGCAGGTAGCGCAGCAGCGACGCATGCGTCTGCTCCCGGTCCCAGGGACAGGACCGGCGCAGCGTGTCCACGATCGCGACCAACTCGAGCAGCCGCGCCCCCGGCCCGTCGGGCGACGGCGCGGCGCCGGGAGGGGCGTCGGCCGGGCCGGTCACCTCAGCACGCCGGGGTGAGCCCCGTGGTGGAGGCGGGCGACGGCACGCCCGACGGCGCCGATAGCGTGTTGGCCCCGGCCACCACCGTGTACTGGGTGTAGTCGAGTCGCCCGTATTGGGGGCTGACCTGGATGTTCAGCGACTTGGCGGCCTGGCACTCGGCCTTGTTGTACTTCGCCGTCACGGCGGTGCTCTCGGCCTGGCTGGTGATCTGCTTGCCGTCGTTGACCTTGACCTGGTACGCGCTCTCCTGGGCCACCCAGGTGCCGAGGGCGGGCAGCATCTGCGGCGAGATCCCGTTGCCGAGGAACAGCGCGGTCGCGCTGCTGTAACCCTCCTGGGAGGCGGACGACGCGGCCTCCGACTGGATCTCGGACAGGCCCGCCTGCGACTGCGCCTGCGTCACCGAGATGTTGTTGTCCGCCGCCACCTGGTCCATGATGGAGAACCTGATCAGCCACGTCAGCACCGCCCGGGGCTGCTCGGCGGCGGCGAGCGAGGTCTGGCCGCCGTTCGACTTGATCGCGCCCTGCAGGTTCGAGACCTGCTGGTCGAGCGATGAGCTGGTGATCCGCTGGCTGCCGACGATCGCCGCCGACCCCGCCTGCACCGGCGAGCACGCGGCGATGAGCGAGCAGGCGCCAAGGCCGGCCGCGCCAAGCGCGAGCCCGCGACGCGTCTTCTTAGCGGGCACAGCCCGGCCAAACACAGCCCTGCCAAACACAGGCGGTCCCTTCCAACACTTCAATCACAGCTGAATTCTACGAATCGGACAGTACCGAACGGACGACCTCCGCGCACCAAGCGAGTAGCTCGGTGTCGCGCAGCGGCTCCCCGCCGAAGCCGCCGCTGGATGCCCCGGCCTTCGGCACCGGTACCAGCATGGTACGCACCGCCGGCTTGAGGATTGTCTTCGGGTATAGCCGCTGAACTCGGACCACCCGGGAGTCCGGCAGCTCGACCGGGGCGAACCGCACGTGCGACCCCTGCAGGGTGATATCGGTCAGTCCGACCCGCCGGGCCGTCGACCGCAGCCGGGCCACGTCGAGCAGGGTGGCGACCGGCAGCGGGAACTCGCCGTAGCGGTCGACCAGCTCTTCGCGGACCGCTACCACGTCCTCCTCGCCGTCGATGGCCGCGATCGAGGTGTAGGCGGCCAGCCGCAGCCGCTCGCCCGGCACGTAGTCGTGCGGGATGTGCGCGTTGACCGGGAGCTCGACCCGGACCTCGGGCCGCTCCGGCGGCGCGTCGTCCTTGAGCTCGCGGACGGCCTCGCCGATCATCCGGATATAGAGGTCGAAGCCGACCCCGGCGATATGCCCCGACTGCTCGCCGCCGAGCAGGTTCCCGGCGCCGCGGATCTCCAGGTCCTTCAGCGCGACGTACATGCCCGCGCCGATCTCGGTGTGCTGCGCGACCGTCGCCAGCCGCTCGTGCGCGGTCTCGGTCAGCGGCTTCTCCGACGGGTAGAGGAAGTAGGCGTACGCGCGCTCCCGGCCGCGCCCGACCCGGCCGCGGAGCTGGTGCAGCTGGGACAGCCCGGCCGCGTCGGCGCGGTCGACGATCAGCGTGTTCGCGTTCGGGATGTCGAGCCCGCTCTCCACGATCGTCGTCGCCACCAGCACGTCGAACGAGCGGTCCCAGAAGTCGACCATGATCTTCTCGAGCTCGTGCTCGTTCATCTGCCCGTGCGCGACCTGGATCCGCGCCTCCGGCACCAGCTCGGACAGCCGCGAGGCGACCTTCCTGATCGACTGCACCCGGTTGTGCACGAAGAAGACCTGGCCGTCGCGGAGCAGCTCGCGCCTGATCGCCGCCGCGATCTGCTTCTCGTCGTACGCGCCGACGAACGTCAGCACCGGGTGCCGCTCCTCGGGCGGGGTCAGGATCGTCGACATCTCGCGAATCCCGGCCACCCCCATCTCCAGCGTGCGCGGGATCGGCGTGGCCGACATCGCGAGCACGTCCACCTCGGTCCGCAGCCGCTTGAGGTACTCCTTGTGCTCGACGCCGAACCGCTGCTCCTCGTCGATGATCACCAGGCCGAGGCGCTTGAACCGGGTCTCCGGCGACAGCAGCCGGTGGGTGCCGATGACCAGGTCCACGGTCCCGTCGGCGAGCCCGCGCTGGGTCTCCGCCACCTCCGCGCCGGTCTGGAACCGCGACATCGGCTTGACCGAAACCGGGAACGGCGCGTACCGCTCGGAGAACGTGTTGAAGTGCTGCTGCGCGAGCAGCGTGGTCGGCACCAGCACCGCCACCTGCTTGCCGTCCTGGACCGCCTTGAACGCGGCCCTGACCGCGATCTCGGTCTTGCCGTAGCCCACGTCGCCGCAGATCAGCCGGTCCATCGGGACCGGCTTCTGCATGTCGAGCTTGACCTCGTCGATCGCCGAGAGCTGGTCGGGCGTCTCCACGTACGGGAATGCGTCCTCGAGCTCCCGCTGCCACGGCGTGTCGGGCCCGAACGCGTAGCCAGGGGAGGCCATCCGCGCCGAGTACAGCCGGATCAGCTCGGCCGCGATCTCGCGGACCGCCTTGCGCGCCCGGCCCTTGGTCTTGGCCCAGTCCGCGCCGCCGAGGCGGTGCAGGGCGGGCGCCTCGCCGCCAACGTACTTGGTGACCTCGTCGAGCTGGTCGGTCGGCACGTACAGCCGGTCGGGCGGATGCCCGCGCTTGGCCGCCGCGTACTCAAGGACCAGGTACTCGCGGGTCGCGCCGGCCGCGGTCCTGCTCGTCATCTCGACGAACCGGCCGACCCCGTGCTGCTCGTGCACCACGTAGTCGCCCGCCCGCAGCTGCAGCGGGTCGACCCCGCCGCGCCGCCGGGCCGACGGCAGCCGCCGCTCGTCCCGCGCACCGGGCCGGGAGGCGCCCCGAGCGGCGAAGTCGGCCTCGGTCAGCACCGCCAGCTTCACGGCCGGCCAGCTGAACCCCTGACGCAGCTCACCGGTCGACACGTAGGGGATGCCGCCCTCGGGCTCGGCCTCGATGTCGCCCAGCCGCGCGCCGAACCCCTCGCCCCGGAGCACCTCCGCCAGCCGCTGGGCCGGCCCGTGCCCCTCGCTGACCAGGACCACCCGCCAGCCCTCGGACAGCCACTGGCGCACGTCGTCGATCATGCGGCTGGTCTCGCCCCGATAGGCCATCGCGGGCCGAGCCTCAATACTGATGGCGAACGGTCCCGGCTGGCTCTCGTCGGCCAGTTCCTCCAGGGGGGTGGCGGGCCGTCCATCGGGGATCTCGTCCGCGCCGTCGCCGTCGGCCAGGCCGAACGGGGCCAGCGTCCACCACGGGATGCCGAGCTCGGCCGTGTGGTCGCGGATCGTGGCGATCGGCTGGAAAGCCGACCCGCCGAGGTCGATCGGCGCCGCGCCGCCGCCGGCCGCGCTCGCCCAGGACGCCTCGAGGAACTCCTGGCTGGTGGAGACCAGCTCCGTCGCCCGCGTCCTGATCCGCTCGGGGTCGCACGCGACCAGCACGCCGCCGATCGGCAGGTGATCGACCAGCAGCTCCATCTGGTCGGCGAGGACGGAGGCAAACGCCTCCATGCCCTCGACCGTGATCCCGTCGGCGATCTTGCCGAGGATGTCGGAGACGGCCGGATGCTGGTCCGCGAGCTCCTTCGCGCGCGCCCGGACCGACGGCGTGAGCAGCATCTCCCGGCACGGCGGGGCCCACAGGCCGTGCTCGGCGGCGCCCGCCGAGCGCTGGTCGGCGACCTTGAAGACGCGGACCTCCTCCACCGTGTCGCCGAAGAACTCGATCCGCAGCGGGTGCTCCTCGGTCGGCGGGAACACGTCGAGCAGCCCGCCCCGGACCGCGAGCTCGCCGCGCTTGCTGACCATCTCGACCCGCGCGTAGCCGATCTCCACCAGCCGGGTGATCACGTCCTCGGGATCGGCGTCGTCGCCGACGACCAGCCGCACCGGCTCGAGGTCGCCCAGCCCGGCCACGATCGGCTGCAGCACCGACCGCACCGGCGCCACCACGACCCGGAGCGCGCCGCCCAGCTCGTCTCCGGCCGCGCCCGGGTGCGCGAGGCGGCGCAGCACCGCGATCCGCTGGCCGACGGTGTCCGAGCGCGGCGACAGGCGCTCATGCGGCAGCGTCTCCCAGCCGGGGAAGGTCGCGACCGAGTTCGGCGGCAGGAACGCGCCGAGCGCGGCGGTCAGGTCCTCGGCCTCCCGGGCGGTGGCGGTCACCGCGAGCACGAAACGACCCTGGCCGTCCGGGGTCACGGTGCCGGCCGCCAGCGCGGCGACCAGCAGCGGCCGCAGGGCGGACGGCGCGACGAGGTCGCGCTCGGCCGCGCCTGGCGCGTCAGGGGTGGCGAGCGCGGTGCGGAGCTGGGGATCTTCGGCTACGGCAGCGAGCAGTCCAGCAAGGCTCATGGTTTCCCAACGTCGGGTAAGCGGGGTTCCCTGGTACAGCGGGCGCGGCCCACCCACCCGCAGGCGGCACCGGGTCACACGAACCCCCGTGTGCCCCCGGGCCGCGGCGCCTGCTAGCTCATATTCGGGCGCACGCCTAGACCACTGTCAGTTTACGTCCCCGCCGCCCACGCACCCGCCACAGCCCGCCACGATTGAACGGCCGCGACCTGATCGCGGTTTTTCCCGCAAAAAGCAACCTTGGGTGGACGCGGGGCCTGCCGTGAGTGAGGCTGGTCCGGTACGGGGTCCTACTGCGGGGAGGCGGGCCATGAGCGGCTACTCGGGTGGCGAGCCGCAACCGCAGCCTGCCGGGCCCTCGAGGCCAGACCACAGGCGGGGAATCGCCGCCTCGACGCTGCTGGTGGCCTTCGTCGGGCTGGCCAGTTACGGGCTGATCGCCAGCGGGGTCGACTCGGCCGGCACCGCCTCGGCGTCCCGCGCGGCCGCCCAGGCGGTCCTCCGCCCGACGGCGGCGGCATCGGCCCGATCCGCGCCCGCCGTCTCCAGCCCCGCGTCCGGCGGTCCCAGCCCCGCCCCCGCTGAACCGGCCCGCGCGCTCGAGGTGGCGGCCGCCACCGCCTACGGCCCCGATGGCGTGACCGACGGCGACCATCCGAACCTGGTGCCGGGAATCATCAACGGCGGCGACGGCCAGGCGTGGCACAGCAGCTGGTACGCGACGCCGGAGTTCGGCAATCTGCAGTCGGGCACCGGCCTGCTGTTTGACATGGGCAAGACGGTGACCGTCTCCAGCGTCCGCCTGGTTCTCGGCAGCCCGGTTGGCGCGGACATCCAGGTGCAGGTGGAGAACACCGTGCTCCCGGCCGAGCTGCCCGTCGCCGCCAGCGCGTCCGACGTGGGCGGCACCGTCCTGCTCCGGCTGTCGACCCCGGCAACCGGCCGCTACGTGCTGGTCTGGTTCACTCGGCTGCCGCCCAACTCGAACGGCGAGAACCAGGTCGACGTCTACAGCGCCACCGTTTACGGCACCTAGCGGACATAGCTCGCCGCGCTGGAGAAGTCATCGAGCAAACTTGATGCGATCGGTAGTTATTCAATTAGCATACAGTCATGACGACTGCGGAGCGTGGCGCTCCCGATACTCAGCGCAAGGTAAATCGCTTCTTCGCCGAGCCGCTGCGCGACTACGTGCTTGCGTGCCTCGGTCGCCCCGTCAGCCTGCTCCAGGCGGGCAGCCTGGCCCCGCTGCGCGAGCTCGGCCTGGCCGGGCTGGCCGAGGGCGGCTTCGAGATCTCGGTCTCCGTCGTCGATGAGGACAACCCGGTCGCCCGGCAGGCGCTGCGGGAGGCGCAGACAGCCTACGACGACGTGATCACCGGCGACCTGCGCTCCGCCCCGATCCCGCAGCGGACCTTCGACGTGGTCTACTGCGCGCTGCTGCTCGAGCGGGTGAGCCACGTCGAGCTGGTGCTCGACCGGCTCGTCAGCGCGCTCAAGCCCGGCGGCCTGCTGCTGCTGCGGACCGGCGACCGGCGCAGCGCGGCGGCGCTGCTTGACCGGCGGCTGCCCGGACCGGTCAGGAGGGCGATCTGGTCCCGGTTCCGGCCGGGCGTGCCGGGGCCGTTCCGGCCCGTCTACGAGAAGGCGGTCTGCGACGAGGGCATCGCCTCCTACGCGCTGCTGCGCGGCCTCGTCATCGCCACCCGCGGCGCCGAGCAGACGCGCCCCGATCTTCCGGCCGGGCTATCATCGTCGGTGCGTGTCATCTGCGCCGCCATCGCCTGGCTCACCCGAGGACGCCTCACCGACAGCCACGATGAGCTGCTTTACGTGATCCGCAAGCCGATGGACCGCTTCGCCCGCGTCGTCTGAGCGAGCGAGCGTCGTCCACATCCGCGATACGGAGGCGCACGTGACCGCTGAGCTGCCGGACGGGGGGACAGACTCGCCGCATGGGGAGCCCCCGCCCCCCATCCCCCCCGGCCCCCGTACCCCCCGTGGCAAGTCCGATGAGCTGCCGGCCGAGCTTTCCAGCTGGCCCGCCTGGACCCCCGGCGACGAGCAGCTCGGCCAGCTTGAGCTGCTCACCTCGGGGGCGTTCGCCCCGCTTGGCGGGTACCTGACGGCCGAGGATCTGTCAGCCGTGGCCGCCAGGGGCGAGCTCGCGGACGGCACCCCGTGGCCGATCCCGGTGACGCTGACCGTTCCCGCGGCGGCGCTGCCGGCCGACGCCGGCCGGCTGGTCCTGCAGGACCCCGAGGGGTCGCCGCTGGCCGTGGTCGAGATCACCGAACGGGCCGCGGTCGACGGGCCGGGCGACGCGCTGCGGGTGGCCGGGCCGGTCACCGCGCTGCGCGCGCCCGAGCAGGGGCCGTTCCGCGCGCTCCGGCGGCGGCCGTCCGACGTGCGGGCCGAGCTCGGCAGCGGCCCGGTGCTCGCGCTCGCCACCAGGCGGCCGGTCGGCCAGCGTCAGCTCGGCCAGCTCAGGCACCTGGCCGACCAGCTCGGGGCCAGGATCCTGCTGCTGCCGCTGGTGGCAGGCCCGGCCGAGCTCGTCATCCGCCCGGAAGCGCTGGTCCGCGCTGTCCGCGCGGCCGCCCGCCAGCTCCCCGACGGCACCCTCGTCATCCCGGTGCCGCTGCCGCCCCAGGACGACCCGGCCGACGAGTTGCGGGCCCGCGGGGTTGTCGCCGCCGCCTACGGGGCGACCCACCTGCTGACAGACGACGGGCGGGTGACCGGGGAACCACGGGACCGTTCGGAACGATCGGAATTTGACTTCAGGAAGCTCGGGCTGGAGATCCTGGCCGAGGGCGAGTGGGCGTACGACCCGCTGGCGGAGGTGTGGCGGCCGCTCGGGCGGATCGAGGCGGGGCTCGAGCGCGGCGAGCTGTCCGACGGCGAGCTCGGCGAGCTGCTCGACCGCGGCGACCCGCTGCCCGCCTGGCTGATGCCGGCCGCGGTGGCGGTCGAACTGCGCCGGGCCCGGCCGCCGAGGTCGGCCCGCGGGATCGTCGTGTTCTGCACCGGCCTGTCCGGGTCGGGCAAGTCCACGCTGGCCCGGGACCTGCGGGACGCGCTGCTCGAGCGGGGCGACCGGACCGTCTCGCTGCTCGACGGCGACCTGGTCCGGCGGCTGCTGTCGGCCGGGCTGACGTTTTCCCGCGCGGACCGGGACCTGAACATCGCCCGCATCGGGTACGTGGCGGCCGAGATCGCACGGCACGGCGGGATCGCGATCTGCGCGCCGATCGCCCCCTACGCGGCCGCCCGGGCGGGGGTGCGGGCGATGGTCTCCGAGGTCGGCGACTTCCTCCTGGTGCACGTGTCGACGCCGCTCGAGGTGTGCGAGGCGCGCGACCGCAAGGGCCTCTACGCGCAGGCCCGGGCCGGGGTGATCGGCTCGTTCACCGGGATCTCCGACCCGTACGAGGCGCCCGACGACGCCGACGTCGTCATCGACACGTCGCTCGTCTCCAGGCAGGAAGCGGTCGCGGCGGTGCTCGGTCAGCTGACCCGCGGCGGCTGGCTCGCCTAGCCCGCGTTCGCGGGGGCCGGGCCGGGCCGGGGCTAGGCCTTGGGGAAGCCGAGCACGGGCTCCTCGGCGTCCGGCGTCACCACCTGCTCGGGGTCGACGGCGGCCTCGTCGTCGTCCGCGTCCTCGAGGGCGGCGCCCTCGTTGAGGCGCTGGGTGAACTCGGTCGCCTTGCTGCCGACCCGGCTCAGCCGCCCGTTCAGCTTGTCGGCGATGATCGTGCGCTGCTTGTTGAGCAGCACGTAGCTGAGCAGCGCGCTGATGACCAGGGCAAGCCCGAGCAGCAGCAGGCCCCGCGCCCCGGCCCAGAACAGGACCAGGACCGAGGCGCCGAACATGATGATCCGGGCGCTGGTGTAGACGAATGCAGTCCTCATAGCACTACCCAGTGTAGGACGAGCCGCCGAGGAGCTCAGCCAGCAGGGTCGGGTCGATGTTGCCCCCGGACAGCACCGCGACGACCGGGGCTGTCGTTGCGCCTGAGACCAGTCCCAGCTCGGCCGGGTCCCGGAACAGCGCCGCCGCGACCGCGACCGCGCCGCCGGGCTCGGCCACCAGCCGTCCCTGGCGCGCGAGGCGGCGCACCGCCTCGAGCAGCTCCGCCTCGCTGACCGTGACGATGTCGTCGACCAGCGCCTCGATATGCGGGAAGGTGAGCTCGCCGACCTGCTCGACCCGGAGCGAGTCGGCCTTGGTCCTGGCGGTGTCGGCCGCCGCCCAGGCCACCCGCGCGCCGCTGCGGAGCGAGTCCCGCGCATCGGCCGCGAGCTCCGGCTCGACGCCGACGACCCGCGTTCCCGGCAGCAGCGCCTTGACCGCGACCGCGATGCCCGACACGAGCCCGCCGCCGCCGACCGGGACGAGGACGGCGGCCGGAGAGACGGCCCCCGGCCCGGCGGCGAGGTCCTCGGCGATCTCCAGGCCGACCGTGCCCTGCCCGGCGATCACCCGCCGGTCGTCGAAGGGCGGGATCTCGGCGTAGCCCCGCTCGCCCGCGATCGCCCCCGACGCCTCGATCCGCGCCGCCAGCGTGGGCGCGACCACCACCAGCTCCGCGCCGACGCCCTTGATCAGATCGGTCTTGACCGCCGGCGCGGTCTCCGGCACGACGATCGCGGCCGGGACCCCGAGCAGGGCGGCGGCGTAGGCGACCGCGAATCCGTGATTGCCGCTCGAGTGCGCGACCACGCCCGGCGGCCTCGAGTCCGCCAGCAGCGTGGCGATCGCGTTGTAAGCGCCGCGGAGCTTGAACGCGCCGGTCGGCTGGAGCGACTCGGGCTTGATCAGCAGGGCGGCAGGCCCCGCGGCCGCCGAGGCGCCGGGAAACGCGAGCAGCGGCGTCCGAACAGTCACTCCACGCAGTCGCTTGGCGGCGGCGCGTATCTCATCGAGCGAAACAAGATCAGCCACCTCGTAACCCTAGTGCAAGCCCGACACCCGCATAATGCCACGTCGCGCCACAAATACTTCACAAGTCACCCAGAGCGACTGGCGAATCGCTAGGCTAATTTCCAGAAATCTAGGCAGAAAGTACCCGTTTGTCGCCAAACTATGGGCATACTCCGACCGAGTACGAGGAGATGGAACGTGGACGGCAACAATGAGCGGCTGCTCACCCCGGGGGAGGTAGCCGCCCTGTTCCGGGTGGATCCGAAGACTGTCACGCGGTGGGCGGCATCGGGACGAATCACCAGCATCCGCACGCCCGGCGGGCACCGACGGTTCCGTGAATCCGAGGTGCGCGCCCTGCTGCGCGGCGACAGCGAGGTCTCGCCCGAGGGACACCCGGCCGCTTCCTAGCCAGGTGAGCTAGCCGGGCACGGCCTGCGGGGCGGCAACCGGTGGCCGGGCGCGCCTATCGCCAGGGCGCGCTCGGCATGACTACTCGTCCGGTTCTTCGTCCTGCCCGGGCCAGTACTGGTCACCGACGAGCCTGGCGAACTCCTGGAACTCCCGCAGCAGGGCCGCGTCCCCGGCCCGCCACTGGTCCTTGCGCTGCTCCGCCTCGTCGGGGGTGATCGCCTGGGCGGCGAGCCTGGCGTAGTCGGGGTCCTGCGGGCCGATCTCCACGTACACATCGCCGATGATCCGCCCATCCCCGGTGTGGATGGCGGTCTGCGGAACCTGCAGGTTCCCGTTCGGTAGTCGTATCACGAACATCGCAGCACACCCTAGATGCCATAGCGCCGGTTGAAGTACAGCATGACCTGGAGCGCGAACCGGGTGTTGCCGCCGAGCATATCGACAAGCGCCGGCCGCTGCGCCGAGGCAATCGCGGCGAACGAATCCGCGAAGAACTCCTTACGCCCGAGTCCGCCGCCCTGGCGATGAAAGTCGCTTGCTATGTATGGCTGACATTGATCATAGATCCGCCTGAACTCGGGCGAGTCGGATTGCCATTTTCCCGGCGGGCTGTCCAGATCATCGAGCGCGTGCCCGACCTCATGGCACATCACGTCCGGGGTCGGCGAGGGCCGGGTGCCGACCACGATCTTGCGGTCTCCGTAGGCGCCGGCGCAGGCGTCCCAGGTCGCCTTGCCCGACGGCAGCTGGACACCGTGCAGGGCGCCCATGTCGTCGAGGTCGGGCACTCCGCCCGCGCCCACGTAGATGCCGTCGAGCCCGTTGGCCAGCTTCTCCTGCAGCGCCCGGGGGAACTCGGCCAGCCGCTCGATGGCGGCGATCGCCTGCGGCGGCGGAGCGGTCGTGGCGGGATCCCACTGCCGCCACAAGATGGACTCAAGCGGACCGCAGTGGCGGCGGCCGTCGACGGCGGCCTGGTGACCGCGCGGGTGCGGGTTGGCGAACGGCAGCGGCGCCTTGGCCGGGTCGCGCGCCAGCCGGGCGCGGCTGGCCGACGGGCCAAGCAGCGCGGCCGCCTTCTGCCTGGCGTGGGCGGCCGTGCCCGGCCGAGCCTGCTCCCGCTCGGCCGGCAGGCCGCCTCGGGCGGCCCCCGCCTGCTCGCCCACGACCTGGTACCAGGGCTGCCGCGGGGCGGCCGGGGGCGGCTGGCCGGGGGCGGCCGGTTCCCGGGTGGCGGTGTCCACCGGGGCGGCCCCGAACTGCGGCGCCTCCCTGATCCGGGCCCGGCCGCCGCCGCCGGCGCCGCCGCGGGTCGCGGCGGCGCCCGCGGCGGGCGAGTAGTTCCTCGGCAGCGGCGGCAGGGCCGGACCGCCGGACCGCGCGTTCGAGCTGCGCGGCGCGGGCCCGGCCTGCGGTGATCGCCTCGGCAGCCGGGCCGCGGGCTGCTTCGGCAGGCCGGCCGGCGGTTGCATGGCCGACGGCTGCCTGGCCGACGGCTGCCTGGCCGACGCCGACGTCCGCTGCCGCGGGCTCCCGGCCTGGGAAGACGGCGGCCCGGTGGCGGCGCCAGCGCCCCTGCGGTGCCTGCCGACGACGTCCGCGCCGTCGGCCCGCGAGTCTCCCGGCCTGCCACTGCCAGCGCCCTGCCATCCGGGACGCCAACCGACGAGTCGGCCGAGCCGCTCGAATAGGCGTAGCCGCATTCTTGGACCCCCTGCTTTCGCGCCAAAGCCCAGAGTATTCCGAAACGGCCCGGACGTCACCCCGGGTGACAGACCGCGACTAAACACACGGGTGGGAAAATACATGCATTTCGAATGCGGGATAGCAACCAGAAGGTTAGGCTTTCGCCATGTTGCTGTCAGGTGTCCTTTTTGTCCTGTTCCTGGCTGGCTGCTGGCTCTACTGCCTCACCGACGCTGCGCTGACGCCCGCCGAGGAGTTCCCGGGCTGGCGCAAGCGCACCTGGATCGCGGTCATCACGCTGACGTTGATCGCGGGGTCCATCGCCTGGCTGATCTCCCGCCGGAACTGGCGGGCGAGCCAGTGGCCGCCCGGCGCCACCCACCTGATGATCATCGATCGCAATAGCGCCAACGTGGTCTGGTTCACGCCCTGGACGAAGGAGAGCCCGGCCGACGTGGCCCAGTCGCGTCACCCAGCGGGCCGCTCGATGCGGGCCGGGCAGCCCGGCTGGGTCGCGCCCAAGGGGCCGGACGACGATCCCGAGTTCCTCCGCCAGCTTGCCGAGCGCATCCACGGCACCCCGACCGACCCGGCCGAGTAACGCGGCGCGCGGCGGTCCCTCCCGCCGCAGGAACCCCATGGTTACAAGCTAGCTTGGAAACTTTTTTCCTAACGGAAGAAAAGCACGCTGTACGCATGCGAACCTTCCGCGATAAAATTACCTTCCAAGATCTTTTTCCGGCCACCGGCGACGCCAGGCTGGCGGGTTACCCCCGGTAGCCAGGTGGCCTCTGGCGGCCGCGGGAGCCCACGGACACTGCGGCGATGACCGCGGGGCCCGGGGCGGCTACTGCGCTCCTACGCCGCTCACTGAACGCCGGAGTAGGAGTGCAGGCCGGTGACGAAGATCTGGATCACGAAGATGTTGGTCAGCAGGCTGGCGAAGCCGAGCAGCTGGATGTAATGCGAGCGGACGCCGCGCCAGCCGCCGGTGGCCCGCGCGTGCAGGTAGGCGGCGTAGATCACCCAGGTGATGAACGCCCAGGTCTCGACCGGGTCCCAGCCCCAGTACCGGCCCCACGCCTGGTCGGCCCAGATGGCGCCCGCCATCACGCCGAACGTCCAGATCGGGAACCCGAAGACGACCGCCCGGTAGGTCAGCTTGTCCAGCTGCGCCCCGCTCGGGATGCGGTCGAGCAGTGGGTTGGCCTCGGCCTTGCCGGCCGCGACCCGCTTTCGGTACCGCTCCGCGACCAGGTACATGATGCCGAGGACGGCGGCGACGAAGAAGATGCCGCTGGACAGCGTCATCGCGGTGACGTGGATCGACAGCCAGTAGGACTGCAGCGCGGGCACCAGCGGCCCGGCCGGGGTGTAGATGAGCGTCTCCGCCAGCCCGAGCGCGATGACGATCGCGCCCATCACGAACACGCCGATCGCCCAGGCCCGGTACTTGACCAGGATGTAGTAGAAGAAGATGGCGGCGACGCAGGTCAGCGCCGTGATGAACTCGTACATGTCGCCCCACGGGGCGCGGTGCACCGCCAGCCCCCTGGTCGTGACCGCGACCACGTGCGCGAGGATGCCGACCGCGCTCAGCGTGGCGGCGGCGCGGATCCACGGGCCCGCCTCCGCGATCGCGCGGAACGCGCCGGCCGGACGCACCGGCCGGGCCGACGGCCCGGCGGCCAGGCCCGGACGGCCGACGCCGGCGGCCGGCCCCGTCGCATCCGGCCCGGGGGCATCCGCTCCGGACGTATCCGGCTCCGACTGCTCAAGCACGGCTCCGGCCGAGGCCGCGCCGACCGCCGCGAGCTGGGCGGCCCGTTCCGCGACGGGCGCGGCGGCCATCATCGCCTTGCGGCGCGGCCGCCCGAACGCGTAGTCGCCGGCGAAGGCGAGCAGCGCGAGCGAGTAGATGAGCAGCGCCGCGATCATGAAGTCGGTGCTGACGTGCGCCAATCCTGCGTTGACGGACACGAGCCTCACGCTCCCGTTTCTGACTGGTTGTTAGGCTCAGGCTTCTGGTGGTCGGCCGCCGCCGCAGGCCCGGCCGTCGGCGAAGATGGCGATGACACGTCGGCGATGTCGGCCGCCAGCGAGGCGAACTCGTCCTCGAACCCGCCGCTGGCGTCGGTCCTGGTCAGACCGCCGACGGTGACGACCGAGCCGACGCCGTCCGGCCCCGGGACCGCCCGGACGAACACCCGCCGCCGCCGGATGAAGAACGACAGCAGCAGCCCGGCGATCGCCAGGATGCCGCAGACCAGCGCGGGGATCTGCCCCGGGTCGTAGGTGATCGCGAGGCTTACCCACTGCGCGGTGCCGACGTAGGTGATCGACCCGAGGTTGCCCGGCAGCTTCCAGGTGCTCCCGGGGGTCATCAGGTGCGGCCCGCCCGGGATCTCCGTCATCTGGCTGGTGTCGAGCTGGTAGACGCTCTGCGACACGCCCGAGTCCAGGCCGAGGTTGCCCGAGTAGCCGATCAGCGACACTTCCGGGTTATTGGCGGCCGGGAAGATCGACTCCAGCGTGGTCCCGTTCGCCATGTACGCGGTCGGCACGAACACGCCCTCGAAGCCGAGCGAGGCGCTCGCCGCCTTCACCACGCCGTCGGACAGCATCGTGTTGGGGTTGGCGGGGATGAACGGCGTGGCCTCGTCGTAGGCGACGCCGTCGGGGCCCGTCACCTTGAACTCGGGCGCGTACCCGTGCCCGATCAGGTACACCTTGTCCGAGTCGACCGACAGCGGGTGGTTGACCTGGATGTCGTCGTTCTTCGCGACCCCGCCCGGGGTGGCGGTATAGGTCACGGTGGCGTTGAACCCGGACGGCTGCCCGATCGACGCGCCCGAGTCGATGTAGTCGGCGCTGAAGTTGTCCAGCTTGAGCGAGAACGGCGCCAGGTCAGACCCGCTGACCAGCCGTCCCGGGTGGAACTCGGCCAGCTGCGAGTTGGTGTCGGTGAACGTCTGCCCCTGGGTGACCAGCTCGTCCGCCTTGTAGCCGAAGAGCCCGCCGAGCGCGATCGAGAGCAGCACCCCGAGCAGCGACAGGTGGAAGAGCAGGTTGCCGACCTCGCGCAGGTACCCCTTCTCGGCCGCCAGCCAGTGGCCGGCGTCACCCGCGGCCGGCCGCCGGAGCCGGAAGCGCTGCCCGCCGAGGACCGAGGCGGCCGCGTCGACGGCCGCGTCGGGCGACAGGGCCGACGGGTAGGTCACCGACTGCGGCAGCCGCGCCAGGTTCCGCGGCGCCCGCGGCGGCGGCGTCCGGGCCGAGCCGACCAGCTTGAACGTCCGCGGCACGACGCACCCGACCAGCGAGGCGAACAGCAGGATGTAGATCGCCGCGAACCAGGGCGCGGCGAACACGTTGAACAGCCCGAGGCGGTTCAGCCACGGCGCGATGCCCGGGTGCGACGTGAAGTACTGCGTCACCTGCGCCGGGTCGCTGCCCTCTTGCGGCAGGATGGAACCGGGGACCGAGCCGAGCGCGAGCAGGAAGAGCAGGACGAGCGCGGTCCGCATCGAGGTGAGCTGCCGCCACGCCCAGCGCCCCCAGCCGGCCCCGGTCGGCGACGCTCCCGAGGCCCCGCCGCTGCCGCTCTCCGTGGGCTCAACCGGCCCGGTTCCGAACGGACGGGTGGCTTCGCCGTCCAGGTCCGCGGTCTCCGGCCCGGGCGCCGCCTTGGAGGTGGTCGAGTGAACATCGGTCACTGGGTCACCGCCGCGTCTCGTAGCAGGGTGGTCATGTCCGGATAGGTGACGGCCCCGTCGATCACCCCCGCGATGTGCCCGGTCTTGTCGATGACCAGGGTCGTCGGGGTGGCGCTGATGGGCACCGCGATAGCGAGCCGCTGGACGACCGCCCCGTTGGCGTCGTTCACGCTCGGATAGGTGATGCCCGCGCTGCGGAGGAAGGCCAGCGCCTGGACGGGGGTGTCCTGGAGGTCGTCACCGAGGAAGGCGATCCCCTGGGGGCCGTACTCCTCGTCGAGGTACTTGAGCGTCTGGCCCTCGCTTACGCACGGAGCGCACCAGGAGCCCCAGATGTTGAGCACCACGATCTTGCCCCGGTAGCTCGCGAAGTTGATCGGCGTGCCGGTCAGCGAGGTCGCGGTGAAGTCGGGCGCGGCCGGCCGATGGCCGACCGGATACGCCACCATGTTGTCGCCGCCCGCGCTGCTGGCGCTGCTGCTGTTCCCGTGGGTGAACACGGTGACCACCAGGGCGGCGACCAGCAGCACGAGGACACCGGCCGCCGTGGTGACGACCGTTCGGCGCTTCGCTTTGAACACCACCGGGTCGGTTCCTACCGTCTCCTACAGGGGGTAGTACGTCGTGCCTATTGTGCCCTATCCGGGTCAGCGACCTGCTGGCGGGGCGGCACCGTGTAGGAAACGCCGGTGAGCTGGTCGCCGTCGAAGGTGAGGCTGGTAACGGATCCGACATCGCACTGGCGGCTGCTCGGGTTGTGCCACAGCCGCTTGTGCTCGGCCGCCAGCCGGGTGACCCAGATCGGCAGCTGATGGCTGACGAGGACCGCCTCCTTGCCGCGGCTGGCGTCCCTGGCCCGGTCGACGACCTGGTGCACCCGCCCGGCGACCTGGGTATACGGCTCGCCCCAGGACGGCTTGAACGGATTCCACAGGTACTGCCAGTTCAGCGGGTTGAGCGCGAGGCTGGCCAGGCTTACGGACTTGCCCTCGAGGACGTTCTCCGACTCGATCAGCCGGTCGTCGGTGGTGATCGTGAGCCCGAGCCGCTCGGCCACCGGCTGCGCGGTCTCCTGCGCCCGCTCAAGCGGGGACGCGAAGACGGCGGCGACCGGCCGCCCGGCGAAGAAGTCGGCCGCCGCGACGGCCATCATCCGCCCGTTGGCGGACAGGTGGTACCCGGGCAGCCGGCCGTAGAGGACGTGCTCCGGGTTGTGCACTTCACCGTGCCGAAGCAGGTGAACAACAGTGATCTCAGTCATGGCCTCGCCAGCCTACCGGCTTGCCGCCGGCCCCCCGCCGCCCCCGTCGGGCGATAACTTCGCGCCGACGGCGGGCGGCGGCTCAGCTTGGATGCCGGGAGTGACTTGGTCGCTAATCGGGCAGCGCGGCCGCGGCGGCGCGGGCGGCGGCGGGGAGCGCGGCGGCGATGCGGGCGAGTTCCTCCTCGCCGTGGGCGGCGGAGGTGAACCAGGCCTCGAACGCCGACGGCGGCAGGTACACGCCGCCGTCCAGCATGGCGTGGAAGAACGCGGAGTACGCCGCGGTGGACTGGTCCTTGGCGTCGTCGAAGTTGGCCACCGGGTCGGTCCGGCCGATGAAGACCGTGAACAGGCTGCCCGCGGTGGACAGGTAGTGCGGGACGCCGACCGCGGCCAGCTCGGCCGAGACCAGCTTGGAGAGCGCGCCCGCGAACGAGTCGACCGCGCCGTACACCTCGGGCGTGCACGCCCGCAGGGTGGCCAGCCCGGCCGCGGTGGCGAGCGGGTTCCCGGACAGCGTGCCCGCCTGGTAGACCGGTCCAACGGGAGCGAGCCTGGACATGATCTCCGCTCGCCCGCCGAACGCGGCGCAGGGCAGCCCGCCGCCCATCACCTTGCCGAACGTGACCAGGTCACCGCGTACGCGGTCGAGCCCGTACCAGCCCGAGGCCGAGACCCGGAAGCCGGTCAGCACCTCGTCCATGATCAGCAGCGCCCCCGAGCCGTCGCACAGCGACCTGAGCAGCTCGTTGAAGCCGGGGGCGGGCGGGACCACGCCCATGTTGGCCGGGCACGCCTCGGTGATCACGCAGGCGATCTCGTCCCCGCGGGCCGCGAACAGCGCGGTGACCGCGGCCGCGTCGTTGTACGGCAGCACCACCGTGTCGGCGGCGGACGCGCCGGTTACCCCCGGCGTGTCCGGCAGCCCCAGCGTCGCCACGCCCGACCCGGCCGCCACCAGCAGCGCGTCGACGTGACCGTGGTAGCAGCCGGCGAACTTCACCACGACCGACCGGCCGGTGTAGCCGCGGGCCAGCCGGAGGGCCGACATCGTCGCCTCGGTGCCCGAGTTGACCAGCCGGACCTGCTCGACCGGCGCCCGCGCGATGATCTCCTCCGCCAGCTCGACCTCGCCCGGGGTGGCGGCGCCGAACGACGTGCCGCGCGCGAGCGCGGCCGACACGGCGGCGACGACAGACGGGTGCGCGTGCCCGAGGATCATCGGCCCCCAGGAGCAGACCAGGTCCACGTACTGGCGGCCGTCGACGTCGAACAGGTACGGCCCGGCCCCGCGCTCGATGAACCGGGGCACCCCGCCCACCGGGCCGAACGCGCGGACCGGCGAATTCACCCCGCCCGGGGTCACCTCGACGGCACGAGCGAACAGTTCGGCGCTAGACCGATATCCTTGCCTCTCCATCGGTCTAGCCCCGGGGGGTACGGGGGCGGGGGTGATCGGGGGCTGGCCCCCGATGCCGGAGGGCTGTCCCCCCGGATGATGACGGACGGTCAGTCACGAACTAGCCTTCTTCCTCAAGCACGTCAGCCAGGAACTCGAGCACCCGCAGCGCGTCCGGCAGCGGATGCCCCGCTGGGTGCCGGACCCAGCGTACGTCCTGGCCGGTGCCGTACCTGGAGGGCGGGGCGAGCACGTAGCTGTCCCGGCAGTGCCAGCGCAGCGCGTCAGTCTCGGTGAACATGTCCGGCGAGGAGTCGAGCCCGCACGACCACCACTCGTCCTCATCGACCGGGGCGCCCCTGGTGGTGACGTAGAAGTGCATCCGCTCCGCGCCCTGGACCGCGACCGGGCCGGTCTCGACCTCAGCCGCCGCCATCCGGGCGAGCACGCTCGCCCCCGCCACCGCGGGCACGTCCAGAACGTCAAAAACCCGCCCGGTGACGAGTATGACGTTCGCCTCCGGACGGGTTTCCCACCACTGCCGCACCACTTCGCTGTCCACGCTGGCCTGCATCTGCCAGGTTGGCGAGATCGGGTGGGCGCCCGGCGCCGGGCAGCCGACCCGGTCGCATGAGCACGCTCGCCCCGGTTCCGACAGCCCGATTCCGTCTAGTCCGTCGCTTGGATGAGCCCCCGGGCACACCGGCCAGCCAAGCGCGGCGTATTCCAGTGCCGCCGCGCCCAGTGCGGGCGGCCGCTGGGCCGCCCGGCGTCGGCCTCGTCGCCGCATCATCGCTACCATTCGGCCCCGAACTCCTCGTCCTCCACCGACCCCACGCCGCCGACGGATATGCCAAAGCATCCGCTCACGCGGTCGGGTGGGGATAGCCGAAATCGTACCGCCACCGAGGGCGTCACCAGGCCCAGATGGTGGTGACCCGCACCACGCCAGCGCCGCGCGGGCGGGCCGCGGAAGCTAGCCGAGCCAGCGGGACACTTCTTCGGCCCAGTAGGTCAGGATGACCGACGCCCCGGCCCGGCGGATCGAGGTGAGCGTCTCCATGATCGCCTTGTCCCGGTCCAGCCAGCCGTTGGCGGCGGCCGCCTCGATCATCGCGAACTCGCCGCTGACCTGGTAGGCGGCGACCGGGACGTGGACCATGTCGGTCACCCGGCGGATCACGTCGAGGTAGCTCAGGGCCGGCTTGACCATCACCATGTCGGCCCCCTCGGCCAGGTCGAGCCCGACCTCCTTCAGGGCCTCGAGCACATTGGCCGGGTCCTGCTGGTGGGTGGCGCGGTCGCCGAACTTCGGCGCGCCCTCGGCCGCCTCGCGAAACGGGCCGTAGAAGGCCGAGGCGTACTTGGCCGAGTAGCCGCAGATCGGGAGCGCGCCGAAGCCCGCCCGGTCGAGCGCCTTCCTGATGGCGCCGACCTGGCCGTCCATCATGCCGCTTGGCGCCACCATGTGCGCGCCCGCCCGCGCCTGGGCGACCGCGGTGGACGCGTACCGCTCGAGCGTCGCGTCGTTGTCCACGTAGCCGTCATCGGTGACGATGCCGCAGTGGCCGTGGTCGGTGTACTCGCACAGGCACAGGTCCGCCATGATGACCAGGTCGTCGCCGACCTCGGCCCTGATGTCGGCGATCGCGTGCTGGGAGATCCCCTCGGGATCGTCGGCGCCGCTGCCGGCGCCGTCCTTGTCGGCCGGGATGCCGAAGACGATCATCCCGCCCACCCCGGCCTCGACCGCCGCGGCGGCCGCCTTCCGGAGCGAGTCCCTGGTGTGCTGGAACACGCCCGGCATCGAGCTGATCGGCTGCGGGTCGGCCAGGCCTTCCTTGACGAACACCGGCAGCACCAGCTCGGCCGGCCGCAGCGCGGTCTCCGCCACCATGGCCCGCAGCGCCTTCGTCCCGCGCAGACGCCGCGGCCTAACCTCAGGAAACCCAGCACTCACAGTAATTTTCTCCGTAGGGGTGAGGAGCTAACCGAAGGCGGCGGCGACCGCCTCGGCGGCGCTCGCTCGGGCGGCGGAGCGGCTCGCCGGCCTCGAGGGCGGCGTCGCGCTGGGCCGCGCCGAAATCGGCCAGCGCATCGACCAGCGCGCCGACCGACGGCTTGGCGGCGGTCACGTCGACCCGGAGCCCGAACTCGGCCGCCGTCTTGGCCGTCTGCGGGCCGATCACGCCGATCACGGTCACCGCGTGCGGCTTGCCCGCGATGCCGACCAGGTTCCTGACGGTGGACGACGACGTGAACAGCACCGCGTCGAAGCCGCCGCCCTTGATCGCCTCGCGGATCGGGGCGGGCGGCGGCGCGGCCCGCACCGTCCGGTACGCGGTCACGTCCTCCGCCTCCCAGCCCAGCTCGGTCAGCCGGGCGAGCAGGGTCTCGGTGGCGATGTCGGCCCGCGGCAGCAGTACCCGGTTGATCGGGTCGAGCACGTCGTCGAATGGCGGCCACGCCTCGGCCAGGCCCTCGGCCGACTGCTGCCCCTCCGGTACCAGGTCGGGCCGGATGCCGAAGTCGAGCAGCGCCGCCGTCGTCTGGTCGCCGACCGCGGCCACCTTGACGCCGGCGAACGCGCGGGCGTCAAGGCCGTACTCCTCGAGCTTCTCCCGCACCGCCTTGACCGCGTTGGTCGAGGTGAAGGCCACCCACTGGTAGCGCCCGGTCACCAGGCCCTTGACCGCCCGCTCCATCTGCTGCGGTGTGCGCGGCGGCTCGACCGCGATCGTCGGCACCTCCTCGGGCACCGCGCCGTACTCGCGCAGCTGGTCGGAGACGACCGACGCCTGCTCCCTGGTGCGCGGCACCAGCACCCGCCAGCCGAACAGCGGCTTGGTCTCGAACCAGGACAGCCTGTTCTTCGCCGCCGCCGCCTCGCCGACCACGGCGATGGCGCCGCCCCTGGTCGTCGCGACGGTCACCCCGGCCGCCTTCAGGTCGGGGCCGATCCGGCCGAGGGTGGTGACCACCGTCTGCTGATCGGTGGTGGTCCCGTCCCAGGTGATGGCGAACGGCGTCGCGTCGGGCCAGCCGGCCGCGATCAGCATCTTGCCGAGGTCGGCGGGCGCGGTCTCGGCGCCCATGATCACCAGCGTGCCGGCGCTGTAGCCGACCCGGCTGGCCTCGTTGGCGTGGATGATCCTCAGCTCTCCGGGCGCGTCGGCGGTCAGCGCGATCCCCGCGTAGGCGGGGGTGCCGGTGGCCGCGGCCACGCCGGGGACGATCTCGAACCGCGCCTTCGCCTTCGCGCACGCCTGAACCTCGGCGGCGGCGCCGGAGAGCAGCGGGTCGCCGGGGAACAGCCGGACGGCGAGCTGTCCGGCCTTGGCCGCCACCGCGAGCACCTTGGCGGTGCCCGCCGCGTCGGACGGCTCGGCCAGCTGAACCTCCTCGGCCAGCAGGTGCCGAACCCGGTCGGCCACCTCCGCCTCGGCCACGACCAGGCTCGCCGCCGCGAGCAGCCGCACCGCGCGCATCGTCAGGAGTCCGTCGTCGCCAGGGCCGGCGCCGACGAACGCAACCCAACCGTCGATCTCAGTCATGCGCATCATCCCCGTCGGTGTCGTCTGCGCGCATCAGGTCTGCCGCGCCGAGCGCCAGCATCCGCGCCGCCAGCTCACGCCCAAGTCGGGCCGAGTCGCCTGCGTCCGCTTCGCCACTTTCACGTATCACTATTGTGCCGTTAGCCGCGCCCGCGTCCAAAGCGCCAGGCTGCGGAGTTTCCGACCTGGTGCCGAGGACCACGGCGTGCAGCCGCACCCGACCGGTACCCGGCTGAATGGTCGCATATGCGCCGACCGGAGCGCTGCAGCCGGCCTCCAGGGCGGCCAGCAGCGACCGCTCGGCCGTCACCGCCGCCCGGGTCGGTGCGTGATCGATGGCCGCGAGCAGCCCGACGAGCTCGGCGTCATCGGCCCGGCACTCGACCGCGAGCGCGCCCTGGCCCGGCGCCGGGACCATGTCGTCGGGTTCGAAGATCTCGCTCACTAGATCGGTCTGGCCGATCCTGGCCAGCCCCGCATACGCCAGCACCACCGCGTCGAGCTCACCGTCGCGCACCTTTCCCAGCCGGGTGTTCGCGTTCCCGCGGATCGGGACGCAGGTGACTTCCGACCGCAGCACGGCCAGCTGCGCGGCCCGGCGCGGCGCGCCGGTGCCGACGCTCGCGCCGGGCGGCAGGTCAGCCAGCTTTATCCCGTTCCGTCCCACCAGCGCGTCGCGCGGATCGTCCCGGGCCGGAATCGCGGCCAGGGTGATGCCGGGGGCGGCTCCCGTCGGCAGGTCCTTGAGCGAGTGCACGGCGAAGTCCACCTCCCCGCGGAGCAGGGATTCCCGCAATGCGCTGACGAAAACCCCGGTGCCGCCCAGTTGGGCCACCGGTTCCCGGCTGACGTCCCCGAGGGTGGTGACGCCCACGATCTCGACCCGGCGGCCGGTCTGCTCGGCGATCAGCCGGGCCACGTCGCCCGATTGCGAGATCGCCATCGGGCTCCGACGGCTGCCGAGCCGCAGCGGTTCCGGGTTCACAGGTTCCCCTCCAGGTTGGTAACGCTCGGGGAGTCGACTTCGGCGTGCGTCACCGCATCGATCGTTCGCGGGTCGAGATCGAACAGCACCCGCAGCGCGGCCGCGTACTCTTCCCCGTCCGGCGACGACGCGAGTTCTTTTACCCGGACGGTGGGTGCATGCAACAGCTTGTCTACCACTCGTCGCACCGTCTGGGCTATTTCCTCCAGCGCGTGCCCGCTCACGCTCTCCTCCGAGAGCCGCCCGGCCAGCCGGGCGAGCTCGGCGTCGACGACGGTCGCCGCCTTCGCGCGCAGCGCCACCACGGTCGGCGTCACCCGGTCGGCCCGGACGGCGGAACCGTAGGCGGCGAACTCGTCCTCGACGATCGCGCGGACCGCGGCCACCTCGTCCGCCCCGACGGCGGTCTCGCCGGTCCCGCGCAGCGTGTCCATGCTGATGACGCTCACGGCGGCCTCGGCCGGCCCGGACACCTCGGCCACGGCCGGATCAATGTCACGCGGCATGGCCAGGTCGAGCAGCACCAGCGGGCGCGCCTGGTCGCGGAGCGCGAGCACCTCCCGCACGATCGCCTCGGTGATCACCAGGTTGGCGGCGCCGGTGCAGGAGATCACCAGATCGGCCTCGGCGATGGCGGGCGCCAGGTCGGCGAAGTCGGCGACCGCGCCGCCGATGCCGGCCGCGAGCCGCTCGGCCCTGGCCCGGGTCCGGTTGGCGACCGTCACCCGCGCCGCCCCGGCCCGGGCCGCGGTGGCCACGGCCAGCCCGCTCATCGCGCCGGCCCCCACCACGAGGACATGGAGCCCGGACAGCCGCCCCAGACCGTTCGATACAAGCTTCTCCTGTTTTTCCCGCAGCGGCGGGGCGGCCAGGTCGATGCCCACGCTGACCAGGCTGAGACCGAGCCGGTCGATGCCGGTTTCGGCGCGGGCGCGCTTGCCGGTGCGCAGCGCCAGCCGCCCGAGGTCGCGCAGCGACCGGCCGAGCGTCCCGTGGTCGCCGGCCACCTTCAGCGCCGCCCGCACCTGCCCGAGGATCTGGTCCTCGCCCACCACCATTGACTCGAGGCCGCTGGAGACCGCGAGCAGGTGCTGGACGGCGCGGTCCTCGTAGTGCACGTAGAGGCTGGAGGTGAGCTCGGCGGCGGGGATGCCGGAGTAGCGCGACAGCAGGTCGCACACCCCCGCGACGCCACCGTGGAACCGTCCCACCTCCGCGTAGACCTCCACCCGGTTGCAGGTCGAGATCACGAACGTCTCGGCGATGTCGGGCAGCCGCGCGACGTCGTGCAGCAGCTTGCCGAGCGTGTCACCGCTGACGGCGGCGCGCTCAAGCGTCGAGACCGGGGCGCTCTTGTGGCTCAGTCCGACGACGAGGACGCTCATTGTTCGGGTCCCACCCTCAATACCGCCTACGCTTCCGCCGCTGTCGGATCCGGCGCCTGCTCGAACCGCTCAGCGGACCGCCGCTGCGCGTGGAAGGCGAGAATCTGCAGCTCAATCGATAGGTCGACCTTACGCACATCCACGCCTTCTGGCACATTAAGCACCAGCGGGGCGAAGTTCAGGATGCTTGTCACTCCCGCCGCGACCAGCCGGTCGCACACCGCCTGGGCGCCCCCGGCCGGCACCGCGATCACCCCGATCGCGATGTTCTGGCTGGTCACCACCGTCTCAAGCTCGCTCGCGGGCCGGACCACGACCCCGCCGATGTCGCTGCCGATCAGCGACTGGTCGGTGTCGAAGACCGCCTCGATCTGGAATCCTCTGGTGACGAACCCGCCGTAGTGCGCAAGGGCGCGGCCGAGGTTACCGGCGCCGACGATGACCACGGGCCAGTTCTGCGTCAGCCCCAGGGCCCGGGACACCTGGTAGACCAGGTACTCGACGTCGTAGCCGACGCCCCGGATGCCGTACGAGCCCAGGTGGCTCAGGTCCTTGCGGAGCTTGGCCGAGTTAACGCCCGCCGCCCGGGCCAGCTCGTCGCTCGCCACGGTCGAGACCCCGCGTTCGGCCAGCGTGTAAAGCGCCCGCAGGTAGACCGGGAGCCGGGCGACGGTGGCCTCGGGGATGCCGCCCGGGTACGGGCGATCGGCGGTTGGCCCGGGCTCCGATGCGAAGCCGGGAAGCTCGGCGGCACTGGACATGCGACGCTCCCGGGGGAAGGTTCGGCGCTGCGGCGGGCGAGCACGTGGCGCGAGCCCGCAACGATGACGATGGCGATCGAACGGACATCGGCCGCTATCGGCCGGCATGAGCCGGTCGCGGCCGCTACCCACCATACGTCGTTTGTGAACGAATGCACAAAGTGCCGTCGTCCGCCGTCGGGCGGCCGCCCCCGGGCACGGCCGCCAGCACCGGCGCCGGGCCGGGACGCCGGGTGGCCGCGGCCGGGGCCACCAGGAAGCCGTGACGGACCGTGACGGCACAGCCGCCGTCCGACTAGAATAACGGCCGCGCCCGACAATCGCCAGCGCGCGCACTATGTCTGTTATGTGACGCCAGTGCAGGCAGGGAAAGGCGTAATTTGTTAATGCGTGGTGTTGGTGTTATCGGGTGGACAGCGCAGCACGGAGGCGGTCTTCCGATACTCGCCAGAAATCGTGCTGGACGCCATCCACGAAGGTAACCGGGATCTGCTCCCAATATTCACGCAAGTCATCCTCCGATTGCGTGATATCACGTTCTTCCCACGCGACTCCGAGATCATCGGCAACTCTGCGGATGACCTCTCGCGCGTCGTCGCACAAGTGACATCCAGGACGGCCGAGCAAGGTGATTCGCGCCGCTGGCATCTAGCTTGACCGGTACCGCTGGTCGGAGTATCCGGGCGGTGACCACTCGGCGGAATCCGCTCGGGACGCGTCCGAGTCGCTCGCCGCGTAGCCGCCGCCTGCCGCCTCGTCGGCCGCCTGATGGCCGCTGGCGTCGTTGGACGGCGCCCCGGCGCCGAGCTCGCGATAGCGGCGGACGGCGGCTACCTGCGAGGCGACGGTCCGGTCGGTCGGCTCCTGGTACTGGCCGCCGGCTGAGCTGGCTGGGGTGGCCGGGGTGGCCGGGGTGAAGGACGCGGCGGCGGCCGCGCCCGAGTACCCGTTCGACCCCGCGTACCCGTTCGCGCTCGAGTAGCCGTCACCGGTCTGGTAGCCCGCCGCGCCGGAATAGCCGCCCCCGCCCGAGTACCCCGCGGCGGCGGCGCCCGCGCCGTAACCGCCGCTGGCCTGGTAGGTCGCGGTGGCCTGGTAGCCGGTGCCCGAGTAGCCCCCGGCCTCGGAATATCCGCTGGTGGCAGGGTATTCGGCGGCCGCCGGGTACTGGCCGCCGTTGGCGGCCTGCCCGGTCCCGGCGTAGCCGTACTGGCCGGTAGGGGCGTACTGGCCCGCCGCGGCGGCCGCGTACTGGCTCGCGGCGGCGGCGTAGCGGTCCTCGGCGGCGGGGGTGAAGCTGGCCGCCGCCGGGGCGGCGGCTGGGGCGGCG
>Ga0302326_10006091_pt1 | contig 27161 bp, 23 predicted proteins | sample Palsa_T0_3_FD_202264 | JGI IMG/M metagenome (GOLD analysis project Ga0302326, IMG submission 202264) | Peat permafrost microbial communities from Stordalen Mire near Abisko, Sweden - Palsa_T0_3 | ecosystem: Environmental > Terrestrial > Soil > Palsa > Peat permafrost | place: Sweden: Abisko... | reverse complement strand
GCGGTGTGGTCGCGTTGCGCCTGCGGGACGGCGCCGGAGCGGCCAAGTTCATCAACCAGATCTCCGATCCTCGCTCCCCGCTCTATCACCACTACTTGGCGCCCGGTCAGTTCTCGCAGCTGTTCGGCGCTCGCCCGGCAACGATCGCCGCGGTCCGCCACCGGCTCAGTGCCGACGGCCTCGATGTGACGGGTGTTTCGCGCAACGGGCTGCTGATCTCGTTCAGCGCGACGGCGAGCGACGCCGAACGGGCCTTCCACACCGGGCTCGACCGGGTCCGGCTCGCCGACGGAAGGCTCGGACAGGCAACGTCCTCGACCGTTTCGCTTCCCGCGTCGATCGCGGGGGATGTGCAAGCCGTCATCGGGCTTGACGAGCTGGTGCACGAGACGAGCGGAGCGCTCCTGGCGACGCCGAAGCATCATGCCACGCCTGGCGCGGCCGCCCCCGTAAGCGCGGCGGGAGGACCGGTCGCATGCCAGGCGGCGCTCGCTCAGCAGGCAACCGGCGGTCTCACCGTTCAGCAGATCGCCAATTCCTACGGCGTCGGCGGCCTGTACCAGGCGGGCGACGTGGGAGTGGGCCAGACCGTCGACATCTACGAGCTGGAGCCCTTCCTGACATCCGACATTCGGGCGTTCGATCTGTGCTTCTTCGGCGCTCACCACGGCGTCCACCTGTCGGTGACGAACGTCGACGGTGGCCCGGGCACCGGTCCGGGCAGCGCCGAGGCGGCGCTCGACATCGAGAGCGTCGCGGGCATCGCCCCGGGAGCGCACATCCACGTCTTCTCGGGTCCCAATATGGACCAGCCGTTCGGTCCCCTCGACACGTGGAACGCGATCGCCGTCGCGGACGATGCGCGCCAGGTCAGCTCGAGCTGGGGAGTCTGTGAGACCGCGGAGCAGGTCGGCCAGCCCGGCGTCCAGCAGGTCGAGAACGAGATCTTTCAGCAGATGGCCGCGCAGGGACAATCGGTATTCGCCTCCGCCGGCGACGACGGATCCGACGACTGCGCCGGCCATGCCATCTCTGCGGTCGCGAGCAACCTGTCGCTGGACGACCCCGCCAGTCAGCCCGACGTTGTGTCCGTCGGTGGTACGACGATTCTCGATGCGAGCGACCCGCCGTCGGAGATGGTATGGAACAACGGAAACTTCGGCGGTGCCGGAGGAGGCGGGATCTCCGAGACCTGGGCGATGCCCTCATGGCAGACGGGATTCGCGGTACCCGAGAACGCGGGCAATGAGGCGTGCAGCAACGATCCGAGCGGCACCGCGGACGATTCGCACCTCGCCGATGATCCGACCAACCTTCCGGCAGGCACGCTGTGCCGGCAGACGCCTGACGTGAGCGCGCTGGCCGACCCGCAGACCGGTCTCATTTTCTACTTCGCCGGCTCCTGGAGCCAGGTCGGCGGGACATCCTTGGCGACACCGCTGTGGGCGGCGATGCTGGCCGAGGTCAACGCGTCTGCCGCGTGCGCATCCGCGCCTCATGGTGTCGGCTTCGTCAGCCCGTTGCTCTACCAGGTCGCGGGCTCCGGGAGCGCGAATTACGCTTCCGCGTTCAACGACATCACGGTCGGCAACAACGACAACCTCGGGGTCGGCGCCGCGCTCGACTATCCGGCCGGTCCTGGATACGACCTGGCATCGGGTCTCGGCACGCCCCGGATGACCAACACCAACGGCCGGCCGGGGCTGGCGATGCAGCTGTGCGACGCAGTGAACGCCGCGGGGGCGCCCGCCGAGCCGTCGGTCACCGGCCTGAATCCGCTCACGGGGTCGGCTACCCCGGCGGCCGGTACGCGGATCACGATCTCAGGCTCCAATTTCGGCACGGCCGCAGGTTCGGTGTACTTCGGCGACGTGACGGCCACGGTGACCCAGTGGACTCCGACCGCCGTTACCGTAGATCTCCCGGCCTACCATGCACCACCTGGCACCGCCCCTGGGGCGGCGGGGAGTGCAGACATCACCGTCGTGACCGCGGCGAGCCCAATGCGGTCGAGCGCGCCCGGGCCAAGCAGCGTGTTCCACTACGCCGCCGGGAGCACCGGCACGACCCCCGTCATCGACTACGTGAGCTCGTCCGCCGGACCCATTGCCGGCGGCAACAACGTGACGCTCGTAGGCGCCGGCTTCACCGGAGCAACCGGGGTGACGTTCGGCGGGGTTCCAGCCGGCTCGATCCACGTCCTGAGCGACAACGAGCTCACCGTCACCGTCCCACCGCAAGGGTCCACGACGTCGTGCGCCAACCACACGCCGGGGATTTGCCAGGTGCCGGTCGTCGTCACCAACTCGTCCGGGTCAAGCTCGGGTCCGGCGATCCTTCGCGCCTACACGGGCCCGATCGTGTTTCAGCCAAGCGGCGTGTTCATGCCGCCGCCAGACTGCCGGTGCGAGATCGCGCCGGCGCCGGAGGAGTACGACTACGCCGAGCCGCCAACGATCACCAGCGTCCAGCCCGCCGCCAGCGAGGCCGGCGGGACCAGGGTCGCGATCTCCGGTAAAGGCTTCAATCTGCTCGACTTCCAGTGGATCAACGTCGGCCCCGCGGGTCCGCAGTCCTCCGAGCAGTTCAACCTCGCATCGGTCTCTCCGACCGAGATCGATTTCGTTGCCCCGCCGATCGGGCCGCCGTTCACAACCGAGCCGGTCTCGGTTCCACTCTCGGTGCAGACCTCTGGCGGTCTCAGCCGCACGGCGGCGCTCGAGTACGCCGGCGTTCCGACGTTGTCGAGTATCTCCTCTCACGTCGGGGCGATTCAGTCACCGGGGACGCTGACGATCACGGGCAAGGGGTTGTCGGACGCCACCAGCGTGGAGTTCGTCGGCCAGGGATTCCTGAACTTCCTCTCGTCCACCACCACCCGCTTCGTCGGGTCGCCGACGGACACCTCGCTGACCGTCGACGTACCGCAGTTCTTCGCATATCCCACCGATGTGCTCGTATGCAGCGCGACCGGTTGCAGCGCACCCAATCCCAACGTCGACACGTTCGTGTTCGCCTATGCGGGCAGGCCGAGCCTGTCGGCCAGCAGCCCGAAGGGCGGACCGGCCCGCGGCGGCACCGTGGTGACGCTCGAAGGGACGCTCGACTCCGAGGTCACGAGGGTCGACTTCGGAACGGTTGCGGGGACGATCGAGCAGCAGCCGGGGCTCACCCCCAGCGGGCCGATCGTCGTCCTCGCTCCGCCAGGCACGGCCGGTACGAAGGTGTACATCACGATCACCACCGTCGGCGGGCGGCTGATCAACCCCCCGGAGCCGACAAGCGCTCGAACCAACGACGCGACCTTCACCTACGCGCCCAGCGTCTCAACCGCCCCCACCGGCGTGGCCGCCATGCCGGGAACCGGCTCGGCGACCGTTTCGTGGACGGCGCCGGCCAACGACGGTGGCGACCCGATCACCGGCTACACGATCGTGGCCAACTCCAAGGCGCAGAACCCAGCCGACGAGAGCACCGCAGCAGGCGTCACTCACGTGAGCTTCCCGACGCTGAAGCCTCACGTTGGATGGGTATTCACAGTCCGCGCCACCACCACGCGGGGGCCCGGCGCGCCCGCCAGATCTGCCCTCGTCAAGCCAGGATGAGCACGTCTCAGAGCCCCCGTCTGACAAATCCGAGGATCCCGCGGAGTGCGGCTCCGGTCGGCTCCGGCTCGATCAGGCCGTCGGCGCCGAGGCGATCGCGATGAAGGCCTTCGAGCTTCCACCCGGCACCAGCGTCTGCCCCTACGACAACGAGTACGAGGACGAATGGCTGATCGTGCTCGAAGGAACCGTGGAGGTTCGAACGCCGGACGGCCGGGAGACCCTGGAATGCGGCGACGCGGTGCGATTCGCCCCAGGGCCCGGCGGCGCTCACAAGGTCATGAACACGAGCGTCGAACCCGCCCGCGTGGTGCTGCTCTCCCGCTCCCAGGAAGACAGCGACAGGGTGATGCTGCGCCGCGAAGCACCGGTAGCCGTCTATCCCGACAGCGAGCACGGGCAGCGCGACTACTGGGACCGCGAGCGATAAGGCGACCGGCGCAAGCTTTAGAACTGACTCACGGGGCGGCCCGCAGCATCTCGGCCACCCGGAAAGCGAGATCGAGCGACTGGCGCGGATTCAGCCGCGGATCGCACGTCGTCGTGTAGCTCCGCTCGAGATCCTGCTCGCCGAGGCTCTCGCCGCCGCCGAGGCACTCGGTGACGTCGCGACCGGTCAACTCGATGTGCAGACCCCCGGGCCAAACCGACTCGGCGGAGCAGGCGGCAAAGAATCCGCGCACCTCCTCCAGGATGTCGTCGAAGTCCCGCGTCTTGCGTCCAGAGGAGGTGATCGTCGTGTTCGCGTGCATCGGATCGCACGCCCAGACCACTGGGTGGCCGTCGTCGCGAACGGCTCGTAGCAGCGGTGGGAGCGCCGCGTCGACGTTGCCGGCTCCGATCCGGCTGATCAAGGTCAGCTTGCCTGGAATCCGGCGAGGGTTCAGCCGTTCGCAGAGCCCTACGACATCCCGCGCCGTGGCGGCCGGGCCGAGCTTGCAACCGATCGGATTCTCGACGCCGGCGAGGAACTCGACGTGTGCTCCGCTCAGCTCACGCGTGCGCTCACCGATCCACAGCATGTGCGCCGAGGTGTCGCACCAGATGCCTGACTGCTCGTCACGGCGCGTGAGCGCCTCCTCGTAGACGAGCAGCAGAGCCTCATGGCTCGTCCAGACGTCGACCCGATCCACCGTCTCCACAGGGGCACGGATGCGCGACGCTCGCATGAAACCGAGCGCGCGCTCGATCTCGGCGGCGGTGACCTCGTATCGCTTGCCGACCGGGCTCGACGCGACGAAGTCGCGGTTCCACTCGTGAATCTGCGAGAGACCGCCGAACCCGCCGGTAGTCAGCGAGCGGAGGACGTTGAGCGTCACGGCTGCGTGGCGATACGCGGTGAGCATCCGGGCCGGATCGGGAACGCGCGCGCCCGGGTCTGGCTCGACCCCGTTCACGATGTCGCCGCGGTAGACCGGTAGCTCGAAGCCGTCGACCAGTTCCGTTGCCGCGGAGCGCGGCTTGGCGAACTGACCCGCCATCCGCGCCACCTTGACGATGTGGCTGCCGGACCCATAGGTGAGCACGATCGCCATCTGCAGGATCACGCGCAGCCGGTCGCGAACCGCGGCGGCGCTCAGATCGGCGAACGTCTCCGCGCAGTCGCCGGCCTGAAGCAGGAACGCACGACCCGCCGCCACCTCAGCGAGCTCGGACCTCAGCAGTTCCGCCTCCCCTCCGAAAACCAGCGGCGGCAGAGCCCGCAGCTCGTCGAGCGCGAGGGCAAGGGCTGCCTCGTCTGGCCACTCCGGCTGTTGAAGGATCGGCCGATCGCGCCAGCTCTGCGGTGTCCAGCCGGCGAGCGGCTCGCGGGAGACCTCGCTCGAGTACCACCGGCCCGGACTGCGCAGCCGCCGCGCCTCACCCTTCAGTAGGGCATAGCAGAGGTCGGGGTGCGCGACGAGGAAGCTCTTGGCGCGCTCGCGCGCCAGCAGCGCGTACCGCACCGGTCCGAGCGCAACAACCTCGCCAGCGGACGGCTCGTCGAGCACCGCGGAGATCTCGCCGAATGGCTCACCACGCACGAGCCGGATGATCTCGTGGCCGTCGATCCGAACCGCTGCCTGACCTTCGATCAGAAAGCCGAGGCCCCCGAACCGCGAGCCCTGTGGAAGTAGCACCTGACCCGCGCCGGCGGCCAGCAGGTCAAACTCGATAACGATCGCCTCGAGGTCCGCAACCGGGACGTCGGCGAGCAGCGTGGCCTCACGCAGCGCGCTGAGCGCCGTTCCGTCGTGAGAGCCTGTGGCCGAGCCGGCGAGATCCATCGATCTCAGAACATCGGCGCTTCGCGGTAGTCCCCCCAGACCTGTTGCAGCGTCTCGATGATCTCCCCCTCGCTTGCGTGCACGCGAGCGGCGGCGACGAGCGGCCCCATCAGGTTCCGGCCCGCGTCGGCGGAGTCCTTGAGGTCCGCGAGCGCGGACTCGAGCGCGGCGGAGTCCCGAGCGGCCTTCACGGCACGCACGCTGTCGATCTGCTTGCGCTCGAGGGCGGGATCGATCCGCAGCAGCGACGTTTGGCGATCGTCGCCCTCGGTGTAGGAGTTGACTCCGACAACCACCCTGCGGCCGCTGTCGATCTCTCGCTGAAGGTCGAACGACGCGTCGGCGATCTCGCGCTGTGGGAAGCCGTCCTTGACGGCCTGAACCATGCCGCCGAGCTGGTCGATCTTGTGGAAGTACTCGTACGCGAGCTCCTCCATCCGGTCGGTCAGCGACTCGACGAAGTACGCCCCGCCCAGCGGGTCGATCGTGTTCGTCACGCCGGTCTCGTGAGCGATGATCTGCTGGGTGCGCAGCGCGATCCGAACTGCCTCTTCGGTCGGCAGGGCGAGCGCCTCGTCGTAGGAGTTCGTGTGCAGCGACTGGGTGCCGCCAAGCACCCCCGCCAGGGCTTCGATCGCCGTCCTGACGATGTTGTTCAGCGGCTGCTGCGCGGTCAGGGATACGCCGGCGGTCTGCGTGTGGAAGCGCATCGTCCACGACTTCGGATTCTTCGCCCCGAACGTCTCTCGCAGCTCACGCGCCCAGATCCGGCGCGCGGCGCGGTATTTTGCGATCTCCTCGAAGAAGTCGATCTGCGCGTTGAAGAAGAACGACAGCCGCGGCGCGAAGTCGTCCACGTCCAGTCCCCGCGCGACCGCATGCTCGACGTAGGTGAGGCCGTCCTTGAGCGTGAATGCGAGCTCCTGGGCGGCGGTCGATCCGGCCTCGCGGATGTGATAGCCCGAGATCGAGATCGGGTGCCAGCGCGGCATCTGGCTCGAGCACCACTCGACCATGTCGGTCACCAGGCGCATCGCCGGATCGATCGGGAAGCACCACTCCTTCTGCGCGATGTACTCCTTCAGGATGTCCGTCTGGATCGTGCCGCCGAGGCGATCCCATGGAACGCCCTGCCGTTCGGCCACAACCACATAGAACGCCAGCATGATCGCCGCCGGCGCGTTGATCGTCATCGAAACCGTCACATCGCCGAGGGGAATGCCCCTGAACAGGGTCTCCATGTCTACGACCGTGTCGATCGCGACCCCCTCTCGACCGACCTCGCCGAAAGCGCGCGGATGATCGGAATCGTGACCCATCAGTGACGGCATGTCGAACGCCGTCGAGAGCCCCGTCTGCCCGTGCTCGAGTAGGTAGCGGAAGCGCGCGTTCGTGTCGTCCGCCGTGCCGAAGCCGGCGAACTGACGCATCGTCCACAGCTGTCCCCGGTACATCGACGGGTAGATGCCGCGGGTGAACGGGAACTGGCCGGGCAGCCCGATCGACCCGTCCGGATCGGCGGGCAGGTCGCGCTCGGTGTACAGCGGCCTGATCGGCTCCCCGGAGAGCGTGGTGAACGGCGCTGAGCGCTCGGGCAAGCGCCCGTAGGCCTCGCGCCACTGCGCTTCAGAGGTGGGAACTCCGGTCGGATAGCCGGTCGTGGCCATTCGACTACAGGTTATATCCGCTCTGATGGCCCCCGACCCACCAACCGCTTGGGCGCTTTGCGCTCCCAGGCATCGGCGAGCAGGTCGGAGAGGATGCCGGCATCCGCCTCCGGGAGGCTGACGCGCACGGCGGCCAGCCGTTTGCCCCACCACTGCTCTGCGCAGATCGACGGCTCGGCCTCGACCGCGGTCCGGATCCCGTCCTGGTCGACCATCACGTTCATGTGCTCCTCATCCCACAGCGTCGCGAAGATCTTGCCGGCGACCCGGAACGACGGTCTACCGTGGTGGTCGTGCTCGGTCGCTTCGGGCAGCGCGAGGGCGAGCGAGCGAGCCTGGTCGACGGAGACCACGAGCCAACCATAGACAACGCAGCCACCACCGCGCGAGGTGCACTAGCCTGGCGGCCATGGGATCGAGGCCACAGCGGACGCGCAGCGCGGGATGCTGAGCCAGCTGCGGCCGTACCGCCGGCGCCTGATCGTGCTCGTCGTTCTGGCGGCGCTGGCCGGCGTGGCAGCCGGCGAGCTCGCGCCGGCACGCCGAACGCCGGCGCCGGCGAAGACCTCGACGGTGACCACGCACCAGGACCGCATCCCACCTGGCCGCGCGAGGCACTGAGATAATCGCCCCGAAGACCGGCGTGTCCACGATCTACGTCACCGGACACCGCAACCCGGACACCGACTCGATCGCTTCGGCGATCGGCTATGCCGAGCTGAAAGGGCGGCTCGACCCGCACAATGACTACGTCCCGGTACGGCTCGGCGACCTCAACGCGCAATCGAGCTGGGTGCTCGAGCGCAGCGGCGCCCAGGAGCCGGTGCTGCTGCGGCACGTGATGCTGCGGGCGTCGGACGTGATGCAGACAGAGGTCCCGATCACCCGGCACGACGAGCCGATCCGGGAGGCCGGCCTCGCGATGGCGCGGGCAGACCTCGGCCTCGTCCCCGTCGTCGACGAGCAGGGGGGTCTCGTCGGCGTCGTCGACGAACGCGTGCTCGCGCGGCGCTACATCCGCGAGTCGCGGCAGACGTCGACGCTACGGGATGCGCCGACGTTCGTGCGTGCGATCGTCGGAGTGCTCGAGGGCGAGCTGATCCTCGGTGAGGACAAGCGCCTTGCCGGCCGCGTGTGGGTGCATTCGATGGACGTCACCGCGCCCAGCGGAATCTCCGACGGCGACGTGGTCGTGACCGGCAACCGGTCCGACGCCCAGCGGCTCGCGATCGAGCTCGGCGCCGCGCTTCTGGTAACGAGCAACTCGTCGATGCCGTCCGATGACGTGCTCGCGCTCGCCCGCGAGCGGGGGGCGGCGGTCGTCGTCTCGCCGCTCGACACCTACGTCTCCGGTCGGATGATCACCCTCGCCGCGCCATGCAGCGCGTTCATGGAGAGCGACCCGCTGACGATCCTCCCCGACGACCTCCTCGTCGACGTCTCCGAGCAGATCAAGGAGATCCACTATGGCGCGGCGATCGCCGTCGATGCGGACCGGCGTCCGGTCGGGCTCGTCACCCGCTCGGACCTGGTGGCGCCGCCACGGCGCCGCGTCCTGCTCGTAGACCACGCCGAGGAGGGACAAGCCGTGGCCGGTGTCGATCAGGCCGAGATCGTCGAGATCCTCGACCATCACCACGTCGGGTCGATCGAGACGCGAGTCCCGGTCATGGCCACGTTCGATCCGGTCGGCTCGACCGCGACGCTGGTGATCGAGCGCTTCCGCCAGAACGGGATGGAGCCGAGCCGGCCGGCAGCGCTGATGCTGCTCGGCGCCGTGCTGTCGGACACCGTGATCCTGAACTCCCCCACCACCACCGAGCGCGACCACGCCGTGATCGAGTACCTCGAGCGTGTGCTCGCGGTCGACGCGACCGAGTTCGGGCGCCAGATGTTCGAAGCGACCGCCGACGTCTCCGAGGTGAGCGCGGAGGAGATCATCTCCCGCGACGCGAAGGAGTACCAGGTACGCGGTGGTCACTCGATCTGCATCGCCCAGGTCGAGGTCGTCGGCAAGGAGCTGCTCGAGCGCTCGGACGAGCTGCTCGAGACCATGCACCGCAGACGTCAGGACAAGGACTACCTGCTGTACGCGCTGATGGTGACGGACATTCTGACCAAGGGCACCGAGCTGCTCGTCGCCGGCGACGTCGCCGCCGTGGCGAGGGCATTCGACGCGCCCAGCAGCGACAGCACGATCGAGCTGCCGGGGGTGATGAGTCGCAAGAAGGAGGTGGCGCCGAAGCTGCTAGCGGCCCTGTAGGACAGTCGCCGCCGGCGCGGCCCCCTCCTGCCCGCCGACCGCACGAGCCGGGGCCTCACCCCATAGCTGCTCGAGCCGGTAGTACTCGCGGGTGTCGGGCGTGAACACGTGAACGAGGACGTCGAGGTAGTCCATCAGCACCCAGTGAGCTTCCGGGAGCCCTTCGACCCGGCGCGGCAACATCCCGTGGTCCTTCTTCATCCCCTCGTGGATCGCGTCGTGGATCGCCTTGACCTGGCGGTCCGTGCGGCCCGAGCAGATCACGAAGTAGTCGGTGTAACCGATCACCTCGCGGAGGTCGAGCTCGACGATGTCGAGAGCCTTGCGGTCCTCGGCGTAGGCGGCGACGGCGGTGGCGATGTCTTCTGGAGTCAGCGGTACATCCCTTTCGCGTCGATATAGGCCGCTACCGCGTCGGGAACGAGGTAGCGGATGGGCTGGCCGGCCCTGACCCGGCGGCGGACCATCGTCGATGAGACGCCGATCCAGGGCATCGAGAAGAACCTTGCTCGAGCGCCGCCCGGAAGTGCCCCGAGCGCCGCGGCTGCCCGCGCCCGGGGAGTTCCGCGGCGGTTGGCCACCGCGGGCGTCGCCAGCTCCAGTACTCGCTCCGGGGCGCGCCAGCGGGATAGCCCCGCAGCGACGTCTCCGCCGAGTATCAAGAACAGCTCGTTGTCTGGCTCTTTCGTTTTCAGCTCTTGAAGCGTATCGACCGTGTACGACGGTCCCGGTCTGGAGGTCTCGAGGTCGGCGACGACGATTCGCTCGTCGCCCGCCGCCGCGAGCCGGCACAGCTCGAGGCGGTGCTCGGGACCGGGCTCGTCGTCGAGGGGCTTGTGCGGCGGCGTGAAGACCGGGATCAACATCACGAGGTCGAGGCCGAGCTGAATGTACGCCTCCTGCGCACAAACCAGGTGACCGAGATGTGGCGGGTTGTACGTCCCGCCGAAGACGCCGATGCGCACCGAGGCACTATCGGCGAATCTGGCCCGAGCCCTCGACCAGGTACTTGAACGTGCACAGCTCGCGCATCCCGATCGGACCGCGGGCATGGAGCTTCTGGGTCGAGTTGCCGATCTCGGCACCCATTCCGTATTCGGCGCCGTCGGTGAACCGCGTCGAGGCGTTGACGTAGACGCACGCGGCATCGACGCCGAGCTCGAACGCGCGCGCCGCGTCGGTGTCATGGGTCACGATCGCCTCGGAGTGGCCCGAGCCGTGCGCGTTGATGTGATCGATCGCCTCCTGCACGGAGTCGACAACGCCGACCGCGAGCTCGAGCGCGAGGAACTCGGTGTCCCAGTCCGCCTCGGTCGCCTCGCCGATCGGCGCGAGCCCGGCCGATGCACGGGCCCGCGCGTCGCCACGCAGCGTGACCCCGGCGTCCGCGAGCGCGGCCAGCGCCCGGGGCAGGAATGCCTCCGCGACGCCGGCGTGCACGAGCAGCTTCTCGGCTGCATTGCACACGCTCGGCTTCTGGACCTTTGCGTTGAGGATGATCGCCTCCGCCGCGTCGAGGTCCGCGGTGGCGTCTACGTAGACGTGGCAGTTCCCCGAGGCGGCGTAGATCACCGGGATCGTTGCCACGTTCTTGAGTGCGGCCTTCAGGCCCTCGCCGCCGCGCGGGATGATCAGATCGACGACGCCGGTCTGGGTCGCGAGCTCGGCCAGCTCCTGATGGCCGCCGCCGGCCACGAGCGAGATCGCCCCGGCGGGCAGTCCCGCCGACTCGGCCGTCTCGACGGCGATCCCAGCGAGCGCGGCGTTCGAATGGGCAGCCATGCTCGAGCCGCGCAGCACGATCGCGTTGCCGGACTTCAGGCACAGCGCGGCGGCGTCGATCGTCACGTTCGGGCGGGCCTCATACACAACCGCGACCACCCCCAGAGGCACCCGCACCTTGCGCACATCGAGACCGTTGGCGAGCCGGTGCCCCCCGATCACCTCGCCGACCACATCCTGCAGCGCCGCGATGTCGCGCACCTGCGCCGCGATCGCGTCCACCCGGCCCTCGTCGAGGGTGAGCCGATCGACCAGGTGCTGCGCGAGGCCGCTCGCTTCGGCGGCCTCGAGATCGTGCGCGTTCGCCTCGAGGATGTCGGCCGTACGGGCGATCAGCGCGCCGGCGATCGCCTCGAGCGCGGCGTTCTTCGTGCGCGAGTCCAGCGTCGCGAGCACGCGTGACGCCCGCTTGGCGGCGGCGCAGATGTCGGCGACGGAAAGTGCGGTGACGGCCATCACCTCAAAGGTTAGGGCACCACGCCTCACGCGAGCACGAAGTAGTCCCGATGTACAGCCTCTTCGCTCGAGCTCGGGAGCAGCTCGCGAACGGCCGCGGACTTCAGCCCGAGGACCCTGCGCAGCTCGCCGGCTGAATAGTTGCTGATGCCCTTGCCCACCGCCTCACCGTCGTGCGCCACCTCGACCGCGTCTCCCGCCTCGAAATCTCCGTTCACGTCTACCACGCCGACCGGCAGCAGGCTCGTGCCGTCCTCGCGCAGCGCCCGCGCCGCGCCCGCATCGACGAGCACGCGTCCCCGCGAGGGCTTGGCGTACTTCAGCCACAGCTTGAAGCTCGAGTAGCGTCCCTCCCGGGCGGCGAAGCGCGTGCCGACCGGACCTCCGGCCGCCGCAGCCGGAATCGTTCCCGGGGTCAACCCGCTCGCGATCACCGTCGTGATGCCGGCGGCGGTCGCCATCTCCGCCGCGACGACCTTCGAGCGCATCCCGCCGGAGCCGAGCGGGGATGTGTTGTGTCCGATCTCGAGCCGTTCGAGCGCGTCGAAGTCCTCGACGACGGGCACCAACTCCGCCCCCGGATGAGCCCGGGGATCGGCCGTGTAGACCCCGCCGGCATCGGTCAGCAGAAGCAGTAGCTCGGCCCCCATCAGGATCGCAACCTGCGCCGCGAGGAAGTCGTTGTTGCCGAACGAGATCTCATCGGTCGTGGTCGTGTCGTTCTCGTTGATCACCGGCACGACGCGCCACTCGAGCAGCTTGCGGAGCGTCCCGCGAGCGTTCAGGTAGTGCGTGCGCGCACTCATGTCGAAGAACGTCAGCAGCACCTGCGCGGTCGGAACCCCCCGCGCCCGGAGCAGTTCGTCGTAGACCTGGTAGAGCTTGCCCTGGCCGACCGCGCTCGCCGCCTGCAGCTCGTCCATGGCCCGCGGTCGCAGCGGCAGCGACATCACCCCCATCCCCCGCGCGATCGCGCCGCTGGTGACGATCACGATCGCCCGGCCCTCGTCGTGCAGCGCCGCCACCTCGTTACAGACCCGCCCGAGCACGTCGGCCCGCACATCGCCGCGCTCATCGGCGACGATGCTCGACCCCAGCTTGATCACCAGGCAGCTCACTTGCCACAGCTTACGTAGCCGATTTCACCGGCAACGGCTGTAGATCCGTACGAAGCTGATCGTCTCCTTGTGCCTGCGGACCTTGATCTGCTCGACGAACTTGACCCTCAGCTTGCGCCTCGACCGCGAGCCGAGATCGACTGTCACTCCGGTCTTGCGCCCGCGGGCCTTGTGGGTCGCCGGTTTGCCGCTGCCGACCCGGACCGAGACCGACACGAAGCGCTCGCGGCGCGCGACCGCGAGCTGCACACGGACACGAGCAGAGGCGGCGCACCGCTTGACCGTCTCGACCTCGCCGCTGCACCACGGGTTCGCCGGAACTGCCGCGCACGGGCTGGGCATCGTCGCGAGGTTCGCCGGCAGCGGATGCATCACGACCGCGGAGACGCGTGGGTAGTGGTCGGTGGGCAGGCACGGCAGTCCCAGCCCGGCCAGGATCGGGATCTGCGAGTCGCAGGAGGACTCTTCGAGGAACAATAGGTTCAGGTTCGCCGGCACGGTCGAGCCGTCGCACGTCGGATGCGCGACCTGGAGCGCTGCGGCGTCCCCGGTCAGGCCGCCGCCGTCCATCGTGTTGCCGCTGAAGCAGTCGGTCGGCTCACCGTCGTTGAGGTTGAACTGGTCGAAGGCGCCGTTGGTCGGATTGCCGAAGAAGCCGTCGTTGTCGTACTTGTTGTCGATCAGCGCATCGCCGGACTCGTCGAACAGGCAGCTCCCGGGTCCCAGGATCAAGTTGTTCGGCGAGCCGCCGGTGCACGGTGCTCCGCTGTCGGGATACGGCACGAGGGCGGTGCCCCAGGCGCCGTTGTCGGCGAAGGTGTTGTCCATCACAGTGTCGTTGCGGGCACCGGTGAGCGTCATGCCGGTGCCGACCGGACCCGCCGCCGCCTCGCCGGCCGTCGGGACGTTCGGGTTGTTGTTGTCGTGCACGTAGTTGTCGACGAAGACCCAGCACGAGTGGGTGTGGGTGATCGGGCTGGTCGAGCCGCCCGGGCAGGCGCCGTCCTGGGGCGGCGGGTTGTCGCCGTTCTGGCTGTTGGTGTCCAGCCCATCCTCGTTGTTGTCGAACTGCGAGTTCTCGATCACCAGGCTGCCGCCCGAGTTCGAGCCCGAGTAGCCGAGCGCGTTGTACTCAGCCCAGGCGTCGTCGATCGTCTGGTCGCAGATCTGCTGGCAAGCGCCGATGTAGTAGCCGGAGTCGTTGAAGTTGCTCGCGTAGCTGTGATCCCACGTGCCGCCGCTCCAGTTGCTCGAGAAGATCCCGTACTCAGCCGCCGATGCCGCGGTCTGCGCCGTTGCGGCGTCGTAGAACGTGCTCGTCGCGGTCAGATAGGAGCCGTCGAAGCCCCAACCGCCGACGGCGCCGCTGTCGTAGCCGCCGTTCCACCAGAACTCGTTGCCGCTGATGTAAGAGCTGCCCGACCCGCCCTCGGTTCCGCTGTTTCCCCCGGCGCCCGCGAGGAAGTTGCAGGCCGTCATGTTCTCGACCGAGACGTCGTCGGCCTTCCAGACCATCACGCCGTTGATGCCCCCAGGCCCACCCGCGGTCGGCGGACCGTAGTTCTGGTCCGCCGCGGCGCTGCTGCACGGCGGCGTGCCCGGCTTCGTGCCGTCGACGACTACGGTGTTCCGGTTCATCCCGCGCAGGGTCAGGTCGGGCGTCTGGATCAGCACCCCGGCGGGGAAGCTCTCGCCTGACGCGCTTACTGTTCGCGTGGACGCCGTCTTGTAGTCCCCCGGGGCCACGAGGATCCAGTCATACGGAGAGGCGTCGTCGACCGCGCCCTGGATCGACGCGTACTGGCCTGGGATGCCCTGGTAGGTACCGACCCGGAGCACCTGAGCGACGGCGCCCGGGACACAGAGAAGAAAAGCTATGAAGGCGGTGCCGGCGATGGCAAAACGACGCATCATTGGGCTCCTCTCTCGCACATGGACGGCGAGCCTACAGGCGGGGGGGCGCCCAGCCGCAAGGGTAGATAGGCAGCCCTCCAGGGCAGAATGGTTGCTGTGAGCATCAACATCAAGAATCCTGAGACGCACCGACGTCACCGACTACATCCAAAACGCCCGACTCGCACCCGCAACATAAAACTCGTCACAACGTCACGACTTCCGACCACCAAGTCGAACTAGATGCTGCTGGTGCTGGGCGCGGGTCGCAGGCCCGCCGCGATCGTAAGGACCTGGTCTCGCGTGAGGTTGTCCGACATGAGGTGCACGAACGTGCCGTCAAGTTCGAGTTCTACCTGTGCCTGACCCCATCGTGCGGGTCGGGTGTTCATCTCGATACCGGCGCGTGTGACCGTCTCCCAGCCCTCGCCACCGCCCAGCTCTCTGTACGGATTGGTCCCGCCAGCGGGGAACTGGCTAAGCGAGATGCTTTCGTGTCCATCGGTCGAGTGGTAGATCAGTCCGATCTGCATTGGCGAGGGTGGGCGCTCGGAGGGCCGGATGAGCCTGCATTGCACCTGCCAGTTCGAAGGAACGGTGTCGGGCATCAGCACCGTGAAGGGGGCCCGTTGTTGCGCCTCAATAAGCGTGACGTGCTCAACACGCTCCTCACCCCACCTCGATTGGATCTGTTCACCGGCCGGTGGCTCAAACCGAAATGTCTCATTCGGGATCCGCTGCTCGAACGCGGCCGCGAGCGTCGTGATCCTGTGGAACGGCTGCTTATCCCGGATAGCGGTCACAGCGAGCAGAACACCAAGCTGCCGATCGACCTCTAACTCGTAGAAGTCGGCACCGCTGCCGAGCTCGTGGAGCTCGAACGCCCGCCCATGACGGGTGTCTTCCGGCCGCGGGATGCCGTGCGCGCTGATCGTCGGCCTGCCAGCGACCTCGGAGCTCCCCGTCGGCTGAAACCGCAGCGAACTCAGCAGCGGCACCGGGTTCAGCATGATCTGAAGCTCCTCGCCGACTCCGCTCCCCACGCTCGGATCGTCCTGGTTGCTGTGGGCACCGCTTCGCTCGTCCCAGATCCACCACAGCGGTCCGTCAGTGACGGCGTAGTAGCCATCCCGCACGCCGCCGTGATGCTCAACACGAACTCGCTCACCAGCACGCCAGATCCGCACCGTCTCCTCGGACTCGGCAGGCTCAGGATCCGCCTTGCCCGGCCCGTACGATGTAATCGATGCACCCCGACGCTTCTGCTCCTCAGCATCGGCCAAGAACGCCGCGTGCGCGCGCGCGCGGTGCCGCCAAAGCCGGTAGACCACCTCGACCGTGTCTACCGGTGCGTCGGCACCATGAAGGAGCACAAGCAGAGCTCCAAGCTCGACCGCATCAGCGCTCGCATCATGAGACGGTGCGGTCATCGCCGCAGCGTAACCGGATACCGGAACGCTCGACTTGAGCGTGTGCCGGGTTCCGCGCGGGGCGCGTGGCTTGCTGGTGGCCGTGCGGGTAGTCGTCGCACGAGGAAACCGGGGCAGGTCCGATTTGGCTGCCCACGGCGCCGCGAGGTGCCCAGCTCGGCCGTGAACCCGGGCCGCCGTTAGCTTTCGCGAGGGTGCCCCCCTACCGATGATTTCTCGTCGGTTCGGTGGTCTTGTTCACATGACCCCAACCACATGCCACATGACCATCTCTCTCGACGGCTTCGTCGCCGGCCCCGATCAGAGCCGCGATAACCCGCTCGGCGTCGGCGGCCTGGAGCTCCACCGCTGGCACCTGGACGAGCCCATCGACGAAGCCGACGCCCGCGCGCGCGATGAGCTCATGACGCCCTGCGGAGCGTACGTGATGGGCCGCAACATGTTTGGCCCGGTTCGGGGCCCGTGGGACGTGAATTGGCGCGGATGGTGGGGCGACGAGCCGCCCTATCACGCTCCTGTGTTCGTTCTCACCCACTACCCGCACGACCCGATCACGATGGAGGGCGGGACGACGTTCCACTTCATCACCGAAGGCTTCGATGTCGCCTTTGAGCGCGCGGAGGCGGCCGCCGGCGAGCTCGGCGTCGACATCGCCGGTGGCGCCTGCACCGTGCGGCAGGCGTTCGCGGCGGGCGTGATCGACGAGCTTATGCTCGACGTCGCTCCCGTTCTGCTCGGCGCCGGCGAGCGCCTGTTCGACGGAGTGCAAGACCCCGGCCTCCAGCCGGTCGAGGTGATCCACTCCCCGCGCGCGACGCACGTTCGCTACCGCATCGGCCGCTGACTCGCCTGCCTCACGGCAGAAGCAGATCTGACCGCCGCGCGCGCCGGCCGGCGATGCGGACCTGATCCGGCCATCCGATCGTCGGCGGAGCGCTCGCGCGCTTGGGGCGGTCGAGACGCAAATGTGATCGCCGGTGGGCTGCCGGTTTCGTGCAAAGAGGACGAGCGCCGAGGACGGGGTCGAGGATGTCGTCGTGTCGCGGAAGCTGGTCGTAAACGGAGCGGGCTGCCCGGCGCTTCAGGCGGCGCGGTGCGGGCCGCGTTCGCCGTTCTCGACTATCGAGCGAAGAGCGGCCACGTGTCCGTCGAATGCCAGGGCTCCGGTCGGGGTGAGCCTGGCGCGGACGCGGCGGCGGCGGTCGCGGACGGGCCGCTCGATGTCGACGTATCCGGCATCCTCGAGGGTTGAGAGCTGCTTGGACAGCGCCGAATCAGACAGCGAGAGCTCATCGCGCAGGAACGCAAAGTCCGCCCAGTCCGCTGCTGCCAGCAGAGCGACAAGCGACAGCCGGGTGCTGGGGTGGATCAGCTCGTCGAATCTTGCCGCTGTCATCGCCCGGACGTTCGCGCTGCGCGGCGCCGGACGGCGGCGATCAGCTGGGGCCGTCCGAGCAGGATGATCGTGGCGATGAAGACGCTCGCGATAGTGACCGGGTTTCGCGCGCCGTCGGCATGCGCGGCCAGCGCGAGCCCGACGGTGAGGCATCCCAGAGCGGCCACGATACCGACGACGATTCGTGCCGTGTCGCGACCGACGAGCTCGGCGCGGACGCTGAGGCGCTGGGTTCTGCGCTGGCCGCTCGCCGCTCTTGCCGCGACGGATGCATGGACCGCACCAAACGCGAACGTGGCCGCGGCAGTGGCCCAAGGGTGCTTGAGATCCGTGATCACGCCAAGAGCGATCCAGCCCAGCGCGAGCCCCCACCAGTACCAGCGGGGAAGCCCGATCTCGTCGATGACCCGCAGGCGGCCGCGCTCGACCGTGTCGAGAGCGAGGCGCGCCTGGTCGGGTGTTACGTGAGCCTCCATGTCAGTTCCTTTCACGAGCGTTAGTTTCCTATCGGGAAAGTCACCCTAGACTTTCCCGATAGGAAAGTCAAGTCCATCGCTTAGTCCACCCGTGAGCGGCGCCGCGGACAGCAAGCTTTGCTCGACCCGACACCGCCGAGATCACCAGCGCTTAGGAATGCATCCGCTCGACGCAGGGCCCGTGGGCGTCGTCATCGGCACGATCCGGTTGGCGGTTGCGCGGAGGGCATGCGCGCCCTGGTGTCTGCGGATGCCACGTGCGAGGATCAGCGTGGTGCGCACCGAGCAGTTGATTTCCGCGATCCGTCCGTTTGTCACGTCGGGGGTCGTCCCGGGGGCAGTCGTCGGTCTGCGACATCGTCGTGAGACAACCGTCGACTCGTTGGGGGTGACCGAGCCAGACGGCCTCGATCGGTTGCGCGTCGATGCTGTTGCACGGATTAGTTCGAACACCAAGCCGATGATCGCGGCGCTGACCTTGCTGCTGGCTCAAGATGGTGTCTTCGCCCTCGATGACCCGGTCGAGCGGTTCCTCCCTGAGCTCGCCAACCGTCGGGTCCTGCGCCGCCTTGATGGCCGGCTCGACGACACCGAGCCGGCACGGCGCCCGATCACGATCGAGGACCTGTTGACAATGCGGATGGGCTTCGGCTGGGTGTTCGAGAGTGACTGCCCGGCGGTCGGCAGGGCGATCGAGCTTGAGCTCGGCTTCGGCCCACCGGACCCGCAGGGCCCTCCCCTGCCTGGGGAATGGATGGCACGGTTCGCGACGCTGCCTCTGCTCGAACAGCCGGGCAGTGTGTGGCGCTACGAGTTGGCATTCGCCGTGCTCGGGGTGCTGCTGGCCAGGGCCGCTGGCTGCCCGCTCGACGTTGCCCTTCGCGATCGGCTGTTTGCCCCGCTCGGGATGACCGACACCGGCTTCGTCGCTGACACGGAGCGCCTGGTCCCGGCGTTTGGACGCGGGGAGGAAGGTCTCGTGCGCTTCGATGGCGTTCTCGACAGCCGGTGGGCGGCACATCCTCGGTTCCCGGACGGGCGCGGCGGTCTCGCATCGAGCGCCGGCGATCTGATGCGGTTCGCGGGGATGCTCCTCGACGATGGCGATGGGCTCCTGTCCCCAGACTCGGTGACCGCGATGACGACCGACCAGCTCACGGCTGCGCAAAGGGCGGGGCCGTCGGCGGCGATGTTCCTGAACGCCGGGGCTGGGGCTACGGACTCGGCGTCACCGAGAGCGCAGCAGGCCGCCGATACGGCTGGGGCGGCGGACTTGGGACCCTGTGGTATTCCTGGCCCGACCACGACCTCGCGGCGATCCTCGTCACGCAGGTCCTGCCACCCTCCGCCGAGGTCTTCGACGCGTTCACCAACGCCATCGACAGCGGTCTGATCGGCTGAACCCGACACGAGTCGCGGTCGGCGAGCACGAGGCGCCGGCCCCCGCCGACAACACGACCGAGAACGTGGCCATCCAGACCTACGACACCGACGAGGATGCGGTGAACGCGAACTTCTACGTGGTCTCGGAGGCGCCGTAGGACCTATCCCGGCGGGAACCGCCCCGCGGCAATCGGCCGCTCGCCGACCTTGACGAGCGAGCCGGCTTTCTGCCGTTCGCGTGCGTTGAGGTGGGCGGCCAAGATAAACCCACCGCTTGAGGATCGATGTCAGCGCTCCCCTGTCGACGCTCAACAGTGAGCCGCGGCGCCGAGGACCAGCACCGGGCGTCTCGATGACCCTCGCGTCACGTGCGCTCGCGAGACGCCGGCTCCGCCCGGTTGACGGGGGCGGACCTGAGCTGTGCGAGGCGGACGCTGCCTACGCATTCGGTCGATCGTGCAGCCGACCCGACCCCGCTCCTGGCGATCGGCGGGGCTCCGGCGATGATCGATCAGACTCTGCGCCTGCCCCCTTCCGTGACTTTAGTTGTTGCTCGAGCCTTCACCAGGTTCAGCTAGCGCCCGGAGCAATGGTCGGACTGATCCGCTTACGGTCCCCGGCGTCGGCGCTTGTGGCAAGGAGGAGGGGCTGTGGCTCGGCTGGTCCCATGGCCCTGCCTTCCTTATCGAGGCTTGCGCTGGGTGCTGAGCGAATCTAGGATCCTCTGGTGCTGGTTGCTTTGAGCGCCGACATGGAGGGCATCTCCCAGCTTCGGGACCCGCACTCGATCTTGGCCTTCGAGCGGTCCTACTGGAACGAGGGACGTCTGCAGATGACGGCTGATGTGGTCGCCGCCGCGACTGGGCTTTTGCGCGGAGGAGCTGACGAGGTCGTGGTGCTCGACAACCACGGCAGCGGCAATCCGGAGAACGTGATCGGCAGCGAGCTGCCGGCCGGGGTTCGGGTTGAAACGTGGAACGTTTTCGATCTCGCCATGCATGGCGTCGACGCCGTGCTTCAGGTCGGCTACCACGCCCGTGCCGGAGTAGAGGCATATATCTCGCACACCTATGTGCCGGGGCTTCGTCTACGGGTAAATGGCGAGCTGATCAGTGAGAGTCACGGCCGGACCTGGGCGGCCGGCGTCCCGTTGCTGGGGATCGTCGGCAACGACGCACATCAGCGGACATTGGGATCGCTTGGCGAGGTGCCGTTTCTCGTGGTTCAGCGCACGAGCTCGATGGGGGCGATGGATCCGGTTTTCGCTGACCAAGGCATCGCCGCGGAGTCGATCGCCGCATTCAGCGCCCGGGCGCTCCTCGATGGCGGCATGACATTCGACGCTCCGGCCGAGGCCGTGTTTGAGGCGAGCCTCGACAGTAACCGCGCCGAGTCCGGCATGACCGCCGCCGGATGGCGCCAGGCGACCGAGACCGAATACGAGATCCAGCTGGATCGCTGGGCTTTGGCGCGTGAACCGCTCGCCGCTGCTATGGGCGCCGCCATCGCCACGTGGATGCCCTACTTCGGCACCCACGAGCTGACCTCGCCGCAGGCGCTTGAGCGCGTCCACGACGACCCCATCCTGCGTCAGGGTCGGGAGCAATTCGCCGCGTGGCTGCAGGCAGATCATCCCGAGTGGATCTCTGCGAGCTCCACCATCCGTTAGCCAGATCACCAATCCAAGTTCACACGACCCACTCAGGTGAGGACGACCCCTACCTTCGACCTCGGTTTCTTCGGGCGCGCCGCGCGGCGCCCTCACGAGGCGCACCCGAGTTGCGCGCGTATAGCGAGCACGACGCCAACGAGCGCTCCACGGCCGAGCTCGACCCCCCAGTGCCAGCCAGACGCTCGGAATGTCGCAAGCGCGAGAGCAGCAGCCGCGTAGATGAAGACGTCGATGGCGCAGAGGCCACCGCAGCGCTCTACTGTCGTTCAGCTCCCCGGCGGCGGAGCTGGCGTCAGGCCGTGACTGCGCATCACCGCACCGATGGCCGCGAAGTCCGGAGGGCCCCCAGCCGAACTGGCCAGGACATCGCCCACCTCGCGAAAGTACGACGGCCCGAACACGCCTGGCGAAGCTACCGCCAGGAACTTCACATCGTCGGCGCCGGGGTTGCTGAACCCGTGGATGGTCCCTCGCGCCACGCACACCGAGTCGCCAGGCCCGATCTCAACAGTCTCCCCGCCGATCGTCCAGGTCGACGTTCCCTCCAGCCCGTAGATCGTCTCCTCGAAGCCGTCATGGCTGTGTGGGGCTGGCATGCGAGCGTTCGCTGGCACAAAGCATTCGAACACCGCGACACTCCCGTTCGATTCCCCGGCCTCGACGAGAAACCGAACAGCAAGTTCACCGACGCGGATTAGCTCTCTAGACGCGGCCTGTCCCATACAGCCTCCACGGGCGGGTCCCGGAAAGTGATCGAAGCGGGCAGCCTATCCGACTCGCTCCGAGCCGGTGATGCGTGACCGTGAGGCGCCGGGGCCAGTGCAAGCCATCGTTTCGAGGCGCCGAGACAGTCCGCCGTGCCGGCCCGGGCTACAGCATCCAGGTGCCCGGGATCCGAAAGATGTCAACGATTCCTTTCAGCCGTGACGCCGACTCCCGGCCGACGATTTGGATCGGCGACGAAGCACACGCCCCGACCGGGCGGTGCTAGCCGCTCGCCCGATGGCCACCAAACCGCCGCGAATCGCGAACCTGGGCGGATAACTGGAAAATACGGGGCAGTTACCTGCCCCGGTCGGTCGCGCGCACCCAGATCCGCGCTTGGTCGCGCCGGCGAGAGGAACCTCCGCTCTCATGGAGCCCTCTCACAAGTACGATCGGGCCACCGGCCGCGCCTGCGCGGGCTTGCCGCCCGCTCGACATCCAGCCTCCCCGCCCGAGCCGCGCGCCTGGGTCCTGCCAGGCATCCAGTCAGCTACCGGCCAGGGTCCAGGTCGAACTCAACGCCACTGATCTCCACGCCATCGCCCGCTTCGAACCCCTCGGCCTCGAGCGCTCGGATCACCCCGATTCCGCGTAGCCGGCGCTCGAGATGGGCGAGCGCCTCCTCGTTGGCGAGGTCGTAGCGCGCGAGCAGACGCTCGACGCGCAGTCCGCTGACGCGGTAGCTGCGATCCCCTGTCCGCTCGACGCGAAAGTCGCGGCCCGAGGACGGGCGGAACACCCGATGCTCTGCCAGCTCATCCGCCGCCGGCGGCGGCTCGGCGGCGCCGGCCACCAGGCCGGGAACGCTCCGCAGCAGCTCGCGCGTCAGCTCCTCGAGCCCGGCGCCGCTCGCCGACGAGGTCAGCAGCACCGGCACGTCAGGTCCGACGCGCTCGCGCCACTCAGCCGCGGCGGCGGCCGCCGCCTCGGCATCGACGAGGTCGATCTTGGACAGCGCGAGTATGCGCGGGAGCGTGGCGAGACGGCGGTCGTGGAGCTCCAGCTCGCGCTCGACGGTGGCGTAGTTCTCGACCGGGTCCGAACCGTCGAGTGGCGCCGCGTCGAGAACGTGCACGAGTAGCCGGGTGCGCTCGACATGAGCGAGGAAGTCGTGCCCGAGGCCGGCGCCCGCGCTTGCGCCCTCGATCAGCCCAGGTATGTCGGCCAGCACGAGCTGGCGATCCTCGCCCTCGATCGTGCCGAGCACCGGCTCGAGCGTCGTGAACGGATAGCCGGCGACCTTCGGCGTCGCGCGCGTGAGCCGTGACAGCAGCGAGGACTTGCCCGCGTTCGGCAGGCCGACGAGGCCGACGTCGGCCAGCAGCTTGAGCTGCAGCGCGACCCAGCACTCCTCGCCCCCGAGCCCCCGCTCGGCGAACCGCGGGGTCTGATGGGTCGGAGTGGCGAAGCGCTTGTTGCCGCGACCGCCACTGCCGCCGCGGGCAACCGTCGCTCGCTGGCCCGGGCGCAAGAGGTCATACCGCGCACCGTCTGACTCGCGCGTCACGGCGGTGCCTGGCGGCACCCGAACCTCGAGCGTCTCCCCGTCCGCGCCGTGACGCAGCGAACCCTCCCCGTGTCCGCCGCGCTGCGCCTTGAACTGGGATCGGCGTCGGAAAGCCTGGAGGTCGCGGAGCGAGTCATCGCACACGAGCACCACGTCTCCGCCGCGGCCGCCGTCGCCGCCGTCAGGTCCGCCCCGCGGGACGTGGGCCTCGCGACGGAAGCTCAGACAGCCGTCGCCACCACTCCCCGCAAGTAGGTGGATGCGCGCGTGATCGCTCAGCATGTGATCATCCTGGCAGCTGGACGACTCCCGCGGCCGCCATAATGCGACCCCGGATGGCGAGCGGAGGCCACAGCGGGAGTTCCCCCGTATTCCTGATCACCGGCGCGTCGAGTGGCATCGGCGCCGCCACCGCCCGGCGCGCCGCGCAGGTGGGCTACCGTCTCGTTCTCGCCGCCCGCACCCAGGACCGGATCGACGCGCTGGCCGAAGAGCTCGGAGGGCCCGACCAGGCGCTCGCCGTCCGCTGTGACGTGACCGAATGGAGTCATCAGGAGGCGATGGTCGGCACCGCACTCGAGCGTTTCGGCCGCCTCGACGTCGCGTTCGCCAACGCCGGCTTCGGCGCCGGCCGCGGCTTCCTCGCGGAGTCCCCCGAGCACTGGCGCGCGATGGTGTTGACCAACGTCTACGGTGCCGCGCTGACGATCAGGGCCACGCTCCCGGCGCTCAAGGAGTCCCGCGGCCATCTGCTGCTGACCGGGTCGGTCGCCGGGCGCCGGGCGCTCCCCGGCTCGCTCTACTCGGCGACGAAGTGGGCGGTCACGGGAATGGGCGAGTCGGCACGGCAGGAGCTGAACGGAACCGGGGTGCGGGTGACGCTGATCGAGCCCGGGATGGTCGACACCCCGTTCTTCGATAACCGTCCGACCGGCGCGCTCGAACCGGACGACGTCGCGCGGGCCGTCATGTTCGCCGTCTCGCAGCCCCCGCACGTCGACATCAACGAGATCCTGGTCAGGCCGACGTCGCAGGACGGCTGACCGCCGTCAGCGGCGGAATCCTGCCGCCTACTCGTCGGCCTCGCCCACTGTTGTGAGCACCCGGCGAGCGCCGTAGCATGCCCGTGCGGCCGGCGCTCGGCCCGGCCGCCGACACGACGTGGAGGTGCACCGCGATGAAGTGGCTCGACGACTTCAAGAAATTCCTTATGCAGGGGAATCTCGTGACGCTGGCGGTGGCGTTCGTCATCGGCTCCGCTTTTGCCATCGTGGTCAAGGCGCTGGTCGCCGACATCATCACCCCGATCATCGCGATGATCATCGGGAAACCCAGTTTCGAGACTCTCACTTTCACCATCAACTCGAGCGTGTTCGCCTACGGCGACTTCCTCAACGTCCTGATCGCGTTCGTCAGCACCGCCGCAGCCGTGTTCTTCTTCGTCGTCAAGCCGTATGAAGCGCTGCAGGCGAGCCGCGCCAAGGGAGCGGACCCCGACGTCAAGGAGTGCCCCGAGTGCACGACGGAGATCCCCTACCGGGCGCGTCGCTGCCCGGCTTGCACCGCGCAGCTCAGCTGAGCGCCCAACGCCCGCCGTCTAATCGGCGGCGGGCGGTGATATCGAGATCGTGCGGCCGCGCCGGCCGGTCGTGAACTGAACCGTCCCGGCGGACTTGGCGAAGATCGTGTCGTCCTTGCCGATGCCGGCACCGACGCCGGGCCGGAATCGCGTGCCGCGCTGGCGCACAATGATCTCGCCGCCGGTCACCGTCTGACCGGCGAACACCTTCACGCCGAGGCGCTGGGCGTTGGAGTCGCGACCGTTCCGGCTCGAGCCGAGGCCTTTCTTATGCGCCATTCGAGCTCTCCTCCGCCGCGACCGCTGCCTGCGCCGGTGCGTGCGCCGGGAGTTCGGCGCTAGCCGAACTCCCAATGGAATCCGCTATAGCGGATTTCACAATCTCGGTCACGCGGACGCGCGTCAGCTCCTGCCGGTGGCCGGTGCGCCGCTTGTAGCCGCGCTTGGGCTTGAACTTGACGATCCGGAGCTTGGGGCCGCGCTCGTGGGCGACGACAGTCGCCTGAACCGTGACCGAGGCGAGCTCGTCGCCGTCGAACACCTCGTCGCCGTCCACATAGAGCAGCGGCTGGAGGGTCACCTGCGCGCCCTCGTCCACGGGCAACCGCTCGATCAGCAGGGTCTGCCCCTCCTCGACGCGGTACTGCTTTCCGCCTGTCTTGACAATTGAGTACATGGCTATTCGGATGCGGCGGGGGTAGTCTCAGCCCGAGCACCGGAACGGCGCCGTCCGCCTCTGCGGCCGCGGCGCCGAGGTTTCGATTCTACGCCATCATCGCTGCCGGTGCTCTCGCCCGGCCCGCTGTCGGCCGGCTCCTCGGGCTCGTCGACCAGTGACGCCACCGCCGAGGTGCGACCGACCTCCTCGATCCGCACCAGCCGCTTGCGCCCGACGCTGCGTCCGCCGTTCTTCACCGAGATGATGTACCCGTCAATCTTCGCGACCGCGTCGCCGGGGCTGTACATGTGCGGTTCGACGATCGTGACGTGGACCTCCTCGCCCTCGCGGAACGGCAGCGCGCGCTCGAGCACCTGGTCGCGGTCTCCCTCCAGCAGCACCGCGAAGTGATCGAGCGGGAGCCCTTCTGAGCCCTCGAAGTGGAACCACTTGCCCGTCTCGTGCTCGATCGCGTGCAGCACCCGCGCGTCGTTGCCGGTGATCTCGGCGCTCACCCGCGGATTCATCTGAATCAGGAACGCCTCGGCCGAGCGCTCCTTGGCGAGGTCGCGCAGCCGTCGCTCGAACTCGATCGCGAGCGTCTCCTCGGACTTGATCACGCCCTCGCCGCCGCAGGTCGGGCATGGCCTGGTCATGATCTCGCGCACACCGTCGGTGACGTTCTGGCGAGTCATCTCGACCAGTCCGAGCGGCGAGATCTCGACCACGAACGTCTTCGTCCGGTCCTCGTCGAGCGCCTTGCGCAGCGTCTTCAGGACCGCGTCGCGGTTGCGCGCCCGCGCCATGTCGATGAAGTCGATCACGATGATCCCGCCGATGTCGCGCAGCCGGAGCTGGCTCACTACCGCGTCGGCGGCTTCGAGGTTGGTCTTGGTGATCGTGTCCTCGAGCCGCGCGCCCTTGCCCCGCCCGATGAAGCTTCCGGAGTTGACGTCGATCACGGTCAGCGCCTCGGCGTAGTCGATGATCAGGTAGCCCCCGCTGGGGAGGTCGACCCGCCGCGAGAGCGTCGAGTCGAGCACTTCCTCGACCCCGAACGCCTGCAAGAGCGGCATCTCCTCTTCCCACAGCTCGACGCGGTCCACCAGCTCGGGCGCGGTGCGGGTGAAGAACGAGACGAGCCGGTGGTGCTGCTTGGGGTCGTCGACGATCGCACGCTCGAAGTGCTCGGAGTAGATGTCGCGCACGACGCGAACGGAGAGATCCGCCTCCTGGAAGACGAG
>Ga0302326_10006089_pt1 | contig 27164 bp, 24 predicted proteins | sample Palsa_T0_3_FD_202264 | JGI IMG/M metagenome (GOLD analysis project Ga0302326, IMG submission 202264) | Peat permafrost microbial communities from Stordalen Mire near Abisko, Sweden - Palsa_T0_3 | ecosystem: Environmental > Terrestrial > Soil > Palsa > Peat permafrost | place: Sweden: Abisko... | reverse complement strand
CGCAGTGACCGCGAATTACGATCTCGCCGAGTGCGTCCTGCGCAAGCAAATCGATGCGGTCCTCCAGCTCGGCGTTGGCGACGTCCACATCGACGCCCCAGATGCCGCGGCCCACGGTCCCGGGTTTGCGGCCGAAGTCTTGCTGATTGAAGCTTGCAACCGGAGACGTTTCGGAGAGGCCGTAGCCTTCATAGATCTTGACACCAAAGCTGGCCTCGAACGCCTCGAGCACGACGAGCGGAAGCGACGAACCGCCAGCAACCGCAACGCGCAGCCGCGGACGTTCGGTACGGGCTTTGGCTGCTTCGAGCAGTGCGATGTACATCGTGGGCACGCCGGCGAAAATTGTGACGTTGTGCTCGATCATCAGTTCGAGCGCGGCCGCGCCGTCAAAACGCGGCATCAGCAGGACGCAAGCACCGGCGCGAAACGCGGCATTCATTACGACGGTTTGACCGAACGCGTGAAAGAGCGGCAACGCGGCCAGGAAAATGTCGTCGCGGACGACGTAAAAGAGGTCGTTCACGCAAACCGACGCGTTGAGGATGATGTTATTTTGCGAAAGTACGGCGCCTTTGGGACGTCCCGTGGTCCCGCTGGTATAGAGAATGACCGCGTCGTCGCCGGGTTCACGCTCGATCAGCGCGCCAATCGGCGCGTCGGGCGGAAGCTGCGCTTCGAAAACGGGCACACCGGCGGCCGCGGCACCCGCGGTGCCGGCCGGAATCAGTGGTCCGCCACAGATCAGGACCTTCGCCCCCGAATCGCTCAGGATAAAGGTGATCTCCTCAGGGGTGAGCAGGGCGTGGACCGGGACCACCACCGCTCCGAGGGCCAGTACGCCATAGTAGGCGCGCGGAAAGTCCGGCGTGTTGAGCACCAGGATTGCGACCCGGTCGCCTGGACCGACGCCCATGGTCCGCAAGCGGGCGGCATAGCGCCGGGCCTCTTCCCACAGCCGGGCATAGCCGATCCGCTCCTGGCCGGCCACGAGAGCGGTTCGCTCGGGGTGGCGCATTGCGCTCTCAGCGAGGATGGAAGCAAGCGAAAGCAGTGACATGGACCAGGTGCCCTCCCCATCGGATGGGAACTCTTGAGGCTTCGTTTCCAGAGGAGTTCGAGTGATCACCGGCCCAGGGCTCTTATTCGTGGTGTCCGGCCCATCCGGAGCCGGCAAGGATACCCTGGTCGATGCGTTACGCGAGCGCATGCCGCGCATGCGGTACTCCGTGTCGGCTACCACCCGGCCTCCGCGGCCCGGCGAGACTGAGGGCGAGCATTATTTCTTCGTGACGCGCTCAGCCTTCGAGGCGCGCCAAGCAGAGGGCGGGTTCTTGGAGTGGCGCGAGTACAACGAGAACCTCTATGGAACCCCGCGCGACTTTATGGAGTCAACCCTCGCGCAGGGGTACGACGTGATCATGAAGCCCGAAGTCAACGGGGCCTTGGCCGTAAAAGCGGCCTATCCCGATGCGGTCCTGATCTTTCTCGTGCCCGACCGGTTCTCGCACTTGCGCGAGCGATTGCTCGCGCGGCGCACGGAAACGAACGAAGAAATTGCGCGCCGGCTCGAGATCGCGCACCAAGAGATGAAGTATATCCGGCAATTCGACTACATCGTGATAAACGAACAGGGGAAGCCCGAGCAGGCCACCTCGGATCTGCAGGCCGTCGTTCAGGCGGAACGATTTCGGATCCATCGATACAGCGACGATTCGCTTGGGGACCTCGAACAGAACTAGCTACCAAAAGGGATTAAAGAATAAACATCGTGAGTAAAACCGTTTTTGGCGACCTCGACGCGCTGCTCAAGCACGCGGATTCGAAGTTCAGCCTCGTCAACATCGTCACCAAGCGCGCACGCCAGTTGAACAATTGGGTGCGAGTACAGCAGCTCCCGTTCGCAGATCGCCGCGAATTCTTCGCCAGCGAACCGCTGGTCGACCAGGATGAGATCAACCCGAACAAGCCGGTCTCGATCGCGCTCGACGAGATCGCTGAAGGCAAGATCGAGTACCACCGTACGAAAGAAGGCATCAAATAAGTGCCTTCGCCTAGCAGGCCACGGCTTGCCCCGAAGCGGCAAACGTTAAGGATTCAGCGGAGCTGAATCCATGTGCGGGATAGTTGGCTACATCGGCGAGCGCGATAGCGTTCCGATCATTCTTGACGCACTCGCGCGCCTCGAGTATCGCGGATACGACAGCGCCGGCATCGCCGTCATCGACGGCAAGGGCGACCTGACCGGCAGCAAGGCCGAGGGCAAACTCTCGCGTTTGGCCGAGCGCCTGCGAAACGGAGAAGCGCTGCACGGCACCGTCGGTCTGGGGCACACGCGCTGGGCTACCCACGGGCGTCCCAACGATGCCAACGCTCACCCGCACATGGACTGCAGCGGCCGCATCGCGGTCGTGCACAACGGCATCATCGAGAACTACGCATCGCTGCGTACGAAATTAATCGAGCTCGGTCACGTCTTTCGCAGCGAAACCGATACCGAAGTCCTTGCGCATCTGATCGAGATGCACAACGACGGCGACTTGGAGGTCGCGCTACGCAAGACGCTTGCCGACGTGCGCGGCGCGTATGCGCTGGGGGTCATTTCGAGCGAAGATCCGGGGCGCTTGATCTTCGCGCGCAACGGCGCGAGCCCGCTGGTCATCGGGATCGGCGAGGGAGAGATGTACGTCGCGTCCGACACGCCGGCGATTCTGCCGTACACCCGGCGCGAGATTATCTTGCAAGAGGGCGAGATGGCGGTGGTCGAACGCAACGGCTACCGGCTCATGCGTTACGACGGTACGCCGATCGTGCGCGACGTGATCAACGTCACCTGGGACGCTGCTTCGGCCGAAAAGAGCGGCTACAAGCATTTCATGCTCAAGGAGATCTTCGAGCAGCCCGACGTCATCAAAGAGACGCTCGCCGGCCGCATTGACGAAGGTGCACAGGTCGATTTGAGCGGTGAGATTGGGAGCATCACGGCCGAGCGCCTGAGCGAAATTTCGAAGATCGCCATCACCGGCTGCGGCACGGCCTACCACGCCGGCATGGTCGGCATGTATTTGCTGCGCTCGCTGGTCAAATTGCCGGTCGAGATGGAGCTCGCAAGCGAGTTTCGCTACGGAGATCCGGTCATCGATCCGACGACGCTCGTCATCGCGATGTCACAATCCGGTGAGACCGCCGACACGATCGAAGCGGTACGCATCGCCAAGGATGCCGGCAGCACGATTCTGGGCATCTGCAACGTGGTCGGCTCGCACCTGACGCGCATTGCCGACGGCACGCTCTTTACCCGTGGCGGCCCCGAGATCGGGGTTGCCGCAACCAAGACATACGTCTCGCAAGTGACCGCGATGACGCTCTTTGCGCTCTACCTTGCTGCGATCCGCGGGACGGTTGAGCCCCGCCGCCTGGCCGAGATCGCCGAGAACACGAAGCTGCTTCCCGCAAGCGTCGACGTCGTGCTCGACACCTCGAACCACATTCGCGAGGTCGCACGCAAGATTCGCAAGATGCACAGCTGCCTCTTCATGGGGCGCTACATCAACTATCCGACCGCACTCGAGGGCGCGCTCAAGCTCAAAGAGATCAGCTACATCCACGCCGAGGGCTACGCGGCGGGTGAAATGAAACACGGGCCGATCGCGCTGCTCGATACGGAAACGCCGGTGATCGGCGTGATGACCGACGGTCGCGTGCGGGAGAAGATCCTTTCGAACGTGATGGAGTCCAAAGCGCGCGAAGCGCCGATCATTCTGGTTGCCAACTACGGTGACGAGGAGGCGGCGCAGATTGCCGACCACGTTTTTTGGGTGCCCAAGGTCGACGAGCTGCTCTCACCGATCGTCAACGTCATCCCTCTGCAGTTGCTCGCCTATCACATTGCCGACATCGAAGGTAAGGACGTCGATCAGCCGCGTAACCTGGCCAAGACCGTCACGGTCGAATAGCGCTATACTGTGTTCATGCAGGTTGATCTAGGCAACGATCCCGTAGCGCGACTTGCCGATTTGCTGCGCGACGCGGAGCACGCGCACGGGATCTACGAAAAATCCCTCGGGCATCCCGACGCCGACTGGCCTGACTGGTACGCGCAGCACATTTACGACCACCTTACGGCCTGACCGTCGCGGGCACAAGCTTGCGCGTCTGCATCGTCCGGAATTCGAGCTCGCACGAGCCCGGGGACGCTCGACCTGCGGAGCGCGCCGTGAAGACCTCAACCGTTTCCACGGGGCCCTCACTCACCGCACGCCCGCCGGGCATCACGAAAGCTGGGCTGCCGAGAGTAACTCCAAGCGAGCGGCACGTGCCCGCCGAACCGAAGATGACTTCTTGGCTTGGGCCCACAATGCGCGCAGTTATGCGCACCGATTGTCCGGAATGCACGACGACCGCCGCGGGATCGAGCAAGAGCACACCGTAATTAGCCGGCCGCTCGGCTTGCCCGAACGAAACCAACACGCTCGCTATTTTCTCTCCATACAGAAACCGAAGCGAACACGGTTCTCGCCGACCCGAGGCCGGATTGACGCGCAGGGTGAAGTCCGCAGGAGCGTCGTGGGCGTTACTGACAGCTCGGCCGCGCGAACGACGGCGGGAATGAGCGCGAACGCCAGGGCGAGTACGGCCAGCGTCAATTTCACGATCACGGTTCCTCCGGTTTGACGATAACGTCGATGATCCCGTAGTGCGATTCGCTCTTGAACGGAATGACGCACGTGCCCGGGTGCTGCGCGCGCACATCGAGTGCGATCGTCGACGTGCTCCCGCGCGACGAGTTGAGTCCGGTGACCTTGAGTATGTCGCGCGGCGAGCCGGCCGTCGTAAAACAGGGCGAGTGCTCGAGAGTCAGATTCGAGCTCGCCGCGCTCGCCGAAACCTTTCCGAAGACCCGGCCGCCCATTTGAAGAACGAGTGTTTTTGGCGTCACGCTGACCGGTGCTGCCGAGCCAACTACCGGAACGAGCGCAAGTACTGCCACGAGTACGGGAGAGACTGGCTTCATGGGTTCCTCCTAGCGGATAAGAGGCCGCTCCATTGCATTCTCAGCTCCACGGGCGGAATGCCTGCGCGGGGTGCCAAAGAGAGCCGCGTATGACGCGAAGTGACGGGCGACGACCCGACCAATTGCGCCCGATCACGATCGAACCCGGTTATCTCAAATATGCCGAAGGCAGCGCGCTTATTAGCGTGGGGAACACTCGCGTGGTCTGTGCAGCGAGCATCGAAGATCGTGTTCCGGGTTGGCTCAAGGGCAAGGGACTCGGGTGGGTGAGCGCCGAGTATGCGATGCTGCCGCGCGCTACTGCGGAGCGAACGCAACGTGAAGCGGCCAAAGGCCGCGTCGGCGGCCGAACGCACGAAATCCAGCGCATCATCGGCCGTGCGCTACGCGCCGTGACGGATACGACCAAGCTGGGCGAGCGCACGGTGTGGATCGACTGCGACGTGCTCCAGGCGGATGGCGGCACGCGCACCGCCTCGGTAACCGGCGCCTACGTCGCGCTCGCGCTTGCACTTGGGGCCATTCCCGAACTGCAGGGTATGAAGTGGCCGCTCACCGGAATGGTCGCGGCAACCAGCGTCGGCATCGTCCACGGAATCCCCATGCTCGATCTTGCGTATGACGAGGATTCCAGCGCGCATACCGATATGAACGTCTTCATGACCGACTCGGGCAAGTACGTCGAACTGCAAGGAACGGCAGAAGCCGCGCCCTTCGATCGCGCCGAGCTCGACCGGCTTCTGGCGCTAGCGCAGACCGGTATTCACGAGCTGTTCGAGCGCCAGCGCGAAGCGATTGGCGTGAACCGCCCGTGAGCGACGAACGCGTGAGCGCATTGGTCGCGCACGTAGGAGCGTTCCACATTACTGACCGCGCAATGCGCAAGGCGCAGGAAGCGGCGCAGCAGGCTCTCGCCGCCGGCCGGCTCGAGGCCCGTGCGCTCGACGACTATCTCACGGCGGTGCGACGCTACTTCACCGGCTTCGAGCACGAGGCGCGGGGCCATCTTCGCGACGTTGACCGCCGCCTCGAGCACCTCAACCAGGTGCAGTTCAATTTGTCCGCAGAGCGTGGCGTTGCAGTCAAGCGCATCGAAGCGACGCAAGCGGTGCTGCACGACCTCGAGCTCATCGGGGCCAACCACAGATGAAGGTATTGGAAAGCGTCGGCCGCGCAACGGTCGGACTCTTCGAATACGCCGGCGGGATCGTGGTCCTCGGGAGCGAGTCGCTAGGATTCTTGGGCCGCTTGCGCATCCGGTTCATCGAGACGATCAATCAGTGTTATTTTCTTGGCGTTCAATCGCTCTCGATCGTCCTCTTGACCTCGCTCTTCACCGGCATGGTCATCTCGCTCGAATCCGCGGTGCAAGCGGTGCAGTATGGCTTTGGCAGCATCGTGGGCGGTGCTGTGGCATACAGCTCCGTGCGTGAACTTGGCCCAATGCTCACCGCCGTCGTCGTAGCCGGACGCGCTGGAGCGGCGATCGCCGCTGAGCTGGGATCGATGGTCGTTACCGAACAAATCGACGCGCTGACCTCGATGGGCCTAGAGGTCCCGCGGTTTCTCGTACTGCCACGGCTGCTGGCAATGCTGGTGATGCTCCCGCTCTTGACGATTTGCGCCGACGTCATTTCGATCGGCGGCGGGATGTGGATTGCCCAAGCCTACGCGCACATCTCGTTCGACACGTTCCTCACTTCAGCGCGCCAAGCGGTCGGCTTCGAAGACGTGGTCAAGGGCTTGATCAAGTCGGTCGTCTTCGCAGCGATCATCGCATTGGTCGGTTCGTATCAGGGGCTCTCGACGCGCGGCGGTGCTGCCGGTGTCGGCGCGGCGACGACCGGCGCGGTCGTCATCTCGATCATCCTGGTCTTCGTCTCCAATTTCATCCTCTCGTTTATCCTCTTCGGTGCTCACTGAGCGATGCCGGAAATCATCGCGCGACTCGACGATGTTACGCTCGCTTACGGCGACCACGTCATCCTCAAGAACTGTAGCCTCGATATCGTCGAAGGAGCTATCACTTGCATTATCGGGCTGTCGGGCGCGGGTAAGTCGACGATTTTGCGCTTGCTCGACGGCCTGAGCAAACCAAACGCAGGCCATGTCTACGTTCGCAACCGCGACATCTGCCACATGCCCGAGAACGAGCTCAACGACATCCGGCGCTCGATTAGTATGTCGTTTCAGTTCGCGGCGCTGCTCGATAGCTTGACCGTCGGAGAGAACGTTGCACTCCCGCTGCGCGAAAATACAAATGAAACCGACGCGAAGATCGTCAAAACCGTCGAAGACGCGCTCGAATCGGTTGGGCTCGGACACACCTACGACAACATGCCGAGCGAGCTTTCGGGCGGCATGCTCAAGCGCGCCGGCTTCGCGCGCGCGATCGTGACGCGCCCGGATCTCATCCTTTACGACGAGCCCACGACCGGCCTCGATCCAATCGTTACGCACCTCATTACCGATACGATCATCCGCTTGCGCCAAAAGCTCAACGGCAGCGCGGTCGTCATCTCGCACGATTTGCAATCGATCTATATGATGTCCGACTACGTGGCGATGCTCTTCGAAGGCGCCGTCATCGCCTATGGCACGGTGGACGAGATTAAGAAGTCGGCGAATCCCATCGTGCAGCAGTTTATCGCGGGCAGCGAAGTTGGGCCGATACCCATATGATGCGTGGGCCATCTGGGCTATGCCACGGGGCCGCTCGCGATTTTCGCATCCTGCGGAAATCGCTGCTGCACTCCTCGCGCCTCTCGCCCTCCGTGGCTCCGGCGCTCGTACGTAGCCCCCTCGGCATAGCCCAGCCTGGCCCCGCAGCAAAGGCTCTCGGCTGGAAATGAAAAAGAGGGTCCGGTAATGAGTAGACAGGCACAGGTGGGAGCATTCGCGTTGCTCGCGTTGTTGCTACTTTTTGGTGTGTTCTATGTGATCACCGACTTCGGGACGAGGCATAGTGGGTATCGGGTTGGGATTCGCTTTGTCTCAGCTGCCGGATTGCACTCAGGCGCGTTAGTATATTTTTCCGGTGTGACGGTCGGAACGGTCGATACGATCACGCTCTTGCCCGACAATACGGTCGACGTCATCCTTGCGGTCAATCGCGACGTGGATATTCCGCTAGCGTCGCGCTTTCTGATTCAGGCGCCCCTGACCGGCGATCCCAATCTCATTATCGTCCCACCGCGACCGGTGCCGGGCGCACCAGCGCTGCCGATGCTCGCACGCGAGGTGCAGCCGATCGAACAGCAGCCGCAGGGTACCAACACGGCAACCATCGCCGATCTATTGGAACAAGGCCAAGGCGAGGTCGTCAAATTGGACGCGATGCTCAGCCAGCTCGAGAAGCGTGAGCCCAAGCTCCTGGACACCTTGCAATCCACGCTCACCAACGCAAACGAACTCACGCTTTCGATGAAAAACTCGATCGGTTCGCTCACCAGCCAACTGCAAGTCAGCCTCGCACGAGCGAGCGCGAATCTCGTTGCGCTTACCGGAACGCTCAACGATACGACGCAGCTCAACTCGAAGAAGATCAGCGACATCGTGACCAACTTCGATCAAACGTCGAAGGCGCTCAATGCGTCGATGGCGTCGCTGGAGTCGATTGCGACCGACAAAGACTTGCGTGGCAACGTGCTGGCAACGACGAAAAATATCGCCGACACGACCGCCAACATTGCCGGCATCACGCACGATCTGCGCAACGTTACCAGCGATCCGCAGACGCAGGCGCAGCTCAAGAACACCATCGCTAACCTCGACGCAACGATGCAGCGCGCCAACTCGCTGTTAGGTCAGTTCGGGGCCACCAGTAGCGTGTATGGCGTCGACGCGAATGCGACACCCTATCCGGTTCCGAGCGCTTCCCTCGCGCCCAGCGCAGGTACTTCCCCACTTCCCTCCCTCTCGCAGATTGACGCGTCGTCGCCGGCGCCGATGCGGCCGGCGCCGACTGCGCAGTCGCTGCACTTGCAGCATCGGCTGGCGGACATCGCGAGCAATCTGATCTCGATTCAGCTGCGGATGAGCGAGCTTTCCCCGCAGACCGTCTGCTGTCCGAATCCGCTCTACAACGCCGATCGTGGACCGGAGAGCGATCTCAACGCGGTGATCCTGCCCAACAATGGGACCAGTCTGCTCGTAGGCGCCAACGACATCGGTTATAACACGACGGCGAACGTTGCGCTGATCGAAAAACTCTCGCCGACGTTCCGGATTGGCGGCGGCGTGCTGTATTCGCAGCTCGGCTTCCTGGGTGCCTACAGCAACGGCGTGTTCGGTTTCGATACCAAAATCTACAATCCGCAGCTGCCGGATATCGACGTCTACGGCAATTTGCGCATCGCGAAGAACTGGGAGCTCTTCATTGGCGAGCGTGACCTCAATCACGCCCAACGCCGCTTTACCTACGGCTTCCAAACCAAGATCCCGTAGCGGTGACCTCGGTGAGCACGGAACGCCTCAAGGTCGGCATTATCGGCGCCGGTTCGATGGGGACCCTCTTCGGTTACCATCTAGCGCAGAGCGCAGACGTCACCGTCCTGGAAGCCAACGCACAAACCAGCGACGCGATCGCCCAGCGCGGTTTGCAAATCAACGAGGAGGCGCCACGTCGCGTGCACGTCGCAAGCAATGCGCGCGAACTCTTCGGATCGCAGATGCTCTTTCTCTTCGTCAAGGCAGTCGACACGTTGCGCGCGTTGCGACCGTTCGCGGGTGAGTTGAATCCGGCGACGCCGGTGATCTCGCTGCAAAACGGGATCGGGAACGAGGATGCGATCAAGACCGCACTAGGCGGCGCGGTGCCCGTGGTGCTGGGTGTGACAACCGAGTCGTCCATCACCGTCGGGTCCGGCTGGGCGCGCAGTTCGGTGACCGGGACGACGCTCATAGGATCGGCATCGGCGGCGCCGGCGACTTCGCGGACGATCGCCGATGTGCTCACGCGCTCGGGGCTGCGTGCCTCGGTCGTGTACGACATTCGCCCGCATCTGTGGGGCAAGCTGGTGGCCAACGCTGCGATCAACGCGATTTCGGCGCTGTTGGATTGCGACACCGGTGAGATTGCAAAAAACGCAAACGCCGCGCATTTGGCCGAGTCACTGGCCGAAGAAGCGGCCGCGGTAGCCGCGGCGCTCAAGATCAATCTACCCTTCGTCAATCCTTGGCAATACGTCACGCAAGTGATCGAAGTCGGCGCCGATTCGAAGAGCTCAATGGCGTTTGACCTCGAGTCCGGGCATCCAAGCGAGATCGATCACATTAACGGCGCCGTCGTCGCATTCGGACGGCGCACCGGCGTGGCAACGCCGTACAACGACGCCATGGTGCGCCTGGTGAAGGCAAAGGAAGCTAAAGCGACGCAACGGTCGGGCGCGTGAGCGACGCGCTCCTCGCTCGGCTCGCGGAGATCTGCGGCCCGGGCGGGCTGCTCGTCGAGCCCGCCGACGTGGCACCGTTTGTCACGGACTGGCGCGGTGTGTTTTCGGGCACGGCCTTGGCTGTGGCGCGCCCCGATACGACGCGAAGCGTGGCGCAATGCGTGCGCGCGTGTGCCGATGCCGGCGCTGCGGTCGTCCCGCAAGGCGGCAACACCGGCCTTGCCGCCGGGGCAACGCCGATGGGTCTGGAGCGGGCGGTCGTCCTGAGTCTTTCGCGCATGCGCCGCATACGCGCGATTGACGCACTCGGCTTTAGCATCGCCGTCGATGCCGGTTGCGTGCTAGCCGATGTGCAGGCGGCTGCAGAAGAAGCCGGGCGGTTCTTTCCGCTCTCGCTCGCTGCGCAAGGATCGGCGCAGGTCGGCGGATTGATTTCGACCAACGCCGGCGGCACCGCCGTACTGCGCTACGGATCGATGCGCGCTTTGGTGCTCGGTCTCGAAGTCGTGCTCCCCGACGGTTCGATCGCCGACGGCTTGCGCGCACTGCGCAAAGACAACGCCGGCTACGATTGGAAGCAACTATTTATCGGCAGTGAAGGGACGCTCGGTGTTGTCACGGGCGCCGTCTTGCGGCTTTTCGCGCGTCCGGCTCACCGGGCCACCGCATTGCTGGCCGTCCCGAGCGCGCAGGACGCGATCGCTGCGTTCGGCGACGTGCAGGAGGCTCTAGGCGAATCGCTCGTGGGATGCGAACTTTTTAGCGACCGCGCGATCGACTTGCGCTTGACGCACGAGCCGAAGCTCGTGCGGCCGATCGCCGCGCAGCCGTGGTATCTGCTCGTCGAGGCGGCATCGGCCTTGGCGGGCCTACGCGATGGCGCGGAGGCGGCACTGGCGCTCGCCGTGGATCGTGGTCACGCCGTCGATTGCCTGTTGGCGCAGAGCAGCTCGCAGGCGCACAGCCTATGGAGCTGGCGCGAAACGATCACCGAGAATGAACGTCGCGCCGGGCGTAGCGCCAAGCACGACGTCTCGGTTCCGATTTCCGCGATCCCCGCATTCCTCGAACGTGCTACGCACGAGGTCGAGCTCAAGCATCCCGGTACACAGGTGCTCGCCTTCGGACACGTCGGTGACGGCAACATCCATTTCAACGTATTGCTTGCGCCAGGTCAGTCCGCCGCCGAGATCAATCGCACGGTGCACGCGATCGTCCGCGAGTTCGCAGGCAGCATCACCGCCGAGCACGGTATCGGACGTTATCGCGCCGCCGAGCTTTCCGAGCACCGCAGCGAAACCGAGATGGCATTGATGCGCGCAGTGAAGCACGCGATCGACCCACACGACCGGATGAACCCCGGAGCTGTCTTTCTCAAGCCTGAGGAGTAAGGCGCAAGAGGCGAACGGTTCCGCGCTTGCTTTCGAGATCCACACCGAATGCGCTCCCGTTATTCACCGGGGCATCGATCGTCTCGTTGTTTCCTTGTGAGGTTCCGCGCAGGTTAAAATCGCTAAAGAGCGTTCCGTCATCGGTGTGAAGGTACGCATGGAACGCGGCGGTCTCGGGGACGTAGACGGTGACGTCGCCGTTTTGCGCAGAGAAATGAAGCGTACCGGGCCACGACATCGCTCCCATCGTTGCGTCAATCGAGCCGTTGGTCGTACTCGCCTGAGCTTGACCGGTCACCATGATCTTGACGTCCCCGTCTGCGGCTTGCACGTTGACGTTTCCGCTGACGTCGGTCACGTTGACGTTGCCGTGTTTCGAATGCACGACGAGATTGACGCCTTGCGGTACGCGCACGAGAAGGTTCGCTAGCGTGCCCGTGGCATCGACGGTGATGCCCGAGCCGCTCGGATAAATAACCGGAGGCGGGGGCGGGGTAGCGCCGGCCGTCGCCGTTGGGGCGATCGTGTAACGATCCGTAGGATCGCTTTGCGCCGGCTTAAAGGCGTTTATCACGCCGCTTTCGATGTTGACCGTCATCACCGACCCGGGCTTGAGCGCTCCGACGATCGTCGCGTACGGCGTTGGCGAGGACGAACATGCGACAAAAGCCAGAACGAGGAATGGAGCGAAACGTTTCACGCTAGCGTTCTTCGCTGCGGTCGCGCGGATGCGCCTCCTCATAGCTCCGCCGCATGTGTTCGAGTGAGACGTTGGTGTAGATCTGCGTCGTCGAAAGGCTTTCGTGTCCGAGCAGCTCTTTGATCGTCATTAGGTCCGCGCCGTTTTCGAGCAGATGGGTTGCGAAGGAATGGCGCATGACATGCGGCGTTACGTGCTGAGTCAAACCGGCTAGTTCCGCAAACTGCCGGAAGATCACCCACGCTTGCCGGTGCGACATGCGCGTCTTTCGCCGGGAAATGAAGAGTGCCTCATCCGGCGTCCGGGGGCGCACCCCAAGATAGTTGCGGATCGCGTCGGCCGAGGCTTGATTGATAAAGACCGTGCGCTGCTTGTTGCCTTTGCCGATCACGCGCATCAAGCGCCGGTCTAAATCGACATCGCTGATATTGAGCCCCACGAGCTCGGCGCGCCGGATTCCGCTAGCATAGAGTAGTTCCATCATCGCGAGGTCGCGCAAACGCGCGAACTCGGTTTTTCCTGCGACGCGCGTGCGCAGCAGCTTGCCGACCTCGCGTTCGCTCATCACATGCGGCAGGCGTTTTGCCGCTTTCGGCGGTGGCACGTCTTGCGCCGGATTGTCGGCGCGACGGCCTTCCCGTTTTTGCAGCGAGAAGTAGGAGCGAAGCGCGGCGATTTTACGCCGAACCGAACTCGCGGAATACTTGCGCGGGCCCATGAGTTCCATCACGAAACGGCGTACGTCCGAGACCGTCGTTCCAGCGAGTTTGGTTAACGGCGCTTCCTTGTCGTGTCCGGGCTCGAGAAACTGTCCGAAGAGCTCAACGTCGCGCGCGTACTCCTCGGACGTGCGCGGAGACTGCCCGCGCTCGAGGCGCAGGTACGCGGCGAATTCGGCGATCGCGGGGTCGGGGGGAATGTACGAGCTCACAGGATCATTCTACGGCAGCGTGCGGCGAATCGGAAATCGTGCTGTCGACCAGATGCACCAGCGACGAGATCTCGACCGCCGGGGAGAAGAAGAAGCCTTGCGCGTGGTCGACGCCGAGGCTGGCAAGCAGTTGGAAATGCTCGAAGGTTTCAACGCCCTCGGCAATAGTTGTCAGGCCAAACGAGCGAGCGAGCACGACGATACTTCGCACGATCTCGACCGCCTTGGGGTCCCTTAAGAGGGGCTCAACGAACGACCGGTCGATTTTTATGCCCGCGATCGGTAGCGTTTGCAGATATGCAAGCGACGAGTAACCTGTGCCGAAATCGTCGAGCACGAATTCGATACCAAGATCGCGCAGACGTGCCAGGGTGCGCTGAGCACCTTCGGAGCTCGTCATCATCGCCGTTTCGGTTATTTCGAACTTGAGCCGGCTCGGTGAGACCTCGTGCTGTCGGATCAACGTCTCGATCGTCTGAGGCAGTCCGGACGTCGCCAGCTCTGCAGCTGAGATGTTAACGGAAATCTGCGCTGAGGGAAAGGAAGCAAAGATTGCTTGCGAGTGCGAGCAGACCGCTCGAAACATCATCGCGTCGATCGCCTCGACGAAGCCGTGCTGCTCGGCAAAGCGCATGAACTCGGAAGCCGTAGAGACCGAGCCGTCGTGCTGGTTCCAGCGTGCGAGCGCTTCAAACGACACGATCCGGCGGGTGCTCAAGCTCACGATCGGCTGATAGTACGGCACGAGCTCGCCACGTTCGATGGCTCGGCGCAAGTCATCCTCAAGCTGCGAATCATCCGCGATACGACGGCGCATCTCCGAATCGAAAATCGCAAACTGCGCCCGCCCGCGGTGCTTGGCCTCGTACATCGCGATGTCCGCATCGCGAAGCAATTCGGCGGGCGTGGTATACGACTCGTCGACCGCGACGACACCGATGGATGCCTCGGGATAGATCGTGCGCCCGGCGACCACGATCGGTTCGCCTAAGTGCACCAACAGTAGCGCGGCCGCCTCGTCGAAGGCTCCCGATTCGACGTTGGCAACAACGACGAACTCGTCGCCACCCAGGCGCGCGACTAAATCCGTCGGTTCCACTAGTGCCTGCAAGCGCGCGCCGATGGCGCGCAGCAGGTCGTCACCGGCGAGGTGCCCGAGTGTTTCGTTGATGATATTGAAGCGGTCCAAATCGATGAAGAAGACCGCATGTCCGTCGCGGTCGCCTCCCGAGACTATTGCGCGCGCGCGCTCGATAAACGCAGCACGATTCGGAAGGCCGGTGAGCGAATCGGTAAACGCTGCCTTGCGCAGTTCGGCCTCAATGGTCCTGGCAAGTGCGATCTCAGCTTCGAGGCGGCGTTGGTCGAGTTCGAGCAGATGCGCGCGCTCTTGGAAGCGCCAGCGCTGAATCACGCCGGCGGCGATGACCCCGGCGAGTAACCAAATACCGAGGATCAGTCCGATACTCCACACGATGATGTTCGCATTGGCGCCATCGACGGCAGTGCTATCGGCGCGCAGGCTCAATGTCGCGCGGTGCGTGTAAAGCAGGGGCGTGGAGCGAATAATCTGATGAGGCCCCGCAGGCGGGATCGGCCCGGTGCTGAGAATCGGCAACTTTCTGGATCTCGCATTGACCCAGGTCACATCGCCACGAGCGAGTGACGACCGCAGGATCGATTTGAAATCGGTCTCCAGAATATCGACCGAAGCTACACCGACAAAACGGCCGTCGCGTTTGAAGGCCTTGAGCATGCTGATGAAGTTGCGTCCGCCTTCAACATACGGACCGACGATTACGCGTTGGCCAGCCGCCCGCATGGCCATCACAAACCAACGCGAGCGCGTATAGTCGAAGTCTAGCGGCGAAGCGCTGCTCACGTTCTCGACCTCGACGGTGCCGTCGGGAAGCCGGCGATCGAGCGGACCTAATCCGAGGCGTGGATCCCAGCGCCGCTCGTAGAGGCTGTAGTATTCACCCGGCACACCAAACCCGCCGCGCGTAAAAAACGGCCCGAGGCCATAGATCCGTGGATTTGGGCGAGCGGCAAACAATTCCGAAGCGAGCTGCTCGGTCAACCTACGATCGCCGGTCGCGTTAGCGAAAACCGCAGCCGCCAGATTGACCAAGTTCACCGAGTCGTCAAAGAGACCGTCGATGCCGCTCGCCATGCGTGCCAGACGCAGGTTCACCGCACCGACAAACTGACGTTCGTTTTGCTCAACGCGCGCCCGCGCATTGAGTCCAACGAGCACACTCGCGAGCGCCGCACCAACACACAGTACAGCGAGCCAATACCAGGGCCGCCTGAAACGCGGCGCCTCAGCATTATTCGAGTGCGCCATCAAGACAGCTATTCGAGGCTTACTTAGCCGGTCATCCACAGGCTGCCCACATCACCAAATCAGTGTTTGTGGATATTAGATTCCCTGTGGACGAGGGTTTTGCCTCGCATCCGGCTTCTCGCGCTAGGGCCTGCGGTGAGCGGCCGCGGGCGACGCGGTGCTGATCGGCGTCGGCGATTCGCCGCCGCTGCGGTTGCCCAGGATCCCCGCCGCGGGCAGAACCGCGACGCTAATACTCACCACGCTGGGACCACTTGGCAAAACGAATGGCGACGGCGAGGGGATCGGGATCGTGGTACCCGCGGTGTAAGTCGGTGACGAAAGCAGCGCGATGCTGTCGCTCGACGAGGCCTCGTAGGCGGCGTAGACCACGCCGTTGCCGTCCACGGCAACGCCGTTGACGGTCGTGCCAAATGACGGGCTCGCATAGGTATTCAACAGCACGCCGGCCGGCGACCAGTTCCATAGCGCGCCATAGTCGGTGCTATTCTGCCCGCCCGACGTCCAGATGTTCGGTGGGGTCGAGGGCGAGGGCTGGACGTCAATCGCGATCCCACTTCCCACGTAGTACGCGGAAGGTCCGATGGTGGCGAGGGGAGTGACGGCACTTAAACTCGTCAGGCCGCCTTCCACGCTCTGCGTTTGGAAGAGTTGGAAATAGCCGTCCGCCGCCACCGCGATGTAGAGGTTGCCCGCGTTGTCGGCCGCGACGCCGCCGGGCTGATAGCCGTCGAAGTTCGTGAGCGTGGCAAGCGGGTTGCCGAACGACCCGGACGAGGCCGGCCCGAAGGCAAGGACCTCATAAGGCGACGCTTCGGCGACGTAGACGTTACCGTCGCGATCGAGCGCGACGTTGTAGGGCGTTGTCAACCCCGCCGCTGCGCCGGCCGACGCGATCGGTGCGGGATTGGTCCCCGGCATCACCGGGAACTCCCACAAGTTCGTTCCGTCGGCAACGTAGAGGTTCCCCGCGTGATCGGTGGCGAGCCCGGGGGATCCTTGGTTGCAAGTCGCAAGGCCGCTGTTGATGGTGAGATCCGGCGAAGCACCAGTAGTGTTGCCGTCGAGATAGCCGAAGACGTTCGCCACGTTGGTCATGCCGCCGCACACGGCCGTGAAGATGCCGCTGTGCGCAACCTGTATCGTAAGCGGAAAAGTATCGGTGATGCTCGTGTTCGGAACCGCGATGCTGAGGGTGACGGTGTAGCTTCCGGGCTGCACGTAGTTGCCGCTCTTTACTGCCGTCCAGGTAATCTGATACTGTCCCGGGGTCGGCGTCGCCACCGTAGCGGTCAGCGCGGCTGCATTCGATGAGGCGGCCGTGACCGTAGGCGCACCCGGCGGAATGATGACGTTGCCGGCGGCGTCGAGGAACACGGCGACGCCCGTTTGCGGCGTAGGCCCGTAGATGGTCAACTGGCTGTTGTTATTGTTGTTACCGCTACCGTCGACGTACCCGGTGAGCGCCTGGCCTTGCAGGTAGGCCGGAATGCCGCCGAGCGTTACCGCAACCGGCGTCGCACTTCCGACGGTGATTGTTTCCGGCAGTGTAGCTAGCCCGAGCAGATTACCGACACATCCCGCACCGCCCGGCGTACACGTCGCTGTCTGCGCCACATCGTACGTCGCGATCGTAACGTTGTAGGTGCCGCTACCGGAAAGCGTCGCCGAAATCGTGATCGTGCAGACCAGGCCGTTGCTACCGCTCGTGCAGGGCGACGGCGATGCGGTCACGTTCGCGTAGTTTGTCCCCGACACGAGCGACGTCGTGCCGGTCTGCGTCGTGATCGAGTAGACGATCGACGCAACGGCGGCCGAAACGTATTCGGGCCTCTTCGTCCGCGCCGACGTGATCTGGGTCGTGTTTGGAATCACCATGCGCAGCGTCACTGCCGGGCGGCTCGATGATGATTGAGAGCCGGCGCTGCCCGGAATCACACTGCCGCCCCCGCGTCCTCCGCCGCCGCACGCAATGAGGGCAGCACAAAGGGCGCACGACACAAAAAAGAGTCGGGGCAGGCGCATGGATGGGCAACCTCCGGGTAAGCGTAGCTCCGGTGGCGTTTTCAAGCTGGCCGGTGATTGTCATCTCGGTCACGGCCGTTTCGGTATGATCCTTCGGTCCCAGGTACTTCATTTGCACCGGGGCGCTTGCGGCATAGCTGTTGGGATAGAAGTTTCCTTCCGGCGCCATCAAGCTTGCCCCCAGCGCGGCTCACCTGCGCGTAGTTGTTGTTGTTATATGGATCCGGAATAAAGATTCTACCGCTCGAAGGGAACCTCTTCGATCCAATCGCGGGTGATATAGAGCCAGAACGCCAGCCCGGCATAGGGCCCATACGGTTTGAACGCGCGCACGATGGTCTTGTCCGAGGCGCGCTTTTTGCCGCTGAGCTCGAGGTATTTCGGCCGCGTCGCGGAGTCGAGCACGAGCCGATGATGGTAACCGAGCAACTGCATGATGTGCGCAGCGGCATAAGGTCCAATGCCGGGCAGCTCGCGCAGCGCTTCTTCCACCACGTCTTCTTTGGCTAGCTCATCACGCTCGGTGTTTGGCAGCATTGCTTCGAGGTCGAGTCGCCCGGCTGCAACGTCGCGTGCGATCGTTCGCACGTACGGCCCGCGGTAACCCATTCGTGCAACGTCGGCAAACCAACGATCCGGCGTTTTCGCAAGCAACGCTGCGTCGGGAAAGGCGCCTCCGCCACGTTCGACCAGCGCGGCGATCATGCGCCGCGTCCCGGCCCACGTGGTGTTGGTTGTACAAATGGTCTTGATCACGTCTTCGAAAACCGTTGGGCTCGCGATTAATCGCCCCGCGCCGATCGCCCATGACAGTCGCGGATCGTTCTCGATCATGGCGTAGAACGGCGCGAGATTTTGGTCCAGGCGAAAGACGCGGCGCGTGATCCGCTCGGCGGCACGCAGGTCTGCCTGGCTCGTACGCCCGTCGAGATCGACGTCTAATTGACCATCGTTCGAGGTGAAGCGCAATCGGCGCACGCGTTCGTCGATACGAACAGTAAGGTCGTAGATCTTCTTCTCTTCGTCGATCTGCCCGGGCGGCAAGAACGGCAAACCATGCGAAAAGATCGTGCGCGCGAATGAGATCGGTTCGCCGCCTGCGCCGATCAGCGGAATCTTCATTATTCTCGGGGAACCAATTGATTTTCTCGCATCCCCCCGGCTACTGCACGCGCATCCAGTACACGAACTAAGTCCGCCGCGTAGACCGCGGGAAGCTTACACGTTTCGAAGTCGGCAAATCCGAGGATCAGTACTGCATGTATAACGCGAATGTGGTTTCCATGGACCAAGTCGACGTCCATCTTGCGTGGTTGAAGGACTCAAGTGCCAGGTGAAGAGTTCAGGCAACAACTTCGAGATCTCTGAGAAAAAGTAGCTACGAAACGTAGGAGACGTTGACTGCGAAACCGGCCGCTTCGGCACGCATGAGCACGGCGTAGACCGATTCCAGCTCGTCTTCGATCGCCGAGATTTCACGCGCGCTGACCGGAAAACGCGAGGCGTGATTCCACAGCAGCGCGCGCGCGCGTTCGAGCGCGGTGCGCAGGCGCCGCGGCGTCACCTCGAGCACCGGCCAATCCAAATCGCCTTGCGCCGGAACGATGCGCCAGCCCGCGCCCGAGAGCGCCGGCACGTCGTCGTCGGCATCAAACGCATGCGGGATCGCGGCGAGAATTTCGACCGCTTCGCGATCGAGACCGGTCAGGGGCAGCCCGAGCTCGGTCAGGCGCACGATGTAGCGAAAGAACGACGCGTTGCCGACGGTGTAGGCACCAGCCGGCGACGCGACGTTGACGTGCACGAGATCGATATCCGAATGCCCGTGGCCGCCGTTCATCGATTACCGGCCGAGATCAAAGGCGATCCCGAGTTCAGCGCTGAGCTTCTCGAGTTCGTCCCAGACTTTGACGTGAACCGGCACGCCGTTTTTGCGCGCTTCGAGCGTCTTTTCGTATTCGATCTCACCGGCAACGTAGATGCGATCTTGTCCCGGCGCCTTCTGGCTCTCTTTGAAATAGCGCAGCTCCTTGTCCATATCGGCTTTGAATTGCGCGACGTCACGAAACCCGTCGACGCGAAATGCGCCGAACCAATGCGAGATCGCGCCTTCCTTCGTTTCGGTTACCGTCGGGAGCGTCGGCCCAAACGCGCCGCCGGAGAGCACGCCGCAAAGAATATCGACCAGCAGTCCGAGGCCGTAGCCTTTGTGTCCCGAGTGATCGGTGCCCAAACCGCCGAGCGGTAGGAGCGCGCCGCGCAACGCCGCGTCGGGATCGGTTGTGCCGAAGCCGTTTTCGTCGATGGCCCAGCCGTCTTTGAGCGGCAGGCCCTTGCGCTTATAAACTTCGAGCTTGCCCTTGGGCACGACGGTCGTCGCGAAATCGAGCACGAACGCCGGCTCTTTGCCCGCCGGAATCGCGTACGCGAACGGATTGGTGCCCAGCAACACGTCTTTGCCGAAGGTCGGCGCGCCGTACTTCACCGAGTTGGTCGAGGCGATGCCGATCATGTCGTGCTCGAGCGCCAGCATCGCGTAGAACCCGGCGATGCCGAAATGATTCGAATTGCGCACGCCGCCGAACGCCGAACCATGCTTGCGGGCTTTTTCGATGACCGCGTCCATCGCGAGCTTGCCGACCGGATGCCCGAGGCCATTGTCGGCGTCGTACAGCACGGTCGTCTCGGTTTCACGAGCGATCTGATAGTTCGGCTTGGCGTTGAGCTTGCCGGCACGGATCCGGCCGACATAATACGAATTCAAACGCGCGACGCCATGCGATTCGACGCCGCGTTCATCCGCGGCAACGAGCACATCGGCGACGACATGCGCCTGATCGCGTGCAACGCCGACCTTCGAAAGGATTTCGACGGTGAGCGCCTTGAGTTTGGCTTCGCTCGAAAGCTTATATTCAGTGGTGGCGGTCTCGGCCACGAAGGTTACCTCCAACTATTGACCCTAACCCTTCGCGCTGGGAATCCACGCTCATGCAGGGGATGGCCCTCGGCGCTACTGATTAGGATGGCGATGACAGGTTACGAAGCGTGCGTTCGGTGCGGATTATGCCTTCCGGCCTGCCCGACGTACCTGGAGACTATGACAGAAACCTCCGGCCCACGCGGTCGGATTAGTCTGATTAAGGCCGTCGACGAAGGCGAGCTCGATCTCCTCAGCCCCGGCTTTGTCGAGCAGATGTCGCAATGCTTGGATTGCCGCGCCTGTCAAGCCGTCTGCCCGTCAGCCGTTCCCTATGGGCCAATGCTCGAGGAAATGCGGGCCCGAATCGAGCACGCAAGCGCCCCGTTGCGCTCGGCGGGAGCACGTACGGCGCACTACATCTTGCTCCAATGGCTCTTCGCTGCGCCGACGCGCCTGCGCGGCGCAGCGTCGTTGCTGCGTTTCGCGCAACGCAGCGGCCTCACAGCGCTTGCATCGCTGTTCGGCCTGCGCGAAACCGTGCGTCTCGCACCGCAGATTTCGGATCGTTTCTTCCCCGTGGAGGACCAGCAGTATGCGGTTTCGCGCGCTGCGGGAACGGCGATGCTGCATGTCGGTTGCGTGATGCAGGTGGCGTTTGCGAACGTACACGAAGCGACGATCCGCATGCTCAACCGCGCGCGTCTCTCGGTTGTCGTTCCACGGGCGCAGGGCTGCTGCGGTGCACTGGCCGTTCATGCGGGTGACCCGGAATTCGCACGGGAGCTTGCGCGCATAAATATTGCCGCTTTCGAACGCAGTAGCGCCGACGTGTACGTGGTCAATGCGGCCGGCTGCGGCAGCGCCCTCAAAGAGTACGGAGCATGGCTCGACGACGATCCCGCGTGGCGCGAGCGCGCGCAAGCCTTTTCGTCTCGCGTGCGCGATATTACCGAGGTGCTCGACGCGATGGAGTTATCGCCGCCGCGCGGGCGCATCGACGCGCGCGTGACCTATCAAGAGCCGTGCCATCTGGTGCACGCGCAACGCGTCAGCGCCGCGCCGCGCCGGCTGCTGGAAAAAATTCCGGGCCTGGAACTGGTCGAGATGAATGAAAGCGCGGTCTGCTGCGGTAGCGCCGGTATCTACAATCTCACCGAACCCGAGATGGCGCAGCGCCTGCAGGCGCGCAAGATCGGGAACATCGAGGCAACCGGCGCGACGATCGTCGCCACCGCGAATCCCGGCTGCGCACTGCAAGTCACAGCGGGCCTGCGCGCCGCGGGTGTCCAAGCCAGCGTCAAGCACATCGTCGAATTACTCGACCAAGCGTATTCATCGTCCTTGCAAGACTAGGGGTGTACGCGGAAGTCGATGCCCGTTAGGATCGTCGGATCCGATGGTAGCGAAATCGTACGGTGCTGCACCGACGTTCCACGACCGACTTGGATGGTATACGTACCCGCCGGTAAATTGCGCAGCGCGTAGACGCCGTTGGTGTCGGTCTTCGAGACGATATCGAGCTGCGGAATCGACACTTCGATTCCGGCTGCCGGCGCAAGCTTGGCTCTCCGCGGATCGAACATCGTGATCGTACCGGAGACGCTGCGCAGCGCGCGAACCGACAGGGTCAACGGCAGCGGCGCGCCCGTCGTAACGTTGACCGGCATCGTCGACAAGCTTGAGAGATCGTATCCCGTCGGAAACGAGTCGGGCGAAGCCGCCACGACGTAGTGGCCCGGCCCGATGCCCTCGAACACGAACCGCCCGTCGCTTCCGGTCGTAGCGCTCTGCTTGAATCCTTGAAGCGCAACGACGACGCCGGCGATTCCTTGGCCGTCGTCATTGAAAATGTTTCCGATGACTTTCCCCTGGAGCGAATTCAACCCGAAATCGATTCGGCTTCCGATCTCTGCCGTCGCGGGCGAATCGGTCGTGAAATACGAAGACCCCGTGCTCGGGATCTCCGCCTCCACCTGGTGCGTGCCGTAAGGAACGCCTGCGAACGCATAGTGACCAGCCGAGTCGGTACGCGTCGAATGCTCGCCGTCGAGCTTTACCTCGACCCCGGCGATACCCGGCGTGCTGGTCGAGAATCTCCCACTCGAATCGTCGTCACGGAAGACATATCCATCGATGCTGCCGCGTCGCGTTGGGAAGAGAAACGCCGGAACCGACGAGAAGCGGTGCGAAAACGTTAGACCGTACGACACCTGCGAACTGACCGACGGTGCGCTCGGGGGCGATGTCGTAGCCGAATATTGGCTGCTGCGCAGCGTCGTCACGGATGCCGTCATGTCGGTTGAAGCATTCAATCGGCGCAGATAGGTCAGCGTCGCCAGGCGAAAATCGAACGCTCCTTGCGCGAGTTGCGCAGAGCTGCTCAGGTAACTCAAGCTTAGCTGCCCGCGCGATTTGCCGGCAAAGAGCCAGTTTATGTTGGCTCCGACGTTGTTTTGGGCCGGCGCCACGTTTAACTGCAGTCCGGTGAAGCCCAAACTCGCAAGCAGCGCCGTATTGTTGAGCAAGGCTGCAAGCTGTGACGGGTTGGTGATCGTAATTCCGGCTTGTTCCAGAGCACTTTGCAATCCGGGAACCTGGTTGAAGAGCGACGATACGGTCGGGATATCGACGCTGTGCTGGTAGAGCGCGCTGATTTGGAAACGCGGGTAGTTTAGGCCCACGTTGGCGCCATAGCCGTTCGCGTGCGTTCCTTGAAAATCGCTGGTCGGTTGATCCTGCAGGCCCGCGACAAAATGTTTGCCGTTGTAGGCGATCGAGAGCGGAATCGCAAGCGTCCGAACGTTAAAGACGGTTGGATAGATCGAATCGAAGCTCGAGTACAGCATACCCGCACTCGTCGTGAAGTTCCCTTTGAGCTGATAGTTGGCGTTCCCCTGAGCGGTGAGCGAATCTTCGCGAAACGTTGGGAGGTTGTAGTCGGTTTTTGAAACCGTTGCGTTGGCATTGAACGCGTTGCTGAAGATTCGGCTGTAATCGGCGTTGCCGAACAACCCTTGTTGAGCGTCGGTCGCAAGCGACGCGAACGTTGCCGGCTTCTCAACCAGCGATGCATCGCCATGCTGCTTGGTGTCGTCGTAGACCGTCGACAAATCATAACCGATCGAGCGGCTCAAACCAAGCTCGGCCTGCACGATGAACTTCGGTTGCGGTTGGTAGGTGTAGAGCAACGAGCCGATGACGCCGCCATTGGTGGAACTAACAAGCCCGGGCGTGTTGACAATATCGTAAAGGTTCGCCGAGATGGTGCTGCTGGTCGAGAGTTTGAACGCACGCGTCACCCCGGCCATCCACTGCGGGTTGGTGGGTATGAAGTACGATCCGAACACACCGACCGACGACGCGCCCACGTGAAACGTCCAGGGACCCTCCGCAATATGGAATCCGCGAACGAGCGATTCGTTAAACGTCAACGGCGAAATCGTCACCACTTCGTCGAGAAAGACGATCCGCTGCCCCGGGCGACTGATTTCGTAGCTGAGCACGGGGAAACCACTGCCGGCTTGTCCCTCGCTCGGCGACAAGTACGTCGCCTCCGTTAGCAGCAGCTGCCGAAAGGTCTGCCCCTGTTGCTGCCACATATCGAACGCGTTGGTCACGGAACCGCCCTCGGAGTTGTACGTCCCGTTATAGCTCCCGCCTTCGGATTGGCGCGCCCCGGCTGTGCCTAGGCCAAGCTCTATCGCCGGTACGCCCGTCACGGTCACGGCGACGGTCGTTACCGCACCGCCGCCGACCAATACGACGACGTTGGTCACGCCGGTGCCCACACCGCGGATCTGAACTGCGCCGGCGACGACGTCGGCTGCCGCGATGGATGGATTCACTGGGTAAGCCGAGGTCGCGCCCGGTACGTTAAGGGTTATCGTCTTGTCGTAGGCGACGGTCAACATCTCTTGCGCCGTAACGCACCTGGGCACGAGAAGCGCCAGGATCAGCAGCGTCGCGGCGATGACTTTCAACGCACTCGCATCTCCGCGCTATTCGTTAGCGCTTTGCCTTCATACGAAAACGTGCAGAGCACGTGATATGCGCCGGGTTTCAAACGTCCGGCATACTCGGCAGAGAAATCGAGACCTTCACCCGGCAAAAGCCGCTGCGACTGAAAGGGAATCTTCGCGACGAGCGCACCGCTCGCGTCGACGAAGGCGGCAACGCCGTCGGGAACGACCGGCTCGCTGCCGGTGTTCTTGAGCGCTTCGACGATCTTCAAGTTCTCGCTTGCCGTCGCCGCATGCACGCGAACGGGCTCGGCCTGTACGGCAATGTTGTCGCTCAGAATAAAGGTGATCAACGAGCCCACCGTAGCCGTGATCGAAACCGTGCCATGCTCGACAACCACGTGTCTGGAGCGGAAGTAAATCGCTACCGCACGGATCGTCGTTTGGTCGGGGATCGTCAAGAGCACTTGAATCGCCTGGCTGGCGCCCGCCGTGACGTGTCCAGATCGCTCGGAGAACACCGCGGTGGCAGCGATCGAATGCGGCAGCTCGCCGGCAGCGACGAAGACACGCTTCCCGTTCTTGACGACCACGTCGTCGGCGATCATCTCGAAGTCGAGTCCTTGGCTGGTGCCGTTGTTGAGCCCAATCGATTGTTTGATCGTCTGCCCGAACGTCGTTTTCAGAATCACGACCGACGGCGAGAGCGAAAGGCTCGGCGCGCCTTGCGCCAGCGACTGCGCCGTTGTAGCGATTACAAACAACAGTACTGCTGCAAACCTCATCATTATTCTTCCTGTGCCTGAAATTCGAGCGGAATTTGGGATGGAATCAGTTGCGGGCTCATGCCGTTGGGAATTTCGAGCTCGAGCTGGTGACGCGAAACGATGTTCAGCGGAACGTGCGCGGCAAAGAGCTGCGGAAATGTGGAAAGGTCGACCCCGTCGAGCCGGACCGAAACGCCGGGAATCGGCGCATTGAGATACGCCTGAAGCGCGACCGTCCCGAGCGCGCCCGAGCTCGTCGCACGCAGTCCAATGATCGTGACCACGACGTACGACGTCGCGCGACGGACGATACGAATACCCGGGCTCGTGGTGCGCACATTCGATGATACGGTGCCGAGTTCGGCAATCGCCGCGCTGGCAGCACCCGAAATGATTGCGCCCTCGGGAAGTTGTACCACGGCGACCGCAATCGAGCTGCCGGTTGCAGGCACACCGGCCGCTGACTTTGCCGCCCCGAGGAGCAACAACGAAGCCAGCAGGAAGCAGATCTTGCGCATACTAATTCGCCGTCGCCGTAAAGTCGATCGTGTCGGAGAGCAGCGCGCCGACGGTTGGACCGCCCGATGCGGGTGACGCCGTCTTGATCACGATGTCCAATGTGTAGGCTTGATTGGCGTTATACGTTCCCGTACTCGTGATCGTCTGCGCCGACGTCGCAAGCGTGACGCCGTTTGCCAAATACGTGAGTCCGGTGGGCGCGGCCGCGGCAAGCGCGGCGCGCATCGTGTAGTTGCTGCTCGAGAAACCGCCGCTCTTCTCTACGTCGATGTCGACGATCGTCGCAACCGTGAACGACGACGCGGTCACCGCCGGGCGCGTCACGCCCGTGGGCAACGAACCATTAGCAGCTACCGTGCCGAAATTCAGCGACGCATTGAAGGCTCCGCCGGAGACGGGAGCACCGCTCGCATCCGCCGCGAGAAAGATCGAGATTCCGGGCTCGTTGATCTCCTCGAGGTTGAGCGTCGCGCTAGCCGTCGCGGACGCGCCATTGGCGGTCGCCGTTATGGTGATCGCCTGCTGGAGCGCGCCGGTCGGAGCATTTGACGTATTGACCGTAAGTTGGATGGGTCCGTTTTGGACCGCCCCATATGCAAGGTTATTCCCAATGGTCTGATCGCTGGTGGTGAGGTTGGAGGTTCCAACAAACCAGGTAGTGCCGGCCTGCGCTGCGGAGTTCAGCCGCGCGCTCAGATTCCAATTGGTGCACGTTCCGCTGCATGTCGCTTCGGCGTTCAGACTTGTTGAGAGTTGATAGGTGCGACCGTTTGAATAGCTGGCGCACGATGTTGCAGCGCTCAAGCTTGCCTGCCCAAGGTCGATCGCCGCTGCGTTCGAATTCGAGTTCACGAGCGGGCAGGCGCCGCTGCTGGTCAGCAGCACGAGTGCAATCGTCGTGGTGGCGTCGACGTGAAGGATGAGCTCGGTAGCTGGAGATGGGGCGACAACGGGAGAAGCGCGCCCCACTCCGCCAAGAAGGAGCGCCAAGAGCAGCGTGACTGCGCATTGGCGACCCATAGATTGAATCCAGGTTGGCTGATCTAGCCGGCGCAGCCTGCGCCGGCTCTCTCGCAAGCGACCGCCTTCTTAGTTTGCGGTGGCCGTGAAATTCACGTTCGAATTGATCACGGTGCCGCTCGCGATGCTAAACGGAACCGTTAGTGCAAGCGTGTGGGTCGCGTTGGCGGCGTAGGCG
>Ga0302326_10006088_pt1 | contig 27165 bp, 22 predicted proteins | sample Palsa_T0_3_FD_202264 | JGI IMG/M metagenome (GOLD analysis project Ga0302326, IMG submission 202264) | Peat permafrost microbial communities from Stordalen Mire near Abisko, Sweden - Palsa_T0_3 | ecosystem: Environmental > Terrestrial > Soil > Palsa > Peat permafrost | place: Sweden: Abisko... | reverse complement strand
TCGGAAAGTTCCGAGCGGTATTGGTCGGGTTGCGCCACGTAGAGCGCATCATCGGGCCGCGGCCATAGCAATTCCCAGAGGAATTTTTCGCGCACCGTATAGACGGAATTCTGCGGTCCGGTGCTGAACTTCGACAAATCGAACGCATAACGATCGAAGGTTATGATTCGCGGATCGCGTTCGCCCGCTGTGGTTCGCTGGATACTGCCGTTTTCCATCACAAGGAACGAACCATGCTCGTTCTTCACAATCTCGCCCTGTTGGGCGAGGTAGGTGGAATGCTCTTTCGGATCGCGGCCATCGTCGACAAAAATGCCGATCAGAAGTCCATCCGGCCGCCGGTCGGCGATGTGGAAAGTGAGATCGCCGCTTACCGTTGTAAAGCGACCCGGCTGCACGATGTTAGTCAAGATGTCGGCGCGAACCTGCGCCGCCCAGTCGCGCAGTCCACGCAAGCTGACTGGCGACACATAGGCAGCGATGCCAACGACCAGTATCGAGACGACGACGCCGGATGCCAGGAAAGGAAAGAGCAATCGCCACGGCGAAATCCCGGCTGCATTCATGACGATGATCTCGGAGTCCGAACCGAGCTTGTTGAGCACGTGGGCTGCGGAAAGAACCAGCGCTATCGGCGCGAGCATCATGATCAGCAGCGGGATGATCAGCCCGGTGATGCCGACGAAAACAAAAAGCGTCTGCCGTTGACTGGTGATCAGATCGAAATCGCGCATCGCCTGGGTGAACCAGATCACCACCGTCAAGGAGATGAGGGTGATCAGGAATGCGACCATCGTCGTCCGGAAGACGTACCAGGTGAGCGAACCCATCGGATCAATTATCCTCGCCGGAGCAGACTTGGCCGCGGAATGACTGCCCCGCGGCCCGCCGAATCCCTCACTGCAAGCGCTTTTCTGTTGTCACAAAATGGCTTGGCCAAGGCAAACCCCGAGAGTGCAGAGCGCGGCCGTAGTGGAAGCGGTGGGCCTTGATCGACAAACCCGCTTTGCATGAGGAGCACGTCCGGTCCATATGGTCGGCTCACAATACCCAAGGATTTGAACCATGGCAGAAGCGCCGAAATTTGGTTTCGTGTCGTTGACCCAATTACGGGGCGTTCTTATTGCGTTCTGCGGAGAAAGTCTCAAATTCGGCCCGGCGACCCAAAAGGCGCTGGCGCCGGTCGGCGACCTGGTCCGACGCGCTGCAGCGGCCGATCACTTTACCGGCAAGAGTGGGTCGTCGCTCGATATCGTTGTTCCGGCCGGGCTGAATGCGCCCCGCCTGGTGGTAATCGGGATCGGCAAGGACAGCGACCTCAAGCGCCAGGATATCGTCAAGCTCGGCGGTATTGCCATGAGCAAAGTGCCGTCGGTAGCCGCGCAGGCGACGATTATTGCCGAATTCGGATCGGGGGCGCTCAAGGGAGGTCAGATCGCCGATCTGGCTCTCGGGGTTCGGCTGCGGGCCTATTCGTTCGACCTCTACAAGACCAAGAAGAAAGAGGACGAACTGCCCAATAAGATCGAAATCAATTTTGCCTGCTCAAGCCCCGCCGGGGCGGAAAAAGCCTGGGCGTTGGCGGCAGCAATCGCCGATGGCGTTGTGATTGCACGCGACCTCGTCAACGAACCCGCCAACGTCCTGTACCCAGTCGAGTTCGCGCGTCGCGCGTCGACGTTGTCAAAACTTGGCGTAACCGTTGAGGTACTCGACGTCGCAGCCATAAAGAAGCTCGGCATGAATGCGCTGCTCGGCGTGGGACAGGGCTCGGTCCACGACTCGCGGGTTGTCGTGATGCGCTGGGATGGCGGCAAGCGCGGCGTGCCGCCGGTCGCGTTTATCGGCAAAGGCGTCTGCTTTGATACCGGCGGTATTTCAATCAAGTCGGCATCGGGCATGGAAGACATGAAAGGCGACATGGCCGGTGCCGCCTGCGTCGTCGGCCTCATGCATGCTCTCGCCGCGCGCAAAGCCAAGGTCAACGTCGTCGGCGCGATTGGGCTGGTCGAGAATATGCCGGACGGCAAGGCGCAACGCCCCGGCGATATCGTCAAGACGATGTCGGGCCAGACTATCGAAATTATCAACACCGACGCTGAAGGCCGCCTCGTGCTGGCCGACGTGCTGCACTACGTCAACAAACGCTTTAAACCAAAGTTCATGATCAATCTGGCGACGTTGACCGGCGCCATCATCGTCGCGCTCGGCCAGGAATATGCCGGCATGTTCTCCAATGACGACAAATTGGTTGATCGTCTCAACAAGGCCGGGGATGCGACCGGTGAGCGCGTTTGGCGGATGCCGCTCGGACCGGAATACGACAAGATGATCGATTCAAAGTTCGCTGACATGAAGAATACCGGTGGCCGCTGGGGCGGTGCGATCACCGCAGCGCAATTGCTGGCGCGCTTTGTGGACAAAACACCGTGGGCCCATCTCGATATCGCCGGCACTGCGCTCGGCTCGCCGCAAACCGATATCAACAAGAGCTGGAGTTCCGGGTGGGGCGTGCGGCTGCTTGAGCGTCTGGTCGAGGATTATTACGAGCGCTGATGTCAACAGGCCGACCGTATGACCGAAATCCTCTTCTATCATCTCAAAGGCCAGACGCTGGAACAGGTCCTGCCGCCACTGTTGCAGAAGTCGTTGGAGCGTGGCTGGCGCGTGGTGGTGCAAGCGTCATCCGACGAGCGCGTCGACGGGCTCGATGCGCATCTGTGGACTTGGCGGGACGATGCATTCCTGCCGCACGGAACCTGGCGCGACAGTGAGGCCGCTGAGCACCCGATCCTGTTGACCGTAAACGAGGCAAACCCTAATGGGGCGGGGGTGCGGTTCCTGGTCGAGGGCGCTGCCATGCCGGAAGACGCCACGTCCTATCAGCGCCTTGTGCTGCTGTTTGACGGTGAAGACCCGGAGGCGGTCGAAACCGCGCGGACACGGTGGAGCGAAGCCAAGACGGCGGGGTTTGATGTTACCTACTGGCAGGCCGATGAAAGGGGCCGTTGGCAGCGCCAAGCCTAACCCTAATTGTCTTTATGGTGCGGTACAACAACGCATCATATCATATTGAATAGAAATATATTTTTGTCTCTTAATGCTGTCGCTTAACTGCGTCTCGCAAAGCGCGGAGCGCGATATCATATCCTTTGCGTGGCCAAAGATTTGGATGTTATAGTTGTTCCATGAATAAGCGTTCAGTAAAAAAGCCCCGAACCGCAAAAGCGAGTCGGGCATCGGCGAGCCGCGAGGCGCCAGTTCGTAAAGCTTCCGCCCGCAAGACGCCCGCGCGTCAGCCGTTCAAGAAGCCCGAGCCGCCTATTGCGATCGCTTCAGCAATAAGGATCGCGTCCACGGTGACCGTCGCTGAGGTCGTGGCCCGTGCTCCGTCGTTGCGGACGCATAGATTTGAGGTCGGTCAGACCGTTTTTTACACATCAAGCCCGATCAGCCGACCCGGAGCGAGCGGCAGCTACGAAGTGGTGAAGCTGCTTCCGTCCGACGGCGAAGACTATCAGTATCGCATCAAGAATCCGGGCGAAGCGTTTGAGCGCGTTGCCAAGGAAAGCCAGCTCGAAGTCGAGAGCTGAGTTCCGCTGCGAGAATTTCGTCCGAAGCAGGTCACGATGAGGGCTAAATTGGGGGCTCTTGTCGATGCATGTCGCGCGGCAGCGTGGCCTTGATTGTTACGCGATAGCTTCTGGCGCGTTGGGGTGCTGTTCGCGTTCGGCAGTGGAGAGTTGGGACGGTGGGTGTTGATCCCGAGGTCGGAAGCTCGGCGCTGCGCTTATGGATGGCGGCCGGCTCGGCGGCGCTGCTTGTGACCGCGTGCGCGCTGGCGTTCGCCCGTTCCAAAACCACTCCGCTACAGGCGCTGGAGCGTGCAAGCTTTATCGTCATAGCGGCGGCGCTCGGCGGGATAATAGCGTGGTCCTTCCTCGATCGTTCCGCGGGACACGATAACGACGCTGACCGGCGCGCTCTTGAGTTGCGCGCCGAAGAACTGACGGCCCATGCGCTTGCGCCGGGCTCGGCGCTGCCTTGCCTTGATGCGGTGGCCGGCGATGACGTCGAAACGGCGTGCGAGAAATCGCTGTTTGCGTCTCCAGCATCGGTCGCGGTTGCTACTTCCTACGTTGCGGCGCGGCTCGCGCTGCTCTCTGACATGGTGGCTTATGTCAAACGTGGGGGCGGTTACATCGACAGCACGCTGCTGCCGTTGCGGCGCGCGGTCGAGGCTGATCGTTTCGGTTTTCTGGCCCATGCCCTCGTGGTTCGGGACGGTTGCACGAGCCAGGATTGCAATGCCTTGGCGGCTCTTAGCGACGCCAGCCACATTCGCGACAATCTGAAGGCCTCGACATTCGATGACTATCTCAATCGCTACCTGATGGCCTGGAATCAGCCAGCCGACACGCCAGTCGCTGACGCCGCGACGCAGCCTGGAGCTCAGGCGCCCCACAAGATCGTCAATATCGATTTTCCGACCGCGGCGTCGATTCCGGCGGTCAGCATCATGAACCCCGAACCTACCGGCAAACCCGCGCCGACTGCCGCGGCCAATGTCAATCCGGCAGCGGATGGCCAGCCCGGCGGTGCGCAAAAGAAAGCGCGGAAGCAGGCTGCCAATCCGCCTGCGCCATCGTCAGCGCCCATAGATACGGCCCCGGTCGACCCGGTCTGGACTCCCGCACCTCCCGCTTCGCAAGCGGCGGCTGCGCCTGCCGTTTCCGCTGCGCCTGCCGCAAATTTCGCATCGAGTCCGTCAGCACCAATGCACCTGATGCCCCAATCGTCACCGCAGTGAGCGGTGACTTAAGTTAGCGAGCTGGCTGACGCCGGGGCGCGTGGCGGCTAACATCGCGCGGATGTTTACCTCTGTTTTGATTGCCAATCGCGGCGAGATCGCCTGCCGCATCGCCCGAACCGCGAAGAAGCTTGGGCTGCGCACCATTGCGGTCTATTCCGCCGCGGATGCGGGGGCGATTCACGTTCGGTCGTGCGATGAGGCCTATCCGATTGGTCCTCCGCCACCGCGCGAAAGCTATCTGTCGATCGAACGGATCGTCGATGCCGCGGAGAAGTCGGGCGCGCAATGCATCCATCCGGGCTACGGATTTCTATCGGAGAACGCGGATTTCGTTGAAGCCTGCGATCAAGCCGAGATTGCGTTCGTCGGTCCGCCTGCAACTGCGATCCGCGCGATGGGACTTAAGGATCACGCCAAAGCGCTGATGGAAAAGGCCGGCGTTCCTGTGGTGCCGGGCTATTACGGCGATCGTCAGGACGCGAAGTTCCTCAAAGAGAAGGCCTACGAGATAGGCTATCCGGTACTGATCAAACCCGCTGCGGGCGGCGGAGGCCGCGGACTGCGCCGGGTCGACAAGCACGCCGAATTTGAAAATGCGCTCGAAAGCGCAATCCGCGAGGCGCGATCGGCATTCGGCTCAAGCCGGGTCCTGCTCGAAAAATACGTCGCCTCGCCGCGGCATATCGAAATCCAGGTGTTTGCCGACCGCCACGGCAACGTCATCTATCTAGGCGAGCGCGACTGTTCACTTCAGCGGCGTCATCAGAAGGTGATCGAGGAAGCGCCAGCTCCGGGCATGACTGCGGAGCTTCGGGCGCAAATGGGTGTTGCAGCCGTCGAGGCGGCGAGGGCGGCCGGCTACGCCGGCGCCGGCACGGTCGAATTTATCGCCGACAGCACCAAAGGGCTACGTTCCGACGCGTTCTGGTTCATCGAAATGAATACACGCCTGCAGGTCGAGCACCCCGTGACGGAGGCGCTGACCGGTCTCGATCTGGTCGAATGGCAATTCCGTGTAGCTGCCGGTGAAAAATTGCCGCTCACGCAGCAAGGCGTGCGCACCAGCGGTCACGCAATCGAAGCCAGGCTCTATGCCGAAGATCCAGAAAACGGATTTCTGCCGTCGACCGGCCGGGTCGTGGCACTTGAATTGCCGTCCGATATTCGGATCGATCGCGGTGTCGAGGCCGGCGGTGAAGTGACGCCCTATTACGACGCGATGATTGCCAAGCTTATTGTTCACGAGGCAACACGTGAGGCCGCCCTCGATCGCGTTGCCGGTGCGCTCGACCGAACTTTGCTTGCTGGCCCGCGAAGTAATGTTGCCTTTCTTGCCGCCCTATGCCGCTCAACCGAATTCCGCCAAGGCAAGGTCGATACCGGGTTCATCGACCGCAATTTGGCGCAGCTTGGCGCCGTACCGCAGGCAGCGGATCGCGGCGCGGCAGCGCTCGGTGTGGCGTCTTTGCTGGCTGCGAGCGCCACTAAAAGGACGCTCTCCGACGAAGAGCAAGCCGAGCCGCCGTCACCGTGGGCAGCCAGCGACGGCTTTCAACTCGGCGGCGCGCGGGTCTTGTCCGTTCCGATTGTTGTCGATGGCGAGAACGCGACTGCGACCATTACCTATGGCTGCGATGGCATGCATGCTGCGATCGACGGCACGCCGGCCGCGGCCAATGCCCGGGTCTTCGAGGCAGAGGGCGAGGCCTTCGTGCTGCGGAACGGGCATCAGACGCGGGTGCGCATCAAGGATTTTGCTTCATCGTCTGTTCAAGGGGGCTTGGGCGACGGGGTGATCAAAGCCCCGATGCATGGCCGGGTGCTTGAGGTCCTCGTTGGCGTGGGCGAAGACGTCGCAGACGGCCAGCGTCTCGCCGTTATTGAAGCGATGAAGATGGAGCACACGCTCCGCGCGCCATTCGCGGGAACCGTAAGCAAGGTTCCTGTCGCGGCCGGTACGCAAGTTGTGGAAGGCGCCGAGATCATGGTGATCGAGCCAGCGAAGACAGGCTAATCTCGTTTCATGGCATTGAATCTTATCAAGCTCTGCGTCGGCGCGGATTCGGTTCGCGATCTCGAGGACTGGATCAAAGAAAAGCTGCGCGAAAAGCGAAAACGCGGCGAAAAGCCCGAGCACATTCACCGCACCCGCATGGTGCCGAAGCGCGCTGACGAATTGAAAGACGGTGGCTCGCTTTACTGGGTGATCCGGGGCGAAATCATGTGCCGCCAGCGCATCCGCGACGTGCGGCCATTCCGCGACAAGGATGGCGTCGGCCGGTGTGGCGTCGTGCTCGACCCCAAAGTCGTATTGGTCGCGCCGCGTCCATTCCGTGCTTTTCAGGGCTGGCGCTACCTCGAGGCGAAAGACGCCCCGCGCGACCTCGAAAAGGCGGCGCCGGGGGCGGCGGCGATGCCCGAGAAAATGCGCCGAGAACTGCGCGAACTCGGCCTAATGTAGACAAGCTAGTGGGCCGCTGTTTCGACTGCCGCATGGCGTCGTCCAAAGCGATCACGTAAAGTCCGCCGGCAAGATAGTTCGGCCGTTGCGGAGCATGCGATGATTATTGCCACTGAAAAAGACGTCACTAAAGCCGTATTGGGCGAGGTTCAGCGCGCGCAAAACCCGCGCTTGCGCGAGATCATGTCGGCGTTCGTGCGCCACCTTCACGACTTTGCCCGCGAAGTGAAACTGACTGAAGAAGAGTTTCACACCGCGATGGCCTACATTGTGGCGCTCGGCAAACACTCCAACGAAAACCATAACGAGGCCGTGCTGATGGCCGGTTCGTTGGGTCTGTCACCGCTCGTCTGCCTGCTCAATAACGGTGATAATGGCCAGACCGAAACCGATGCCAGCCAACTTGGCCCGTTTTGGCGTATGCATTCGCCAAAGACGGAGAACGGCAGCACCATCGTGCGGTCGCCGACGCCCGGGCCGGTGCTATTCGCTGACGCCTGGTACAAGGACAGCAAAGGCAATCCGGTCGCAGGCGTCGAAGTCGATATCTGGCACTCTTCGACCGAAGGTTTTTACGAGAACCAGGATCCGGTCCAGGCCGATATGAACCTGCGCGGCAAGTTCACCACCGACGCCAGCGGCCATATCGGTTTCCGCACAGTGAAGCCCGCCGGTTATCCGATCCCGATCGACGGGCCGGTTGGTGAATTGTGCCGGGCGCTACGCCGTCACAATATGCGGCCGGCGCACCTGCACTTCCTGGCGTACAAGCCAGGTTACAAGACGCTGATCTCACAGATTTACGATCCCGAAGATCCGAACCTTGAAACCGATGTGCAGTTCGGCGTCACCCGTCATCTAATCGGCAATATCATTCGCCACGATGAGCCGTGCGCCCAGGCTCCGGACGTCAAGGCGCCGTGGTACACAATCGAACACACTTTCATCATGGAAAGCGGTACCGCACGCCTGCCGCGGCCGCCAATCAGCGGCAAGGCGCAAGGCGAGCGGCCGCAAATTCCGCATCTTGAGCGGGTGTAGAACTTTCAAATCTTACGTCCGCGGCAAAAACGGGCGGAGAACAATCAGGGGAGAAACGTCATGTTGCGTCGAACTGTGCTCAAGGGCATTGCCGCCACGGTAGCCGGCGGCGCCATTGCCCGCCCCGCGATTTCCCAGCAGCCGGTCTTGAAGATCGGCATGACCATGCCGATGACCGGCGCGGGCTTTAACGCCGTCGGGCGGCAGCTCAAGGCCTCGATCCAGCTTTTCTTGCAACAGAACGGCGACACGGTCGCCGGCCGCAAGATCGAGTTGACGATGCGGGACGACGGCGGCGTCGCGGACAACGCGCACCGCATCATCCAGGAAATGATCGTCAACGATAAGGTGGATATTTGCGGGGTCGGCATCACGCCGACCGCGCTTGCCATCGCGCCCCTTGCGACTGAAGCGAAGAAAGTGATGCTGGTTATGAGTTCGGGAGCGTCGATCACCACGACGAAGTCGCCCTACTTCGTGCGCGCAGGATTCATCCTGCCCCCACAGTCGTGGATCATGGGTGAGTGGGCCTCCAAGAACGGCAGGAAGAAGGTCGTGACACTCGTCAACGACTGGGCGCCTGGTATCGAGGCGGAAGTCGCTTTTACGACGCGCTTCAAGCAGGTCGGCGGCGAAATTATTGAATCGATCCGCCTGCCGCTGGCCAATCCGGACTTCGCGCCGTTCTTGCAACGCATCGCCGACCTCAAGCCCGATACCGCCTTCATCTATTTCCCCGGCACGCAGGCGCAGATTTTCGCCAAGCAATTTGCCGAACGCGGGTTGGCGCAATCGGGGATCAAGATCGTCGGGCCGGGAGACCTTACGACCGACGACAATCTTAACGATATGGGCGATCAAATGCTGGGCGTTATCACCGCCGGTGGTTATTCGGCGGCTCACAAATCGGAACTCAACAAGACCTACGTGGAAGCTATCCGGAAAGCCAACGGCTTCCGGCCGGATTTCGTCTCCCTCGGCGGCTTTGACGGCATGCACCTCATCTACGAGGCACTGAAGAAGACCGGCGGCAATGCTGATGGTGATACGCTGATGGCGGCGATGAAAGGCATGGCCTGGGAGAGCCCGCGCGGGCCAATGTCGATCGATCCGGATACCCGCGACCTCGTCGCCAATATCTACATCCGCAAAGTGGAAAAGATCGACGGACAGCTTTGGAATACCGAACTGGAGACTTTCCCCGCGGTAAAAGACCCGATGAAGGTCGCGGCGAAATAATCGGCGACGGATTACACCGCGAGATTATCGATTAACCGGGTTTTGCCGATCCGGGCTGCTACCAATAAGCGGATTGGGCCGTCCTTCCGCGTGCTGACCGGCGCAAGCGTTGCGGCGTGGCGCGCTTCGAGGTAGTCGAGCACGAAACCGGCGTCAGTAATTACCGCGCTGCCTTCGTTCAGGACATCGGCGATCGATTTGCTGGCCGCGATTTTTGCCGCACTGTCCTTCAAGACCTTATGCAATACCGGAGCAGTCTGGCGTTCGCTTTCGGACAGGTAGCGATTGCGCGATGACAGGGCGAGGCCGTCTTTTTCACGCGCGGTCGGTACGCCGACAATCCGGGATTTCAGACCGAGGTCGCGGACAAGCTGAGTTACCACCTTGAGCTGTTGATAGTCCTTTTCGCCAAACATGGCGATGTCCGGCTCGCACTGGATCAAAAGCTTGGCGACCACCGTCGCGACCCCGGCAAAGAAATGAGGCCGAAAGCGATCCTCAAGCCCGGCCGATGCTGCGCCGCCCGGCACAATCCGCGTAGCAAAGCCTTCCGGGTACATGGTCTTGGTATCGGGAGCCCAGACCAGATCGACACTCGCCTTCGACAGATCGGCGAGGTCGGCCGCCAAGCTTCGCGGATACGCCTGAAGGTCCTCATGCGGCGCGAACTGGGTCGGATTAACGAATATCGAGACGATGACGCGATCGGCGCGACGCTGCGCGGATCGGACCAGAGCGAGGTGTCCCGCATGAAGTGCGCCCATGGTCGGGACCAGCGCGGTCGTGCGTCGCTCGCGCCGAAAATCCTCAATCGCCCGCTTGAGCGCCGGCAAGGTACGAATGACGCGAGGGCGGCCTTTGGAGCGCGTAGCGTTCTTTGCCATCGTTGTTTGGTTAGCGTTGCCGCGCGAACACACCGCGCGTCTTCTTCGCTGAGTCGTGTGGTTAATGATTAACTTATCGGGGCCGATGCTGTATCTTGACCGCAAGCGTTGCAAGCCTGACAGAAGTGCTAGTTACGCTGGGGTCGCATTATCATGTTAATGCAAGCGGACGTCGGCAAGCCGCTATCGGCCCATGTCATCGTCCTCGGAAACGAAAAAGGCGGTTCGGGAAAATCGACAACGGCTATGCACGTTGCCGTCGCTCTGCTTCAGGCGGGACAGCGCGTCGCGACCATCGATCTCGACTCTCGTCAGAAAAGTTTCACCCATTACATCGAAAACCGTCGTGATTGGGCCGAGCGCACCCGCAGCAAGCTCGACGTTCCCAAGCATTTTTGCGTTGCACGCGGCTTTGGCTTGCGCCTCGACGATATCGAAGCCCAGGAGTTTGCCGCTTTTGCCGAAGCGGTAAGTGCCGTCGAAAGCACTCACGACTTTGTTGTGATCGATACACCCGGTTCCGACTCCTACATGATGCGGCTCGCTCATTCGATGGCCGATACGCTGATTACGCCAATCAACGACAGTTTCGTCGATTTCGATGTGCTCGGCACGGTGGATCCGACTACTTTTGCCACTGTCGGGGTCAGCCACTATGCGGAAATGGTGCGCGAGGCGCGACGGCAGCGCCGCCTGGTCGACGGCGGAATGACCGATTGGGTTGTGGTGCGCAACCGGCTTTCGACGCTTGGCTCGCGCAACAAGCGGCTCGTTGGCGAGGGGGTTGTACAGCTGGCCAAACAACTTGGCTTTCGATTTGTCGATGGTTTCTCCGAACGCGTAGTCTATCGCGAGTTCTTCCCGCGCGGCCTGACGGCGCTCGACGAAATCAACGAAGATACGCTCGGCATACGCCCGACGATGTCGCACGCGACGGCTCGCGACGAAGTAAAGGCTTTGATTGCAGTGTTAAAACTGCCGATCGATGAACGCGGCAAGCGGCGGGTCGCCGCCCGCGCTGAATGGGCCGCTGCGGCGGGAAGGCCGCTGGATACCCACGATCTGCTGGCTGATTGAGCCTAACTGCCTATTCCCACTAGCTATTGCGTGTCGTGCCGGGTAACGCCACCTTATGGCGCGGCGGTCTGGCTAGCCGTGAAGGTCTCAATCGATGAGCAAAGAGCGCTTTGACCGAGCGCCGGCATCAGCGCAGCAACCGGGGTACGATGCAGGGAGCGACAGGGCGCCCGCTACGACCTCGCGGGCGGAGATCGACGCTTTTCTCGATCACCTGAAGGCGCTTGGTCCTGCTGCGAAGTCCGGCAAGCGCGGGCGGCTTATCTTTGCGCTCGATGCAACGATGAGCCGGCAGCCGACCTGGGATACGGCCTGTCGTCTGCAAGCCGACATGTTTCGTGAAGCGGCCACCGTCGGCGGCCTTGATATCCAGCTCGTCTATTATCGCGGACTTGCCGAATGCAAAGCATCGCCGTGGATCGCGGAGCCCGAGCGGCTAGGTACCCTGATGTCGAGAATCGACTGTCGCGGCGGCCATACCCAAATCGGAAAAATTCTCGCCCACGCGCGCCGCGAGAACGACGCCGCGAAGGTCGGTACGCTGGTCTTTGTCGGCGACGCGATGGAAGAGGCGCTCGACGACCTCTGCGCCGGCGCGGGCGAGCTTGGGCTGCGGAACCTGCCCGCCTTCATGTTTCAGGAAGGCTACGATCCGATTTGCGAGCAGGCGTTCCGCGAAATCGCCCGCTTGACGCGAGGCGCCTATTGCCGGTTCTCCCCGGGATCAGCCCATGAGCTTGGCGAATTGCTGCGCGCCGCCGCGGCGTATGCTGCCGGCGGCATGAAAGCGCTGGCCGACTTGAAACAACGGAACAACGCTGGCGCGGTGCGGCTGCTGGAGCAGCTTAAGTAGCCATGCCGGAAATCATTCTTGGCGTTGTCGTCCTGTTTCTTGTGCTTTGGGGGGGCAACGCATTTTCCAAGATCGACCCCAAGCAGGCCGCGCGCCTTGTCCGCGCGCTTGGTGGTGTCGCAGCCGTTCTGTTTGCCGGGTTCCTCGCGCTCCGTGGCGAGTTTGGTATTGCCATTCCGGTCGGCGCCTTCGGTCTTGGATTGCTCGGTTGGGTATCGTTTTGGCCAGCAAGCCTCGCCGGCCGCACCCGGAAGAGCACGGGTCAGGCCTCGCGGGTTCGCACCGCGCATCTCGAAATGGAACTTGATCACGACAGCGGCGCCATGCACGGGCGCATTCTCACCGGCCGCTATCAAGGAACTCCGCTGGACGCGCTCGACGTCCCGGCCCTGATTGGCTTGCTCGGCGAGGTCGACGGCGACAGCCGCGATCTACTTGCAGCGTATCTTGACCGCAGGAGTCCCGGCTGGCGTGAGAACACGCAGCATGATGCGGGTGCGGGCGGCGGGTCGCGGCCGGCCAGCAGCGGAAAAATGACTGAGGAGGAGGCCTATCAAATCCTTGGCGTGCAGCCCGGGGCGAGCGCGGACGACATCAGCCGTGCCCACCGTTCCCTGATGAAGAAACTGCATCCCGACCAGGGGGGGTCGACGTACCTTGCGGCTCGCGTCAATGAGGCTAAGGACGTTCTGCTTCGACGCCATCGCTGAGGTACTCCTGACAAATCCTCATCGCCTGGCTTCCTGAACTCTGTTAGACGCCACGGCGCCTCGCTATCCGAGGTCTCTAGTTCCTGACCGTCATACACTCGAAATCGTTGCGCTTAAGTTGCTTGCAGGCCGCTTCCGCGGTTGCTCTGTCGAAACCGGCGAAACGAGCGCGATAGAGTGCTTTGTCGCCCTTTTGCACGCGCTCGGTGAAGGGATCTGCGGCAGCGAGCTTGTCGCGAACCTTGCTTTGCGCCTCGCTCAGATGCTGCTTCGCCTCACCCTCACCGTCGAAGGCGCCGATCTGGATCAGCCAGCCGCCGCGTGCACGAACTTGTGGGGGCTCCGCCTTGGCCAGCTCGGCTTTGCCGAACTGAGCCTTGCTTGCCACCGGCTTTGCCGGATCGGCCGCGGCGCCTTCGGGCTGCGCGGTCGGCTCAACCGGCTCCGTCTCGGTCACGGCTTCAGTTTGGACAGGTTCAGGCGCGGCGGGCGAAGCCGCAGGTGCTGGCACTGCTGAAGCAACGAGAACTTTCGGTGCTTCCCGGGCAGCAGATTGGGTCGGGGCGGGTGTCGTCGGCTGCGGTAACGCGACCGGTTGTGGCAATACTATGGGCGTGGGTGCCGCCTGTTGAGTAGGGGCGGTGACCGGAACCATCGTCGGCATCGGCCCGAGCGGCGCCGTTTGCGCTGGCGCGATGCGGTACGTCACCGTCTTCACCAGAAGCGGTTGTAACGGATCGTGGGCAGCGCCTGCCGGGTGCGCGGTACCTGCGCCAGGCGCGGCAACCGGGGCTGTGGCCGGCGCGGGATCGCTGTGCGCGGCCATCGGCGCCTTTGCGAACGCAACCTGTTGCGGTTCATGCCGCAATTCTTCCTGTGGTGCAGACTGTTCGGCGATCATCGGCGCTGTGCGCTGGAGCGAAGCTTCCTTGAAGTGATCGCTGATCAGTTCGCGCATATGCGCGTCGCGTTCTGATGCCGAGCGGCCGCCCAGTACGACGCCTACAATGTATCTGCCGTCGCGATGAACCGACGTAACCAGATTGAAGCCCGATGCGCGGGTGAAGCCGGTTTTGATGCCGTCGACGCCCTCGACCGATCCGAGCAGGTGGTCGTGATTGCGGATAGCGACGCCGTGATACACGAAGGCCGGCAGCGAGAAGTATTTATAATATCGCGGGAAGCGGTCCTGGATTGCGCGGCCGAGCAGCGCCTGGTCGCGCGCCGTGGTGATCTGATCGTCGTCCGGCAAGCCTGACGCATTGACATAGGTAGTTCGGCTCATGCCCAGTGCGTGGGCCTTTTGCGTCATCAGCTTGGCGAAGTCTTCTTCGCTATTGCCGAGATTTTCCGCGATGGTGACGGCAGCGTCATTCGCTGACCGTGTCACGACGCCCTTGATCGCATCCTCGACCGGGATCGTCGAACCGGGCTTGAGATCGAGTTTGGTCGGGTCCTGGTCAGCGGCGTGTTGCGATACTTTCAGGGCACTATCGAGTCTGATCTTGCCGGCGTCGAGCCGCTCGAACAGCAGGTAAAGCGTCATGATCTTGGTCAGTGACGCCGGATGGCGCGGCGCATCCGGGTTGGACGCTTCCAGCACCTGACTGGTGTTGCCGTCGATAATGATCGACGCGGCGGGAGGCGAGTATTCTTCAGCGTGATGAACGCGGACCTCGCGATGGATATAGTGGACGCGGACCCACCGATGATAGCGGGCGTCTGCGGCACTGCTTGTGATGACGAGAGCCGCTGTGACCGCGGCAAGGCTGATCATGCCATAGCGAAGCCCCGCACGGGCTCCGGAACTCACGCATACCATTACGCACCCCGTCCCTGACGCGCATGGGGCCTCCGTGGAGGCCCACCCCTGTTCGCCCCTGCGGAAGGCAGTGCCCCCGACTCAGGACCGGTCGTTGCACAAACGACACGGTCAACGACGCTAGGCGAACGCTGTTTCTAAAGCGTTAAATCCGGCGTCTCCTCGCCAAGGGCTCAAGATTCGGCCCGAAGATTTCAGGCGAAGCTACGCGCCGCCTAATTTTTGCACATACAACCATTGCGATTTTTGTGCAGTGCGGTATATTTGTGTTGCCGCCTCTGGAGGCCTTTATCATGGCAGGAAGGCGAGGAATTAAACCCTATCAGCCAAAAATGATCGGAAGGACCGTTATGACGCCCGAAGAGATGCAGAGTTTCGGCAAGGACAATATGGACGTGGCGATGAACTATTTCGGCGCGTGGGGCAAGGGCGCTCAGGCCATTGCCATCGAGGTCGCTGAATATTCGAAGAAGTCGTTCGAGGGTTCGAGCGCGGCTTGGGAAAAGCTTCTCGGCACCAAGAGCCCGGATAAGGCGATGGAAGTGCAGAGCGAATACTTCAAGTCGTCATATGAGGCTTTCGTCGCCGAGGCGACCAAGCTCAGCGAGATGTACGTCGACCTCTTCAAGGACGCGTATAAGCCGTTTGAAGGCATGGCCAAGTCCATGTCGATGAAGTAGGGCCGGCGCCAGTAACGCCCGACGCAACGATGGCTGCGACCCGGATCGCAGCCGCAATATTTTGCTGCCGAAAGACTTAGAGGCTTGATCAATCCGCCGCCGTTTAGGCAGGTGTGAGTTCGCCTCCGGTTTTCCCAAACCCAGCAGTAGCGATCTTTACGCGGTGCGGCTTTGCCGATCTGGCACGCGCGCTGCTCCGACTCTATGATAATCTCTGGCTTGGCGGGGCGGCGGGAGGTCGAGCCTTCCGAAAGCCTCTCCGCATGACTACGTTACGGTCGGGAAGACAGACGAACCAAATGCTGACGATTGACGTTATTCCAAGTGCGCAGGTCGTCCGCATGGCGGACGATGACCGTAAACGCAAGGGCGATCCGGGTGGGCCAGGTACAGCGGTTATCACCAAGACCAAGCCGCAAACCAAGCGGCCTAACCATTATCGCGTCCTGCTGCTCAATGACGATTACACGCCGATGGAGTTTGTGGTCCACGTGCTCGAGCGTTTCTTCAACAAGGACGCCGAGACGGCACACCAGATCATGATGCATGTGCACCAACACGGCATTGGCGAGTGCGGGATCTTCACCTACGAGGTGGCTGAGACGAAGGTGACGCAGGTTATGGACTTTGCCCGCAAACATCAGCATCCTTTGCAGTGCATCATGGAAAAAAAGTGATTCTTGGGGGGATGCGGCCAATACAAGCGATGAGAAACTGAAATGCCAACGTTCTCGCGGAGTCTCGAACAATCCTTGCACCGGGCGCTCGCACTCGCCAATGAGCGCCATCATGAATACGCGACGCTGGAACATTTGCTGCTGGCGCTGATCGAGGATCAGGACGCCGCGGCTGTGATGCGGGCATGTAACGTCGATCCAGAGAAGCTGCGGCGCAGCCTGGTCGCCTATCTTGAATCCGAGCTCGACAATCTCGTCACTGACGGCGCCGAAGATTCCAAACCCACGGCCGGTTTCCAGCGCGTCATCCAGCGCGCAGTAATTCACGTGCAGTCGTCCGGACGGGAAGAGGTTACCGGCGCCAACGTGCTGGTCGCGATTTTCGCGGAGCGCGAGAGCCACGCCGCCTACTTCCTGCAAGAGCAGGACATGACGCGTTACGACGCGGTCAACTATATCAGCCACGGCATCGCCAAGCGGCCCGGCATGTCGGAAGCTCGCCCTGTGCGCGGCTCCGATGAAGAGAACGACAGCAAGTCCGGCGACGAGCAAAAGAAAAAGGGCGATGCGCTCGACGCCTATTGCGTCAACCTCAACAAGAAGGCGCGCGAGGGCAAGATCGATCCGCTGATCGGCCGCGATGCCGAGATCAGCCGCACCATTCAGGTGCTGTGCCGCCGTTCCAAGAACAATCCGTTGTTCGTCGGCGACGCCGGCGTCGGTAAGACCGCTATCGCCGAAGGTCTGGCGCGCCGCATCGTTCACGGCGAGGTGCCAGACGTGTTACGCAACGCGACCGTGTTCGCGCTCGACATGGGCACGCTGCTTGCCGGCACGCGCTATCGTGGCGACTTCGAGGAGCGTCTCAAGCAGGTCATCAAGGAGCTTGAGGCCTATCCCGGCGCAATCCTTTTTATCGATGAGATCCACACCGTGATCGGCGCCGGCGCGACGTCAGGCGGCGCCATGGACGCGTCGAATCTGCTCAAGCCGGCGCTGTCATCCGGCACCGTCCGCTGCATGGGTTCGACCACCTACAAAGAATACCGCCAGTATTTCGAGAAGGACCGTGCACTGGTGCGCCGGTTCCAGAAGATCGACGTTAATGAGCCGAGCGTTCCTGACGCGATCGAAATCCTCAAGGGGCTCAAGCCCTATTTCGAGGAGTACCACAAGCTTCGCTACACCAACGACGCCATCAAGGCGGCTGTCGAGCTGTCGGCGCGGTACATCCATGATCGCAAGCTGCCCGACAAGGCGATCGATGTGATCGACGAGTCCGGCGCCGCGCAGATGCTGTTGCCGGAAAACCGGCGCAAGCGGACGATCGGCATCAAGGAAATCGAGACCACGATCGCCACCATGGCGCGGATACCGCCGAAAGCGGTGTCCAAGGACGACGCCGAGGTGTTACGGCACCTGAACGATACGCTCAAGCGCGTGGTCTACGGTCAGGACAAGGCGATCGAGGCGCTGGGCGCGTCGATCAAGCTTGCCCGCGCGGGCCTGCGCGAGCCGGAAAAGCCGATCGGCTGCTACCTGTTCTCCGGTCCGACCGGTGTCGGTAAAACCGAAGTCGCGCGCCAGCTTGCCGCCACGCTCGGTGTTGAGATCATCCGTTTCGACATGTCCGAATACATGGAGCGCCACACCATTTCGCGGCTGATTGGTGCGCCGCCAGGTTATGTCGGCTTCGATCAGGGTGGATTGCTGACCGATGGCGTCGATCAGCATCCGCATTGCGTGCTCCTTCTCGACGAGATCGAGAAAGCGCATCCGGACCTGTTCAACGTGCTTTTGCAGATCATGGATCATGGCAAGCTGACTGATCACAACGGTAAGCAGGTCGATTTCCGGAACGTCATCCTCATCATGACCACCAATGCCGGCGCCTCCGATATGGCCAAGGCAGCATTCGGCTTCACGCGGCAGAAACGTGAAGGCGAGGACATGGAAGCGATTAATCGCCTGTTCGCACCGGAATTCAGAAACCGGCTCGATTCGATCATCACGTTCGCGCATCTCTCGCCTGAGGTCATTTCTAAGGTGGTCGAAAAGTTCGTCATGCAGCTTGAGGCCCAATTGGCCGATCGCTCTGTTACTATCGAACTGACGGACGAAGCGACGCGGTGGCTGATCGCCAACGGCTATGACGAACTGATGGGTGCCCGGCCGATGGCGCGGGTGATCCAGGAGCACATCAAGAAGCCACTCGCCGACGAAGTGCTGTTTGGGCGCCTCAAGTCGGGTGGCCATGTGCGCGTGATGGTGGTCACGGACGAAGCCGGCAACAGCAATCTCGCTTTCGACTATCCGGATGGTCCGGTGACGCCGCGTGCCGAGAAGCTGCCCGAGCCGCGCCGCGCGAAAAAGCGCCGTGCTTCGCCGCGCCGCAAGCCGTCTTCGGGTTCGGACGGCGGTGGCGATACGCCGCTGCCTCGGCGCGGCGGCCCGACACCAAAAGTGCCGCTCGTCAAAGCCTGACGTCGTTTCTTGGCGTTCCATCATTTCGGCGGCCGCCGAATTATCGGCGGCTGACCTTACGCGATCGGCGCACTATATCTGGCGCGATGGTTTCGCACCGAGGCTGATCGATGACCGCCGACGTTCGTATCGCTGAAATCGCGTCGCTGGTCGGTGACCCAGCGCGCGCCAATATTCTCGCGGCCCTGATGGCTGGCCGGGCGCTCACAGCGACCGAACTTTCCTACGCCGCCGGCGTGTCGCCGCAAACCACCAGCGGTCATCTCGGCAAGCTCAGCGAGGGTCGGCTGATTGCTTGCGTCAAGCAGGGCAGGCACCGTTACTACCGTATTGCCACCCACCGTGTTGCCGAGATGCTGGAAGGTATCATGGCAGTGGTGGCTGATGCGCCACCGCGGCATCGCTCGCCGTCGAAGCTCGATGACGCGATGCGGATCGCCCGCACCTGTTACGATCACTTCGCCGGTAAGCTTGGCGTTGGTCTTACCGATGCATTGACCGCTCACGATTACCTGACGCTGACCGATGATGGCGGCGAGGTCACCCAAAGCGGTGTGGTTTTCCTGGAGAAATTCGGAATCGATCTCGACGTGGCGCGCAGCCGCAAGCGCATCTTTTGCCGTCCTTGCCTGGATTGGACCGAGCGGCGGCCGCACCTTGGCGGCAGCGTCGGCGCGGTGCTGGCGCAACGCTGTTTCGATCTTGGCTGGCTGGAGCGAATGCGCGAAAGCCGTGCGCTCACGATTACCAGGGCCGGCCGCCGTGGCTTGAGCGAGACTTTCGGTCTCTCGCTGTAGTTCGCGCGAGCGGGCTTGGGGCGAAATTTTGCCGCGGGTAGCGGTTCATCCCATCAAGCAGCTAAGGGCTTGCCTTTTGTTTCTGGCAGCATCGGCGCACAAATAAAGCCCAGCACATAAATCGATGCGATAATCATCGCGGCGTTACCGAAGCCGCCGAATTGGGCGATCAAGGCACCCGCAATCAGGACTCCGAAAGCGGCAGGGACTCGCGCCGCGTTGAACACGAAGCCTGCGCCGGTCGCGCGAATCCGCGTTGGATAAAGTTCTGGCAGCCACGTGGAAGTCCACGTGAATTGCCCGGACGAAAAGCATCCCAACAATGCAGCGACCAACAGCACCATGGTCAGGTCTGTCGTCCAAAAGAACAGAAGCGGAGTCAGTACAAGGGACAGCGCCATGAACAGAAGTGTTATCGGCTTTCGTCCAAAGGCGTCGGCGAGGAAGCCAAAGCCGATGTAGCCGACGATCGTGCCCGCGGTGAAAGTCATGCCGGTATAGCTGGCCCATTGCGGTCCGGAGAGGCCAGCTTTCGCTGCGATCGACGCGGCATAAGGGGGCACCCAGGTCGAAATTGCCCAGAAGCCGACTGCCGAAGCTGTTGCGGTCAGCAAGGCAACGATGGTGCGTCGCCTGATCTCGGGGTCGACGAAAAGCTCGGCAAGCGTGAAACGGGTGAGCGCCCGATCCTGGGCTGACGCGGCTTCGCCGCTTTGTTCTCGTTTTGCAGCCGTGCGACGCTGCTCGTTGGCGCGCTCCCAAAGCGGGGATTCGGGGATCGCATGGCGAATCCACAACGTCAGCAGCGCGGGCAGAACACCGATGAGGTACATCGTGCGCCACGCGCCTGGGCCGGTGGCGCCGACGAAGACCCAAGTCACCGACGCGAGGAAAAATCCGATCCCAAAGCCGCATTGAAACAAGCCGGCCCCGCGGCCCCGCGCTTCAGCCGGCCAGAATTCGGCGGTCATGGACGCGCCGGTAACCCATTCGGATCCAATCGCCAGCCCGACGAGGAAACGCATGACGGCGAAGGATTGCCAATCCCACGCGAAGGCACTCACACCGGTCATGATGGAATAGGTCAGGATGGCAAGAATCATCGTTTGCTTGCGGCCGATGTAGTCCGCAAGCACGCCGCCGATTATGCCTCCCAGCGCCCAGCCGATCAGCGTTGTGGCGATTATGCCGCCGGCGAAAGTGGGAATTTGGGAGTATTGGCTCGGCGCGAGGAGTTGGTGCAGCGCAGTGCCAACGGTGAGGATAAGGGCATAAGTCTCGAAGCCGTCGAATACCCAGCCGAGGTTGGAGGCGAGAACCGTCCTCCATTGCAGGGGCGTAAGACTTTGATACCAGGCTGGCGAATTGATCGTCGCCGTCGCATTGGACATTGCTAGCTCCTCGGTGATTGCGAGGCCGAAACTCCTTCTGGCGCCGCCTGGCTCGGCGTCGAAGACAAAACTTCCGGTCTTGCTTAGTTGCTGGTCTCCAATTTTCTCAGATGCGGCACGCTTCGGCTCCGCAACCGATATCGCGTTCGGTCTGTTCGAGCAGCTTTGCGAAACCTTTCGGTAGCTTGATTTCCCTGCCGACGACGTGAGGCGAGTAGCCTTCCATCCAATAGCTGTTGGTGGGATGGCTACCGCCGGCGACGAGCAGAATGAGATTGTCGGGGCGCGCCGAATGGGGCCAGTGCGGCAAATCGAGGCTGCCGCGCACGACGGGATCGCGGTCGGCGGCGATCCAGGAATCGATGCCATCCCGGCGTAATTCGTCGGCGGGAATCTTGGAATGCTCCCAAAGGAATTCGCGGATGGATTTTTTTGTCCAGCCGATCGATGCCATCGCTTTGGCGACGACCGGTGAAAGCATCAGTATTCCCGGCGTGCCATTGCTGTAGCCGATCAGGCACCCGAGATTGGGTGAGCGCAGATAGTCGGCCATCCGGTGCATGCCGCGTAACGCGTCGACTTCGGGCGTCTCCGCTTTCACGCCGCGCCGGCGGATGTTCGTGACTCCAGTCGCCCAAACGAAAGAGACAGTGTTGGAACCTTTTTCGAAACCATGTCGTTCCACACCGTGAGGCAGCCAGCCATCGGGAAGATTGGCCTCGTCTTCGCCAAACACCGCGTTAGTGAAACGCATCGCACCCCACATTGCCATGGCGCCGACGCCGGGTAACGCGCCGCCGAGATTTTGCTGCATCAGGCGCAGCGCGCGGCCAATACTTGCGCCTGCCGGCCGCTGCGGATCGGGACCGAGACATCCGAACGAAGTATTCAGTCGTATTTGCCCCGCGATCGGACCGTTGACGATCACGACCGGGAATGCGCCGGCCGAATCTGCTTGCATATGCTCGCTGTCGGACGAGGGATCGAGAAAAGCTTCGACCGCGGCGATGAGCACGGGAAGGTATTCAGGCCTGCCTCCTGCCATCGCAAGCGCAATTGCGCACGATTCCACCGTGGCAATTCCGCCGCGCGGCATCACCTTGCCCAATACGGTCTCCCGCGGCAGGTCGGTGCCTTGAAGAATCCACGCTACCAAAGCCTCTGTGGCGGGCCAGATCGGCAAGCCGTCGCTCCATAGATTAGTCAGGAGCAAGTTGTTGGCGTTAGCGAGCGCTTCCTGGTAGGTCGCGCCGCTGACCTTGATCATCGGCGTTGCTTCGGGTCCCATGTTGTTGGCAGTCGAGCGCCATGCTGTGAGACCATCATAGAATTCCTGCTTCCGCGACTTTACGCTGGTCAGATCACTGCCTGGCAGGAATGTTTCGACCGGAAATGCAACGACCGGGACCTCCGGAGGCAGGCCCATCCCGGAGACCGCGTTGCGGACGACGCCGAGAAAATCGGTTCGCCCCAGCAGCACAGTCGGAATATCGATGCTTTCCAGTTTGGCGGCTGCCCGTGCCAGCGCGGTCGAGCAGGAGCCGCAGGCGGCGTTGCCGATAATGACGCCGTCGACGCCGCTTTCCTTGACTTGGGCGATCGTCGAATCGGCACCCACGACATGCTCGCCTTGCGGGAAAGTGTCGACAGGCAAGACGTCGATTCCAGCGAAATCAGACTCCAGGAGCGTCTTGAGTATCGGCAGCGTTCGATGCGCCTGCCACTGCTCATTGCTCAAAATGCCGATGCGCTTGCCGTTAAGGGTGTCGAGCCGCCGGGCGTGCCGCTGAGTGATCTCCAGCTTTCCAGACGGATCGTAGAATTCCAGATCAACCACGCGCCCGCTCCTGAGCATCGAGTTTGCAATCTGGCTTAACGCAGCCTGATATTTCCAATACTATTTTCGAAGCTTGGTGATATGTTATATGGATCACCATGGTCGAGTTGCGTCAGCTCAGGCAGTTCGTGGCCGTTGCGGAAGAACTCAGTTTTCGCCGCGCGGCTGCCCGCCTTCACATGTCGCAACCGCCGCTGACGGTAACGATCAAGGCGCTCGAAGCTGAAATTGGTCGGGCTTTATTCGAACGCAGCAAGCATCACGTTAAACTCACCGGTCCTGGCTATCTTTTTCTCTTCGAGGCGCGCCGCATTTTGGCTCAGGCGGAGCGAGCCGTGCAGATAGCGCAAAGTGCCAGCAATGGCGTGCGGCATCTTTCTCATCTCGGCAGCGCGACATTGGGAATCCTGCCGCCACTGCTTCGCGATTTTCAGCGTGACTATCCGAGCATCGAGCTGAACGTCACGATGGCAGGTACTTTCCATCAGGTTGTAATGCTGCGTCGGGGTGAAGTGGACCTCGGGCTGATCCGAGTTCCGATCGAAGATGCGCGCGGACTGAAGGTGACGGTGCTCTGCGAGGAGAAAATGCTGATCGCCGCACCGGCCGATCATCCTTTGGCAACGCGCAAAAAAGTTAAAGTTGCAATGCTCGCGGCCGAACCGTTTATCAGCTATCCGCCGCCGGAGGGGCCGAGTTTCGAAGGCATTTTTGTTTCGGCCTGCCAGCGTGCCGGCTTCTATCCGCGCGTCGTCCAGTACGCGACACAAATGCTGACCAAGCTGTCGTTCGTCTCAAGCGGCCTCGGCATTGCGCTCATTCCCGGCAGCATGCGCTCCGTCCAACTGGAAAACGTCGCCTATCTCGAAATCGACGAAGGGAAGACGCCGTTTGGATATTCGCTGGCTTTGGCCGCTCCGATAAAATCCACCAACCCAACGATCACCGCTTTTGTCGCAACCGCAACCCGCTACGCGCGCACCGGTGGCTTGGGCGACGCCGTCAAATAATGGCAGCTATGACCATTATCTCGACCTTACGATCTGCAGACGCCAAAGCAGCCTGAACCGTTGCCCGCCCGTGCGGGTGCGGTTCCCGGCGGTACCCATGCCTCCCAAACCGAATTCATTTCCTGGAAGTCGGCCATATCGGTCAGCCAGATGTTCGCCGACAGGAGCCGTTCTTTGTTGCTGCCCGCCTTAGCCAACAGCGAATTGATCTGCGCCAGGATCTCGCTGGTTTGCTCGGTTGCGCTTTTGCCTTTCGGTTGCTCGGAAACGATGCCAGCGAGATAGGCTGTGCCATTATGTGTAACGGCTCTACTGAGCCGCGGGCCGGTCTCGTAACGCGCAATATCCATTTTGCATCTCCGTTCGTCCAATGCCGCCGGTGAATTCAAATGCCGCGTTGATGTCGCACGGCACGCCATTTCAGTTCGCGTGCAAAGGAGATCGCCAACGGCGGCAACGCGCAGGCGCTTATCAGGAACAACGGAACGGCCCCGAAGCGATCAATCAGCAGCGATCCACCAGCGACGCCGATGGTTTGTCCTAGAAAGATCGCCGAGGAGAAGATCGCAACCGCGGTGCCGCGTGCTTGCGGCGTCATCTGCGTGGCGTTGGTCTGCAGCGTGTTGTGCAACATGTAGAAGCCAAGCCCGATCGCGATTGTGCCGATGGGCGCGACCCACCAGACCGGCGCAATGCACAGCGCGAGATAACCGAAAGCAAGCATAAAGCCGCCGGTAATTGCGAGACGGACCTGGCCGAGGTGCCGGACGAATTGCTTGACCAGCCCGGCATAGATGAGGCCGCCGATGCCGAAGCAGCCGACCGTCAAACCGATCAGCGTGAAGCTCAAGCCGAAGCGCTGGCGCAGGAACGCGCCGATATAGGCGAAGGCCCCCCACACCAGAACATTCTCGGCGAACGACACGATGATAACCACGCGCGCGAAAGCTCCCGTCAGTACCGCCGCATAGTCGGCGACGAAGCCCCGCGTCGTCTCATTTGGATGGCTAGGCTCGCGTGTCACTGGATTGGTGATGAGTTCGAATATCAGCCCCGCGGTTGCCAGCGCGAACACGCCCGCAAGCACGAAGAACACGTTACGCCAGCCCAGCAGGTCGCCAAGGATGCCGCCGGCTGCTTGTCCGCTGAGCTGGCCCAGAATTTGTCCGGTCAGATAGCGGCCCAGGATCGGTTGCCGCCGTTCGTACGGCGTGACGTCGCCGACATAGGCCATCGAAATCGGGATGATCCAGCCGCCTGCGAGGCCGGTCGCAAAGCGTGCCAGCATGAGCTGATGCAGTGATGTCGCCAGCCCGCACAGCGTCACCAACACGATTGCAACGGCGCACATCATGGCGACGGTGCGGTACTTGCCGAGCTTGTCGCCGACCGGACCGATGACCAGCTGGACGGAGCCGTGCGCGACGGCATAGGCGGTCACGACCGCCGCAGCCGAACCGACCGTCGTATGAAAATCGCTGGCGATCTGCGGCAGGAGCGAATCGGTTACCCGGACCTGTGCCTGTGACGCAAAGCCAGCCACGGCCAGCAGCAATATCGAGCGGGTCGGCGTCTTGTAAGAGGAGGCCGCAACGGTTTGTGATGGCGATGACACTTGGATGTTCGCCCAGAATTGAAGCGGTTGCGGGGAAGGCAACGTTGACACTCAACGCAGCGCGGGCTTTCTAGCGGCCTGTACGGAAAAGCGAAATGATCGAAAAGACATATCAGCCCGGCGAGGTCGAAAGCCGCATTTATGCCGCCTGGGAGGCCGCGGGTGCGTTTCGCGCCGGCCGGCCGGAGCGCGCCAAGGCCGAGCCCTATTGCATCGTCATTCCGCCGCCGAACGTGACCGGCTCGCTGCATATGGGCCACGCGCTCAACAATACGTTGCAGGACATTCTCTGCCGCTTCGAGCGCATGCGCGGCAAGGACGTGCTGTGGCAGCCCGGCACCGATCACGCCGGCATCGCTACGCAGGCCGTGGTCGAGCGCCAGCTTGCGGAGCGCAAGGAGCCATCGAGCCGCGCCATGGGCCGCGAAGCCTTCATCAAGCGCGTGTGGGAATGGAAGGCGGAATCCGGCGGCACCATTATCAGTCAGTTGAAGCGGCTCGGCGCGTCCTGCGACTGGTCGCGCGAACGCTTCACCATGGACGAAGGCCTGTCGCGCGCAGTGCTCAAGGTGTTCGTCGCGCTCTATCGCGAGGGGCTGATCTACAAGGACAAGCGGCTGGTCAATTGGGATCCGAAGCTTAAGACCGCGATCTCCGATCTCGAGGTACAGCAGGTCGAGAGCAAAGGCAGTCTCTGGCACATCAAATATCCGGTCGAAGGCAGTGATGAGTTCATCATCGTCGCGACGACGCGGCCGGAGACCATGCTCGGTGACGTCGCGGTCGCGGTCCATCCTGAAAACGAAAAGCTGAAGCATCTGATCGGCAAGCACGCGATCCTGCCGCTGGTCGGTCGGCGCATTCCAATCATCGGTGATGACTACGCCGATCCGGAAAAAGGGTCAGGCGCGGTCAAGATCACTCCGGCGCACGACTTCAATGACTTCGAGGTCGGGCGGCGTCACGATCTTCCGCTGATCAACGTTTTCGACGATGAAGCGCGTCTGACGCTCAAGGATAATGAGCCGTTTCTGAAAGACGCCAATCCTGAGCCTGCGCTCGTGGAAGCGGTGGACGGCAAACCGCGCGAAGTCGCACGCAAACTGATTGTCGAGCAGCTTGAGGCGCGCGGCTTGCTCGACAAGATCGAGCCGACGAGCCACGTCGTGCCGCACGGCGACCGTTCCGGCGCGGTGCTTGAGCCGTTTCTCACCGATCAGTGGTACGTCGACGCCAAGACACTGGCCGAGCCGGCTATGGCGGCGGTGCGCGAAGGCAAAACCAAGTTCGTACCGCAGCAATGGGAAGCGACGTTCTTCAACTGGATGGAGAACATCCAGCCTTGGTGCATCTCGCGCCAGATCTGGTGGGGGCATCAGATTCCTGCCTGGTATGGGCCGGACGGCAAGATCTTTGTTGCCGAGAGCGAAGATGACGCCGTTGCAGATGCGCTGGCGCATTACACCGACATCGAGGAGATCACGGCCGAGGAGGGCCACGATATTGCCGCCGACCCGGAACGTCGTGCCCGCTTCGCTAGCGAGTATCTGCATCGCGACGACGATGTGCTCGACACCTGGTTTTCTTCGGCGCTGTGGCCGTTCTCGACGCTGGGCTGGCCGGACGAGACGCCGGAACTGAAGCGTCTCTATCCGACCACGGCGCTGGTCACCGGCTTCGACATCATCTTCTTCTGGGTTGCGCGCATGATGATGATGGGACTGCATTTCAAGAAAGAGGCGCCGTTCCACGACGTCTACATTCATGCGCTGGT
>Ga0302326_10006087_pt1 | contig 27177 bp, 34 predicted proteins | sample Palsa_T0_3_FD_202264 | JGI IMG/M metagenome (GOLD analysis project Ga0302326, IMG submission 202264) | Peat permafrost microbial communities from Stordalen Mire near Abisko, Sweden - Palsa_T0_3 | ecosystem: Environmental > Terrestrial > Soil > Palsa > Peat permafrost | place: Sweden: Abisko... | reverse complement strand
TGGGTGAAGCACACTGCGCTACCGAATGGATCGCATATGAATTGTGCGAACTGCAGGACCCTGCTATTGGTCGACGATCCTGAGGCGGTGCTGAACCGAGCAGTAAGTGTCGGCGCCGGCGAAACGGCCCCAGTGAACGATGAGCACGGTTGGCGGATCGGTCGGATAGTTGATCCGTTCGGTCACGAGTGGGAGATCGGCAGACCCCTCGGTCCGTGGCCGCCGAAGGCGACTGGATTCAACAAGTACCGGACACAAGATTCCGCCGCTCCACATTTGGGAAGGGTCCCTCGGCCCCACCCGGCGGACGGCCAGTCAAGACCAGCGGAGGCGATGTTCTGGGGCATTGCAGACACGTGCACGTGCACGTGCACGTAGACCCGGCCGGCGGATCGTTTCTGGGCGCTGGCACGGCACGATCGCCGGCGGCGCGGTCCACGAGACGTTCGTTCGCCTCTCTGCTCGATCCCGTGGTGGCTCTGAACCTGTGAAGCATGGCCATTGCCAAACGGCGGCTTGTGTCATCCCGACCGGTTGACATATGCGGATATCGGAATATATTGGACTCGTGGCCCGTGCTTCCACAACGTCGGATGTCTTCAACGCAATTGCCGAGGCGCGGCGTCGCGAAGTCCTGGACGCGCTGATCACAGGCGAGAAGTCGGTCGGGGCGATCGTGAACGACCTCTCGATGTCCCAGCCTCAGGTTTCAAAGCACCTACGGGTGCTCAGCGAGGTGGGACTCGTCAGATGCCGGGCCGAGGGGCGCCGCCGGCTGTACCGCTTAGAACCGGAGCACCTTCGGCCGTTGCACGACTGGATGGCCAAGTACGCGCAGGCGATGAACGAGCGATTGGATCGGATGGACGACTACCTCAAAAAGCTACAACGACAAGGAGAGCGCAGTGACACCTCATCGGCATAGGTCGGCAGTCATCGAATTTCCGAGTGATCTCGAGATTGTTACCACGCGAGAGTTCGACGCTCCGATCGAACTCGTCTTCGACGTATTGACCAAGCCCGAGCATGTGCGCAACTGGTTCGCACCATTTGAGGACAAGATGACAGTGTGCTCGATCGACCTGCGCGTCGGGGGGAAGTACCACATGGTCTTCGTGACCGAAAACGGAACCGAGTGCTCGTTTCGTGGAACCTACTTGGAGATCGAGCGGCCGATCCGGATCGTCGACACGTGGCTGTTCGAAGGATGGCCGGATGCGGAGGCGGTCGAGACGGTGGAGCTGCACGAGACTGACGGAGTAACGAAGGTGAAAATGAACCTCGCGTTTCTTGACCAAGCTGGCCGTGACCACATGAGCAAGACCGACGGCCAGGAAGACAGCTGGGACAAAATGGAGGATTACCTGAGAACACTGTGAATCCAAGTGGAACTGTCTCTGGTACTTGAGGTTCGAGCCAGATGCCCCGTAAATCGAGCGCCGCGCACTGTTCCGAATGTGCAATGTCTTCGTCAAGAGGCACGATCGCTATGTGCCGGAGGAGGCATCTCAGCTTGGCCGCGAGTTAAGTGCATCGGCTGGGTGGATCTGGGATTGGATCCGAAATGGGACTAGGCGATCCACCTTATTCGGTGGACTAACCCCACTTGAACTGGTCTTTCATTCAATGGCCCCTCGGGTTCGAACCCGAAACCTGCCAATTCGAAAAACGGCGTCAACGAGGAGTGTTTCCAGTTCAGGTACCCGTTGCTTGACTGCTCACTACGGCTGAAACCCACACTCGAGGATTTGGTGAAAACGAACAATACGCCCGGCTCGTCGTCTCACCCATGAACTGGGCGCGTACCCATGGAGGCCTACTCTTTCGTTGCCTTCCAATGAAGTCACCCATTCGTTCTTTCAGCTCCGCAGTCAAGTGAGGAATAGGAGGCCGATGTGGAGAATCTGTCATACCCCGCGTGCACGCGTGAACTCTACGAGAGCGAAATCCTAGGGGAAACCCTGTTTCTCTCCCTTGTCGCGGAGGCGAAAAGCCCAAGGGATCGTTATCACTTGGGCACGCTGCTTCAGTTGGAGTCAGAGACGAAGGCAAGGCTGCGCCCGTTGCTGTTCAAGCATGGCGTAACCCTGGACGAGGCTGCGGACCTGGCTCTCGTCGAGCTTGCAATCGGGGCGTATCGCGATATCTCATGGCAGGAATTCGCAGCACTCAACGTGCCGGTCGTTGAGGATTTCCTGGCTCGATTCGAGGCCATCGCTAAAATTGGCGACGAAGCCGATCGCGAGATCCTGGAGTCTATGGTTCGACACGAAGCCTCGATCCTCAGATGGGCCACGATGGAGCGGGACGGCGTCGTCCACGGTTCCCTCGACGACGTCATCGCCCAGCTGAGCTATCCGCTTCCAGAAGTCTTCTAGCTGGGCATGCCGGGCCCTATCTCATGTCGGAAATCGGAAATAGGGTTGGCCCTGAGTTCACGTCGCTCGTATTCGGGTCTCAGCCGCCATCTTGGCGAGCCTGTCACGAGATGCGGCAACGAAGCTGAACGACATTCCCATCCGGATCAAGTACATCGTGCCGCGTCAGTCCATCCAAGCTGAACGTTCGACTGGTAACCACCCCTCCCGTCGCCTCGACGCTATGTAGGGCTGTGTCAAGGGATGCGACATCGAACACCGGCTTGAGAGGCGAATTCTCACGGGGTGTCGGCGGGGAGTTGATCTCAATGTCTTTAGCGGTTTCCTTGGGTATCGAGTGGATCAGGACTTCATCTCGATCATTGACGAGCCGAATGTCTCCGGACGGTTCATTTAGCGGCTTTGCGTCGAGCACGATCTCGTAAAAGACGGCGAGGCGTTGGATATTGCTCGAAAACACCACGAGTGAACTCATCACGAGACTGTACCCACCTGACTCGGCACAGAGTTGACTTGGCACTTGCCTCCAAGGTGCCTGCTTGCTCTGTATCGGACCGGCGGCAGGGGGTTGACCTCCTGCCATCCACAGTGAGCCCCAGGGCCGTGGGTGGGCGCCAATGACCGTGACCTTCATCGCATCAGTGACCTCTCCGTCCCGAGACCGCCAAAGCAGCGGTATCAAGCAGCTCCGCGTATCGCACCTCGTAGTGAGGACGACGAGAGAACCCTGCCAGAGGGACGCTCGGAGCCAGCCACTGCATCAATTCGACCCCGAGCGCTCGATTTGCTGTATTGACCTAGCGTGCGGTCGATGGTACTATGCGGAACATGGTACTGGGTGGTACCGATAAAATGATGGCTCAGATGCGCCGAGGCGCCATTGAGTACTGCGTACTGGCACTTCTACGCGATCAAGACCGCTACGGACTGGAGCTAACCCGTGCGTTGACGGACGCCGACGGGTTGGTCACCAGTGAGGGAACCGTGTACCCGCTCTTGACGCGGCTCCGTGAGGAGGGTCTGGTCGAAACCACGTGGGAGGAGTCTCGACAGGGTCCGCCCCGCCGCTACTACCGCATCACCAATGACGGTAGAGATGCTCTGAAGGCCTTCATTGTGCAATGGGAAAGATTCCGAAAAACCGTTGACAGTCTGATGGCATGAGGAGAGAAGCATGACCGATGTTGATGCGCTCTGCGGCGAATATTTGAGGCGGCTCGATGCAGCACTGGGAGATCGATCGATCCCACAACGCCAACACATCGTCGAGCAGATCGCAGAGCATTTGCATGAAGCACGCGGAGAATTGGCGGTCCAAAGTGAAGCGGCGGTTCGATCGATACTCGAACGACTGGGAAGACCCGATGACATCGCCGCTGCAGCAGCGGCCGGCGATGGTGTAGGACCTCCACCGGCTGCGCCATGGTTCAAGCGAGGGAAGGGATTTCCAGTTCTAGCTGTGCTGGTTGTCCTCATCGCATTGGGACTAACTATTGGGATTTTCGCGTCGAGAGGTTCGACACCTTTGCGAACGACCAGCGGCAACACGCATACCACCACCACAATGGTCGGCAATGCCGTCGGGGCGGTGTCCGTTCCCGTCGTGCTCGGTGAGAGCGTTCCTCAAGCCACTGTCACCATCCAAGCCGCGGGTTTGAGCGTGCAGGGAATCTACGGAAATCCGAATGGACAGGTCATCTCTCAGGATCCCTCAGGTGACTCTCGCGTGCCAACAGGTTCAGAGATCGCATTGCACACTCGGCCAGCCTCATCTTCGCCGTCCGCCAGTCCAGATTCGTAGCACAGGGCAGATAACAACAGCGCCGGCGAGCAGCGCCTGATGCCGAACTGGCACTGCTACGTCGCCGGTCCACCGGGTTGCTCACTGCGCCCGGCTGAGAGCAGCCGCGGAAACAAACACGCGAATGCCCGAAACGCTTCGGGTGGTGGGCGACGAAGCCGTGCCTGGGCCATGAGGATGCTGTGGCGATCTCGTTCGGACGACGCATGGGTGGCAGTGGACGAGGAGGAGCCTCAGTTGCGGCTGCCGAGCGGAGCGACGCCCAAAACCCGCCCGCCAAAGTTTCTTACCGATAAGAGCAATCAGTACGAGTCCGAGATAAAGCCACTTGCCCGGACAGGTTCCGCCTGCTCGGGGACAATCCAAGGCAGACGTGCTAACTGTATCGTGTGGACAATCAAGTGTCGCAACCGGCGGTGTTCGAGCCGTGTTCGGGACCGACGTGGCGGGATCCTTTCCAGATGTACGCCGCGCTGCGTGAACACGATCCGGTGCACCACGTGGAGGAGGGCGACTACTGGGTGTTGTCGCGCTTCGGCCATGTGTTCGATGCCGCGCGTGATGCCACGACCTTCAGCTCCACCCAGGGGTTGACTTTTACGTATGGGGACATGGATCTCTTGGAAGCTGGCGGGGTCCAGCCCATGGTGATGATGGATCCTCCGGATCACACCGCGTTTCGCCGTACCGTCGGAAAGGGCTTCAGCCCCCGGCACGTGGCCTCCCTCGAGGGGGCAATCAGGGAATTCGTCGTGGACCGGATGGAGCGGATGCGGTCTGAGGGCGAGTGCGACATCGTGCGCGAGCTGTTCAAGCCGCTACCCAGCATGGTGGTCGCTCATTTTCTCGGCGTGCCCCAGGCCGATCGTGGACGCTTCGATCGTTGGACCGAGGCCATCGTGGCGGCGACCGCAGCGGGGAACACGCTCTCGGCAGGCGACGCGGTGGGGGAGCTGTTCGAGTACTTCACCGACCTGGTCGAGCGGCTCCGTCAGAGTCCAGGCGACGACGCGGTTTCGCACCTGATCACCGAGACCGAGGATGAGCCCTCGAAATCGATCCTTGAAGTCCTGGGTTTCGCATTCACGATGATTACCGGCGGCAACGACACCACGACTGGGCTGCTGGGTGGAAGCGCCGAGCTCTTGACGGCGTGGCCAGAACAGCGCGCGGTGTTGCGAGAGGAACCGACCAGGATCGGGCCAGCCGTCGAGGAGCTCTTGCGCCTGACCACTCCCGTCCAAGGCTTGGCCCGCACAGCCACACGCGATGTCGCCTACCGCGACGCGATCATTCCGGCCGGGGCCAAGGTGATGCTCCTCTACGCGTCGGCCAACCGCGACAGGGATGAGTTCGGAATCGACGCGGAGGCACTCGACGTGGAGCGCCGACCCCGGCGCATCGTGTCGTTCGGCTACGGCCCGCATCATTGCCTGGGCGCGGCCGTGGCGCGTCTTCAGGGTCGGGTCGCCCTCGAGGAACTCTTGCAGCGCTGTCCGGACTTCTCAGTGGATGCTGCCCGAGGTGTGTTTGCACCCGGCCATTTCGTGCGGCGCTACGAGTCGCTGCCCTTCGACCCCGTCGGGTTGGCGTGAGAGGTTGGGGATGGCTCCAGGACGAGCGCGGTCCGTTCGTGGCCGAGAGGATCCTCCGTTTCGTGTCGGTGCTCTCAGCCCATCATGAACGTTCTGGTGCGCATCGGATACCCGAACTCTGAGCAGCCTGGTCGTGCCTGACTGCCCCACCGAGTCGGCGAAGTCGGGCACCTTGGGGCAAGGTCGTGTCGCAAAAGGAGTCAGCGAACCAGCCACGTTGCAGCAGCGTCATAGAAAGCATGACTTTCCGACCGAAACACCATATGGCGCTCGGTACTGGGGGATCGCTGCTCGTTGCCGCCCTTTTCGCCATCACCGCCGGTTCGTCAGCGCCCAGCTCGGCGACTGCTCCGGCAGCGAGAGTCCACGTCGAGAGTGCCCACTTCGTGACCAGAAGCTCACACGTCCACTTGGGCAATTGTTCCGCGAAAGACGTGACGATGCGTGCTTCGATCGCCGGACTCCAATATTCCCTCTCGCAACCCATCAACGTGATCGCCGTGATTCGCAATCGCGGATCTCGCACCTGCACATATAGTGGCGCCGGAACTGGGACGTACTTCGGACCTTGCGGGTCGTTTCCGATGGATGTCTTCAACAAGTCCGGGGTGAATGTCTGGCCAGGTCCAATCTCACCCTCCTGTCCGATGATCGGTCAGAAGGAACTGCCAGCAGGCGGACGAGTCATCGCATCTGGAACATGGCCCCTAACCATCGGCTTCAGGGAAGGAAGTCCGGCAGCTCCACCAGGACGATACCGACTCGTCGTTGATACGACGATCTCGTTCACCGTTGTTCTGAAATGAGCGCACATCGGTTCGATTTCTAATCAAATGCACCGTTTAGCGCGACGTGCAATAGGTGAACATCCCGCATGCACTGGCGGCCTTCGGGGTGACCTCAGCCCGGTCGGGGCTAGGGCGACCAGCGCTGCGATTCGATGAATGGGGGCGGTCTCGCTGGTGGCCGAATGCAACTGACCTGTCAGGCTCACGGGTCAATTCGGAACGTGACACCATGAGAGTCGTGAGCTCGACCTCCCAGGGCCCCGGCTGGTGGCTGGCGTCGGACGGCCGTTGGTATCCGCCCGAAAGCCACCCTCAGTATCGACCTGCCCTCTCGTCGGTGATCGGATCGCCCGCGGGCGTCATGAAGCAGCCGGTTTCACGGCCAAACCAAGAGGGAGGTCGTGGGTACAGGGCTCTGGCCCTCGCTCTCCTTGTAGGCGGTGCAGTGGGCGGGATCATCGGGTTGGCACCCTTCGCCATCTTCGCTGTCGGGGGCCTGCTCAACTCCACTGTCTATAAGGCGCCCGTGCACGTCGTGGTCGATTGCAGTACGGGCACGTATTACGTGTACCAACAAACGGGAAGCCAGTTCTCTGTCCCCGGCTTCTCGTACGTGCACACCGAGTTTCCGACCCTGACACCTCGGCAGGTCCACGTCGTCGGCCCAGACGGCCGACCTGATACGACATGGTCTGCGAGCGCAGCTCAGACGATCACAAAGGGTTCGGCGGTTTACTCGGACGCCGTGGGATTCGACATACCGACAGCCGGCGATTACTCAGTGACAGTCACTCCGAGTTCACCGACGGCAGTCATCATCGCCCCCTCACTGGGAGGCCAGTTCTTGCACGCTGCGCCATGGCTAATTCTCACCGGCGTAGGTTTCCCAGCGGCGATCGTGGGCCTAGTCCTCCTGATTCGAGAGTCGAATCGACGCAAACGTCGAGGCCTGCTGCTCGGCCCGTATGGGTGGCAGCCTGCATGATGGGTGTTGCTGCCTCCCGGTGAACTGGGCAGGTTTGAGACCTGGTGTCACCAGCCGAGTTCGCGCAGCCGGGGATCGTCGATCCCGAAGTGGTGGGCAATTTCGTGAATCACAGTCTGATAGACCCGAGCCCGCACTTCTTCCGCGCTGCGAGAATGTTGACATATGGTGCGTCGGTAAATCGTGATCTTGTCAGGGTGCACGCTCCACTGGCGGATGCGATATTTCGTGAGCGGGTGACCTTCGTAGAGCCCAAAGAGCTTCCTTCCTACGGCTTCCTCTTCAACGACGACTGCGACGTTCGTCATGGCACGACCAAATGCCTCAGGTAACGAATCAACTGCATCTGCCACCATTTGCTTGAACTCGGCTATGGGAACATCGAACCCGTCAACAACTTCCTCCGCCGGACTGGCATCGGCCACCTGGGCCTGCACGCCGGCGTCGAGCACGGGTCGAACCTGGCGCTCAATCTCGAGCGAGGATGCGATCCAGAGAACTTCCTCGCGGATATGATCCGGAACCGGTAGATGCGATTCGGCCAGCCAACGCGTGAGTGCTTCGAGTGCGATTCCCTGGCGGCCTGATTCCACGAGCCCATGGAACCAATGATGCTGCGACGCAGAGAGTTCAGGGGAGACAAACTTCTCAAGGCGACGAAGGCGTCGCTGAAGCTGCTTGACGTCCAGATCGCTGAGTTTCGAGTGATCGGATTGAGACATCGCTTGGACTAAGTGGCGTTGCTTTGAGCGATAGTGCCGTTTTCTTCGGATTGGTCCTGCTGGACGCATGTAATGGACGACGAACAAGACCAGGGCGGCCAGAAGCACCCCAGCAGGAATGTACAGCACCAGGTCATCGGGACGACTTTCTAGTGCGGGGGCAATACACATTGTGGACGGGTTCGTCGATGTGTCTGAAGTTTTGGAGCATGAGTCGTATCCCTTGTAGACCCGCAGCCATTCCGAAGTTGGATCGACCACTCTGATCAGCTGATGGCCGGCGATGAGCTCGGTTGTCTCTTGGGTCCCAAACTCATAAGCGTGCTGACCGGGATTGAATCCGGATCCGGCGAAAAAGGACCTGTAGACCCCGACGCTCGCCGCGAGTTCATAGGGCCATGAGTCACACCCATTGGCGTCGATGCCCCCTACGACCTGAAACGTCTGGCCCGTGATCGACACGGTCGCGACGAGGGGCCGGGCCGGCTGGGTCGCGCAATCGGGATTCGACGACGTATTCCGTTCGGGTAATCGTTGAGCAGCACCGGCGGAGGCTCGGACACCAAAAACGAGGCAAATGAGAACGAGGACGCCCCCAATGGCGGAAAGCACGACGCATGACCGCTTTTCTGGCACCCTCACCGGAGCGAACTTAATGCCCACGCGCCATAGCTAAGCGATTTCTGCGCTCCGGCCCATTGTTAGGTGGCACCTGACTCGACCCCCGCGGCATGCTGGAGTGGTGGCTTGCGACGGGGAACTTCTTATACGGCATCAGGCAGTTGGAGCTGGGGATTCCTGCCGCAGGATCTTGTTGACCCTTCCTTCTTGGTTCGGCATCCCGGCCTCGGTGGAGGACTACGTGGCAACCGCCAACCGGTCGCCCACCGTCATTGCCTCACTCGGAAACGATGACGTGGGGATACTCACGGTCGTAAGGCACAACCAATACGCGGCCGAGTTCTACGTGATGGCCGTCTTGCCGGCGCTTCACCGCCAAGGCAGCGGCCGGGCGTTGCTCGAGCAAGCCGAGGGAAGGTTGGCCGATGCCGGTGTGGAGTTTCTTCAAGTGAAGACGCTCGCTCCTAGCAAACCCGACGATGGGTACGAAAGGACACGAGCGTTCTATCGGGCGTATGGCTTTCGCCCACTCGAAGAGTTCCCGGACTTGTGGGACGCCGACAACCCGGCCCTCCAGATGATCAAGGTCATTCCGAATGTTCGTAAGGCACAGTGACCAGGGACCGGCGTACGCCGGACGCCTGACGTCCGACCGGTTTCGAATACGGATTGGGATTGTCGTCTTTGATGAACCTAGGACAGTGCTTCGATCACGGCGGCGAAGTCTGGCCACTCCGCGCCAGCATCAATAACGGTCGTCAAGAGGGCTTCGGCTGCGGGTCCGATGCGCACACCAACTCCGGTTTCTTCGGCCAGGCCTATGGCGAGGCGGAGGTCCTTACGAGCCAGTGTCGGAGAGAACCAACCTGGATGCGTCGGATCGAGCAGACTGTCCAGCCGGAGATTGCTGGCGAGGCTCAACACTGGACTGTCAGCAAGGAGGGTCCTTAGGAACTCGTCAGGGATTGCGTGCTGTCTGGCCGTCGCGATGGCCTCGGCGAGCGAAGCTACCCCCGTAATCAGCAACGAATTGGCCAAGATCTTCATCGTTGCCCCGGTTCCGACCGGCCCACAGTGGGTGTAGCCGGACCCAAGGTCATTCCATAGGGGTTCAATGGCAGAAATCGCCGGGGCGGGACCGCCGATGAGGAACCTCCCCAAACCCCCAACGATCATCGCCGGCGATCCCATCACCGGAGCATCAATGACCCGACCCTTGGGTCCCAGCTCGGCCAGGCGTCGAGCAGTCTCCGGGGAGACCGTGCTGACGTTGGCAAATACGGCATCGGGTTCGAGCGATGCCAACACGCCATCGTCGCCCAGGCACACGTCGAGGACGGCTGCGTCGTCGGCGAGCACAACGAGAACGGCGTCAGCACCCGCCGCCGCAGCCGTGGAGGTGTTGGCCTCGATAGCGCCGCTGGCCACGAGGGCAGCGACCCGACCCGGGGTGCGATTCCAAACGGTCGTCTGGTGACCAGTTTCGATTGCCCTGACGGCGAAAGCCTGACCCATGTTGCCCATTCCCAAGATGCTGATTCGCATCGGGCCACCATACGTTCGCCCAGGGTCCGCGACGAGCACACCACCCAGGACCGGGACCGCTTCATAGCCTGGGCGCTCGAGTCGCTCGCACGACCGGTGGAGCCGAAGCCGAAGGGCTCCGAATCGACGATCGAGGCTGCGGAGGAACGCGCACGTCCGCGCATGCAGAGCGCACGGCGGGCTGTGAGAGAGGAGAACGAGATCAGAGAAGGGGCGGTTGACCAGGGAGTTCCCGCCAAAAGTGGCCCCTCGGAATTCGAACCCGAAACCTTCGGATTAAGAGTTCGAGGCAGGGGGTCCGCGGAGTTCGTTCTAATGCATTTACCTGCGGTTACGTCTCGATGCCGTCCATCAGATTCAGGTAAATCCACCCACTATCGCCGAGATAGTGGGTTGGATAGTGGGGGAGGTACGCGGGTCGGATTTTGAAGGAGCTAGTTACAATGGGATCACGGTGATCTGTTATATGGTATCATACCACGGTGGATGGAAAAGCTGAAGCAAGCGCAATCCTTCGTCAGTTGCGGCGAGACAGTGGCCTGACTCAGCGCGACTTGGCCGCTAAGGCTGGTGTCCCCCAATCAACCATCGCCGAAGTCGAACTTGGACAAAGAGAGCCATCACTCACTCTGCTGAGCAGGATCGCCGAGTCAGCCGGTCAGTCAATTGCGATACGGCTGGCCCCTTTGCCGCGGCACAGTGCGGTTGCCACCGCCAACACGATCAAAGATCGGCTGTATGGAGATGCGGGTGAGGGGCTGTCACTCGATATTCGTGAGGATGGTGCGCTTCGCGCTGTCATCGATCTGAAAGACACCCTCCGGCGATCCAGCCACGAGGGATTCGATGCCCTTACGTGCCAGGCCCCAGGCCTCGTCGGAGACACGCGTTGGGATGCTTTTCTCGCTGCGATAGTCGAGGATGAAGCTGCTAGGAAGGCGATCTCTCCGCCTCGCTGGACCAATGACCCGAGTAGGTTCAATCGACCCTTCTGGTATCTCTCCAGGAGCCCGAGGTTCCATACCTGGGAGATCGCCAACTCGCCTGGAGCGCTCATCCGTCATGGCGTGTTTGCTGCTGAGGAGGAACTTGAGAGTGCCTGATCTCAACCGGGAAGAAATAGAGTCGGCACTCGCCGAACTTGCAGACCAACTCAGTGCTCGCAACGTCAAGGCCAAGATTTACTTGATCGGCGGCGCAGTCATGATGCTTGCGTTCGATGCTCGGTTCAGCACCGGAGACATTGATGGCGCGATTCATCCGACAGATGACGTACTCGCCGTGGCCGCTGAGATCGGTGAACGCCGAGGACTTGGTGCCGAATGGCTCAACAATTCGGCTCCACAGTTCATACCGGTATTCAAGGAACCCAACTGGCAGCCGATATTCAAGTCGGGGAACGTTGAGATCGTTGCGGCCGATGAGCGGTCGATGTTGGCCATGAAGATGCGGGCCGCCCGTGGGTCGCGAGATCGTCCGGACATTAACTTCCTCGTCAAAAGATGTGGCGTCACCAGCGTCGCCGAGGCACTGGATCTCTACAAGGAGTACTTCCCCGAAGACCCGTTGCCAGACCGAGCACTCCCACTGCTCGACGAAGCCATCGCTGCGCTTGGTCTCCAGTCACCGTGACTTCGCCAGCTTTCATACGGCCAGCATCTGAAGGCGTCTGCATCTTGGCCAGGGTTGTCCCGACCGGTGATCGATGGCGCGACTCGGCTGAAGTGAGGTTGCGGACGATCAGGACGCTTGGTCGATTTCGGTACCATTGGGAGGGGTAGACGACGTGGTCCAAAACTTCGCTGGCTCCACCATCCACATCGACGAGAGGACGGCGCTGTGACCCTCACTGCTGGTCGGGGCCCACTCGGAGCGGATCCCGCAGGTTGGTTCTCTGCTCCGCTACCGAAGGACGTCGCGTACATCGAGCCGCATCCGAGACGGATCCAAGGGATCGTCGATGGGTGGAGCGTCATCGACACCGAGCACGTCCTGCTGGTGCACCGAGTTGGCCATCCGCTTTCATATGCGTTCCCGGCATACGAAGTGGGCGAGCTCCCCAACGAGGGAGTACCCGAGGCTCCCGGTTTCGTGACCGTGCCATGGGGAGCAGTCGACGAATGGCTCGAAGAAGGTCGCAAGCTCGTGCACTACCCACCGAACCCGTACCACCGGGTCGATTGCCGCCCGACCAATCGGCACTTGCGAGTCGAGATCGCCGGAACCGTCCTGGTGGAGACCTGGGACACCGTCATCCTCTTCGAGACAGCCTTGGCTCCAAAGCTGTATGTCAGCCCAACGCAGGTCCGGATGGATCTGCTGCGTTCCAGCAACTCGACGTCCTATTGCAACTACAAGGGCGACGCAACGTATTGGTCGGCCATTGTTGGCGACACCCTCGTTGAGGACGTGGCGTGGAGCTACGAGGCACCTCTCCCCGAGAGCGCCTTGATTAAAGGATTCCTGAGCTTCGACGGCACGCGGGTCGACATCCAGGCCGACCTGCCGGCCGAGGGCGAGAGGGCACCGGTCCAGTGCGACACCGAGTGTGCAGTCCCGACCGTTGCACCGACGTCATCGCTAACTCCTCATTCTTGAGCGTCAGCCGCCACGACCCCTGAGAGGTGTCCTTGAAGCAGCGCTCTCCTTCTGTTCGGTTCATTACGCGTCCATCTTCTTCTCGCATGGCAATGGTGCGCACCGAGCCTTAGGTGCATCTCATTTGGCGTATCGGCGCGTGCCGAGAGGCGAGATCGATACGCCTAATTGCCGATCGCACCCTATCTGAGCTGGTCTTTCGGGTCGGGTGCGCCCCTCGGGATTCGAACCCGAAACCTGCGGATTAAGAGTCGGAAGCAGGGGAGTCCGTGGAGTCCGTCCGAGTCCGTGACCTGCGACTACGTCTAATGGTAGTCCATTAGAATCGAGTGAATCCACCCCGTTTTCCCGAGATAGTGGGTTGGATACTGGGTCGAAAATAGTGGGGTGACACTATGGCTCTGGGGTTGTCCAGCTGGACGTATTCGCCGGGCACCTACCTCCTGCGGCATACAGGAATTAGGTGGATCGACTTGAATACGGGTCGAGTTGACGGGCTTAGCCCTTGCGCTGTACTGCCATTTGGAGTACATTCGTCGCCATGGGTGAAACCCGATCAGACAGGCTCCAGCTCCGAGTGACGCCCCAACAGCGCGAGATCATCGAATCTGCCGCCCAGTCGCAGCACGAGACGATTACGGACTACGTGGTTCGCCATGCGGTCAGTGCTGCCAAGGAGGACCTTGCAGACCGCCGGTACTTCACGATCGAGGATGCCGCGTGGGTGGAGTTCAACGCTCTCTTGGAGCGGCCACCTGTCTACAAGCCGAGACTTGAGAAGCTCCTGGCTCAGCCAGCTCCCTGGAAAGACTAAATGCCAGACCGGTCCTGGCGCAGACCGGAGCCCCTTAACCCGGATCACGTGGTTTCAGGATTCTCCTGCGGCAAGCCAGAGCTGGACGAGTGGCTCCAAAAGCGGGCCATGGCAAACCAGGTGTCCGGTGGCACGAAGACGCATGTGGTGGTCGATGATGGCCGAGTCATTGGGTTTTATGCGCTTGCCAATGGAGCGGTGGCCCACAGCGAGGTAAGGAGTCGAACCCGCCGAAACATGCCCAACCCCATCCCCGCCGTCATCCTGGCGAGAATGGCTGTGGACGAGAAGCATCGAGGCAGTGGGCTTGGTTCGGCCCTCCTTCAGTCCGCCATAGAAACGACCCTGGTCGCAGCCCGGACCATCGGCATTGCCTGCCTTCTCGTTCATGCCAAGGACGAAGACGCCCGGAGCTTTTACCTCCATTTCGACTTCGAACCGTCGCCCACTGACCCCTTCCATCTCATCCTTCGGTTGGCTGATGTCCCCGGCCACGACCAGATATGAGGTGGCCACCTGAGCAAGCCCAACTCCGGGGACCCTGGTTGAGCGCGGTAGCTCGTCCGCCAGGGTGTTCGGCTGTTTCCGAACACCGAACGGGTATGATGTCTGTATGCGCGCTTCCCGGGACAGCCTCCAAGCTGACGCCGTGGACGCCCTCACGGACGCCCTGACTCAGGCCGGGCTACAAGTTCGGCGGGACGCTCCTGGCGGGCCCGATGGAGCCTTTCTCACCGTGGAGGGGCCGAACCGCTTTCTCACGCTCGAGGTCAAGGCCACGAGCGTCGCCGACCCAGGCCGGGTCAGTGCCATGCTCCAAGACTCAGCGCGCCGTCGGTCGAGTCGGTCACCGGCCGACGCGGTCGTGCTCGTCGCGGATGAGGTTTCCAGGGCGTCCCGGGACCTCTTGCGAGAGCACGGATGGGGTTACCTCGACCGTCGTGGTCGGCTCTGGCTGCGCACACAGGACCTCATGATCAACGACACGGATATCGAGCCACAGCCGCGCCGCCGAGGGGAAGATCCCCCATCCGACCCTTTGAGCGGTCGGACCGCCATGGGGGTGTCGCTGTGGATGCTCATGCATCCTGAACGACCAGCAGGTGTGCGTTTCTTGGCCCGCGAGCTCGACTGCTCACCTTCCACAGCTCATGACGCCCTGAAGCAGCTTCGGGCGGTAGCCCTGCTGCGCCCGGACAACACACCATTGATCCCCGAACTCTTCTGGGCTTTGGCTGACCGGTGGCGACCCGAGCGCCACCACGTAGGTCGTGAGCCGAACCCCGGTGATGACATGAGCCCCCTCGGCTTCGGTAAGCACGGTCCCAACTTCGTGATCTCCAACGATGTGGCGGCCGCCGCGTGGGGAGCTCCCGTCGTCGTGCAGTCCGGCCATCGCCCCGACTTCTACGTGCCGCCCGCCGTCCTCAATCGTGCGGTTCGCCTCCTCGGCCCTGCCGCCGTCACCGACAGCGGGGCCACGCTTTCCGTTGCACCGATCCGGGCGGTTTCCGAGGAAGCCTTCGACCACCCCTCCCACTCGACGCCCTGGCTGCACTGGCCCCTGGGCCATCCCGCGGTTGTGGCGCTCGATCTTGCCCAAGATCAGTCGCGGGGCCGGGAGATCCTCGCCGACTGGGATGCACCACAGGGTTTCGTCCGTGTCTGGTGAACGCATCCTGCTCGTTGACGGCGCCGGCGGGCGCGTCACCGATCTGGTCCGTGCCACGGCTCTGGTTGTCGAACACGCCGGTCTCCCCGTTGCCCTGATCGGTGGGCTCGCCGTCACGTGCCGTCTCGCTGTGGCCCATCGGATCACTCAGGACGTGGACATGGTGGCCGGTACAACGGTAGACCTCGTCGCAGGGCCAGGGTCGGTGGCCGACAACCTCGTCTCAGCGGGAGTGGCCCGTGCGGCCACTGACACCTCCTCCGTCCGGCTGTTCATCGGGGAGACGAAGGTCGAGATCATCGACACCGAGCAGCTCAACGCGACTGAGGCGGCCGACATCGAACCGGAGCGATCCCGACTGTTCGTCCTTGCTCACCGGTGGGCGCTCGAGACGGCCACTGCCATAACGATCTCGGTCACCGACGCGCAGGTCCGAGCAACAGTGCCCGTGGCCACGCCCTCGGCGCTCGTCACCATGAAGCTGCACTCCATCCAGGATCGTTCCCAGGACCGCAAGCGCGCTTCGGACCCCTGGGATCTCTTTCGACTTCTGCAAGTCCACAATTCTGCCGGTGAGATCACGGCTGCCATCGCTCACGGCCCGCCGGTATTGGCCCCGATTGCGGTCGCGGCACTGGATCGGGTTTTCCGCACTGACGTGACCCGCACTCGCCGCTGGATCCATGGCTACGGCGAACCCGCCTGGACTCAGCTGATGACCGACGACGCTCTCGCTGATCTCGCCACCGAGGTAATCGAGGGCCTCACCTTCTGAGCATCTTCGCACCTGTGCGGTGGATTCCGACCACGCGGTGGACCGTGGGGAAGTCCTCAACTCGTGAAGGAACGCGGCCTACCGCCTATCGGGAACTCAGGAGCTGGTAGGGAAGTCGCTGGGGGGCTGTGCCGGCAATAGATGGTGGTGCGTCCGCGGGCTGGCCTGGTGCGTTACAGGTCGATTCCCATGTCGATTCCCATGTCGATACCTGCGACCTCCTGAGCGCCCATGTCTCTTGCTTCGATACCAGGGAACGGCCGCATGAGTTCGCGCCACCGCACCTTTTCGTAGTCCCGGATCTGAGCGGCGGCGTGGTCGTATGCGAGCCGTGGAGACGATTCGAAGGGCCGCGGTCCGAGAGGATCAGGTCCGTCGATGGAGAAGCGCTCACGGTAGGTATCGATGGAGCGGGTAACCCGTCATAGCGACGCTGCTCGTCGACAAAGGAAGGACGGGTGCCGAGGGCGGCGACAAGGTGCGCGGACGAACGGCATCGGCGAAGCGGGTCCTCCAGCCAATGGGGGAGCGGGATGCCCTCCGGGACCGTGACCCTGGCGCCGTCTACGGACGTAGTGCTCCCCACGCCGCAGGGTCGCCCAGGCCCGTCCGGCGAGATGGGCGGCCACCGCACCAGATGGTCTTGTTGTGATGGCCTCCCCGCGACCATCTGCACGTAGTGGAGCCAGGCACGGCCCGTCATCTCGCTCATGCAGGAGGGCATCTGCCGGGGTCAGGATCCCGAGCGGACCCGGGGACCCGTCGGACACTTGCGATGGCGCGACGTCGTCGAAAGATGGCCCGGCAAGACGACCCGAACACCGCCAGCACTTTGGTGCCGGCCTCGACTCCTTAGTTGCGAATAGTGAACAGGACCTCGGTGGCGGATCGGGTCTGTCGCAGGAGTTGGACATCAATCCCGAGTGCGCACGCCACCACTTGGCCTGCGAATACCGCCGTGGGGGTGCTGCAGCGGTCGCCCCGGGTCATCGACCTCGAGACGGGCCGACCCTCGCCCTTGGGACGATAAATTGAAGACGGGTACGGTCGCGGGATAGCGCCCTTCGTTTTCCCTCCGCGCCAAACGGGTATGTCCTTGGCCGTGAACCTGCTCCGTGAATGTGCTGGCGCCCATGACGCGGGTTCCTGGCTTGAGATTCCCGACGACGACCTGAACGCGACACTGGCGGCGAGGGAAGAGGATGGCGACCCCCCCTATAGCGAGTTGAGCGGGCCAGTCGGCACGATCCAGCAGTAGCCGCACCCTTTCGGAGTGCGGCACACCCGCAGATTCGCTTCGGCGGTTCCCCATTCAGTGTCCGTGTTCCCGCACTGCACTCAGGACAAGGACAGCGGTCGTCCTGGTCCGCACCGTTCGGCATACTCGGCACGTACCCGCCGGATGTAATGTCGAATCGTAACGATGGACACCTCTGCGGCCCTTGTCATTCGAAGTAGCCCCGTTTCGGCCACCTGGTGCAGGGTAGGTGGCATTCATGACAAAGGCCGAAGAGCCAAGCCCGATCAAGCCTGAAGCGGAGATCGTGGGACCTGTGGACCAGTCCGAAACGATGCTGGAGGGAGATGGGTGTATAGACGTCCCCGGCCGCACCGATGAGGATGTGGAGGGCACAGCGTGGGCCTTCGAAGAGAAAGCGGAACAAGCCGAGACAGACGCTGCTCTCGAGAGGGTCCTCGAAGGCACCTTCCCGACCAGCGATCCCTCGTCGAGCTGGGCCGGCCCGGACGTTGAACCGGAGAGACCCGAAGACCAGGACTCCTCTGTGGTCCAAATCACGGGTGATGACAACGATCACAATGACGCGGAGGTCCTCCACGAGGAGATCGGGCCGTCAAGCCTGAACCTGAGCCCGTTGGGAACAGATGAGGGACCTGGATCGCCCACAGACAACCAGTGACCAGGCAGACCGTCGCCGGTCGGTCGCCGAACGCGAGACGGCCCCCCGGCGGAAAAATAGGGGACCGTCTCTAGGCGGCGGGAAACCGCCAACGCAACGGTGCGCCTTCAATTACGGTCGCAGTCAGGGCGGAAGGTCCCATTGACAGCGAATCTTTCGGCCTACCTCAATCGGTCCGTCGCTGCCCAGCCTGTTAAAGAGAGCTTGTGACCCCCTCACTCACCCGCTCAAGCGTCGCTGGCGTCCTCGACAGGTGATGCGGGCGCCCCGGCCTATTTGGCAGGTGCGGCATTAAATCCTTCGCTTCGAGAGCCTCAAGCCTCTCTCGGAGTGCCACCAGGTTGTCTGAGGTGTCGAAAAGGGCCTGCTGGATCGTGCTGATCGCTCGGGCACAGTTGGCTTACTCCGCTTTGACTGACATCCACCATGGGGGGCACAGCCCCCGAAAGGATGTCCATCTATGGAGACCATGCAGCGTGCGCTAGCTGCTTTGATCTGGCTGGGGTCCTTGGGCATCAACGGTTAGAACAATTGGCTCGCTCGGCGCAGAACCGGCCCGGTGATCCGGTGCCGAGCCGGGACGCGGTGAGCACTTTCGCGGGGTTGCGGCGATCGTGGCTCAGTCGCAGCTGAGCAACAAATCACCGATGGCCTGGGCCAGGCTGTTCGACCAGCTCGGTCGAACACTCCGGACGATCGGCGAGGCACACGTTGCCCGAGGGGAAACGGAAACGGCCCGAGCGTTGGTCGACAATCTCTCTCGAGAACTCGAGGTGCTGCACGATCGATTCGAGACGAGCTCGCCGCACGAGCTGTTGCCCGATGAACGAGTGTCCGACCATAGCAAGCCCGCGTCCAGGTACGAGACGGGTATGCATAAGGTTGCGCATCACCGGGGACGGGAGTCGAGCCACGATCGCGGCTTCGGACGCTAGCAACCGCCACCGTTCGTGAGCATCCCTGCGATAAAGCCGGCGTCACTCACCTGGAGTCACGAGTCTTTCCCTCTGGACTTCCACCTCAATGACGTGCAGCTACCGGTCTCACATCATTTGCCGTCGTCAACCTTTCCTCACGAGCTTGAAGTCGATCCAGATCCTGGCGTGGCGCTGGGAGTAGAACCGTTGCCCATATTTGGACAATTCTTTGTCGAAGTTGAGGATTTTGATCCAGTTGAACTGCTCGACGGCGTTGTGGTCGTGGATCCCGATGTTGAACTGCTACTGGGCGTTGTGGTGCTGGTAGTTGCCGCATCAGCAACCAAAGCGCCACCGGTAACCAAGCCACCCGTTAGAGCGCCAATGGCGATCATGTTACGTAGGCTAAGTTTCATTTGAATCCTGCTCTCATATTCCGGCTCGAAGGCCCGTCCTCGATCTGGGGACCTTTGTCACAATGAGCCCTCAATCTGTGGACTACGTGAGAGCAGGGCGTCTATTAGTCATCAGACTCTTCCGGGTTGCTGCGGGCCACTCTCTCGAACGTCCCCGGTCGGGGACTCATGAGTCCAGGACTCACCGCCACGGGCGGCAGGACTATCCGAAACAATGCTCCGCCCGATTTTCCTGGTTCCACTTCGACGCGACCACCGCGTGATTGTGTGATTGTGTGATTGTGGCCACAATGGCGAGACCAAGTCCACTTCCACCAGTATCGCGCGATCGTGAGGCATCGGCACGGAAGAATCGCTCGAACACAAACTGTGGATCCAGGGCAGTTAATCCAGGACCTTGGTCTTCCACCTCTATCACGGCTTCGTTGTCAGATCGGCGAACCCGAACAGTGGAGGGCGTGCCCGGGGGGGTGTGGGCACGGACGTTCTTTAAGACGTTGTCAACGACTTGGCGCAAGGCCACGGGATCACCCATAACCTCAACTGCGTCAATAACCTTGAACGAGATCGGCCACTGGGGACCGACGATAAGGGCTGTGTCCACAGATTCTGTGACCAGGCCGACCAGCTCCACGAGCTCGGGTTCAAGCGTTCTCTGTTCGTCGAATCGGGCAAGAACCAGGAGATCTTCGACTAGGCGAGCCATGCGACCAGATTCGCGCTCAATGCCCGACATGACGCGTTCCATGTCGTCTCCACTTTGGGTGGCTCCATACTTGAAAAGTTGCGCAAACGCTGACAACACTGCCGCGATGGGCGGGCGCAGTTCGTGGGATGCATCAGCGACGAACTGTCGCAAGCGGCTCTCAGAGGTTTGCAGTTCGCGAAATCCGGATTGAATTCGCTCCAGCATAACGTTTAGCGTTTCTGCCAAACGACCTATCTCAGTGCAACCATTCGCATTGGGCACTCGATGGATGAGGTCGCCATCGGTAATCGCTTCAGCGGTTCGGACTACGTCACGAAGCGGTCGTAATCCAAGGCGAACGAGCCAAAGAGCCACAAGTACAGAAACAACCAACGCCCCACCCGTGACCGCGAGCTCAAGGAGGAGCAGTTGATTGAGTGTGCTCGAGACTGCTGAAATGGGGTCCGCCACGACGAGGAGCCCACCGCCCTGGAGGCGAGAGGCCTGAACCCTGAAGGATGGTCCACCCGCTGAGCTTGATTCCACGGTGAAATAGGTCAACGCCTCATGCGGGTCTGCACTTGTCTTGCGAAGTCCCGTGATGACGGTTGGCAGTTTTGGTGAGTATGTCTTGCTACCCGGAGTAAAGGCCGCGCATCTTTCGCCCTTCACGGCCTTGTTCTCCGAGCTAATGACCTCGATAAACATGCCTGGGGCACTTTCCCGTCCAATGGCACAGAAGTTCGGGTCGCCTGGTTGTTGTCCGGTCCCCGGTGGTACTCCGGCTACGGACCGGCTCGGTATGCTCGGTTGTGTTGCTGCTACCTCGACGCTCTGGTGTGACACTTGGAGAGTTTCGTCCACCTGTCGATACAGGTATGACTTCAGTGACGCGTAGACCGTCACGTCAGCCAAAACCAATGCCAAGAGCGCAACGGCCCCGACCGCCAAAAGCAGGCGGGTTCGAAGCGATAAACCGACGATGACACTTCTCATCGCATATCAACCAAAAAGGGAGAAATCTGGAGAGTAGGACGACTTTCGCCGACCTTGATGATCGCCTGGCGAATCTTACAGTGAGAATTTAGGCGGTTGAGGTCGGAAGTCTTAGGCTCATAGCTGGAAAGGGCACGTGGCTCATCGTGTGCCGTGCCTATTCTGCAACTCAATGATTCGGGTTCTCCCGCGGGCCGTGAAAATTTGATGCATTAGTCGTTCTGTAAGCGTGTCAGAGATAGCTTGTTCTGCATCGATGATAAGAGTGCTCGGCGTGACGACTGCGTGGTGCACGTTGTCTTCCTTTATGAGACCGAATTTCCTATCGTCGTTCCGAATGAGCACCCGGTGCTCATTTGCTGATCGCTCGCCGTGTATCCTGGTAAATGTTCGATACTCCCCGCTCCCAGGTCGTGAATTCAGCCCGGGTAGCCCAGGTAAGCCTTTGCATTCAGTGCTTGACTCGTTCTGTGCTACGAAGCTACGGGAACTGAGGCAGTTGAAACTGGATCACGCAAGGCATACCCAACAAGGCGTACCGTATGTATCACGGGGGGCCCGTGCTTCTCGAGCTTCTTGCGAATGTAACTGATGTACGTCTCGACCACGTTGCCATCTCCGTCAAAGTCGTAATGCCAGACGTGATCGAGAATCTGCGGCTTGGAGACAACGTGTCGCGGATTGAGCAAGAAGTACCTCAGCAACGTGAATTCAGTAGCGGTGAAATGTATGATATTGCCGGAACGGCGGACCTCATGCGCTTTTTCATCTAGCTCAATGTCTGCAAAGCGCAGAATTCCGTCGTCATCGGGATCCGTTCCCGTTCGTCGCAAGATAGTACGAACGCGAGCAATGAGTTCAGCGAGGGCGAACGGTTTGGTGACGTAGTCGTCTCCCCCCACCGTGAGACCTGCAACCTTGTCCTGCAAAGCGTCTCGAGCGGTGAGAAAAATGACTGGAACGAAGATGCCATCGGCGCGCAATCGGCGGGTCACCTCGAGTCCGTCGAGGTCTTGCAACATCACGTCGAGGATCACCAGGTCCGGTGGATCCTCCTGTGCTAGGGCGAGGGCTCGACGGCCCGTTGTGGCCTCGTGTACCGTGAAGCCTTCATAGCGAAGCGATGTGGCGACTGCGTCCACGATCGAGGGCTCGTCATCTACCACGAGGATCCTTGGGCTGGTGTTCGTATTCATTGTGATCATCTCCTTGATCAGTACCTTTCCACGCTGGGGTTCTCCCTCGATGTGAAGTGGCTGTCGGTTCTCTGTGAGATTTGTGCATACAGCTGCACCTGGAGGCGTGCCACAAGTGCCGGGGCTATCCGTTCCGAACAGGGGGTCAATGTGCAGAGGGTGGCCGCGGCGAAGGCGTAGCGCACAGCGATGGCCAACCGAGCGACTCATTCGACTTGATTCGTTCCCCGGGTGGCCCGACTCATGATCCACGCCGGACTGGCCGGGCGCTGTAGGCGCCGGTCCCGTTGGACGACCTTCGCCGATCCAGAGGCAAGGGCTCTCAACCTGCTGCGCGGAACTTCGGCCCGGAGAACCTGACGCTCGACACCACTTGGGCCGGCGACATCACCTATGTGCGCACGCGGGAAGGGTGGGTCTATTTGGCGACGGTGATCGACCTGGCCTCGCGCCGAGTCGTCGGCTGGGCCATGGCCGATCACATGGAAGCTTCCCTCGTGTGTGACGCCATGGACATGGCCCCGCGGCAGGCCGGCCTGTACCTGGTCTGCTGTTTCATTCGGACCGGCGGCTCGCAGGGCGGATTCAACCGATCTTCGCAACACCTCGGTCGACTTTCGGGCCCTGCTCGCCGAGCATCACGTCGTCCAGTGCCTGTCGAGGCGCGCCCAGTGTTGGGACAACGCCGTATCCGAAAGCTGGTTCGGCACCTACAAACTCGAGCTCATCGAGGGCCGCTCCTGGCCGAACATCGCCACGCTGCGCTCGGCCACCTTCGCCTGGATCGAGGGCTGGTCACGACGTGCGGCGCCGCCATTCGACCCTCGGCGGGATCAGCCCCGCCAACTACGAGAGAAACCGTCAACACTTCGCGGCTCAAGCGGCATAATCAACCTGTCCGCCGGACCGGGTCAATCCCAAGCTTTGCCTATTGTCGACGGTACCGGGCCGCTGCGCCTAACGCGTTGAGGCGGGATTGAACCTGTCAGAGTTGGTGTTACTGACGGGGCCTGACGCGCGAGGGACACATTCTCCTTCTGTTTGCGGCACAAATCGCTATGAGTCGCTCAGCGCAAGAAGAACTCGGGGAGCGTCTCCATCGTGCGGCCCATGTCCAGCCTCTCGGTTCTTTTCGGCTCAGCTGATAAGCCAGCGGCGCAGTTATCCCGCTCATCATCCGCCGCAACAAAGAGATCGCCGGGGATGTGCGGCCACTCGGCGACGTCAGCTTCGTTGTTGGCCCGCCAGTACGGCCTGATCTGGACGCCAGCAAGATCCTGTAGTTGAGGCCAGTTGATATGGCCAAGCTTGGCTTCTCAGAGCCGGCTTGATGCTCTATCGAGCCCTCGCGCCCATAGAGCGGATGGTCGACTCTGCGGCGGGAACCGCGACAAGGAACCTGAACCGCGAGGATGAGACGGCAGATGCCCGCACCGAGGTGGCGATGCCTTTCCTGAGCTGCGAGTCCCTCTCACAGAAACCACCGCTTGATGGTGTCCCAAATCGCTGAGGGAGGGCCTTGCCAAGACACTCTCGTCTTCGTGTACTCGAACTCATCTTCGTGCCGGGTGTCGGACGATGGCACATGGAGAGGTTCGTAAGGTACGAACACAGTGCCACAGCAAAGCCACAGGTATCTCACTGGAAGAGCTGAATCAACAATGTTTCGATGGGGTCAACACCCCGCCGACAAGGACACCATTCGTGAAGCGCTCTCTAGAACCAAATTCCCTTCAATCTCGCCAGCATGCTCAGTTGTGGCTGCGCCGAGTAAGGCGCTCCGCGGTCGAGACAGCGGCGCTATCTACGGCCTCAGCGGAGTTGTGCTGGCGCCAAGGATCACCCGGGAAAGACCAGCTCAACGACCACGCCGACATCGAGCGAGAAAGCTTCCTCCTCCTCGGGAAGGACGAAGTCGACCACTACGGCGAAACCGGCAACCGTTACCTCGGGAGGTACCTCGCATGAACGATCTCCTTGACCACCAGGCTCAATCGATTCCCCTGACGTTACGTAGTATCAGGGCTATTGGTACTACGGCGACCGTAGTCGTACAAGATCCAAACGGAGCCAACGCCGCCGAGCGGATTCTTCGGGCCGATCTTGAGGCCATTGACCTCGCCTGTAGCCGGTTTCGGAATGACTCCGAACTCACAATGGTGCACGATCACGCAGGTGCCGCCGTGCGAGTCAGCGCCTTGCTCTTCCATGCTCTTGAGGTTGCCTACTCGGTCGCCGAACGTACCCACGGAGCGGTTGACCCCACAGTCGGCAATGCTATCAATGCCCTCGGCTATGACGAGGATTTGAGTGCGGTGCAGCTACACGCAGCAACCCCCCAAAGAGTCTCGGCTCTGTTGTCGGGTTCATGCATTTACACCTCAATTCTGCGCAACGTACGGTGCGTATCCCTCGTGGTGTGCGATTGGATCTGGGTTCTTCAGCCAAAGCACTGGTGGCCGACCGCTCGGCGGCACATATTGCTGAGTACCTCCGGTCCGGTGTTCTGGTCAGCATCGGTGGAGACGTGGCCGTCGCCGGGAATCCCCCAGCCGGTGGTTGGGCGGTCGGCATCGACGTGGACTCTTCGACACCCGCCGACGACGTCAAGCACGTCGTGGCGATTGGTAGTGGCGGCATAGCTAGCTCAAGCACTGCGGTACGGACGTGGATGTCGGGTACGCGACGTGTCCATCACATCATCGATCCCACCTCCGGCGATTGTGTATCGCCTTACTGGAAGCTGGTGTCGGCAGCTGGCAACAGCTGCGTAGCGGCAAACGCAGTGTCCACGGCCGCCATCGTCTGGGGTCGCACCGCGTTCCAACATCTAAATCGTTTTGATCAATCCGTTCGCATGGTTCGCCATGACGGTCGGGTCGTCTGCATCAATGGATGGCCCGAAGAGAGTGCACCATGAATTCGACCATGCTCTGGTACGCGACCAGGGCCAGCGGAATCGCTGCTTTGATTCTACTCACGGCAACCATGCTCCTCGGGCTTGTCGCAACAAACCGGCCTAGAGCCCGAAACTGGCCTGGTTTCGCACAACAAGAGATTCACCGTCGAATCTCCATACTGTCTGTAGTCTTCGTCGGCATCCATGTAATCACTAGTCTGCTCGACACTTATGTACATATTGGCTGGGCGTCGATACTCGTCCCCTTCACCTCGTCGTACAGCCGACTGTGGGTCGGTGTCGGGACCGTTGGTCTCGACCTCATGCTGGCTGTGTTCGTTTCGAGTCTCTTGCGATCGCGGATCAGGCCGACGACCTGGCGTGCGCTGCATTGGCTCGTATATCTCTGCTGGCCGGTTGCCCTCGCTCATACCTTCGGCATGGGAACCGACGCCGCCGAACCCTGGGTAGTTGCACTTGGTCTGGTTTGTATTGCATCGGTCAGCGCCGCTCTCCTCTGGAGGGTGCGAGCTAGCACTAACCAAAAGCGCGCTGCGCAGAGGACGAATACCTTCGCAGTTCCTCGCAAGCACCTCGCAGCTTAGATATGCAAAGGAAATTATCCGGGCATTCAAGGGATGACTGTAACGGCCAACGAGTCGGCAAACGTTTCGTTATGACGAACGGGGGTTGTAGATGGGTGCTCAGTTAATGACCGCTGAGCACAAGCAGATGGCTTGCCTTCTCGAGGCCAGGGGCTGACGCTCAAGGCGGTCGCCAAAGAAAGCAGTTGTTTGGAGACTTTGGTGAAGGTCTGTATGTACGTTCAACGCGCGGATGTGGGAATACCCTACAAGTGGGCCCCGGCGAGGGGTCGCCTCGCCGCCGAGAAGTGGGAGGAGATCTTGTTGGGACGTGCCCGAGGTGAGTCGATGTCAGTAATCGCTCGCGGCCTTGCACGTGCCCCACCCACAATCACGAAAGAAGGTAGTCGCCCACGGAGGAGTTCGCTGTTATGGGGCCGGGAACGCCCACTGCCAGGCCGGGAAAGCGTCGAGGTGACCCGAGCCCGCCAAGCTTGCATTCCTGTTTCGTCCGCCAGGTGACCTCCCGGATGGAGCGGCCTGTGGTCGTCCTAGGAAATCGTGGCGTACTCGCGTCACCAGTTCGGAGACGATCGGATGATGCAGGTGACCCACGAGACCATTTGTAGGCCCGCCGTGAGCCGACCGATTTAAACGACTCCTCCAGGGAGGTCCTCTGAGATCCTCGGATAAGTGATCACCGAAGTTCGCAGAGCTCGTTACGCTCGCCGCTTGAACCTACCATTCATTGGTTGACAAGGCTCTTCTTACTGAACACTTAGGTGGACTTGCAACATTTCGGTCCGCGCGAGACAATCGCATCTACTGCACCTATAGAGAAGAAATCCGACGTGATCATTCCCTCCGGATTCTCTATGGATCGTTTGGTCAAAACTAATATTGCCCACCGGGCCCACCGGGGCGTGTCCCAGCACCTGTTCCGAACGCTGCTGGCGGTGAGCCGCCAAACCGGCCCGGACCGCCACCGGGGGTGCCGATATCGACAGAGGTGGCGGTGATTGTCCTCGAGGCCTCAGTGCCAAAGGCCGCCACCGTCTCACCGACGGTGACATTGGCCAGAGTTGGCGAGGTCACACCCTGATCGTTGTAGGTTGTCGAGCTGGTGACGTCGACGGTCACTGTCGTGCCGCCCTTGGTAGTCAGAGTGAAGCTATCCGTGCCGACTGTCGCTACCGTTCCGAACGCAGCTGGCGGTGAGCCGCCATTTGGAGGTATGCGATTCCCAGAAATGCCGTCCGGCGGTGCGG
>Ga0302326_10006084_pt1 | contig 27182 bp, 24 predicted proteins | sample Palsa_T0_3_FD_202264 | JGI IMG/M metagenome (GOLD analysis project Ga0302326, IMG submission 202264) | Peat permafrost microbial communities from Stordalen Mire near Abisko, Sweden - Palsa_T0_3 | ecosystem: Environmental > Terrestrial > Soil > Palsa > Peat permafrost | place: Sweden: Abisko... | reverse complement strand
AAGTCTACGACTTGGCTCCGCAATGGCTCCCGACCCGAAAGCCAGAAACTCGAATAGGTTACCTGACCTGCAAGAACTCGGTGGAGCTGAGGGGATTCGAACCCCTGACCCCCTCGATGCGAACGAGGTGCGCTACCGGACTGCGCTACAGCCCCAAGAACGTCAGTCAGCCTAGCAAAGGACGAGGGCTGCTCGCGCGCAAGGCGGCTGACCGGCCGTCAGTCGCCGACGGCGCGGAGCTTGGCTTCCGCGTACTGGTCGAAGAGCTGGTCACCGACGCGCTCGGAGATGTCGATGATCTCGGCGTGCTGGTCCGTCTCGGCGGAGTCCCGGACCAGCCCGGTGGGCACGCTGGTCCCCGTGGTGCGCCCAGGCGCGGCTTCGGGTTCGGCTTCGGCCTTGCGCCGGGCTTCCGCCTCCTGGGCGTGCCGGGCCTGGACGGCCGAACGCTCCCGCGCCTCGGCGTCGGCGCGGGCTGCCTCGCGCAGCACCAGCAGGTAACCGCCGAGCAGGGCAACCGGGGGGATGACGATCCACCACGCCGCCAGCCGCAGGTACGCCAGTCCCGTGCCGGCCGCGGTGAGGGTGATGAGCATCCACAGCATCCGGCGTCGGCCCCGTACCATCCGGGCCCGCCGCTCGCTGTCCGCCGTCGCCCGGTTCTCGGCCGGGAGCCGGCCCCGGTTGCCCGGCCGCTGCTCTTCGTGATCCGGGCCGCTGTCGCTCCGGCCGCCGTGTTGCGGGCGCTGGTCATCCTGCGGCGGCCTGCGGCGTTCCCTGCCACTCTGCTCCTGGCGTTCCACCGGGTGCCGGTCATCGTGCGGGGCGCGCTGCCTGGTGCGCTCGTGGCGCAGGTGCTCACGCTCGTGGCGCAGGTACTCATCGGCCGACCATCCATACGACCGGACCCGCGCTGGAGCCTCATCCATCTCATACAGCTGTGCCATATCGCCGGCATTCCCGTTCCCCGCGGCAGGAACGTACGCAGTGTCATAATTCTGCGACAAAGAGTTAGCCGCACGCTGCCCGGAAAACCGGCGCAGCCGCAGCTGACCGTCGTGGGCGTGCTCATGCCGGAGCCAACGGGGGACCAGCGCGCCGATCCAGATCACGACGATTGCGGCGAACAGGATGGCGCTGCTCACGGTCCCTCCCTCGGCGCGGTCCTTGCCGGGCGGGCCGTGGTCGCCCGGGCGATCGGAGCAGACCCGGGATGTCCCGGGTGGAAGCGGACTAGCCGGGCAGGAAGAATGCCGACCGGATCCCACTCACGTAACGCAGCGTAAATGCTGAGCTGTGCGGTGACGCGGATTGCGCCCGGTGTGTCGCGAGATCTCCGAAGCCGGGACCGTAATACCCCGTGGAATTGGGGGTTTTCCCCCGTGTGCCATCCCGCCACGGTGCGATAGGTATTGGGCGTGGCAATCTCATCGATGTCTGCGGACGAAATACGGGCCGCCGCGGAAACCCACCGCGAGCTCCCGCCTGAGTACCAGAACGCGGTTATCGAATCCTTCCTGGCCAAGGTGGACCGGGAAATCGATGCTCGTGTCGACGCCCGGCTGGCGACGCATGGCCATGGCCGGACATCCCTACGGGGGACGCCGCGCGGCCCGGCCTTCTTCGCCCTGGCCACCATGGTCACCGCCATCCCGCTGAGCGCCATTGCCGTCGCTTCCGGCTCTCACCCAGCTGGGTTCTGGGGGCTGCTGGTGGTCTGGATCGGCGTCATCACGCTCAACGTGGTGTACATCAGCCGCTGGAAGCCGCCGCCCAGCGACCGGTACCAAGACGACCGGTAACGGGCGGCCGGGATCGTCAGGCCCCAGGGGGGAAGCCGCCCGGGCCGGCGCCGGTTCCTGACTTGGACGCCAGCACGGCGCCGCGCCAGCGGGTCATCAGCCGGTCCGGCACTTCCTCGGCAGTCAGCGCGTAGCACAGGTGGTCTCGCCACGCGCCGTCGATGTGCAGCTGGCGGCGACGCAGGCCCTCATCCCGGAAGCCTAGCTTTTCCACCACCCGGCGGCTCGCGTGGTTCTCCGGCCGGATGCTGGCCTCGAGCCGGTGCAGCCCGACGACGCGGAAGCTATGGTCGATCGCCAAGGCCAGCGCGGTTGGAATGATGCCGCGCCCGGCAAACTTCTCGTCAATCCAGTAACCGACCTGCCCGGAGCGGGCCGAGCCCCATACGATGCTGCCCACCGTGAGCTGTCCGGCAAATTCATTACCGAACGTCACGACCCAGGGCATGGCCTGCCCGAGACGTGCCTCCCGGCGCATCGCCCGGACCATCGACACGTACGGGCTTAGGCTGGACCGGTACAGCGGGGTCTCCGGATTGGTCGGCTCCCAGGGCCGCAGCCAGGGGGCATTGCGCACGCGGATCTCTCGCCAGGCACGCGCGTCCCTGACCCGCACGGGTCGCAGGGCGACCGGTTCATCCAGCAGCCTCGGCTCGTGCAAGGTGACGGGCCAGCCGCGCATTCGTCCCACGGGTCAATCATTCCCTGGTAAGTGCCTGGACGTCATCTACATGCGCCGTGACCACCAAGGCTAGCCGCCGGATGCGTCGGCCGCCGCACCGGATTCGCCCGTGCTCTCGGCCTGGCGGTGATCGCCGCCGTGCAGCTGGTCGACGGCGTGCTGCAGGATCCGGCTGAGCACCGCCATCCCGTCTTTGACTCCGCCCGTGGAGCCAGGCAGGTTGATGATCAGCGTGCGCCCGGCCAGGCCGGAGAGCCCGCGGGACAGGATCGCGGTCGGCACCCCCGCGGCGGCGCCCGCGGCCCGGATCGCCTCGGCGATCCCCGGTATCTCCCGGTCCAGCACCCGGCGTGTCATCTCCGGGGTCAGGTCGGCCGGGGTCAGGCCGGTGCCGCCGGTCGTCACCACCACGTCGTACCCGGCCACGATCGAGTCGCGGAGTGCCTCTTCCACCGGATCACCGTCCGGGATGACCAGCGGGCCGTCCACTACGCCACACCCGGCCCGGCGGAGCAGGTCGGCCAGCACTGGGCCGGACCGGTCCGGGTAGACCCCGGCAGCCGCCCGGTTGGAGACGGTGACCGCGAGCGCCCGCATCAGCGTGGCCCGCCCGCCGGGTTTTTCAGTCGCGCTGCCATGTCCCGCTCTTCCCGCCGCTCTTCTCTTCCACCCGCACGTCCGTGATCACTGCGGCCGGATCGATGGCCTTGATCATGTCGATCAGAGCCAGCGCAGCGACGCTCACCGAGGTCAGCGCCTCCATCTCGACGCCGGTGCGGTCGGCCGTGCGGGCGGTCGCCGCGATGTCCACCCCGTCGTCGGTCACGGTCAGGTCGACGGTGACGCCATGCAGCCCGATCGGGTGGCACAGCGGGATCAGGTCCGGTGTCCGCTTCGCGCCCAGGATGCCCGCGATCCGCGCCACGGCCAGCGCGTCGCCCTTCGGCACCTGCCGGGACCGCAGCGCGTCCACTGCCGCTGCCGACAGCAGCACCCGGCCGGACGCCCGCGCGGTCCGGCTCGTCACGTCCTTGCCCGAGACGTCGACCATCCGGGCCTGGCCGGCCTCGTCAAGGTGGGTCAGTTCAGCGCTCACGACAGCCCCTCCTAGCCTGGCCGCTCATAGCCGGCCCCTTATGGCAGGCATAGCACCTCGACGTCGTCGCCCTCTTTCATGTGCACGGCCCACTCCGGCACGACGATCAGCGCATTGGCCCGGCCCAGGGTGGCGACCTGGTGCGAGCCCTGCCCGGACAGCGGCGCGACCGTCCCGTCTGCCCGGTTCAGCACGCCGCGCATATAGGACCGCCGGCCTGGCGGAGAGCGCAGCGGGCCGGTCACCGTCGCCTGCACCGACGGCAGCTGCCGGTCCGGCTGACCCTGCAGGGCGCCCAACGCGGTCAGCACGAAGATCTGGAACGAGACGTAGGCGCTGACCGGATTGCCGGGCAGCGTGAAGATCGGCGTGCTGTCCTCGCCGATGGTCCCGAAGCCCTGCGGCATCCCGGGCTGCATGGCGACCTTGCGGAACTGGATCGTGCCCAGCCGGCTGAGCGTGTCCTTGACCACATCGTGCTCGCCGCCCATGCTGACCCCGCCACTGGTGATGAGCAGGTCCGCCCGGAGCAGCTGGTGCTCGATCGCGGGCAGGATCTCCCGCGGGTCGTCGGGCACAGGACCATGGCGGAAGGCCAGGCAGCCGGCCTCACGGGCCGCTGCGGCGAGCATGAAGCTGTTGGAATCCCAGATCTTGCCGGGGGCCAGGGGCTGGCCCGGTTCGGTTAGCTCATCGCCGGTGGAGAATACCGCCACCCGGGGCCGCGGGAAGACCTCGGCCCGGGCCCGGCCGGACGAGGCGAGCACGGCGATCTGCATCGGGCCGAGCCGGGTGCCCCGGGCTAGCAGTACATCGCCTTCGCGCGCGTCACCGCCGCTGTACCGGACCGCGTGGCCCGGTTCCACCGCCAGCCGGATCGCCACCTGGGCGATGCCGCCGTCGGTCTCTTCCACTGGCACGATGGCGTCCGCCCCGCCGGGGAGCTTGGCCCCGGTCGTGATCCGCAGGCAGGTGCCGGGGGTGACCGCGTAGGCCCCCGTGTCACCGGCTGCGACTTCGCCGGTGACCCGCAGCGTGACCGGGGCGTCCTTGGCCGCCCCGGCGGTGTCCGCGGCGATCAGTGCGTACCCGTCCATGGCCGAGTTGTCGAACGGCGGCAGCGGGCGGCTCGCGGTGATGTCCTCGGCCAGCACGGAGCCTTCGGCCTCGGTGATGCCGAGCTGGGTCGGCGGCAGCGGCCGGATCCTGTCCAGGATGTCCGCACGATGGGCGTCGATGCTGACCAGATCCTTGGCGCTCACGCTGTGGTGGTGACCCACCTCGGTCGTCACGGCAGCGAGTCCAGGTGCTTTCGCAGCCAGGGGACGAACTCCTGGGCCAGGTCCGGCCGCTCGGACGCGAACATGACCAGGGTCCGCAGGTAGTCCAGCTTGTTCCCGGTGTCGTAGCGCCGGCCGCGGAACAGCACCCCGTAGACCCCGCCGCTGGCCGGATCGCTGGCCAGTACCTTGAGGGCGTCGGTGAGCTGTATCTCACCGCCCCGGCCTGGTGGCGTCTGCCGCAGGATGTCGAACACCTTGGGGTCGCAGACGTACCGCCCGATGATGATCCACCGGCTGGGAGCGCTGCCCGGCACCGGCTTTTCCACCAGGTCGGTGATGGTCACCACGTCTTCTTCGTCGGTCGGCTCGATCGCGGCGCAGCCGTACAGCGACACCTGCTCCGGGTCGACCTCCATCAGCGCGACGACGCTGCCGCCGAACCGCTCGCGCACCTCGATCATCCGGGTGAGCAGCGGGTCACGGGGATCGATCAGGTCGTCCCCCAGCAGCACGGCGAACGGCTCGTGGCCGACGTGCCGGGCGGCGCAGAGCACCGCGTGCCCCAGCCCGCGCGGATCACCCTGCCGTACGTAGTGCACGGTGGCCAGCTCGGCGGACTCGCGCACCTGGGCCAGCCCGTCGCTGTTGTCCTTGGCGGCCAGCGCCTCTTCCAGCTCGTAGGCGCGGTCAAAGTGGTCCTCGATGGAGCGCTTGCTGCGTCCGGTGATGAGAAGCACGTCATCCAGGCCAGCGGAAACTGCTTCTTCGACGACGTACTGAATCGCTGGCTTGTCGACGATGGGCAGCATTTCCTTGGGCGTCGCCTTGGTCGCGGGCAGGAACCTGGTTCCCAGGCCCGCGGCAGGGATGACGGCCTTCGTGACGGCGGAAGAATCGGCCATGCTGGAAACCCTAACGAGTGCGCGGAGGCAAACGTGCAAGAGCCCGGTTCTGAGAGCACCCGCGCAGGCGCGGCGGGCCACCCAGCGGACGATACGGCCGTCGCGAAGGCCGCCCTGCGGGCCAGGCTGCTCGCTGCCCGGGCCGGCCAGCCAGCCGAACAGCGCGAGGTGGCAGGACGGCTCAACCGCGACCATGTGCTGTCACTTCCGCAAGCCCAGATGGCGGGAACGGTCGCCGCGTATTTCTCGGTGGGCACTGAGCCGGACACCCACGGTCTCATCTTCGGGCTGTGGAAGCGAGGTACCTACGTCATCCTGCCGCTGCTGCGGCCCGATGGGGACCTCGACTGGGCGTCCTACGAAGGCCCCGACTCGCTGGTGCCCGGGCCGAAGGGCCTGATGGAGCCGGCGGAACCGGCGCGCGGCGTGGACGCGGTGGCGCGGGCCTCCCTCGTCCTGGTGCCCGCGCTGGCCGTGGACACCCGCGGGAACCGGCTGGGCCGGGGCGGGGGCAGTTACGACCGGGCGCTGGCCCGCGTCGGCCCCCGGGTGCCGGTCATCGCCCTCCTGAACGACGGCGAGCTGCTCGACCACGTGCCGGCCGCGCCGCACGACCGCCCGGTCTCGATGGCCGCCCTGCCGTCCCGGGGAATTGTGAGCATTCAAATACCGTTATGGCCAGTGCGTTAGGATTAGCACTCGGATTGTGTGAGTGCTAGCATCGCGCGACGCGAGCACACTTAGCCGCCGGTCTGCCTGGCTCCGGGCGGCCTCGGCATCGCACGGAGGGAGATCCTGTGCCCACGTATCAGTACGCCTGCACTGAGTGCGGCGAGCAGCTCGAGGTGGTACAGAAGTTCAGCGACAACCCGCTGACCGTCTGCCCCGGCTGTGAAGGCCGCCTGCGCAAGGTCTTCTCTCCCGTGGGGATCGTGTTCAAGGGCTCCGGCTTCTACCGCACCGACAGCCGCTCCGGTAACGGGTCGGCGCCCAAGGAGAAGGCGGGGGACTCCAGCTCGTCGTCCGCGGACGCCAAGACCGACTCCGGGTCCAAGAGCGACAGCGCCAAGAGCGACAGCGCCAAGAGCAGCAGCGCCAAGAGCGACGGCAAGACCACCGCCAAGGACTCCTCGTCCTCGAGCTCAGTGTCCAAAGCCTCCGGGTCCTCCGGTGAGAAGGTCGCCTGACGCTCATGTCTTCCGTCGCCGAGATCGGGGTCATCGGGGGATCGGGTTTCTATGAGTTCCTCGACGCCGCCGAAGAGGTCAAGGTCGACACCCCCTATGGGCCGCCCAGCGACCCGGTGACGGTCGGCGAGGTGGCCGGGCGCCGCGTCGCATTCCTGCCCCGGCACGGCCGGGACCATCGTTTCCCACCGCACCGCATTCCGTACCGGCCCAACCTGTGGGCGCTGCGTTCCCTCGGCGTTCGCCAGGTCATCGCCCCCAGCGCGGTCGGCTCGCTGACGGCCTCGTTCGGGCCGGGCACGCTGGTGGTGCCGGACCAACTTGTCGACCGGACCAGTGGCCGGACGCAGAGCTTCTTTGACCAGGGCGGCGTGCACGTCACATTCGCCGATCCGTACTGCGCGAGCGGCCGCGAGCGCGCCATCGCGGCGGCGGATGGGGCCGGCTGGGCCCCGGTGCCGTCCGGGACGCTCGTCGTCATCGAGGGCCAGCGTTTCTCCACCCGCGCCGAGTCGCAGTGGTTCGCCGCGCAGGGCTGGACGCTGGTCGGCATGACCGGGCATCCCGAGGCCGTGCTCGCTCGTGAGCTGGCGCTCTGCTACATCCCGCTGGCCCTGGTCACCGACCTGGACGCGGGCATCGAAGCAGGTAAGGGCGTGACCCAGACGGAGGTGTTCGAGGTCTTCGCGGCCAACGTGGCCCGGCTCCGGGACCTGGTCGCTGCCCTCATCGCGGACCTTCCGGGCGATCAGCCCGACGACGCCTGCGCGCACGCGCTGGACGGCCTTCCGCTGCCATTCGAGCTGCCCTAGCCGCTAGGCCTGGTTGCCGCGCTCGATCCGGGCCAGCCGCCGCTTGCGCACCAGCTGGTCGAATTCGTGCTCTATGTCGATCTCGCTGTCGCCCGCGCCCAGCGCGCCGAACACCCCGGTGACATCCCGCATGCTGATCACACCGAGCAGCTGCCCGTTCTCCACCACTGGCAGGTGCCGGATCCAGCGCGCGGCCATCTCCCGCGCCGCCACGTGCAGTGGCATGTCCGGCGGCACGGTGTACACGTCGATGGTCATCGCCTCGTCTACGGTGGCCAGGTCCGGATCAGCGCCCAGGGCGACGGCCCGCAGCACGTCCCGTTCGGTGATGATCCCGGTCAGCCGCCCGTCGGTGGTGATGAGCAGCGAACCGGTCTGCTCACGCCACATGCGCTCGGCGGCGGTGCGGAGCTTGTCCGTCGGCGTCTCGGTGATCGTCGCCTCAGTCATGACGTCCCGGACCTGCACCGTGCCACACTCCTCTGCCGCGCCGATGGCCCCCCAGCCTACGATGCCTGGCCGTACGATCACCGGCCCAGCCGGGGACCGGCTAAGCTTGGCCCGGCACCGGCCCCGATAGCTCAGGGGATAGAGCGACCGCCTCCTAAGCGGTAGGTCGAAGGTTCGAATCCTTCTCGGGGCGCCCAGTCCAAGTTGAGTTTCCAGCTCTCTCACCTGCGACAACGCAGGAAGAGAGGGAATCCCGATGGCGCATGCAGCGCTGGCGCGGACCAAGATCAACACAGAAGTAACACAACCGGCCCCGAACCGGGGGTCACGGTTCCCAGCGGGACCGCGGCAGGCAAGCCGCCCGCCGGGAGGCCCCCGCATGAGCGGCGAGGCCCGCGAATCCGCCCGGCACCCCGACCGTCCGGTGATTGAGCTGGGGTTCGGGATTGTGGTGTACCCGCGGAGGCGGACGGGGAGCCGTGGCGGGCGGTCTTCACCGAGAACGGGCAGCGCCGGTACCGGCAGGGCGCGACCGAGGCGAAGCTGGCCGCCAAGCTGGAGAAGGTCACCGAGCGGCTGTCGGCCGGCGCGGCGAACATGGAACGGCCCGGCGCGGACCTGATCGCGCACTACCTGGACCCCGACCGGCTGCCGGCGCAGAACCGCTGGTCCCGCAAGCACGCCCACACCCTGTGGCGGCTGTGCGAAAGGTTAGCCGCCCCGGTCATCTGCCAGGACATCACGACCTCCCACACCCAGCAGATCGTCAGCGCCGCCCCCACCGCCGGGGAAGGCGACCGGGTCCACCGGATGCTCTCCGCGCTCGTCACGGCGGGGATCGAGGGCGGGTACCTGCCCGCGGCTGGCCATGGTGCACTGGCAGGCCGGGGATCGCCCGCTGCCCGCCCAGCGGGTAACCACGGCCGGGGAGTCTGCGCTGTGGGTCGACCCCGCCGAGATCCCGGCCGACGACGACATCGGCAAGCTCGGCCAGGCCCTGGCCGCGGGCCGGCACGGCGAGCGGGATGAGCTGATGGCCAGCACCGCCGCCTACAGCGGGCTGCGGTGGGGTGAGCTGACCGCCCTGACCATCGGCCAGATCGACCAGGCCGGGCGCGTCATCACCGTGGACCGCAAGGTGATCGAGGTCGCCGGGCACCTCTACATAGAAGCGCCGAAGAACCGCAAGTCCCGCAGGACGATCTACCCGCGCCGCACCCCGTCCGGCTACCCGCTCGCCGAGCGGCTCGCCGCCCGCATCGAGGCCGCCCGCGCCGAGCAGGACACCGGCACCAGCCCGCTCGGGCTGATCTTCCCCTCACCGGCGGGCAAGCACTGGCGGTCCTCCAACTTCAACCGCAACGTCCTCAAACGCGCCCACCTCGCCATCGGCTGGCGTGACGCCGACGGCAACAGCCGGTGGACCTGGCACAGCCTGCGGCACGTGTTCTGCACCACCGCCCTGTTCACCTGGAAGCTCGACGCCACCGACGTGTCCCGCATGGCCGGTCACACCAACGTCCGCACCGCTGATGTACGTCGGCTCCACTTTGGACCAGCCGGACGGGCGCGGCGCGGCGGCCGCGGCCTGATCCAGTGCATGTGGCGGTAGTGCGAGGCGGGATCAATCGTCTTGGACGCGGTCGGGGATGTGCTCCGAGTCAGCCCTGTTAGGCCAGGGTGATCCGGAAGTGTGCCTCGTCGGCGGGCCTTACCGTGATGGTCCCGGTTGCGGACGTGTCCGCCAGTCCTGCCCGGCGGCAGGTGTCGAGAAAATCTGCGAAGTCCATGAACGACAGCTGCGAGCGGACCTCTTCGGTCAGCTGATCGTAGAGCTCGCGTGGCGTCCGGGTGCCGTCGAGGGCTTCCTTGTGGCCGACGAGTTCGGCGAGGAGGTACTCCTGGCCTGGTGTCAGTGCGACCCGCTGGATGTCAAAGAACATCGGGACGACAGCCGTAACGACGGCGGCAGGAATCGCGGTAGCGCCGAGCGCCACCAGCAGGCCGGCTATGAGCGCCGCGGCGATGACGGACTGCACCGCGCCCCGGCGCAAGTCCACCTGCCAGCCGCCTGGCCGGAACTGAAGGTCCGCGTCCGGCGTCTCGTCGGCGCCCGCCCGCACGGCCTGCAGGAACACATCCAGTCCGCGGCGCCCCGCATAGGTGTCCGGCATGAGGTCGGACCAGAGACGCTCAAGGTCTTCGCTGCTCACGGTCTGCTGAGCGCCGGCTGCCGCATCGGCCGTACCCGGTTCCTGGCGGGCTTCATCCAGCCGCCGTCGCAGCATTTCGGCCAGGTCGGTCACTTCTGCTCCCCCTGGTGTCTGGCGGCCGGCTCGGGGTACGCGGCCAGGTCGAAGAAGTATTCCTCGCGGAGCAGGTGGCTCGTCGCCAGTTCTATGTCGTCCTGCCTGGTGGTGATGATGCCAGAGTCCAGCCGCGCGCTCGGGTACGTGTGCTCGATGTATTGCCGCAAGATATCGCTCGTGACGGACGTGCAGACAAGCAGCAGCGGCAGATTGGTGTCTCCGACCATCCACACCATCAGTTCGGCAGGGTCACCGTCCGCATCCTGGATCGTGGCCTGGGCGTAGCGCAGTTCCTCGTGTTCGGCGCGCCACACGTTCACCTGTGCCATCGGTGACAGGTCAAGCAGGCCGGTCACCCGTGCGCGGCGCAGTGCCCGTGACCAATGGTTGCGCCAGGTCAGGTCGCCGAGGCAGGCAAGGGAAATGTTGACGTGAGCGACGAGCGGCTTTGGCAGCGCGGCCATCAGGCGCGACAACTGTGCCGGCTCATCGATGACGGTGAGTTCGACACGGTCGGTGTCCACGGCAGAGCTGCGGACGGTCACGACGGGAGACGAGCCGCGGCCGCCCAGCCAGGACGCGTCGGCGCCGCCGACCGCGAACTGCTCAAGGAGCCTGCGGGCCGACCTGACCGAGGCGAAGACATGCATGCGCTCGCCCGCACCGGAAAGCAAGGCAGACACCTGACGATCCCGTCGGACATCTTCGAACCGGCGGACGACGGCCGGGCGCGGCCGTTCTCGCAGCACGAGGCGCTCGCGCCGCCACATCTCGAAGGTCTCCTCCGCCACGCCGCGCTCGTCGCTTGAGGCAAGCAGGAAACCGCGAGCCGCGGGTGCCTCCCGTTCCACGGACGCGATGACGGCGGCCAGATAGTCGCGGTGGCCGTCGTAGTCCAGCGTGGCGGCGCCGTGCTCTGCCAGCAGGGTCACCACCGCCGAATAGAGCACGTGCGCGCAGGTTGCCAGCGGCTCGTCAAGCGCGTCATCGTAGGTTTGCGACCGCAGCGATATGTCGGAGTCGCTAGCCTCCAGCGCCGCCCGAAGCGGGGTGTCCGACACCACTTCGATGCACTCGTCCCATGCCCGGTCCCAGAATTTCCCGTCAGCGACCCGGTGCAGCAGGGCAAACCGCTCGTCGGGGCGCTCGCTGGCCGGGGGCGCCCAGGCATCCGCTGATAGCGGTGCCTCACCACCGAGCCGGGTGAGCACTGGTGCCTGCATGCAGGCCCGGGCAGCCGCCTCCAGCATCATCTCCTTGCGCCGCATGTGATCCGGGATCGGTACCAGGTCGCTGGCATCCTTGTACCAGTGCCGGTACCGCGGGTAGCCCGACAGGTAGGACATGTCGCCTGCGACCACAAGCCACAGGCTCTGGAAGGTCGCGAACGCCTCGTGCACTCCGCGGCACTGCCCCACCAGTCTTTTCAATGCCGCCTCGTGCTCACCTCCTGCTACCTGCCCCAGAACCGCGCAGGCAGCCACAAGAACGCCGAAAGCGGTCGTGTCGTTCAGGGCCGCGTGCAGCGCCTCGTGCACGGTGACAAGCCTGGCCCCGTCGGAACCGGCGTCACCGCGCAGCGACGTGGACCACCGGTCGAAGCTGTTGTACGCACCCGCACCCGAGCCCGACTCACTGTGCAGCAGCGCGGTTACGAGGCCACTGGAGTCCATACCCCATTCTGGCGCTCCCGGTCAGAACTCCGCCAGCGCTCCACGTTAGGCCACGGTCAGGTCCCGCCAGTGGATCCCGAGGAGGAAAATAACCGCCCATGATCAGGAATCTCGTCGCCGAGGTGGCCGCACGGTGCCATGCCGAACAGAGTGATCTGTGTCCCGCTATGCGCGTGGTCCGACAGCCGCGCGACGTCCGGATCTGCCGATGTGCGCGCGCCCGCACGGCTCGTGACTCGCGTATGCGCGATGAATTTCGCGGTCGTCGCGCGTCGTCTCTGCGGACGCTGTTAGCCAGGGTGTCCGCTGGACAACGAAAGGATGCCCCCATGCAGATCACGAATTTGGGTCAGGCGGACGGGCTGCCGCCCGTGGATTGGGCTGCGGTTGCTGAGAAGCTCGATGCGGGGTCGGCGCCAGCCCCGGACGCGGTGAATTCCCGCACGACCTGGCTGTCCACCATCAACCAGGACGGCAGCCCGCATGTGACGGCGGTCGGTGCCCTGTGGCTTGCCGGCACGTTCTGGTTCCAGACGGGTGCCAGCACGCGGAAGGGGCGCAATGCCGCGCGCGATCCGCGGTGTTCGATCGCGGTGTCGGTCCGCGACGCGGACGTCGTAGTCGAGGGTGACGCGGCGCGAGTGACCGAGCCGGGCGCACTGGCGCGCATCGCGAAGGCGTGGGCGGACCAGGGCTGGCCAGCCGAACCCGACGACAGCGGACTGGGCATCACTGCCCCGTTCAACGCCCCGTCGCAAGGACCACCGCCATGGAACGTGTATCGCATTGAGCCACGCTCGGCGATCGTGACCTTGACGACGGAGCCGGGCGGCCTGACTCGCTTCCGGTTCTGACGCTGCTGATCAGCTAGGTCGCCCTCATCTGCCGCATAGGGCGCGCGCCCGCTCGTGCGAGATCCAGCCAGCGACCGCCCCCGGCCTTGGCCCGCAGGATCGACGCACACCTCGGCCGACAGTGACCTCCAGACCGGTCATGCCGCACCGAGTTGACGATCGGCGTCACGCTGAGTGATGAAGAAGCTCAGCAAGAACGCGCACAGTCCCGCCTGATTGCGCGCTGGTGCCGGTCGGCCGGCTGGCCGTCGAAGGCGCATCGGACGGGCGATCTGCGGCATCTGCTCGAACTCCGCTCCGCAACACAGTTGGTCAAGCGTGAAGGCGTCGATGATGCCAGCCGGGACAGCAGTCTTCCCCGTCTTGAGGTGGTCGCTGTAGGGCCGGGTGCGCTATGACCCCGGGGCCGAGCGGGTCCGGCAGCGGTTCTGGCTTTAGGCTCAGGCGTAGCTGTTGCCTGCCAGGAGACAGCCCATGCCGGTGTTATCGCATCCGCGGAGAGAATCGGGACATCTGGGCACCGGTGCCCTCTGCGTGTGTGTCTGGGGTGGCCGGGGGCCGCGAGATGGAGATCGGACCGTGCTGGAGGACAGGTGGCTGACGCCGCGCCTGCTGTGCTTATCACCGGTGCTACCTCCGGGCTCGGCCGTTACCTGGCCAGGCAGCTTGCCAGTTCCGGCTGGCAGGTCCTGGCCCACGGACGCGACCCGGCGCGCGTGGCGGACCTTACCGCGGAGCTTGGCGGCGGTGCGCGGGGCTACGTCGCTGATCTGGCCTGGCTCGGCGACGTGCGGGAACTTGCGGCGCTGGTCCGCGCGGAGGTGCCGCAGCTCGATGTGCTGGTGAACAACGCGGGGATCGGCTTCGGCGCGCCGGGCGAGGGGCGGCAGGTAAGCGCGGACGGCCACGAACTGCGGTTCGCCGTCAACTATCTCGCGCCGGTGCTGCTCACCAGGCTGCTCGTGCCGCTGCTGACTGCATCGGCGCCGTCCAGGATCGTCAACGTGGGCTCGCTCGGCCAGGTCCCGTTCGACCCCGCCGATGCCGAGTTCGAGGCCGGGTACAACGGAGTGGACGCCTACCGCAGGTCCAAGCTCGCGCTGGCCGCGTTCACTTTCGACCTGGCCGGCGAGCTTGCGGCGGCCCAGGTCACGGTGAACTGCCTGCACCCGGCGACCTTCATGAACACCGCGATGGTCGCGCGCGGCGGCATCACCCCGGTCTCCACGGTCGAGCAGGGGGGCGAGGCGACCATGCGGCTCATCACCGACCCGGCCCTCGATGCGGTCACCGGGCAGTTCTTCGACGGGCTCAGGACCTCACGTGCCCTGCCCCAGGCCTACGACCCGCAGTTCCGCACGCAGCTCGGCGAGGTAACCGACCTGATGCTCAGCCAGGCAGCGTAATTGACGGGCTGGCAGAGCTGCCAGGCAGAAGGACACGATGGGCTGGCAGACGCGGGTTCGCGCCACGCGGGTTTCCAGACAGCCGTCCGTTCAAAGCCGGCGTCCAAGCGCCCGGAGCATGTCGCCGCTGGCGCGTTTCGCGACAGCGATCAGTTCATCGTCCACGCCTTCCCCATGGTGCTGCGGCAGTGGCCGGTTCACCGAAGACGCTGGAATTTGCCTCGGCCTTCAGGCGGCTTGCGGGCTCATCGCGTCCATCGAGCCCGCACCGGCAGCCAGATCGAGATGTCAGCCGCGACCGTCGCCCGGGTCACGGATTACGCCCACTGGCGGGCTGGATGTTCTGGTTGACATGGAAGGTGTTGTCCGGGTCGTAGCGGTCCTTGACCTGGGCGAGCCGGTCGTAGTTGCCGCGGTAGGATGCTTTGATGCGGTCTTGGCCTTCGTTCATCAGGAAGTTGACGTAGGCGCCGCCGGCTGAGGTCGGGTGCAGTTCCTGCCAGTAGTCCCGGGCCCATTGTGAGATAAGGCCGGCGTTGGCGGGGTCGGGGTCGACGCCGACGATGACGCCTGCCCAGCCGCCGTCGCGGTAGGCGAAGGCCGTCGCATCGCTAGGGACGCGGCTGGCGGCACCGTCGATGGGGTACAGGTGCATGGTGGAATGGCCGGTCGGCAGCTGCGCACCGAACTTGACGTGCACGTCGATGGCGGCGTCGGAGATCTCGTTGAAGAAGTCCGCTCGCCAGTACCACTGCATCCCGGCAGGGTAGAGGCCGTCGAACGCGCTCTGAAGCACGTTGAACGGTATGGCGTGCAGGCCGACCAGCAGCGGCGAGCCGAACGTCCTGACTGGCTCGAGCACCTCGTCGGCCCGGTCGTGTGATCCGGTATAGCACCAGACGATGGCGCATGCCTTGCGGCCCCACAGCGCCTCGGGGAACGGCGGAGCAGGGGGGATGGTGATCAGCCCGATCCAGCCGCTCAGCTCTTCCGGCAGCGAGGGCAGTAGATCCCGGTACCAGCGCATCACCTCAGCAGTGTCGGCGAGGTCGTACAGGACCGGGCCGCCGATGATGGTGCCGCCCTCACCGATGTCGTGACAGCGGAACGTGAACGAGGTGACGACGCCGAAGTTCCCGCCCCCGCCCCGCAGGGCCCACAACAAGTCGCGGTGCGAGTTTTCGCTGGCTGTCACGAACGTGCCGTCGGCGAGCACCACATCGGCGGTGAGGAGGTTGTCGACGGTGAGGCCGAAGCGGCGGGTGAGGTAGCCGATGCCGCCGCCGAGGGTCAGGCCGGCTACACCGGTGGAGGCGAGGAAGCCGGAGGGGGTGGCCATGCCGAACGCCACGGTGGCGTGGTCGACGTCTCCCCAGGTGCAGCCGGCGTCGGCGCGGACGGTGTGAGTCTCGGGGCTGACCGTGGTGCTGCGTAGCAGTGACAGGTCGATGACCAGGGCGTCGTCCGATACGCCGAGGCCGGCCGCGTTGTGGCCGCCGCCCCTGACGGCGATCTCGACGCCGTGCTCGCGGCCGAAGCGCACGCAGGCGATGATGTCGGCGACGTCGCGGCAGCGCGCGATGGCGGCCGGGTGCTTGTCGATCATGGCGTTGTAGACGGCGCGCGCTTCGCCGTACCCGGGATCGCCAGGCGTGATCAGGTCACCGCGCAGGGCGGCGGCCAGCTCTTCGTACGGCGTGGTGGCGGTTTCCGCTGATGTTGTGGTCATGTCGATCCCCTCCGGTGCGTCCCTCGATGATCTGGGCACACCGACGTTAGGATCCGCGGCGCTCGCACAGCGTTCGCCGGGCGCGCGTTCGCGTCAGCCAGTCGGGAGAACGCCGGGAGCCGAGGGGCGAACGCCGCGCTCGAGGTCACGCTCGCAGCGCCGGAGCAGCGCCACACTGCCGTGGGCCGCCGCCATCTGCGCGGCGGAGCGCAGGCGCGAGCTAGCGGCCTCCCCAGCGTCGCGGGCCGCCCGCATCCGCATCACCTCGGGCAGCCACCACAGGTCGTCACGGGCCTGTCCGGCGGTCAGGGCGGCGTCGAGGGTCGCTCTCGCGGCGGCAGGCCGGTTGTTCCGTGCCAGCATGTCCGCGAGTAGCGACAGCCAGTACGGCATCCGGGCGAACGAGCCGGCCGACCTCAGGTTGCTGATGCCTTGCCTGGCCAGGCTGATGCCCGGCTCATCCATGCGGGACCAGCCGTCGAGGACCAGCGCCCAGTCGCAGTAGTAGGCGAAGCCGTACCGTTCGCACAGCTCGCGCAGCTCGCTGACGGTGTCCTTCAGCTCGGAGATGTCCTGGCGCACCTGGTGGGTGATGGCGCCGTAGGCCAGGGCCACGGCCAGGCTGTACGGGTGGTCGATCGTGCGGGCGAGCTTGATGGCGTTGTTGCAGCTGGACAGGGCATCAGCGTCATGACCCAGGAGCCAGTGGGCGTGAGCTGCCCAGGCCGTGCCGTGTACGTCGGGCCGGGTGCCGATGCTCAGCGAGAGCGCACTGCTCGCCAGGTGGGTGGCGAGCTGGAGATGGCGCAGCCCCTCCGCGGGCCTGCCCAGGCTGATAGCCGCCCCGCCGGCCATGAAATGAGCAGGGCCGCTTAGCTCAGATTCCGGGTCGACTACCATAAGTGCGCGGCTGGCCATCTGGTACCCGTCGGCAGTGCGTCCCTGGACGAACCGCGACGCACCCAGCGCGACCAGACTGGTGAGCTTCGAGCCCCGGCGCCCAAGCGATTCCGCCAGGTCGACCGAGCGTTCGAGCGTCTGCTGGAGCTCCGGGGACGAGTAGCCGAACCTGGCGGTGAGCGGCGCCGCCATGGCTTCCAGGACTGCGAGCTCCTGGCTGTCCCTGTCTTTCCCCTCGGGCAGGCCGCGGACGATCGACAGCGCCTCCTTGTGCAGCCGGATCGCCTCAGCATGGGCGAACCTGCTTGCTGCGACATCGGCGGCACCTAGGTAATAGGCGACCGCTCGCCCGGGCCGTCCGCCACGGGCATACTGCTCGGCGAGCTGAGCCGAAACCATGTCCATATTGTCGGCGTGGAGCAGTTCGAGGGCTTGGGCGATACGCCGGTGCAGTAGCCAGCGCTTCGGGGGACTGACCTGCATGCATGCAGTTTCGCGGAGCAGGTCGTGGGAGAAGTCGTAGCCGTCACGGAACTCGTGCATGATCCTGCGCCGCCACAGCTCGTCGACTGCCCCTACCACGGTGTCGGCGTCGAGGTCGCTGGCCTCAGTGAGCAGATCGAGGGTGAAGTTCGTCCCCACCGCCGCCGCGAGGCCGGCCACCTCCCGGGCAGCCGGGGTCGCCTGCTCCAGACGGTCGCGCAGCACCGCCGTGAGATCACCGGTCGGCAGGGCCGGGCTGCCAAGATCGACACTGCTGCGGACCGCCTCGACGACGTACAAGGGGAAGCCCCCCGTCGTTGCCTGGAGCAGGCTCGTGTCGGCCTCCTGGAGCGGCCGCCCACGGATCTCCGCAGCCAGACGTGCTGTATCGGCGACCTCGAGCGGGCTGAGGAAAAGCTCTGTGAGCAGTCCGGTGGCCCGCATCCTGACGGTCCAGCCCGCGAGTTCGGGGTCGTCATCAAGGTTGTCGTCGCGCAGTGTCCCGGCCACGAGAATCTGAGCGCTGGCCGACAGTCCCAGGCAGAACGTGAGGAATGCCAGTGTCTCCTGGTCGCACCATTGCATATTGTCCAGAATCAGCAGCGTCGGACGGCCGACGGCCAGCAGCGCCCGCGCGAGGCCCTCGAAGAAGCGATGGCGTTGCCAGGCGTCGGCCATGGCCCTGGGTCCGGCCCCGCGCTGTCCCCGGCCGCCGGATGGCACCAGCCTGTCGACCTCGGCGCGCCAGGCCGGGTCCAGCGTCGCCGTCGCTGACTGGACGGCCGGGTTTCGCACCCAGTCAGCCACCGGTGCCAGCGCCAGCTGCCCCGATGTTCCGAAGCACTGGGCACTGGCCACCACGGCGCCCTGCAGCCGCGCCAGGCCGGCTATCTCGGCCACCAGGCGGGTCTTGCCGACGCCAGCGCCGCCATAGACCAGCGCGAAACTGGGGCGACCTGCTGCGGCGGCGCGCCACAGCTCCTGGAGCAGGCCGAGCTCGGCAGACCGGCCGACGAGCTGTGCCGCTGCGAACCCGGAACGGCCCACCGCAAGCTCAGTCGCCGGGGGCTCCGTCCCTGCTGGATCCACGCGGGCCATCAGGCGCTGGAGTGCCTGCCGCGTCGCCGGCCCGGGGACGACGCCGAGTTCACGCTCCAGGACCGAAGCGCAGTGGTGGTAGGTGCTCACCGCGCCGGCCCGGTCGCCCAGGTCGGCCTGCAGCAGCATCAGGGTGCGATAGCCGGCCTCCTCCAGCGGTTGCAGCTGGATCCGGCGGCGAGCGGCATCGACCGCTCCTGCCAGGTCACTACTGCGTGCACGTGTCGCACAGAGAAGATCGCACAAGCCCACGCACTGGCGCTCAAGCTCCGCCCTGGCGTCGAGCACCCAGTCGTCGTAGCTGCCCGGCAGGAGGTCGCCGCCGTACTGCGCAATGGCACAGGCGGCGTGCGCGAGGATCCCCTCGCTGTCACCGGCTGCCGCTGCCGCCAGGGCAGCCTTGCGCTCGCTGTCGAAGATGCGTACGTCAATGTGAGTCATCTCGCTGTCGCACCAGCACAGATCCCTGGACGTCACCACGAGAGAGGGCTCATCTGCCAGGACGTGACGCAGGTTATGCAGCTCTCGCCGCAAGTTGGTCAGCGCCTGTGCGTCCGTCGAATCCGGCCAGAACAATCCGGCGATCCATTGCCGCGCCTGAGGCGCCCCGGCATGGACGGCCAGGAACGCGATCAGGGCAACCGTCCGCGACGAACGTATCCGGACGCTGCCCGTCCCGTTGTCGGTGATTGCCTGCTCCCCCAGCAGAGTCACGTGCAGCATTTCGACGCGGCCTCCTGAAACACAGGTTAGACCCAAGGGCCGCCTCGACGGCAGACTCCCGCGCGGGCGGCCGGCGGGGCCGGGCCCATGCTCAGCAGCGTAGTCAAGGCGGGCATGGCGCACCCTTCGAGCAGCTGTATCCAGCGCTCCCGCGGCTAGGCCAGGCCCGGGGGCGCGCCCGGGACGGGGAAGATCTTGCCGGCGCGCCCTTGGCGGCACCGCCGAGACCCGGACGACCCGGCGTGTGGAGTGCGGGGAGACACTGGCCGGCTGAGGGTAGTGGTCACCGAGATCGGGTGGGATGGGAGCATGCGCCGCAGGGCGCTCGACACCTCCGGCCTCACTGAGGCTGGCTGCTGGGAAAACCTGATTGAGGATGCCTGGCCATGATTCACCCAGGACCGGTCACCGGAGGCCTGCAACCTGGCTGCAAACCGGGGCGGGCACGATGTCGGCAACCGCTACCTCAGGAGGCGACCATGGCCATCACGCCCGTGATTGAGAAGTTCCTGCAGGCGATCGAGACCGCGTCGATTCCCGGCTGCGATGTCTGGAGTCCGGAGGCGACGCTCGACGCGACCGTGCCCAACTGGCGGCTGCAAGCAGTCGGCGCCGACGCGATCCGCGCCGAATACGCGCGCTGGTTCGCCGACCCCGGCCACTTTGACGAGCTGCGCCGTTATAGCGTCGAGGGCGGGGAGGCGGAGGTGATCGAGTACACGCTCAGCTGGTCGGAGAATGGTGTGCCGCACGCCGCGCACCACCTGCATCTGCTGACGGTGCGCGACGACCGCATCGTCGCCGACACGGTCTTCTGCGGCGGCCGCTGGCCGGCCGCGCTGCTGGCCGAAATGGAGGCCGCCGGTGCCTGAGCCGCCGGTGTCTGAGCCGCCCGTGCGCCGGCCGGGTGCGCCAGACCCGCTTTCCGAGTTGCTCGCGCGCGCGACCGAGCGCAGCGAGCTGGCCGAGGTCCCCGGCAAGTCGGGGGCCACGCTGGAGCGGGTGGTGATCGGCGGCCAGGATTACGTGCTCAAGCACCTCGACCTGGCCGACGACTGGACCATGCGGGCCTCGGGCTGTCTGCGCGGGGCGCCGCTGGTGCTCTGGGAACGCGGCATCCTGGGCCGCTTGCCGGACTGCTTCAACCAGCCGATCGTGGGCGCGGCCCCGGAGCGGGGCGGCTGCGCGCTGCTGATGCGCGACGTCACGCCCTGGCTCGTCCCGGCCACCGACGCGCCGATAACGCCGGCCCAGCACGCCCGGTTCCTTCGCCACATGGCGGCCCTACACGCGGAATTCTGGGGCTGCGGGAGCGAGCTGGAGGTCGTCCCCGCTATGCACCGCTACCTCGAGCTTTCGCCCTGGATGGCCGCGGCCGAGGCCGCCGCGGGGTCGCCGCACCTGGTGCCGCAGCTGGTCGCGAAGGGCTGGCCGCTGCTGGCCGAGGTCGCTCCGGCTGCGGCCGCGGTGGTCACCCCGCTGGCCCGCGACCCGGGTCCGCTGGTGGAGGCGCTGGCCTCGACGCCGCAGACGTTCGTGCACAGCAATTGGAAGCTCGACAATCTGGGCACCGACGACGCGGAGCGGACGGTACTGCTCGACTGGGAGCAGCCGGGGCGCGGTGCGCCGCTCAGCGACCTGGCCTGGTACCTCGCGATTAACTGCCGCCGCCTGCCGCAGTCGAAGGAGGCCTCGATCATGGTCTACCGGGCGGCCCTCCAGGCCTGCGGCATCGACACCGAACCGTGGTGGGACCGCCAGCTCGCCCTGTGCCTGCTGGGCGCCCTGGTCCAGTTCGGCTGGGAGAAGGCCTTCGGCGGCTACGACGAGGAACTCGCATGGTGGGAGACGAAGGCAGTCCAAGCGGCGCCCCTGCTGAGCTGACAGCGGGGCTGCGCGCCGACTACGACGTCGCGGCGGAGGAATGGGCCGAAGGCCCCGGGCCGATGTATGCGGAGTTGGCCCGGGCGCTAGTGGCGGCCGCGCCGGTGCCGCTGGCCGGCCGGCTGGTGCTCGACCTGGGGGCAGGCATCGGCGTGGCCGGCCGGGCCGCGCTGGCCGCGGGGGCGCGCCGGGTGGTGGCGGTCGACCTATCCGAGGGCATGCTGCGGCGCGGTGGCGGGGGACACCCGGTGGCGGCCGACGCGGTCGCGCTGCCATTCCGCGACGGCCGCTTCGACCTGGTGGTCGCGGCGTTCTGCCTCAACCACCTGAGCAGCCTCGCCGCTGGCCTGGCCGAGGCCCGCCGGGTCGGCACCGCGATCGCGGCCAGCATGTTCGCGCCGGGCTGGACCCATCCGGCCAAAGAGGCGGTGGATGATGCCGTCCGGTCCTTCGGCTACCGGCCGCCGACCTGGCACACGATCCTGGCGCCGGGATCGCGGGCCAGCGACCCGCAGGTGCTTGCCCGGTGCGCCGCCGCGGCGGGTTTCACCCGCGTGCAGGCACGCGCCACCGCCGTCCCGGCCAGGCTCGCGACCGCCGCCGAACTGGTGTCGTGGCGACTGGGCATGGCCCACGTCGCCCCGTTCATGCGCTCGCTGGACGAGCCGCGCCGCGCCGCGGTGCGCCGTGCGGCCGAACAGGCCGTGGCGGCCGTGTCCGGCCCCGAGATGCCGCTGGTCGTCTCCATGGTGGTGCTCACCGCCAGCTAGCCGGGCTCAGCCCACGGCCGCCCGCCGGCGGCCGAGCCTGCGGTCCGCCTCCCGCAGAAGTCCGTCCGCATGACGGCCCGCCCCGCGGGCCAGCCGGGCGGCGCGGTCCGCGGCCCGGTCCAGCCAGGCGGGCTGGGCGAAGTCGGTGGCTATGTCACTGGTCCACCGCCACGCCTCGACGGCCACGCAGCGGTCGAGCAGGTCGAGGTCCGCGGCCACCGCAGCAGGGTCCACCGGCACGCCCAGCGCGTGGTTCGCCCGGTGCACGAGCAGCCGCGCGACGCTGGTATACCGGGGTACGCCCAGCTCGGCCGCGCGAGCCGTCAGGTCGCCGGCCTCGGCGAACGCCTGTTCCGCGTCGCCGCGCGCCAGGGCCAGCCGGGCGCTGATGAACTGGTGCTTGAGCTCCAGCCGCCAGCCGAAGACCAGGTCGCCGCGCAGCAGCGCCCTGGCCTGCGCCAGCCGCGCGGCCGCGCCGTCGGGGTCACCGGTATCCAGGCACTGTTCGGCCAGGTCCTCGAGCGCGGCGATAGTGACGTCCGCGGTGCCCTGCCGCTGACCTACCTCCAGCGCCTCGTGATGATGGTCCAGCGCTTCCGGCCAGGCGCCCAGGTTACGCAGCACCCAGCCGGCGAAGTTCACCGCGCGACCGCCGAACCGGGGCACCTGACGCCGCTCCACCTCGGCGGTGTACCGGGTGAACGCGGCCAGGGCCTGCGCCGGGCGACCCGCCAGTGCGTGTGCATGCCCGGTGAACAGCAAGGAGTGCAAGGTGGCCGAGGTGTGCTCCACCCCTAGCTGCCCGCGCGCCGCCGGACGCAGCAGCGCCAGGGCCTCGTCCACCCGGCTCTGATGAGCCCTGAGCACCCCCAGCCAGGCCGCCGCCGTCACCCGGTCCGCGCCCTCGGCAAGGGAAAACGCCTCCCCGAGGAGCAGTTCGGCCCTGGTCAGGTCGCCTGCCGCGTGCCGGGTCCGGCCGCCGACCGCCAGGCACCGGGCCCGGGTGGTCGCGTCTTCGGCGGCCAGCGCGCCGTCCTCGGCGAACTGGGTGGCCAGCGTGAAGTGACGGCCGAAGTAGGACGCCCAGGCACCCACCTCCAGGGCGGCCGCCCCGGCGGCACCGACCCCGAGCGCCCGCTCGACATCTTCCAGGGCCTCGGCATAACGCATGCGCAACGTCCGGACCCGGGCTCGCGCCAGCCAGCCCTCCGGTCCGGGGGACAGGCGCAGCGCGTCGTCGAGCAGCGCCTCCGCGGCCGCATGGTCGAAGCGCTCCGCGGCCTGCGCCGACGCGTCCCGCAACGCCCGGGCCGCCAGCACGAGGTCGCCGCCGAGGCGCGCATGGCCGGCCACGGTCAGCGGGTCGCTGCCGGGGCGCCGGTCGAGCATGCGGCCGGCCTGCCGGTGCAGCAGCGCGGCCCGCCCCGGGGTCGCGCTCGCCGCCAGTGCCTCCCGCAGAAGTTCGTGCCGGAACCGGAAGATCCCGTCGTTTTCTACCAGGAACTGTTTGGCCGCGGCTTGCTCGGCGTCGTCGAGCAGCGCGATGACGGGACGCCCGAGCACCGCCGCGAGCAGGTCGGCGTCCAGTTCCGGGCCGATCACGGCCGCGGTCCGCAGCAGCAGCCCGGCGCTGCCGAGTTCGTCGCACCGCGCGGACACCGACTCCACCAGCGACGCCGGCAGTTCCGCGCCCGCGGCCTGCTGAGCCAGTTCGGTCAGGAACAGCGGGTGCCCTTTGGACCGGGCGTACAGCTCCTCCACTCGGCCGGGCCCGACCAGCTCAGCCGCCGCGTCACGGCCGAGCGCATCGAGATGGATGGACGCCGTCGGGGACAGCGGCTGTCCCTCGCCGGACCGGACCGCGGCCACGACCGTCGCCGGCATGTCCTCACGCTGCAGGAAATGCAGCCAGTCCGATAGTGCGGGGCCGGCCAGATGCGCGTCGTCGAGGAGGACCACGACCGGCGCCCGCTCCGTCAGGCGGCCGAGCACCCGGACCAGGGCCGAATACAGCACCGCCGGGCCCATTACGCCATCAGCCAGCATCGGGGGTGGTCGCGGCCCCGTCGCCATGTTCAGCAGCGGCGCCAGTATCGCCGCATCGGCGCCGAGAATATCGTCGGTCACCCCCGGCTCGAGCTCGCGCAGCAGGGCGGCGAGGGCGGTCAGCAGGGCATCGAGCGGCAGCGAGCGGTCCAGCGGCCCGCACGACGCTGTCAGCACCGTGTCCCCGGCCGCCATGCGCCGGTCGGCCCAGGCCCGCAGCAGCGTCGTCTTGCCGATGCCGGCCTCACCGTCGACCACCACGACCTCGGTAGCGCTCCCGCGGGCCCGCGTGCTGATCGCCTCGAGATAAGCCAGCTCATCGTCCCGGCCGACCAGGCCGGAGGAAACGGGGGAGGGACGCGCGGGCACTGTCAGCTCACCGCGCAGGATCGCGGTGAACAGCGCGGTCGTCTCGGGCGAGGGATCGATGCCGAGCTCGTCGGCCATCCGCTCCCGTGCGGCGGAGTAGGCAGCCAGCGCCCCGGCCACCCGGCCACCCATCACGTAGGCGCGGAGCAGCACGCGCAGGGCCGCTTCGTCGTACGGATCGCGTTCGGCGGCCGCCGACGCGGCATCGGCGGCCGCCATCCAGTCGCCGGCCTCAAGCAGCGTGGTGGCCGCCACCAAGCGCGCCCGGCTGACCAGCCGCTCGAGCTCGGCGAGCCTGAGCTGCGCCCACTCGCCGGGCAGCGGCTGCGGGCCGTCGCCGCGGATCAGCGAGAGCGCGACCCGGGCCGCCGCGACCGCGCCCATCACGTGGCCGTTCTCCCGCCGCGTTTCCACCTCGCGGGTGAGCATGGCCAGCTCGGTCGCGTCCAGCCAGTCGCAGTGCAGCAGGTAACCGTGGTCGCGATGCTCGATCCGGTCCCGGCCTAGGACCGAGCGCAGCCGGCTGATCAGGACCGCCAGCTGATCCTCGGGCCGGGCGGGCGGGGCGTTGTCCCACAGCGCGTCGATCAGCACACCGGCCGGGACGGCTTGCCCGCCGGCTGTCGCGAGCAACTGCAGGACGAGCCGCGCCTTGCGGCTGCCGAACGCCTGCGGCTCGATTCCGTCCGCGCCGAAATCGCTGAGTACCCGCACGGCCAGCGACCTCATGCACGTATTAAATCCCGGCGGCCTTCCCCCCACCAGGTCAGCACGCCCGCTCAGGACGGCCCGGTCAATGCAAGGTGGCTGCAACCACCGCCGCCCACGCTGGAGGGGACAGCTCAGCCCGACGAAAGGAAACCCTCATGACCGCCAAAGCGGAGCAGAAGAACTTCGAGGCACCCGACGAGACCCGCGCCTTCGAATGCGGCGCCCTGGACCTGCTCCAGATCGGCGGCACCGAAATCGGTCGGCTTACCCTGCAGCCCGGATGGCGCTGGTCCGATCACGTCAAGCCCCTAGCGGGCACCGACCTGTGCGAGACGCCGCACTTCCAGTACCACGTCGCCGGGACCCTGCACATCGTGATGGCCAATGGCGCTGAGCTCGACGCCCGGCCCGGAGATGTCACCGCGCTGCCCCAGGGTCATGATGCCTGGGTGGTGGGGGACGAGCCGGTGGTCGTCGTGGACTGGTACGGGGCCAGCAACTACGCCCGCACATGAGCGGTGTCAGTCGGCCGGGCCCGGTGCACCACGACTCGTTCAGCCGAGGTATCGGGCGGATCTTGGCGAGGAACCGGCCGGGCCAGCGGTTCGGCCTGGCGCGGAGCAGTGGCTGCCGTCCCACTGTTGGGCAGTGCCTGGAACGCTCTTGGCCGCGTTGTCCCTGGTTGCCTGGGTCCCGTGCGGTGTGCCGCAAGGCGAGCGCGACAACAAGCGGAAACAGGCTCTGAGCCGCCGACGTCAGCCGCTCGACCATGCCCAGGTCACCGCCGCCGTCTCGTGCTGCGATCAGGAGCCAGCAAGACAACCCGGCGAAGATCACGGTCGCCGTCGCGCAGCCGTAGACACTGAGGATCCACGATTGCGCCGGTGCGCGCCTGGCGACGAGTACGGGCCAGACCGCTGTCGTGACGACGCAGCTCACCGCGAAGGCGAGGTGGCGCGGTGTCGGGCCCGTGGCCGGTTCCGGAGTGGCGGCGATGCCGAGTGTAGAAAGGCCAGTCAGGATCAGCAGCATGCGCGCAGGCAGGCGGACGGCAGTTAGACCCGCGCCGGTCGCGATCTGGCAACTGCCCACCAGCAGCAGGGCCGCGGTCATTACCCACCGGTCGGTTCCCGAATGACCAGCCAGGACGCTTATCGTCTGCCCCATCGGGCTATAAGAGGCCGGCTGAAGCGCGCCGGCGATCAGCCAGCCCCCGACCAGGACAACGGGCGCCAGCAAGGCTGTGCCTACCGCCCAGCCAGGGACTGGCCGGCCGGCCCGCAGAAGCCCTGGGCGATCGGCTGGCAATGCTTCCGTGGCGGCCGAAGCAGGGCCAGGGCGTACGTGATCTCGTCCTGATCGGTTGCGCGCGAGGTCTGGACGCGCAAGCTGAGTCATGGCGCCTCCAGGGCCACATCGACTCGGGCTGCCAGCAGGAGGCGCTGTTGTCCTTGGTGCCTTGCGACCTCGCTTTGGCAACAGGCAAGCCTTCGCGGCAGCACGACACGGGTCCGGGCTATTCCCTGTCCTGCAGCGGAAGTCTTGGCGCGAGCCGACTGCGGGCGGATAGGCACCCAAGATGCTGGCTGGAGTCATCAGCTGGTCTTGGTGGTGGATCCTGTCGCCGGCGCTCACGGTGAGCAGCCGTCACCTGGTTCTGGTGACTCGCGGTCCGGCTCGAGCTGGCGGACCTCGAGCAGGTCCAGGCCGAGCGCGTCGATCTCGGCCAGCACCCCGTGCAGCGCCGACCGGTCCAGCAGCCCGGTCAGCACGGTGTCCGCGCCGTGCTGCTGCGACACCATCGCCGGGAACGCGGACAGCACCATGGCGCCGAGGTGACCGTTGATCCGGATCGTGTACAGGGCGGGTGCCGGGTCCATGACGTCATGCTCGGAGGCGGGCAGGTGAATCCGCATCACCGGGATCCGGTGACCGCCGGATAGTTCGTCGGCGGTCTCTGCTGCTGCGCCTGACGTCCCGCCGCCGGCGGCGCAGCCCTGTCGGTACAGGCCA